>Ga0315291_10012209_pt1 | contig 10426 bp, 19 predicted proteins | sample YL17G12_20_MG_FD_203070 | JGI IMG/M metagenome (GOLD analysis project Ga0315291, IMG submission 203070) | Sediment microbial communities from Yellowstone Lake, YNP, Wyoming, USA - YL17G12_20 | ecosystem: Environmental > Aquatic > Freshwater > Lake > Sediment | place: USA: Wyoming | collected... | reverse complement strand
GAAGTGGGCCAGCCGTGACCGTGCGCACTTGTCCGCGCCAGTCGGGATCAGGTCAACCCTCGTTTGCTCAGTCGTAGTCAGTGCTACATTATCCATGCTCTATCCCCTTACCGTTTCCGTGTGTCCATCAGTCCCCAACAGGTCCGCCAGCCGCCCCCCTGGTCAGGCCGTGCTGGCCGCCTCGCGTCTGTCCCTCACCCGTGCCCGAGTGGGGGACAGGGCCAAACGGTCAGCCGCCCGCCGGGCCGGCTTGGGCCTCGCCCGGGTCCGCCGCCAGTCGTTGCAGTTCTACCGCGCCATATCGGAGCACCGCCCGCAGGTTGTTTGCATTGTCGTCGCCATCGTCAGCATGCTCCAGCAGGTCATCGGCCAGCCGCTGCAGTTCCGCTTTCATCTCCGCGAGGGACATTCTTTTTCACCTCCCTTCTGTTTTGTGGCTCAGGCTCATCAGCAGGCCACAGGGCAAGTCGGTCGAACATCCCCACAATCTCGACCGCTTTCTTGAACGGGTCCCCCGGGAACGTAACCCGAATCCCATTGATGATTTGCGTTTGCGCCATCCCTTACCCCTTTCTGTGGGTTTCAGAACATAAACCTATAGGGTAGTGACATTCCCTCGATGCTGGCCAGCTCTCTGCGTCACTACTTGTGTAATGACAGGCCGTGCCCGTCACGGTCGGGATCGCCGCCTTTGACACTACCTGCCCGTCACTACCAGGCGCACCACTAGGACGGGATCCACGTCGCCGACGTCGGCCATTGTCATCATCATGCTCCCATTGCCACGTCGTCGTAACCCAACAGGCCGTAGTAATGCCGCAGGGCATTGCCAACAGCAGCAAGGCCATGCTCGGCGGTCCTCACCTCACGCTCCAGGTCTGCCCGCCGCGTCTCCAGGGCCATTGCTGCCCGTGCCCGCTCGATATGCGCCGGGTCGCTTCCTACGTAACAGCGCAGCCGCCCGCCAGGCTCAGGCTTGCCGTGCACGGGGCATGCCTGGTTTATGGAATGGTTCGCGTACAGCCGCCCACGCTGCCAGTATTCTCTACCCGTGCAAGTCTGGCCGTCCAGGGCCGCGAGGTCTGCCCGCAAGCGCGCCAGTTCGTCAACACGCGCCCGCAATGCATCACCCGCGCCTGCTGCCAGTCTCACCAGTCGGTCAACGTCAACGTTCATTTCTCAATTCCTCCCTCGATATAGTGACAGGTGCACCAGGTGGAAACGGAAGATCGCCACTTTGTGTGTCATCACCCGCCGTGCTGGCCGTCTGACTGCTGCCCACCGCCCCAGGGTGATGGGCAGAATGTCAACCGGTCAACCTCACCCCACGTCGTAGTCAACGCCGTGTTCCCAAAGTTTCACCTCTACCGCGCAACCTGTACACGCTATGTGGTAGGGACTGCGCAGGAAGGGCATGCCCCCGCAGGTATGCGCCCTCGATACCCCTGGTGCACTGTACGCCTCAAACAGTCCCCGTTGCTCTGCGGTCATGCTGGCCGCCGCCGCCTTGTCGCTGTTCTGATGCATGACCGGTCCCAGTTCTGGAGAGTAGAAACACGTCGTTACGCCGTCGCCGTCTTTCCACCCGCACACGGAGCAGGGTCCCCCCGTGCGTTGCGCTTCCCTTGACTGGTGGAACCTCACGCTGTCATCACCCATCGCTCACCCCCGACCGGCACCCCCGCCGGGGCAACACCAGGCCGGCCGCCGTCTCTACCGTCCGCGTCCTGGCGTTGTCCGGTTCACGATGGGTACACGATGGGCAGCCGTCCAGGCCGGCAGCCGCGCCGCGTGAGTTCGCATCCGCGAGGTATTGCCCACGGGTGCCTTGCGCCAGTCCCAAAGTGCACCCGAACGCCCAGGAGGTCCCAGGGGGAGCAGTCGCCGCCGCCCCTTGCGCCAGCAGGCCAGCAGCCGCCGCCAGGCAGTCTATCAGGTTGCGAATCTCTGATGGCCAGATCACTACCCCCGTCAAGCACTCCCCGTCTTGCTCCAGGCTCTTATCTCGCAGCCGCAGCAGGGGAGTTTCCCCTTCCGTGACCACCTCGATTGTCAAATCCTCAGACGCCCGCAGTGTGTCCACTGTCCACCTCTTGCCCGGTATCCAGGTCCCCCAGGATAGACTCTGCAAATTCTGCCTCTGCTACCCGTGTTATGGCGTTGTCTGCTATCCGATGGGTACAGGATGGGCAGCCCCCCAGGCCAGCAGCCGCGCCGCGCGAGTTCACAGCCGCGAGGTATGCGCCGCAGTCCTCTTGCGCCAGTCCCAAAGTGCACCCGAACGCCCAGGAGGTCCCAGGGGTAGCAGCAGCCGCCCCTCGCGCCGGATCGGGGCCGGTCCCCTCGCCCTCTGCGAACAGGTCCGCCACGATTGCCTCACGCTCGGCTTGCTCGGCTGCCCAAAAGTCGCCCTCGGTCGGATCGCGCTTCTCAAAACTCAAATAGTCAGCCGTGTCCAGGTGTGCTAGCATCACCTCGTAGCCGTCCAGGCTGGAGTTAAGATCGTCGGCCAGGTCGGCCAGTTCGTGCCGCATGTCGCTGTCCAGTTCTGCATCACTAGCAGCCAAGGCCAGCATGTCGCTTACGTCTATCAGAATCCTACCGCTCACGTCGTTTCCTCCATTTCCTGTGGAATATGCTGAGTGTGTACCCCATCCCCCACGACTGGCCGGGCCGGATGGGACAGGGTAAGGCATGTCCACTCACGCTTTGCCGATGGTTCAATTTGACAGTTCGTGTTGCCCATTGCCCCCCTTCCCGTTGTCGCCCGCCTCAATCATCGGCGGTACATCCCCCGCGTCAACCATCGTCGGAAGTGTGTTAACCGCCGCCATGAGTGCATCGCCCGCTTTCGGGTTCTTGGTTGCCCGCGCGATTGCTACGTGTGCCCGTGCTACCAGCGCCGTTTCTGTGGTGTGTGCCATTGCTCCCAACCTCATACGGTCAACGCCCGCCGGGTCTTTCAATGCCGCCCGTTCCCCGCTCCTGGTGTCAATGAGATAGCCACCGTGCACCACCAGGGGAGGCGGTAGCAAGGTTGGCTTTTCCACACCGATGGTCACGTAACCAGCCGTCAACACTGCGCGCTTGACCGTTGCCACGCTATGCCCCAGGGCCAGGATCATGGCAGCCAACCCTACTGCAAGCGCAACCATCGGTATAGCGATTGCCACCGCGCTCGCCAACGTCTGCGAGGTCCTCACGTCGCGCTCAGCGTAGGCCGTGATACGGTTCGCTTCCGCCTGCCCGCGCGCCTCGATTGCACGTGCTTGCGCATCCGCTTCCACCTTTGCCACAATGAGGGTAGTGGACATTTGCGTCGTGTAAGCGGTCACGGTCGCTTGTAACGCCACGTCGTGCGATGCAATCTCATGCTGTAGATCGGCTTGCCTCACCTGGAGGTCAATATCCGCGTTCCCTTTGGCGACTACCACCGCCACCGCCGTCGCTTCTGCGCGTACCTCGCGTACAGGATCACCCGCATGGAATTGGCCGTTACCGCTTTCCACACTACAGCCCGCCAGGGCCAGGGCCAGGATAGCCGTTAGAAGATAGATCGCCCGTTTCATCAGTCCACCTCCAATGATTTGCTCACCCGCTGCAAGGTGCCAGCCGCAGGCTTATACAGGCCGTACCCCACCACGGGGACAAGGCCGCCGTCCACGTCGGCCAGGAGAGTGCCGTCACGGGCCGGATCGGCGGTTTGTAGGTGTGTAGATTGCTCCAGACCAGTTTGTAGGCCGGTTTGTAGGCCAATGGTAGGGGTTTGTGGGCTTTGTAGGGCTTTCAGTTTGTAGGCAATTTGCCTCAAATCGTCGGTTACGCGCCGCTTGTTCCCGCTCTGGGAATCCTTCACAAGCCAACCGCGATTTTCCCATGCACTCGCTAACCGCCTGGCGTACCCTTGCCCCCGCGCGTGCGCGCCCGCGTGCCCACCCGCCTGCTGAATGTCGGCCAGGGAAAGATAGCCGTCGTTTTCCTCCAGCGCCCACAGGACAAGCGAGAGTTCGCCAGGTGACAGAACGCCCGCGCCGGCCGTCGCCGTCGCCAAGTCTGCCTTGTCCAGATAGAACGCTTGAAACTTGCCCCACCTCGGCGATACCGCCCGCCCTGGTTTCGTGAAGTGGGCAGCCGGGGAGCAGTTGACCGCCCGTGCCAGGTCCTTCGATTGGACGTGAAACAAGATCGGGGTCACCTGGTCACGGAAACGCCCCACGATGTCCTTGGCAAAGTCTTGCGCCGCCACCACCAGGTTGACGCCAAACTTCCGCCCCCGCCAGGCCAGGGCAGCCACGTCGCCCGCGAATTGACCACGTGCGCCACCATTGGCAATGGCCGTCGCGTTGTATTCGTCCAGGATCACCAGTAGCCGGGGCAAGGTTTCCTCACCCACCTTGACCGCTTGCGCGTTGTAATCCTCCATCTTATCAGGGTATCCGCCCGCAGCCTGGTAAAGCACCGCCCGCCGGTCGCACTCCCCCAGGGCCAGCCCTACCACCTGATGGGCCTCTTGAGGGTTGCCCGCGATAGGGGCCACCAGCGCAGGATGTCCGGCCAGCATGGGGAAGGTTGCGCCGTCTAGATCGGATAGGAGCAGCCGCGCGCCGTCCGCTAAGCCCTGATGGGCCAGCAGCCGCAACAGCACTGACTTGCCCGAACCAGTTTGACCGGCCACCAGCAGGTGCCCCAGGCGGTCCCAGGTGCACCGTACCTCACCCTGTAGGCCGATACCTAACCGCACTATGCCACGCTCCAGGCCGGGGAAGTCCACCCGGCCAGGTAGCCGGGGCCGTCCAGTGAGCAGGAAACCATAGCGCAGGCCGTTTGTGTTGCTCAGGTAAACCGGTATGCCCCTGCAAGCGGTAGAAACCTGGTGCAGGAGGTCATGGTCAAGGTACTGCTCCATCCGGGCGATACGGCGAACGTCCAGCGCACCGAACAGCCACACCAGGCCGTCACCGTCCGGCGTCAATACCCAACTGGAAAAGCAGGGGTCAACCCCCCGTTGCGCCAGCACGTAGGGGGTTATGCGGGCAATGCGCTCGCCCTTCTGAATGTAGGCTTGCTCAATCATCGTCGGTCACCTCCAGGAGCATGGGCCGTTTCACATCCTCAATCCACTCGGTCACCTCGCGTGTAGGCTCTGGTAGCACTCTCACAGGTGACGGGGCCGGGGCCGCCCGCCCGCGTTTCTCAGGCGGTAGCATCAGGGTGACGTCGCCGCCCCCAGTCCGCGCCTTGACGGTTTCTGCTGCCTGTCCAGCCAGGGCCAGGTTGCCCGCCTGCTGGCGCATCGTCGCCCGCTCTTGCGCCTCAGCACTGGCCGCCAGGAGTGGCGAACGCTCGGCGCCGCGCGTGAGGTCTGCGTAGGCATTGGCCAGCCGCAGGGGAAGCGCCACCCGGTCACGGTCAAGCAATTGAATCGGCTCCCCTTCCTCTGGTGCACGGCGGATCACACGCGCGCGCAGTTCCCAAACTGTCAACCAGCGCCAGCCCACAAGGCCAGCAGCCCCCAGGCCGGCCAGCAGGATCACCCAGGGCAGTGCCATACGGAAGACGTCCACCGATTGCGCCCGCATGCGTTCGCGCTCCAGGTCAAGCCGTTCGCGCTCCAGGTCAAGCGCCTCGCGTTCTGCCTGAAAAGCCACCGCCTGGCGCGTGCTTTCCACCCGTACCGCGTCAAGAGGGTCAACAGGTGTAGGGGTAGACTCCCCAATGACCGCGCAACCCGCCACGGTCACCGCCAGAATCGCCGCCAAGATCGCCGTCCACTTCATCATGCCGCACCTCCCCAGATCACCACCACGTCAACACGTGGGGGATAGGCCACCGTCAGCAAGCGGCGGTAAATATGCGCCCGCCGGGCAGCCTGTACACGTTCACCTTGTAGCCGGGCCAGTGCCTGGCGTTGCCGCTCCAGGGCCAGGCCGGCGTACAGCATCAGCACACACCCCAACGCCGCCAAGGTCATGGTCAACCCGCACATTTGCTCCAAGATCGTCAACCCGCCCATGCTACACCCCCTCCAATTCCAGAATCAGTTGACGTGCCCGCTCTGGTGATACTGGCACATTGGCAGCAGCCGCCCGACCGGTCAGACTGCGCGCCGGGCCTATGGCATTATGATCATAAACCGATAGAGCAGGGATCACCGGGGCCGGCTCCAGGATCGGGGCCGCTTCCGCCTTTTGCGCTTGCTCCAGTTCGTGCCCCAGCGCCCACGCTTCGCGGTAGATCGGGTGATGACATTTCTTGCTGGGGCCGGTCAACCACCCGCACACTACCCCCACGCCAGGCCGATTGAAACTGCATGACGTCACACTACACCGCGCGGCGCTAAAAACTGTCATTCCCTCACACCTCCCTCAAAGTCTGCCCGGTCCGCGCCACCCGTCAACCGCGAGAGCAAGGGTTGACGGGTGGGGCAGCCGGTCAGCCGCCCGCGCCGTTACGAAAACGCGCTTTCATTGACTCCAGGCCACGCCGGGCCATTGCCGGTTCGCTCCCTTCCGCCGCTTGCTCTGGTGCACCTTCCCCCTTGACCACCTGGACGTTGCGCAGGGCCTCCAGGATGGTATCGAGTTTCACGTCAAGATCGGCATGGCTCGGTCGCTCAAAGTAGGCCACCAGCGCCGCGCGCACAGTAGCCGATAGGTTAGGTTGCGTGCCCAACTTGCGGATGGTGTGCGAATCGAGGTTCGCGTCAAGTGTGAAACTGAAGTGCACCGCAGGCATGCTACGCCCTCCAGAAGTCCAGGCCGAACTTGAGGTATCCCCGCGCGTTGCTCCATTGCGCGTCTTGCGCCACTGTCACGTTAGGGTACACCCCATCCATGCGGGTCTTGAGCACTTTGCCCAACACTGCGCTTGCCCCACCGGTCAAGAGTACAGCGTCAAAGCGCCCAGGTTCGCGCCACACTTCCGCCAGCCGGTCAAGGATACGGTCAAGCAGGGGATCCAAAAACGGCTTGACGATGGGCATGACGTCGTGTTTCTCGCCCTTGTAGGAAAACTCACCCGCTGCCAGCCAGGCCGATACCTCGCGCGCCTTTGGCGTAATGCCAGGCAACCTCTGGTGTATCGCGCGTGCCACGTCGTCGAGGGTTTCCAACAGCCCCAGGCCGTCCCCCCGCGTCCACTGGGAACGCTCCTCTAGCGCATCGCAGACAAGCAGGTTGAGAGTGTTTCCGCCGATGTCGCACACCCCCACCATGCCAGTAGAAAACGGGTTGCTGAGAATGTGCCCGCCATTGTCCATTGCCTGATCGAGTAGGCTTCCGTAGGGTTGGGTAAGGCAAACCGCGTCTTTGACGGTCACGGTCTGATGGTTGCCCCCGTTGCGCTTGAAAGCGAACTGCTGCCCCTGGAGACGGGCCGTCAACTGCGCTTCCAGGGCCGTGTAATCCTCCAATGGCAAACCAACCACGACAGTGGTTTCTACACTGGCCTTGTGAAGGTCCGAGAGTGCCGCGCAAAAGATCACGCGCCAGGTCTGGCCTAGTACCCAGTCCGCATTGAGTGCACCGCCCGCGTGCGTTGACTGCTGCATGGCCGTATCCCCCACGGGGTAAACCTGCCCGTCAAGTGTCACCGTCAAGCGGGTCTTCCGCGCGCCTGGCATTGAAAACGTTTCTGCGAACGGTTCCCCCACCACGGAAGGGAAAAACGCCCGCCGGTCACTGGTGGACACCAGCCCCTTGACGTAGTTAAAGCCGATGTCTGCTGCAGTTATGCTCATCATTCCTGTATCCTCCATTTTAATACTGAGTGTTACGGTTTAGTGTTATCCGCCCGTGCTGCCTGGCAGATCGGGCAGAATCGCGCCGCGTTGTGCTGGCGCTTAAGATCGCGCTCAAGTTTGCGGTCCCCGGGCCAGGTCTGTACCACTTCCCAGGGAATCCCCGCCACGTTGACCGCAGTCATGATCGCCGCACCGTTGCCCGCCTTGTGCTGAGCAATGCGGGCCTCCAGGCCGTGCCCCTTGGCGTAGCCGATGTAATGCTGAGCATAGCCGTGAGGGTTGGCCGTGTTGCCCAGGGGATGGGCAAAGTGAATCAGGTAGACAGTGCCGGTTACGCTCACGCCTCACCCCCACCCGCGCGGATCACGCGCGTTTCGTTACAACCTGGTAACGTCGGCTCAGGCTCACCCGCCATGATCGCGTCCACCGCCTGGTGTGCCCAGCGCCGCATTGCCCGCAGGTGTGCGACTCTACAGCGAGTAGAGCAAAAGCGCCGGGGCCGGCCAGTGCCCTTGTGCTCCAGGTCCGCGCCGCAGTGTGCGCAGATCGCCAGGCGGTAAAGTGTGGTCACGCCCCCACCTCTACGTCAAAAACGTCGGCCAGGTTGACCGTCTGGCGCTCACCCGTCAAGAGGTCGGCCAGCGCCAACAGTGAAGGGCCACCGTTCCAGGCCAATACCCGCCCGGTCTCATTCAGCCCGCGCGCGTTCTTGTACCAGACGTGCACCGCGAAACGCTTCTGCGCGGCCACAAATGCCAGGGCTTCGCGCAGTCTGTCAGCAATCGGGCCGGTAGCAGGATCACCCGCCTTGTCACCCGCTGCCAGCGCGCCCGTGCCCCCGCAGGTGGGGCAAGTGTCAGACAGGCCAGACCAGCGAACCTTGCCCTTGCCGTCACAGGTCGGGCAGATCGTGCCCCCCTTGACAATGGCCGCCAGGACGTCTATACCACCGCCCGCCCGTACTTCGTTTGCCCAAGTATCCCCCAGGCCGGCGTTGAAAAGGTTCTGAAAGTTTGCGTCGAAGTCGCCCGCGCAGGCTTCCCCGCCGCGCGCGCTCCAGTCGGCCAACTGCGCGCGCCAGTCAGTCAGGGCTTTGATCGCGTCGTCAGTCGCCTCAATCCATTCGCTCAGAACTTGCGCCTTGTCCATTCTTGCACCTCCGAGTATAATACAAGCGGGTCTGAGGGTTTGCACCTCCAGTCACCCGCTTGTCCCTGGTGTCATCAGCACCAGGGCATTTTTTCATCCCTTCCCCCGCCCGCGTCCTTCCGCTTGCAGATCGTCGCGGTAGGGGTTGTGCTTGTCGTCGCCCAAGTCCGCCATCGCGCGCTTGTACTTGAGCAAGTCGGCCAGGTTCACCAGCCAGTCACGGCCAACCTTGCGGGCCTCGATACGCCCGCGCCTGATTAACTGGCGGACATAGGCAGCAGTGTAACCCGTCACGGTTGCCGCCTCCCTGGTGTCAGCCCACCCTTGTGCTATCAGTTCGCTCATAATACCCCCTGTACCTTGTATTTCTAGCAAGACAACTTTCTACAAAAAGAAAAGCACTTGTCTGCCATACAAGACAAGTATACCATGCCAGGAGAAAACTGTCAAGTATGTAATTGGTGAAGGTTTACAGACTGGAGGGGTTGTCAGCCCATGCTTTTGTAGGATCGTGCTTAGACTGGCCCAAATGGCGCATTCTCTGAGCATAGGCCAGCACTTCCCCCTTGCTCAAAAACCAGTCGCGCCCGCGCTTCTGACCGCGCAAGAGGTTGCGCTTTATCGCCTTGCGGAAGTAGTCAGCAGTGTACCCGGTCGCTTCCGCCGCCTCTGCGGTTGTAAGCCATTCGCCGGGGTCAAAGTCAGGCATGGCCGCCTCGGTAGGGCCGTACATTGGACACAACCAATACAACCTTCACAACCTTACAACCTTCCGCCCGCCACAAGGGAGCAACCGCCACAATCATACAGGCGGCGAAGATCACGGCGAGTAACGACACGGCTACTCAGGGGGGGTTGGGTTCTGAATGTGGCTGGGATTGCGATTTGAGGAAAGCGGCATAGTCCCTGATTTGACGCTGCTGGTCCTCCGGCAGGCTGCCCACCAGGCGGGCAATCTCGCCCAGGGTCTCCCCCTGTGGAGGTGGTTCCTGGTAGCCCGCCAGGGTCAGAATGATGGCAGGATCGTCACCGAAATACTGCGCGATCTGGCGGCAACGTTTCTGACGTGGTAGAAACTGCCCATTGACGATAGCGTTAATGTATGAACGGCCAAAGTTCAGGGCTTTCGAGAGACTCGCCATATTGTGGCCCATCTCCCTCGCTCTGGTCGTGATGTACTCGGCTAGAGTACAATATTCGCTCATACCCCCTCCCCCGTTTGATCACCGTAGCAAGTGTAGCGTAGCAAGTGTAGCAAGTGCCTTTATTTGCTACGCTTGCAAAACGAAAACTGCCCCACCCGGCGGGGTGGGGCAGTGCTCGGCTTGCGCGGTCAGTCCGCCCAATGCAACACTTCCGCCAGGGTCTCTTGAAAGTCGTGTAGGCTCCACTTTTCCACCAGCCAGGTATCACCGTCCTGTCTGGTGTCTACGTCACCTTCCCAAACCAGCCATTCTATGGTATCCTCATCATGGCCAGATAGCCAGGCCGCTTCTGGGATCGTCAGCCAGTCCGGGGCCGCCAGCCAGGTGACCG
>Ga0315291_10012208_pt1 | contig 10429 bp, 10 predicted proteins | sample YL17G12_20_MG_FD_203070 | JGI IMG/M metagenome (GOLD analysis project Ga0315291, IMG submission 203070) | Sediment microbial communities from Yellowstone Lake, YNP, Wyoming, USA - YL17G12_20 | ecosystem: Environmental > Aquatic > Freshwater > Lake > Sediment | place: USA: Wyoming | collected... | reverse complement strand
GCCGAGATAATATCATGGTTATCGCCGCAGTCAACGTGGTCTTACCATGATCCACATGCCCTATCGTCCCGATGTTCACATGCGGCTTGGTCCGAACAAACTTGGCCTTGGCCATAAATTAAACCTCCATCAACTCTTTAATAATTTTCTTTTTTAACTATGAACTAACAACTATGAACCATCCACCATTTTACTCTAGCCCATGACCAGGATTGAACTGGTGACCTTCCTACGGATGCTCTTCTCACCTGGCTTTTTTTATAATTTCCAATTTTTCCTTTATACTTTCTTTAGTTTTTAACTTCCTCTCTTTTCTGGTAGCCTCAGCTCTAGTCGAAAACGCCTCAGCGTATATTAGCTCCCAGGGCCGATATCGGTTAGTCCATCTTTTCTTTCTATTATTGTGTTCCTTCAATCTTTTTTCAATATTCTGAGTCGTCCCTATGTAATATCTATCTCTTACTCTACTCTTTAAAATGTATAGCCAACACTTCAACTGACAAGATCATCCTGTTGAACTGGTAACCTTCCTACGAAGACCCGAAGCAACTATCCTTTTCGACCATCTCCAGTTTTGATACGAACCACCAACTATTACTATCCACCAGCTTGCTTCAGCCCATGACCAGGATTGAACTGGTGACCTCATCCTTACCAAGGATGTGCTCTTCCAACTGAGCTACATGGGCAAAATAAAATACCTAAATTTACTTTAGGTAAACTTGTATTATAAAGCCTAATTTTAATTTGTCAAGTAAAAAATCACCTAATTTCAAATTTTTGTTTGAGCCAAATTTAAATCCACTTTTTTGTTATTTAGCCGGATAATCTTCCCCGGAGTTCCAACGACGGTACAGTTATCTGGAATATCGTTCATAAAGATGAAAGTATTGGCTCCAATTTTGACATTATTCCCTACCCTGATTGGACCCAAAATTATTGCTCCGGTTCCAATCATCACATTGTCTCCGATGGTGGGATGCCTTTTCCCCCGGTGTTTCCCGGTTCCTCCTAAAGTTACATTATGAAACAATACACAGTTTTCGCCGATCTCGGCAGTCTCTCCGATTACTACTCCCATTCCGTGGTCGATAAAAAAACCCTTGCCAATTTTTGCTCCAGGATGAATCTCTACCCCGGTAAAAAACCTGGAAAACTGGGAGATCAATCTGGGAATAAACGGAATACCCAAATTCCATAAAAGATGAGTGAAACGCTGAATCAAAATCGCCTGAAATCCCGGATAGATTATAAATTCGATATTCCTCGCCGCCGGATCGTTTCTATATATTGCCTTTATATCTTCTATTATGGTCTTAAACATTCTAACAAGATTTTTAGGATTAATCTTTAAACAAATCGGTGCTTAAATATCTTTCCACCAAATCTGGAAGGATCACTAAAACCAAACTACTTCTACCTGCAGTTTTAGCTACGTTTATCGCCGCAAAAGCATTTGCCCCAGAGGAGATACCTGCCAAGATCCCTTCTTCTTGCGCTAATCTCTTAGAGGTAGCAATAGCATCCTCATCCGAGACCTGAATTATTTCATCGACTACTTGAGGATTATAAATCTTGGGAACAAATCCTGCTCCGATCCCTTGAATTTTATGTTTCCCCGGCTGTCCGCCGGAAAGAACCGGTGAACTTTTTGGTTCCACCGCAATATTTTTGCAACCATATTTTTTCTTTAAGACCTCTCCTGCGCCAGTTATAGTTCCCCCGGTCCCCACTCCCGCTACGAAATAATCTAATTTTTTATCCTCTAAATCTCTTATTATTTCTTGAGCAGTTGTTTTTCTATGAACCTCGGGATTGGCTGGATTTTCAAATTGTTGCGGCTGGAAGTATCCATACTCTTCAACTAATTCAAAGGCTTTTTCCACCGCCCCTCTCATCCCTTTATCTGCCGGGGTCAAAACGGTCTCTGCCCCAAGAAATTTCAAAAGGGCTCTTCTTTCCAAGCTCATCGTCTCCGGCATAGTAAAAACGCACTTATACCCTTTGACCGCCGCTACCATAGCTAAGGCGATCCCAGTATTTCCGGAAGTAGGTTCGACAATGGTCATTCCCGGCTTGAGTTTACCTTCTTTTTCAGCCGATTCGATCATACTCCACCCGATGCGATCCTTAACCGAGCCGCAGGGATTAAAATATTCCAGCTTAGCCAAAAGGGTGGCATCATTTTCATCCACTAACTTATTGATCTGAACTAAAGGAGTTCTACCGATGGTCTCTAAGATATTTTTATAGATCATTCTTTAAAAAAACAAAAAATTACCATAACCCTTGCATTTTCAAGTCTGTTTCAAGAAAAACCGGAATTTAAGTAGAAAAATCTTCTATAAGTATTTTATCGATAAGTTCTTGAAAAACTTAAGCAAAAAACCTAAAAGGGGAAAGAAAATTTAGCATAGCAAAACAGCTTTGAAAACTGTTCAGCAGAACAACTTCTATTACTCAAAAATCTATAAATCTATATTTTCACCACCTTTTAGCTCAATAATGTGATACTGCTTAAAAATTCTAAATTTAATTTTTAATACGCTGATTGTGATTTTTTGTTTGTTAAAAAATAACGTGCCTTCAGTCCGCTCCCTAAAGTGCGACTCTTTTTAAACCATTAAACTTTTGAACCTCTTACTAATCACTCCATCACTTTTTCACTTTATCCCTTAAAAAGCGGGAGACGGGGCTCCCTGGCCGGGCAGGCGAACTCGATTTTCTCACCAGTCTTCAAAAATATCATGCCTTCCTTCAAACTCGTTCAGCCTTTCAAATAGTGTCTTAGAGGGATGGTAATCCAGCCCCTGACTATACAGAATGACGCTCACATATCGGTACCGACTTTGAATAGTCCACACTCGAGAAGTCAGGATGATCATAAACAGATTTGAATGGTCAATGGAAATCCTTCGACCCACTTCTTGGCAGATTCTTATGTCATCGGGATCTTCATGCTTCCCTTCCCCAATAGAGACAATGATTATGCGTTTTGTTTGCTCGTCTGCAAGTTTTGTTTGGGCAAGTTTCTTTGTCATCTTCTTCGTCAGACCATCCACCCTTTCCTGTAATGACATCCTCTTTTTCTCACCTGGAGACCTCCATACGAAGATCCTGTTCCCTCTTTGTGTTCGCTTTTCTAAACCATCCCTTATATCTTGTATCCCCCCACGATCGGTCCAATATTGGTTTATGCCCCAATCGGCACCTCCGTAAACCGTCCAATGACCACGCGAAGTGGGAAAGTCGGTTTCTACCTCTGACTTACTTATATTTTCAATCAGAATCTTTGCAATGTCATCCTCAATCTCCATATGTTCTTGACGATGTATGGTATGGATTAGCTCAATAACTTTAGCGTGGATTTGCTTTCTGTCCAAGGGGGAGATACTTTTCTTTAATCTAATTGAAACCCTATAAATTCCGTCTTTTGATTCCAATGCATCGAAAATCGCCCTAACTGAGTGATGCAATTCAATTGAAGTATCAAGTCGTGAGGAGCGAGGAATATAGCATTCTACCATACAAGGGGAATCGTAAAATTCAAAGTAAATGTCACCCCTTTTCCCTTTGTTGGCTTTCGGCTCTAACTCAATATTGCTGGCACCTATCTTTGAGAATCGGTAAGCGTAAGCAAGTTGAAGAAGTCCGTTGTAATATTTATCCTTCATTTGGGTAATAACATACTCCAGGTTTTTTACTCCAGCAAGATGTTTCAGATAGACTGCCAGCTCTAAGATCTCGGCTATTTGGTTTTCGCCGGCTACAGCGAAGCAATCGGCCAAGGGATGTTTGCTATGAAGAGCAACTGGTGTCGCACCCCGATCCCTGCCGAACATTCCTCGTAACCAAATTTCGCCAAAAGCATTCCTCACTATCGCGATACTTTCATTGATAAAGCGTAAAGGAAATCGAAATCTTTTGGCATTACGGAACGCTTGTTTGGCAAAATGATCAAATGGATCACCAATATCAAGTTCGTTCATTGGTTCCTTCATTGAAGCTTAACCTACTGGTGGGGTAGCTAATTAAGAGTAATTACACCCTGAAATATTGAGTCAAAACAGCGGGAGACGGGGCTCGAACCCGCGACCAACAGCTTGGAAGGCTGTGACTCTAGCCAACTGAGTTACTCCCGCGAAAATCAGTTTAGAAGTTAAAAAGTTTGTATGTTAAAAGTCTCCTAAATCTTTTAATCCCTTTCTGACCCACGACCAATCCCGCCAACGGCGGGATGACTCTAGCCATCTGAGTTACTCCCGCAGTAAAAACAGTTTAGGAGTTTATGAGTTTAAAAGTTTATTTTTTAAACCTTCTAAACTCTTAAACTTTTAAACTGAATTTCTGGAGGGGGGAGGATTCGAACCTCCGAAGGCATAGCCGACAGATTTACAGTCTGTTCCCATTGGCCACTCGGGAACCCCTCCAAAAAAACAGTTTAGGAGTTTATGAATTTAAAAGTTTATATGGCTTTAACTCGCTTTACGAAATGAGTTTATAAGGGCTACCAATAAAGTCAAAATCTCCTTGCTTTTGTTTATTAATAGATCATAGCTGGTTTTATCAAAATATTTCTGCCGATATGCTAACTCGAAATAGGTAACAGACTCAGCTAAAGACCCTTAGCGACAAATAGAAATTGCATAAACTCCTTTTTTGACCGTCGAAAACTCCCTTCAGCAATATTCGCCGGAACTGAATTAATTGCTCTAAAAAGCTGAGGTATTAAAACAGGCGACTCCCTTTTGGGAAACCTCTCGGAAATTTTGTAAACGGTATCTGCTAACTCAACTGCCCTTTGCCACACAATCAACCTCCTGAAAGCAAAATCCTTCACCTCTTTTTCCAACTTTTAAACTCCTAAACCTTCTAAACTTTTAAACTGATCTACTAGCCGATGAGAGGGCTCGAACCTCCAACCTAGTGATTACAAATCACTTGCTCTACCATTGAGCTACATCGGCAAAATTTTTTGTTCCTTATGAATTCTTAGGTTTTCAAAGAGCAAACCAAAATTTATACGAAAACTTTTTCTTGTCAATACAAATTATTTACCCCTTTCTCAAAGTAATCACCTTGTCTGAGTCAAAACCTTAAATTCCTCTCTCTCGACTAGAGAAATGGCTTCATTTGGGCAAACCGTTCTACAAATTCCACACCCATAGCATTTTTGAGGATCTACGCTGCATTTTTCATTAAAAGCAGAGAACAGTATGGCTCCATATTGACATAACTTTTTGCATTCCTTACACCCGCTGCACCTATCCCAATCAGTAACTCCAACATATTCTGCTTTGAAAAAGATTGGCAAATCGTAATTAAACTTCATCTGGTAAGCTAAGCAGTCCTTATCACAATTACAGATACCTCCTATGAAGGGGGTTTTAAAAGTCCAGACTGAATGAACCAGTCCTCTTTCATCCATCTCTCTGAAGACTTTTTTAGCTTGTTCTTGCTCCAGGACTTCAAAATCGTGAGTCAGATCAGGCAATTCATCCAAAATTCCCTTAATGGGTGCTCCGACTCCAAAGCAATATCTCACCTCTTTGCCCAGGGTAACTTTCCTGCACACACAGGGAAGCCTGACTATTACTTTTACCAAGTCTATCACCTTCTCAACATCTTCTATAGGAACAATCTGTCCATAATGAACCTTCTTCTGTTTTCTAATTACGAGATTTTTGATAAACCTCCGAATGAAATTCTGCCTCCCTTTAAAAGAATCCAGTTTGACAAGCTCTTTAGTCGTTTTCTCTACGTTAACCTTGAGAAAATCTCTTATAAACTCGTCGCTTTTCTTCTGGTGAAATAGCTCCTCAGAATAGTTTTTCATCAGAAGATACCACTTTTTACCCTCACCATGTTGAACGCAGAACTCACACATAAATTCTCCTTTGATCGAGTTGAAATCTGACGGTGTTAATTGCTGATGAGTAACTCAAGGCTTCAGGCTTGACCTTCTTCGCAAACCCAAAGGTTTGCTCTACATTCTCCAAACGAACAAACTTCAAACAGACAAACTTTTAAACTCATATAAAGGTTTGCCCTACATCTTTCTCTTCGCTTTCGGTCCCTCCGGAGTATCTTCTATTATTATACCCAAAGATTTTATCTCCTTTCTTATCTTATCTGCTAAAGCCCAATCTTTTTTTCTCCTTGCCTCCTCCCTTTTCAAAATCAATTCTTTGATTTTATCATCTAAAACTAACTCTTCTTTTTTTAAAATCCCTAAAACCTTATCGAAACTTTTCATCTGGTTTGAGGCTTTTAAAGCATCGGAACTGGAAAGCTCTTCCTCATCCATTAATCTATTCACATCTCTAACCAGATCAAAGATGACTCCTAAAGCTTCTGACATATTTAAATCATCATCTAAGGCATTCTCAAAATCTACTCTTGCTTTACGGAGTAATTCATCTACCATTGCATTGTCTTTTTGCTTTTTGACCCTCGTTAAGCTATCCATAAAATCATAAAACCTTTGTAAAGCGTTTTTCGCTCCCTCCAGTCCCTGAAAGGTAAAATTGAGCTGCTGGCGGTAGTAGGTGGACATCAGAAGATACCTTATGGCCATAGGATTGTACCCTTTATTCAGAATGTCCCTTAAAGTGTAGAAGTTGCCCAATGATTTAGCCATCTTTTTCCCCTCGACCATAAGAAACTCATTATGTAGCCAGAAATTGACAAATTTCTCTTTAGTTACTGCTTGACTTTGGGCAATCTCATTTTCATGATGAGGAAAGATTAAATCCACCCCTCCAGTATGGATATCAAAATGTTTTCCCAAATATTTCATACTCATAGTTGAGCACTCGATGTGCCAGCCCGGACGACCCTTACCCCTCTCAGTTCCCCAGAAGACTTCCCCATCCTTCTCATCCCAACCCTTCCACAAGGCGAAATCCCCCACCTCCTCCTTTTCATACTCATCTTTACTGATCCTAACGCCTGCTTTTAAATCTCCCATCTTCATCTTGGAAAGCTGACCATAGGGGGGAAAAGTGGAGATCTTGAAATAGGTTGAGCCTTCAAGCTGATAGGCATGCCCGTTTTCCAAAAGCTTTTTTACTAAATCCACCATCTCCATTATATGAGCAGTGGCTTCAGGATATAAATCTGCTTTTTCGATATTTAAGTTTTCCAGATCTTCGAAAAAGGCTTTTTTATATCTTTGAGTATATTCACTTAAGGATACCTTTTCACTTTGTGAGCCAGCTATGGTCTTGTCATCCACATCGGTTATGTTCATAATATGTTTGACTTCATATCCTTTATACCCTAAATATCTTTTGATTAAGTCAGCAACTATATAGGCTCTGAAATTTCCAATATGGGCATAATCCCAGACCGTAGGTCCGCAAGTATACATCCTCACTTTTCCTAGCTCAATTGAAACGAATTCCTCTTTGGTCCGAGTTAAAGTATTAAAGAATCTTAATGCCATATTAACTCCTTCAAATTTCGAAAAACTCCAAAATCTTCTCCGGAAGTTCATAAAGGCTATTTATCCTGCCATCCGGAACAATCGGAGCTGAATACTCTCTCCCTGTTTTCGGCTTCAAAATCGCCTTCATTCCGACACTCTTGGCCCCACCAATATCTTCAGCTGGTCGATCTCCAACAAAAACTGCTCTTTCTGGCTTCACTTTCAGTTTACCCAATGCGGTCTTGAAGATTTTCGGATGAGGTTTTTTGTATCCAACAGTAGAGGAGAATAAAGCTACATCTAAAAAAGGATAAATCCCGAATCTTTTCAATTCATTCAAATGAAATCTTTCTGGGAAAATAGTATTGGAAACAAGGCCAATCTTCACATTTCTATACTTGAAAAATTTCAAAATCTCCAAAGCTCCATCTATCAAAGTTAACTGTTCGGTAATCGGCTGATAATAGGCTTCCAAAAAAAGAGGAAAATTTCCATCGGATATATGTAATCTTAGTTTCTTGAAAATTAAACCTGCAAATTTCTCAAATTTAATCTCTTTTAAAGTCTTATTAGATCTTTCCCGAGCGACCTCAAATTCCTCCTCAATAGCTTTAGAGAAAATATAAAAATCCAGATCGATCAAACTTCTCTCTTTTAAAAATCTATATCCGTTTCCAGCCGAGAGCTTGCGCAAAACCTCCCAGGAGGAGTTTTCAAACTCAATCAGAGTGCTACCCATATCAAAAAGTATAGCATTTAACTTGGTCTTCATCTTTTCTTCTTTCTTAAAGCCAATTTAGCTATCCTGTCGACTAACTCTGGAAAATCAATCCCCATTGCTTTAGCCGCCTTGGGAACCAAGCTGGTGGAAGTCATTCCGGGTAAGGTGTTAACTTCTAAGCAATAAAATTTCTTATCCCGGCTATATCTGAAATCGACTCGAGCATAATTCTTGCAACCTAAGGCTTGAAAGGCACGCAACCCGATCGCCTGGATCTCTTTGGTCTTCTCTTTCGGCAGATCCGCAGGACAGATATACCGGCTTTTTCCTTTAGTATATTTGCATTCATAATCGTAAATACCATGTTCGGGAACAATCTCAATTACTGGGAGTGCTTGGTTGTCCAGAATTCCGACAGTGAGCTCCTTACCGGGGATATATTCCTCAAAGAGAATTTTATCCGAAAAAATTTTCGCTTTTTCAATTCCTTCTTTTAAATCATCTTTATCTTCAATAAAAGAAAATCCCACCGTCGATCCCTGATTGTTCGGCTTTATTACCAGAGGGAAATCTAAAAACTTCTCAGCTTTATTCTCAATAGTAGAAATATCGGTTGAATCTGAAGTTTCCACCAGGAACCACTTGGGGGTCAAAATCCCGGAATGTTCAAATATTTTTTTGGACATAGCCTTATCCATGGCTAAAGCGCTGGCAAGCATCCCTGATCCGGTATAGGGCTTTCCGGCCAAATCTAATAATGCCTGAATGGTTCCATCCTCACCTGTGCCACCATGCAAGGCAAGAAAGACCACATCCATATCATTTAACTCAAAAGATTCTAAGGTCTTTAAAGTTAGCTCTCCCCCTTTTCTCTCCAAATCTTTGACATCTGGAGGTTTTGATCCAACCCCCTCGGGCAAAAATTTAGTATTATGGGAAAGAAACTTTTTGCCTAAAGCTGAATCAATAGGGATCGCACTATGGCCCTTAGACCTTAAAGCCTCCACAATCGCCTCTCCGCTGGCTAAGGAGACATCCCGTTCTGCCGATGTCCCGCCCATCAAGACCACTATCTTCAATTCATCTTCCCTTTCTCGTTTTTTATTTCTAATCTCTTTTTCAAAAGAATTGCTAAAATAATCACCAACCCCAAAATAAACAAGCCCAAAATTATCCTATTATATATAACGAAGAATTCATACAAATTCTGCCAGTTTTTGTGAAGGCCCACGGCAAAATATATCAAAAGCCCATTCCATAAAGCGATGCTTATAGCACTATAGATGACCATCTTCTCCAACCTAACATTCCCTATCCCAGCGAACAAAGCCACACCCGACCTGATTCCGGTCAAAAATCTGCTCGCCAAAATCACCTTTTCCCCGTATCGATCGAACCAGACTTCAATCTTAGAAAGTAAAGCTGGATTCAAAATTTTTCCTTTGCCAAAAATTTTTCTTCCTTTTCTTTTTCCCAAAGAATATAAAATTAATGCGCCGGTTAAACATCCAAAAAGAGAGGTAAAAAACACACCCAAAAAGCTTATTTTCCCCACTGCGGCTAAATAACCGCCGAGCAATATCACTGTATCACCGGGATAGGGTGGAAAAAGATTTTCCAAGACATTGCTTAAAAATAGAATAACATAAAACCAGAAAGGACCATAGTTACCTGCAATATTTATCAAATCTTTTGCCAGAGATAAAAAAAAGTCAGACACTATCTTACCTTCTTTGGAGTCTAAATTCCAGGGCCTGTTGAAAACCCCTTTTTATGTCATTGCGACCCCGCCTTTGGCGGGGGAAGCAATGACCACTCTTCTAAACTTTTTCAACAGTTCTTTTAGGTTTATTCTCATAAAACTATAGCCTTACACTCTATCTTCCACTAATACCACCGCATAAGCAGAAATCCCTTTCCCTTCGCCGGTAAATCCCAACCCCTCAGTAGTAGTGGCTTTAACCGAGACCTGTTCTTTTTTTATATTCAATGCTATCGCAATATTTTTTCTCATCCTTTGAATATATTTAGCCATCTTAGGTTTCTGGGCAACAATCACCGAATCTATATTTAAAATTTTTACTTTTTTCTTTTTTAATTTTTCATTTATGATTTTCAAAAGTTTCAAACTGGAAATTCCCTTATATTTTTTATCCGTATTCGGAAAGTGTTTCCCCAGATCACCCAAGCAGATAGAACCCAACAGAGCATCTCCGATCGAATGAGCCAATACATCCGCATCCGAAAAGCCCAAAAGCCCCTTTTCAAAAGGTATTTTC
>Ga0315291_10012205_pt1 | contig 10431 bp, 8 predicted proteins | sample YL17G12_20_MG_FD_203070 | JGI IMG/M metagenome (GOLD analysis project Ga0315291, IMG submission 203070) | Sediment microbial communities from Yellowstone Lake, YNP, Wyoming, USA - YL17G12_20 | ecosystem: Environmental > Aquatic > Freshwater > Lake > Sediment | place: USA: Wyoming | collected... | reverse complement strand
CTTGACCAGGAAGCTCCCGCCCTGGAGGAAGATGGACTTGACGTTGAGCGTCGTCCCGGCGGGCACCGACAGCGTGCCGTCAGTCCTGAGATAGACATTGTCCCAGGTCTCGGTCCCCGTGACGGTGTGGAGCCCGTCAACGGTCAGGTTCTCGCCGGCCGGCCGGCCGGAGGCTGCCCCGACGGGGAAGGCCGGGGCGCAGGCGACCACAATCATTGCGCATGTCAACATTAAACCTAGAAATCCGTTACGCACGAGCATGTTCTGGTCTCCTTTCCTTTCCACCGTTCTCTATGAGGTCGGCCTTTTTAATTTTTTTGGATGTGTAGTAAATGCTTTATGTAGTAGCGAACGACCCCGGGAGCATTGGATTTGTTCTTATATACTAGAAGGTTCGCTTGATCTTTCTCTTAGATGCCAGGAAGACCATGGCCGACCCACCCACGAGGACGGCCGCCACGACCGCAGCGAGCGCCACCGGGAACATGTCGATCCCCTCCTGGGTCCGAACGGCCGGCTTTTGCACGATGACGGATACCTCCACCGTCCGGTTGACCGTGTTGCCGTCGGTGTCCGTGACCCTGACCTCGAACGATGTCGTGGCCAGCCCGCCGTCCAGGGACCTGACAGTCAGCCTCCCGTTGCCGTCGATGCTGGCCTCCAGCATCGCCGGGTCGACCCTCCCGAGCGCCCACCGCAGGCCCGAGGGCCCGTCCTCGCGGTCGTTCACGTATCGGGTGAGGTCGACCGAGACCGCCTTTCTGGCCCCCACCGTTATGACGCCTGGTTCGCCGGTGAAGACCGGGGGGAAGCGGAGGGCCACGGCAATGTCCCGGTAGGCGGTCGCCCGGCCGTCGCTCACGCTGATCCGCACGAACTCCCGGTCGAGGCTCTCGTCGTCGGGGTACCTGAACGTCAGGAGCAGACCGCTAATGTTCACGTACTGCGAGCCGACCGTCACCCGGAGCTCCGACATCACGTTGTCCACGTCGGACACATAGGGCCGGAGGTCGAACTGGTAGGGGAGGTCTACCTTGACCGCCACATCGGGTATCGGCCCGATGACCGGCGGGTCATTGACCGGGACTATGGTCACGCTCACGTTGAGCGACGACTCGGCGCCGGCGGAGTCCCGCACGACGAGCCGGAGGACGCAGGAACCCGAAGCGTCCGGCAGGGGCGAAAGGGATAGGACGTTCCGGTCGTCGATAGTGATCCTCATCAACCCCGGAGGGACCTCCTCGGCCCTCCACCGTAGGCCATCGGGCGCGTCCTCCTCGTCCCCGGCGAATGTGGTGAGGTCGAGCTTCAAGGAAGCATCCTCGTTCGTCACCAGGTCCGGCACCGGGAGCACCACCGGCGGGTCGTTCACCGGGATTACCCTGACCTCGAGCAGAGAGAAGACCGTCGCCTGGCCGTCCGTGAGGCTGAGGTTGACCCAATCGGTCGCGACCTCGGTGAGGTAATGGAGGGTGATGATGCGGCCCTCGACGAATGCGTTGGGCGAGGCAACGGAGAGCCTGAGCTGGTCCAGCCCGTTGTCGATATCGTCGATGTACCGCGTGATGTCGAAACGGAAGTCCTTGTCCTCGGTGACCTCGATGAACGGCAGGTCCAAAAAACGCGGCGGATCGTTGACCGCCGTCACGGTGACCGTGAAGTAGTTGGAGACATTCGATATCCCGCCCCGGTCCGTGGCCCTTACCGAGAAATCGCAGGAGCCGCACCAGTCCTTTCGAACCGCCAAAAGGTCCAGCCAGGAGCCTTCCACCGTGGCGTGCACCAGCGACTGGTCCTGCTCGTAGGCAATGTCGTAGGTGAGCTCGCCCGGGTAGAGGTCGTCCGAGAAATACGAATCCAGGTCGGCGGCGTGCGGCAGGCCGGTGTCCTCGGCTATAAATATACGGGGAATCGGGCGGAGCATCTCCGGCGGGCCGTTTTTCAGGAAACGGCCTGCAGACGACCAGCCGGGGCTCTTGCCCCCGGCGTACAGGGCGCGCACGCGCCAGAAATATTCTCCGCCGCGCAGGCTGGCCGGCGTAAAAGTGCCGTTTTGCGCATTGATGTCCTTCACGTCCAGTTCGGGGGAGGCGAAGGAAGTATCATTATCTATGGCCACCTCGTAGTTCTTCACCGGGTCCGGGGTGGACGGGAAGCTGACGCCGTCCCGGCACCTCATCCAGACCAGCGGCGGGTCCACGCCGTTGAAGACGGAGCCGTCGGGCGGTCCCAGCACGATGGGCACCAGCCTAGGGAGGTTGCGGGGCGTACCTCCGTTGGAGGTAGCCCGGCCCTTGCCGGCCCCTCCCGAGCCGCCGCCCCGCTTGGTGAGCCCGTCGCCCCGAACACCCCCGTTGAGCTCGAAGAGCAGGCCCCTGTCCGGGATCGAGCCGCGGCCGCAGCTGAGCTCCAGCTGGGCGTCCCCGCCATCGCCGGCGAACTGGCCGGCGCTGCCCTCGCCTCCGGAGCCGTAGGAGCCCCCGCCGCCGCTGCCGGTGTATCCCCCTCCGCCGCCCCCTCCGCCGACGCCATTGCCCGCCGTCCCGGCGTCGCCGCCCGGACCGCCGGTCAAATTCAGCCTGGAGCCGTTCACCCAGAGCGCGCCGGATGCCGCCAGTCGGAAAAGGGACCGCCCGCCCCGGCCCACGTTCTGCCCGCACGAGCCCGGTCCGCCCGGTGCGTTGTAATTGTAATACCCTGCGCCGCCGCCCCCGCCGTAGCCCCCGCCGCCCCCTCCGCCGTATGAGCCGCCGTTCCCTCCGGTGCCGCCGTCACCCGCAGGGCCGCCGTCCAGGTCGATGGTCAGGTTGCGCGCTTCGACCGCCTCGGCCGTGGCGACGAATGTGGCGTTCCCGCCGGCGCCTGCATTCCCCGTGGTCTGGCCCGGGCCCCCGCCGGCCATGCCCCCTCCGCCGCCCCCGCCGCTTAAACCGCCCCCGCCTCCCCCGCCCGCGGTGCCGCCGCCACCCGTCGCGCCTTTCTGGGACATGCCGCCCGTCCCCCTTAGCGAGAGCCCGTCGAGGGTCAGGTTCCGGCAGGCGATGGACAGGTTCGCCTCCCCGCCGGCGCCGACGTTCCCGGAGACTGTCCCGGCGCCGCCCGTGGCATAGGCGGCCCCGCCGCCTCCGCCGCCTAAACCGCCCCCACCGCCGCCGCCGGAATAGTAGAAGTAGACCGGGTTGCTCCCGCCGGGGCCCCCCGCGCCGGGACTGCCGCCGTCTCCGCCGGCCAATGTGACGGCCGCAATGCCCACTGCCAGCTCGCCCACCGCTATGCTGACAACGGCGGCGCCCCCGGAGCCGACGAAATCCGTAACGGTTCCACCCTTTCCCGCTGACAGGTAGTCGGAGCCGCCGTTGCCTCCGGCGTAGCCTCCTCCTCCTCCTCCACCTTGAAAATAGTACGTGCTGCCGGCGGTGACGGCCCCGGCGCCACCCCGCCCGGCGTCCCCGCCCCGCCCCCCGGCGCAGTCGATGAAAGCGTTGCTGACGACCGCCCTCTGCCCGGCGAGCTCGACCCGACCCTCGCCGCCGCAACCGACATACCCGCCAACGATGCCGCCGTTGCTGTACCCTCCGCCTGTACCTCCGGTGGCTCCGTTTGCGGCCCTTCCGTCCGCCGCCCGACCGCCGTTTTGGCCGGTCGCGGAAAGCCTGGCGCCACCGGAGATCTCCACGTACGGCGTCGAGGGGCTTCCCAGCGATATGAGCCCCCGACCGCCGGCCGAGATGAAGCCGCCCAATGGCATCGTGGTCCAGGCTGTGTCCGTTCCCCGGCCGTTCCCGCCGGTGCACTGTATCGAGGATCCACCCGTGACGGTGATGGAGCCGGTGGCGTTGACCAGCACGATGGCCTCGCCGCCCTGGCTCAGGTCCAGGGATGTTCCGGCATTGGGGGCGGTTACCGTTATGACGGCCCCGTTGGTCAGGTTGAACTCCGAGCAGATCCCGGATATCATCGCGTCCAGGCCCGGCTGGGTCTGGGTGGCGGCCACGGTGCCGCCGTTGACCTGGAAGCTCCCGCCCTGCAAGTAAATGGAACGGGTGTTGAGGGCCGCGCCCGGCGGGACCACGAGCGTGCCGGAGGCCTTCACGAAGATATCGCGCCAGCTCTCGGCGCCGGAGACCATGTAGATGTCGTTGACCGTCAGGTCCTCGTCGGCAGCGCGGCCGGGATCGGCGACGGCAGGAAGTGAAGGCGCCAGCGACCCGAGAACCGTCGCGAGGACGACCACAAGTACCCGGACAGCTCCACCACGCTCGAACACTGAACTCACCCTCCCCTTTCCGGAGTTCACTAGCAATTCATCCCATTTCAATGTTTTGGAAGGGGGGAAAATATTTCATATAAGAACGGGCGAAACCCGGCTGCCCTTGCCGTGCATGTCAATCTTCATCAATAATCCTTATTATACTAGTGGACAAAAAGGTTATGAGAGCGGTCGTGGTTAGCCGTTATGCCAAAAAATGGGCAATGGGGGTAAAAAGATGGTAGAAGAGCTGAATCCGTTTAAGATCGCGCAAAAGCAGCTGGAGATGGCCGCGGCCAAACTCAAGTTGGACGCGGCGACGACCGAGTTCCTGAAGTGGCCCATGAAGGAGTTCGTCTACACGATACCGCTCAAGATGGACGACGGCTCCTTCAAGATCGTCCGGGCCTACCGGGTGCAGTACAACAACGCCCGCGGGCCGAACAAGGGCGGACTGCGGTGGCACCCCGACGAGACCATCGACACCGTCCGGGCGCTCTCGGCCTGGATGACCTGGAAATGCTCCGTCGTGGACATCCCGCTCGGCGGCGGCAAGGGCGGCGTCACCATCGATCCGAAGAAACTCTCGGTCGACGAGAAGCAGAGGCTGGCCCGCGCTTACATTCGCTGCGTGGCCTCGGAGATCGGGGTCATGAAGGACGTCCCCGCGCCCGATGTCTACACCGACCCGCAGATAATGGCCTGGATGCTGGACGAGTACGAGACCATCATGCGCGTCAGCCACCCGGGCGTCATCACCGGCAAGCCCATCCCGCTGGGCGGCTCCCAGGGCAGGGGCGACGCCACCGCAAGGGGCGGCATCTACTGCGTGCGCGAGGCAGCCAGGAAGATAGGCATGAAGACCCAGGGCGCCACCATGGCCATCCAGGGCTTCGGCAACGCCGGCCAGTTCGCGGCGACATTGGGCTCCGGCATCCTTGGGCTCAAGCTTGTCGCGGCCTCGGACTCGCAGGGCGGCGTCATCAACGAGAAGGGCATCGACCCCAAGGCGCTCATCGAGTTCAAGAACAAGACCGGCAAGGTCACCGGCTTCCCCGGGACCAAGCCCATCTCGAACGAGGACCTCCTGGAGCTCAAGGTGGATGTCCTGTTCCCCTCGGCGCTCGAGAACCAGATAACCGCCAAGAACGCCCGAAACATCAAGGCCCGCATAAGCTGCGAGCTCGCCAACGGCCCGACCACGCCCGATGCGGACGAGATACTGTTCAAGAACGGCATCCTCGTCCTGCCCGACTTCCTGGCCAACGCCGGCGGCGTGACCGTGAGCTACTTCGAGCAGGTCCAGAACACCTACAACTACTACTGGACCCTCGAGGACGTCCAGAAGCAGCTCGACGCCAAGATGACCAACGCCTTCAACGCCGTGTACGACATGTCGCAGAAGGAGAAGGTCCACATGCGCATGGCCGCGTACATGGTCGCGGTCAAGCGCGTGGCGGACTGCTGCAAGCTCCGCGGCTGGGTCTGAAGCAGCTAAACACCGGCGCCCCGGTTTTTTTCGGGGCGCCGCGGATATTTTTATTATAATCCTTTAAACGAACGAGCGTGCAGCGTTCTGCGTACAGCGTACGACGCTGTCCGCTGAACGCCGTCCGCTGAACGCCGTCCGCTGTACGCTGTCCGCTAACCCGTCAGCGGCGGCTCTCCCAGGACCATCCGCCCGATGGCGTTGAACGCCAGCTCGACGTTGGCCCCGGTCTTGGCCGAGGTCATGTAGAACGGCGCCTTGAACCGGCGCGCCGCTATGGAGCAGGACTGGTGGTCGACCATCGCCTGCTCCGAAAGGTCGCTCTTGTTGCCCAGGAGCACGGTCGGCACCTCGCCGGCGACCTTGTGGAGGTTGGAGACCCAGTCGTCGAGGCTCTTGAGCGTCTCGTCGCGGGTGATGTCGCACACCGCCAGCACGCCGGCGGCGCCCCGGAAGTAGCTGTCCAGGAGGGCCAGGCTCTTCTGCCCGACGATGTCCCACACCAGCAGGACGACCCTCGAGTCCAGGTCGGGGAACTCCAGCACGCGCTTTGTGATCTTGGTGCCGATGGTGTGGATGTACTTGTCCGAAAAGGAGTTCTCGACGAACCGCCGGATGAGGCTGGTCTTGCCCACCCCGGGATCGCCTATCAGTACGACCTTCTTGTTGTATTCCTGTCTGGCCACGGACTCCATATGCACTTTCCGGATAATAAAAACATCCGGCGAAAGGTTTTTACGCAGCATGCTCTATCCTCACGCAATGGCGACGGCCCAGATACCGCAGCACAAGCACTGCCAGGTCTGCGGCAAGGCCATCCGCTCGAAGGAGACGATGTGCTCCGCCGAATGCAAGGCCGACTGGGACAAGACCGTCAAGCGCAAGCAGTGGTGGCTCGTGGCGTATGTCGGCGCCGCGATGGTGATGGTCGTGGTGATACTGTTATCGATGGGGTGAGTGTGATGGGAGCCCGCCCGGGAAGGCATGGCGAGATGAGGATCTGCCTAGGAGGCACGTTCGACCGGCTCCACCGCGCCCACCGCGTCCTTCTGGGCCGCGCTGCCGAGGAGGCCGACCGGATATTCGTGGGCATAACCTCGGACCGGATGGCCCGCTCGGCCAAGAACGGCCCGCGCATCCAGCCGTATCCCGCGCGGGTGAAGGCCGTCTCCGCATTCCTCAAGACCCGGGGCAAGCCCTTCGAGATCTTCCAGCTCAACGACCGCTACGGCCCGGCCGTGTCCGCTCCGTACGACGCAATACTGGTCTCCCACGACACGCACTCCGCGGCCGAGGAGATAAACAAGCTGCGGAGGAACCGCCACCTGCCTCCGCTTCGGATAATCGAGCAGGACATGATAATGGCCGAGGACGGGGAGCCCCTCTCTTCGACCCGGGTCCGCAGCGGCGAGGTCGACGGCGAGGGAAAGCTCAAGGTCATCCGCGTGCGCGTGGGCTCCGCCAACCCCGTGAAGGTCGAGGCCGTGCGGACGGTGCTCGGGCAGGCATTCAGGGGCCGCCGGCTCGAGGTCGAAGGGCGCGACGTGCATTCCGAGGTCCCGTCCGAGCCCTTCGGGAAGGACGTCATAACCGGCGCCATCCACCGGGCCGAGAACGCGCTCCACCTGGACGAGTGGGCCAATTTCTCCGTCGGCATCGAGGCCGGCCTGTTCTGGTGCGAGCACCTGCAGGACTACATCGACGTCCAGTACTGCGCCATCCTGGACCGGGGCGCCCGGATAACGCTGGGCCACGGGCCGGGCTTCCAGTACCCGCCCCCGCTCATGCAGCTGGTCAAGGACGGCCAGACGGTGGGCGAGGCCATGGCCCGGCTCACGGGCATACAGGGCATCGGGCGCAAAAAAGGCGTCGTGGGCTACCTTTCCAAGGGCATCCTGGTGCGCAAGAAGCTCACGGAATCGGCCATCATCGCGGCGCTCCTGCCCAGGCTGAACGCGGAGCTTTACCACTTCGGCTGACGCCGGGCCTTCGGGGCCCGCCGGCGGCTCAGGGCTGCGCCGGGCCGCCTGGGGCCTGCGAGCTGTTTATCAGGATATCGAGGAACCTTTGCAGGTGCTGGGAAAGGCCGGGGTTGTCCGTGAACCCGCAGGCGCTCAGGTCCAGCGAGGCCAGAAGCGCCCGCTGGCTGTCGGAGATGACGTCCGTGGCGATGAGGTTCTGGTTGCGGATGACCTTCACGTCCTCCTTCACGCGCTGGAAGGGCGCGGTGATGACGACGACCTCGACGCCGCGCTGGACGGCGTTGGTGAGCTTCTTGCCCAGCTCGTCGCGTATTTCGGAGAATATCGGGGTGGAGATGACGAACGACGTGGCGGACTTGTCCAGGAGCTCCCCGATCTTGGCCAGCACCTTCTCGCGCCCGGTGATGGTATAGATGAGCTGGGGCTCGCCCTTCTCGCCGACAATCTCGTGGAGCAGCTCCAGCTTCTCGAACGTCTCCCGTATCTGGGACTCTACCTGGCCCCGCATCTTGGACGGAGGTTCGGGCTTGTAGATAACGGGCCGGCCGCTCGTTGCGTTGGCAAAGCCCTTCTGCCGGAGGGACTGGAGCACCTTGTAGGCGGAGGTGCGCGGGATGCCGGCCGTTTCGGCGATGGTCTCGGCGTCGCCGTAGCCGTGGGCGACCAGGGCAATGTAGGTCATGGCCTCGTAGGGCGAAAGGCCTATCATGCCCAGCCGGGCGGAGGCCTCCTTGAACTCCTCGGCCAGATCGACCTTTTCGGCCAGTCCGGCGACGCCCCCCGCCTTCAGTATCTCCCTCATCTTTCGGGTCTTCATCTTGTGGTAGTAAGCACTACAATAAATTTAAGGCTTGCCAGTCATTTCAAGCCCGGGGAAAAGACCATGACCAAGAAGCCATCCATCGACCGCGCCTTCTGCATGCACTGCGGGGCCTGCGTGGGCGCCTGCCCCGAGAACGCCCTGACCCTGCAGGAGGTCTGGATTGAGTTTTTGCCCAACTGCACGAACTGCGGCACCTGCGCCCGGGCGTGCCCCGTGGGGGCCATTTTCATGGAGGCGTCCAAATGACCCGAAAGATAGACGTCGACGTCCTGGTCGTCGGCGCCGGCCCGGCCGGCTCCGTGACCGCCAAGCACGCTGCAAAGAATGGCGCAAAGACCCTCATGATAGAGAAGCGCCAGGAGATAGGCTCGCCGGTGCGCTGCGGCGAGGGCATCGCCCGTGCCTGGCTCGACGAGCTCGGCATCAAGCCGGACAAGAAGTGGATCTCCCACCAGGTTACCGGCGCGCGCGTCATCTCGCCCCGGGGCCACGTCGTCACCCTGACGGAGAAGATGGCCGGCAACGAGGTCGGCTACGTCATCGAGCGGGACACCTTCGACCGGGCCCTTGCCGAGGAAGCCGCATCCGCCGGCGTGGAACTGATGGTCAAGACCTCGGCCGTGGACGTGATACGCAAGGACGGCCGGATAGCCGGCGTCAAGGCCAAGCACATGGGCATGGACTTCGACATCCACGCCAAGGTCGTGATAGGCGCCGACGGCTTCGAATCGCAGCTGGGCCGGTGGGCCGGGATAGACACATCGCTCAAGCCATCGGACATCAACGTGTGCTTCGAGTACACGCTCAAGCACGTCGACATCGACCCGAACTTCAACGATTTCTATGTCGGCTCCTGCGCGCCCGGAGGCTACGTCTGGGTGTTCATCAAAGGACCGGATTCGGCGAACGTGGGCATCGGGGTCCAGCTCTCCAAGATAAAAACGGGCGAGAGGGGAGCGGCCAAGCGCTACCTGGATGCGTTCATCGCCAAGCACCCGGAGCTTGCCAAGGGCAGCCCCATCCGCGAAGTGGCGGGGGCGGTCTCGTGCTGCCAGCCCCTGGACAGCGTCGTGGCCGATGGCATAATGCTGGTCGGCGACTCGGCGCGCATGATAGACCCGCTGACCGGAGGCGGCGTCGCCAACTCGTGCCGTGCCGGAAAGGTCGCGGGCGAGGTGGCGGCCCAGGCCGTGAAGGCCAATGACTCGAGCAAGAAGTTCTTCCAGGCCTATGAAAAGGGCTGGCGGGCCAAGTTCGAGGACCAGATGTACCGCAACTGGATGGCCAAGGAGAAGCTGGTCACATTGGACGACGCCACATTCGACAAGGCGTGCGAGGTCCTGGCGGAAGCAAAGCTCGAGGTCGTGAACACGCTGGAGATACTCAGGTTGATACAGAGGAAGTATCCGGAGCTCATAAAGGAGTTCGAGGACCTGATAAAGTAAGGCGCAGGGCGCACCCGGAGGACCTTCGGTCCTCCTTGCCTTGGCGGCCTGCGGGCCGCCTGCGGTGGCGCCGGGCGCAAGGCTAAAGGCGCAAGGGACAAGGCGCAAGGTTGAGGGCGTGAGGGCGTCTTATAGCTAGATACCCCGGACTTTAGTCCGGGGGGTTTTTGCCAGGTGCACGTCGCAACGCGCGAGGAGCAAGGTGTTCGACCTCGCTCGCAAATCACGTAGGCGAGCGTCGAACACGACCGCCGAGGCGGCATGGCCGCCTCGGCGGCGAGCGGCGAAGCCATTCGCCGCTCGCTGCGAAGCTTTCTTTGGATCCACCCTTTCTTTGGAAAAAACGGACAGATGAGAAAGGGTGTGCCGCAGGCCGGACTCGAACCAGCGACCTCAAGATCTCTGCCTGAGGGTTTGAGCCAAGACTTCAGTCTTGCGCTCTC
>Ga0315291_10012202_pt1 | contig 10432 bp, 3 predicted proteins | sample YL17G12_20_MG_FD_203070 | JGI IMG/M metagenome (GOLD analysis project Ga0315291, IMG submission 203070) | Sediment microbial communities from Yellowstone Lake, YNP, Wyoming, USA - YL17G12_20 | ecosystem: Environmental > Aquatic > Freshwater > Lake > Sediment | place: USA: Wyoming | collected... | reverse complement strand
CTCCCGACGGTCGAGGTAGGTGCCAAATTCGCCGTTCTGATTGGCCCAGATAGCGAAATCCTTGAAGTTGGTTTTCCCGTCGCCGTTAATGTCGCCATCCGGAGAGATATTTGCAAGTTCTACGTACTTCTGACCAATAACCTCATAGTTGGGGTCAAATAAGGTAAATTGAAGACTGTTTGAATCTGCAAAAGGAGAAATAAATGACACCGTTATTGCAAGATTATTAAAATCTGCAATGGTGGTACAATCGAAGAAAAACATATACATCTCCCTGGCCGCATCCCATGTCGGTTCGATAACGACATCGTTAGGAGCAGCTATATTCAAAGCTTCTATCGTCTCTCCCAACTTCACACGGATAGTCCCAAATACCATATCAACATAGTCTGGATGCCTCTGATTTTGAACTGCCAGACAAAATGCGTCTGTCGGATAGCCGTAGTATATTGCAACGATGTCAGCGAGCGTACACACCATCACTTCCCCTACCTCACCCAACGAAATCTCAACGGTATAGCCATGCTCTTTCTCGAGCTCATCTAAGACGGCTTTAAGCTGTTCTGAAGACATGGTTGTCCCTTGGACGTAGGTAATCTCCGGTTTAGCCGCTGTCAAATCAAGATTGGTATCGACTATATATGTCCATCTCTGCTGCTGTGTCTTACCAAGTTCTCCAAGGTGAAGGGCTTGCAATATCTGAGTTTGCATCGCGTAACCATCCTTCATAAATGGCATACCGGCAGCGTGGGAGTGGTCGTAGCCAAGCAAATGGCCCACTTCATGAGATGTCGCATTGGACAGCATTTTCTTGTATTCTTCGGCGTTGGTCGGCAGAGTTGAAAATGCTGGCTGCTGTGCGTACACATGCGCGGTGTCAGTCCAGTTGGTATTGCCCGGGTCGGTGGCGGCTGAGCCAAGTGTATTCGGCTGTGCGTGGGTACCGCCAAAATACACAATAGACGTTTGCTCAGGTTTGACAACCGGTCCATCAAAAGAGGTTACAAATCCGACCCTGTCCAGAGCGAACTTGCCTGAGACCTCTTGTTTGACGTAGGATGCAATTTCTTGACTGCTTCCATGATCCGGTGGCGGAGTATAGGAGCTAAAATCCATATATATCAGGTTTATCCTCGTGGGATCAGCAGGCAGCGCTTCGTCTGCTCCCGCATCCACTCGGCCTATGGCCCGTCGGTCACCATCGATATCAGTCTGCCCGGCATAGTCACCTGTTGGGTCACCCGCGTTGATACAGGGCGAAATTGCCCGCAAGTGGTAGCCGTCCGGCATCAACTGAGGATCAGCGCCGGTGTTGCCCGTTCCACCTAAGGCCCCCGTCCAGGCCTGAATACAGCAATAGCTGATGACTGGGTGCACATCGCTACTGATCTGCACCTGCTCATCTGCGCCCCCTTCGGCGGTCCTGTTGCCCCAGAGGATGCTGTTGGTGACCGTTACCGCCTCAGATTCAGCTTCGACACCAATCCCTTGGCGTGCGCCCCAAACATCTACGTTTCCAGTAATCGTGGAGTTGGCAATAGATAGGATACCCCCCTCCAAACTTATTCCCCCGTTGACATTTCCACTAATGGTGGAGTTGGCGAGAGATATCCCGCTCACGCCCTCGGTCAAATCGACTCCACCACCCGAGGGAGCAGCATTTCCTGTAATTGTGCAGTTCGTGAGTGTGATAGAGCCGTCATACCAAAGTGAAAACGCCGAACCAATGGCTCCGCCCCCGCTGTCCCCGACATTCCCTGTCAAGGTGCACTTGCTCAGAGTTACTCGACTGCTTGGCCATTCATCAAAACCCCAATCTTCAATCCCGATGCCGCCGCCATAACAGTAGGCAAAGTTGTCCCTCAAGGTGCAGTTGCTCACGGTGCACGCGGCGTTGCCGACATACATCCCCGCTCCGCTACAGGCCTCGCCAGTATTGGCACTCCCACCTGTTATAGTAAACCCATCCAGAACGGCTGTTTGGTCTGTAAACCACGCACCCACCACATGGAAACTGTTCTCGCCGTAATTGTGGGCCGTCGCCAACTCCCGCGGGTCAACATCACCACAGGTACTTCCAACACACTGGAGGTACGACAGGTAGTCTGCAAACAGGCCGGGTCTGTCATCTCCGTTAAGATCGCCGCTTAGAATAGTTTCATATGCTTCAACATCTCTGGCATCCGGCTGGACCTCGCCAAAACCAGCATACCCCCCCTTCAGGGTCACACCGCCCTTCAGCCAAAAGCCTGCTGCACGGTCCCCCCGAGTCTGGTTTGCACCTTGATCGGGCCTGTAGGTACCCTGGGCTACACATATCTTATCCCCACTAACGGCTAAAGCCAAAGCGTCCTGAAGGTTATTGAAGGCATTGCCCCAACTCGAGCCGTCGCGCGTACCATTAGCATCCGCATCAACGTAGATAATTTGAGCAGGATTCATAGCGATGCTTACAAGTGCGGTCGAGCCAGCACTGATTGCCACCTCCAGTGTCACAGAACGATAACCGCTTTTGCTAACCGAAACGCTCGTTAGACCAACGCGCAAACCAGAAAAACTGAACTCTCCAAACTCGTTCGTCCGGACAATTGGTTGCCCACTAATATAGACTTCAACGCCAGCGATAGGTTCAGCAGTTACTTGATCGCGGACCACACCATTCAAGGAGCCCGTCTCCCACCTCCTGATGGTAATACTCACAAATGTGGTCGATGCAGCGCTGATTGACACTATCTTTGTTGCTGGATCATAACCGTTTTTGCTAACTGAAATGCTCGCGGGACCAACACGTACGCCAGAAAGACTAAACTCACCAAGTGCGTTTGTCTGGACAGCTGATTGCCCATTAACACAAACATCAGCGCCAGCTATAGGTTCAGCACTTGCTTGATCATATACAACACCATTCAGAGAACCTGTCTCCCCACTGCTAATAGCCACACTGTGGTTTTCGGCCGCAATGGCGATAAAGTTATTTCCCGCCGGCGGTGTCGCCTGACCATACCCATTTCTGCCCCAGCCGACAATACTGCCGTCCGAGCGAAGCGCAAGACTATGCTCCTCTCCTGCGCTAATGGCGACGTAATTATTGCCTGGCGGCGGGGTCGCCTGACCCCAATAATTGTCGCCCCAGCCGACAATACTGCCGTCCGACCGAAGCGCAAGACTCTGAGACCCTCCTGCGCTAATAGCGATAAAATTATTGCCCGCAGGCGGTGTCGCCCGACCAGAACCATTGGAGCCCCAGCCGACAATACTGCCGTCCGAGCGAAGCGCAAGACTATGAAACCCTCCTGCGCTAATGGCGATGTAATTATTGCCTGGCGGCGGGGTCGCCTGACCCCAATAATTGTCGCCCCAGCCGACAATACTGCCGTCCGACCGAAGCGCAAGACTATGGGCCCATCCTGCGCTAATGGCGACGTAATTATTGCCTGGCGGCGGGGTTGCCCCACCATACTTATTCCAGCCCCAGCCGACAATACTTCCATCCGAGCGAATCGCAAGACTATAAAACCATCCTGTGCTAATGGCGATGTAATTATTGCCTGGCGGCGGGTTGGCCTGACCCTCAGAATTGTCGCCCCAGCCGACAATACTGCCCTCTGCCTTAAGGGCAAGACTGTGCCACCATCCTGCTGCTATGGCAATAAAGTCGTTACCGGCAGGCGGACTGGCCTGACCATGCTCGTTGGCGCCCCAGCCGACAATAGATCCGGCAAAGGCCCTTTGGGCCGGGCATAGCAGAAACAAGACAATTACTGATACAATTGCTGGCCGAATAGTCGAAATCGCAAGGCAGGTTTTTAGATTCGGTTTCATTACTGGTTTTCAACTCCTGGGGGGTATAAGCTAATCCACACCTCACAAATATAATCCACATCCGGAATTATACAAAATCCCCGCCTCAAAGTCAAGCAATATCGGACCCCTTTTTCACGCGTTTTTTGCACGTTACGCCTGATTCTACGACCGCAACCCGTATTTTGGAGGATTCCATTATGATCGCACCGGTAAAACAACCAACTCAAAAGAAGGCCATTAACCCGCATATTTCATGCGTTTTGCAGAAATCTGTGCCAAAATAAGAACTAATAACAGTGTAAATCCGTGTGAATCCGTGTCTAAGTCTCTGTAACAAAAATAAGAACTAATAACAGTGTAAATCCGTGTGAACCTGTCCTGAGCGAAGTCGAATGGATCCGTGTCTAATGAAAAATGAACAGGGTTAATTCGTGTCAAATTCGTGGTTAATATCTGCGGCCGTGGCCGGGCCATCGTCCAGCACCGGTTGGGCCGGAATCATCTGGCCGGGTCGAGTTTGGCAGGCTCTGCGCCCGGGGCGGAGATGCCCCTTCGCTGCAGAAGGGAGCCTTCGAGCCTGTAAAGGGCCACCAGCGCCTTTAGATAATTGGCCAGGGCCTCTATTTCGGCAATCTGACTGGCGACAAAGTCCCGCTGCGCCTGCCCGACGAGCAGTGAAGTGGATTTACCCACGCGGAATTTTTCCGTCTCGGCGCGGAGCTTCTCCTCCTGGAAATTGCGGGTCGCGCCGGTCGCCGCAATTTGCTCGCGGGCGCGAGCGACCTCAATATAAGCGGAGCGGACATCGACTTGTACGAGCTGCGTGAGATTCGCCAGGGCTTCACGCGACTGCTGCCTGCTCATAACGGCGCGGGTGTGCTGAGCACGAGCGATTCCATTCACCGGAGATGCTTCAAACATCAGGCCAAAGGTGACATCGTAACTGTCGCCTCCAATGTTATCCGTAGCCCTGTTAAAAGCATTGGCGTAGCCGGTCTTGCCGAAGGCAATAAAGGCGTCCATTTTGGGAAGCAGCCCATCCTTGGTCCTCACCACCTCAAGATCCCCCTGCCGTATCTGCAAGCGGGCCTGATTCAAATCCGGGCGCATTCGCAGGGCAACCTCGACGTGCTGCTCGACATTCTCAAGCTCGACGCTCGGCGGCGAAGTGTCGTACTGGAGCGCCACGTCCCTGTTCCAATCGATGCTCCCCGACGGGTTCAGCAGGCGCAGCAGGTCCAGCCGTTCTTTGGCGAGGGTGCTCCGCGCGTTTATCAGGTTTTCCCGCCTTAGCGCGACCTCGGCCTGCGCGGCGGCGAGCTCCGTCTCGGCAAGATCTCCTATCTTGATCCGCTCCTCGGCCTCCGTCATCTGCTTCTCGGCGAGGGTAAGCGAGTCGGTGTATATCTCGATCTGTCTTTGGGCAAGGGCGTAATCCCAGAACTTCGATTCCACCTGCTCCAAAAGAATCTCCGTAAAGCCCCGCAGCTCATACTGCGATATGAGCGTCTCAAGTCTCGCCTGATTCACGCGCGCAAGATTGGCGCGGAGGTCCAATCCCCGCAGAAGGGCCTGGGTAACGGTGACTCCAAGACGATTGGCGGCGAATGTGTCACTGTATAAGGATGAATCGGTATAGCTGGTGCCGCCCTCAAGACCAAGAGTCGTCCCTGTTGGAAACAACTTGGCCAGAGAAAGCAACCCGGTAACCGAATCCACCGTGGAGCTTTCGGTGGCCGAGCCGGCGCGGGAGAGCCTGTCGGCAAGAGCCCTTCTGCTCGATGCTTCGCCGCCAAGAATCGGATCAAAAACCGCAAGCTCCTCCTGCTCAAATGTGCGAGTTATCCCTGGATTCATTCTTTCGACAATAAGCGACTGGTTGTTCTCCATTGCCAAAAGAATCGCTTCCTGGACACCTATTTTCAGAGGACCTTCGGGCACGGCCGCGTTATTTGCATCAGCGGATTCCTCCGAGGGCGCCTTTCTATCATTACTATCGGGCAAACCGGCTCTGTCCTCGGGCCCGACGTAATCGGAGTAGGTCTCGGGTTCGAGTGACGAACACGAGGACAGCAATAACGCCGAGACAACCAATACCACTGCGAAAGGTATAACGACCGTTCTCTTATCAGACATATCCAATCTCTTGGCTGTCATAAAGCCGCCGCATTTTCAGTATCGCTCTTGCCGGCGGAGGTCGTCCCCGGCTTGAGACGTTCAAAAATCGAATACACCACAGGAACAAACACCAGCGTAATCAATGTCGAGCTGAGCAGGCCGCCGATCACAGTCCTGGCCATCGGGGCCTGAGCCTCGCCGCCCTCGCCGAGGCCGAGAGCCAGAGGCACCAGCCCAATGATCGTTGTCAAGGCGGTCATCAGAATCGGACGCAGTCGTCTTCGGCCCGCCTCTTCTATAGCCTCTCGAACAGACATTCCGTCTCGCCGACGCAGCAGGTTAGTGCAATCGACTAACAATATCGCGTTGTTGACGACGATCCCCTCCAACATGATGCACCCGATGAAGGACTGGATGTTGAAAGTCGTCCGCGTCAAGAAGAGCATCAGAATGACTCCTATCGCGGCCAGAGGCACCGAGAACATCACGACGAACGGGTCACGCAGAGACTCGTACTGGCAGGCCATCACCATATACACCAGCACCAATGCCAGGATGCAGCTGAGCAGGAGCTCGCGAAACGACTTCTGCTGCTCCTCGTAGTCGCCGCCGAACGTGATGCCAAAATCAGCAGGCACCGGGATAACCTGGAGCCTTTCTTGTATGTCGGAGAGGACCGAACCCATGTCTCTTCCACTTATCTCGGCCGTTACGCTGATAAGACGTTCCTGGTCTTTACGTTCAATGAGCACCGGGCCGCTTCGGGGGCCGACAGCTACGACGTTTCTCAGGACAACAGGCTGCCCGTCTGAATTGGCGATCGTCAGGTCGAGAATATCTCTGAGGTCCATTTTCTCGGCCTCCCTGAGCTTCACAAGAATCGCATATTCGTCCCCGGCCTGACGATAGTAGCCCGCCGTCGTCCCCGACAGAATTGTCTGAAGGGCATTTGCTATCTTTGAAACGCTCAGGTTCATATCGGCGGCCTTCTGTCGATCTATCAGGACAAGCTCTTCCGGATTGCCCAGCTCACGGCTGACTCGGGCATCCGTAATGCCTTCGACTGATTCGACAATCTCTTTGACCTGAACAGCCAGACTATCCGCCGTCCGCAAATCGTGGCCCCGGATTTCAACCTGAACCTTGTCGCCTTGTGTGGTCCCCATCCGGAGTATAAACAATCCCTGCCCGGCGCGGGTTCGGACAACCATTCCCGGTATCTTGCTCAACCTGCCTCGCAGGTCGGCAGCAATCTGCTCGCTCGACCGCGTTCGCTGTGACTGGGGCTTCAGTGAGATGCTGACGTCGCCCGTATGGCCGCCCGTCCCATACCATCGCGAGCCACCGACGTTTGTCACTGTACTCTTTGTCTCAGGAACGGATTCGCTGACGATCTGCTCGATTACCCTGAATTTCTCATCCAGCAGATTCAACCTCGTGCCGACCTGCATCTCAGCCTCTACCCGAACCTCCCCCTCATCCGCGGTGGGCATCAGCTCAACTCCTATATATGGAATAAAGAGCAGGCTTGCAGCCAAAAGCAAAACCGCCATAATCACAACGAAAGCACGATGTTCCATGGCGAGATGCAGTAGTTTTTTGTAGCTGTTCTCTATCCCTTTGAGAAATCGCCCGCTGATGAGGTAAACCCTGCCCCTAAGAGTCTGCCCGAAGCGTGCATCGCTCGGCTGAGAAGGAAGCACACGGGCCGAGAGCATCGGTACCAGCGTAAGGGCCACGGCAAGGGAGCACAGCAGTGAAAAACCGACCACGATTGAGAGCTGCTTGAACATCACGCCCGACATCCCCTCGACAAAAACCAGCGGCAGAAAAACCACTACTGTAGTCAGCGTGCTTGCAACGACAGCCGCCGTAACCTCCTCGGCGCCATCGACGGCGGCATGTTCAAGCAAATCGCCCGACTCCCGCATCCGGAAGATGTTTTCGAGCACGACGATTGCATTATCAACGAGCATTCCGGTTCCGAGCGCCAGGCCGCCCAGCGTCATGATGTTAAGCGTAAGATTGCTGAAATACAACAGGGCAAAAGTTGCAATGATCGAAACCGGGATAGCGGTGGCGATAACAACGGTGCTCCTGACGTTGCGGAGAAATAGAAGAAGCACAATTATAGCGAGAATTCCTCCGTAAATTGCGGAAGAGCCAACATTTGTTATGGAACGCCGAATGTAATCGGACGTGTCAATAATGGGTACGATCTTTATTTGTGGTATATCCCGGTTGATGCGCTCAAGCTCGGCAAGTGCGCCGCGCGCGACCTCAACGGTGTTTTTCCCGGACTGTTTATTCACTGAAAGTCGCATTCCCGACACGCCATTGACCCGGACAATCCTCGTGACTTTCTGCCAGGAATCTTCCACCGCGGCGATTTCCCTCAACTGGATCGGCGCACCCTGTCGAACGGCTATCACAGTATCCTGGATCTGCTTGAGGTCGGTGTATTCGCCCGGCGTTCTGACGGTAATCTCAAAATTCCCCTTTTCTACAGTGCCGGCCGGAATATTTACGTTGCCCTCCTTTATCCGCGAGATAATCGAATCGAGCGGTATGCCCAGCGCGTTTATCTTGGCAGGGTCGAGACTAACGTGTATCTCACGCTCCAGGCCTCCGCGAATATCAACGGAGGCAACGCCGGGAACACGCTCAAGCCGATATTGCACCTGGTCTTCGATAATCTGCCTGGTCTGGACGGGATCCAGATTGCTGGATGCCCCGAGTATCAATATCGGAAAACTCGCAAGGTCGAATTTTCTCAGCGTGGGCCGATCAGAATCCTCGGGCAAATGGTCGATAATACGGTCCAGGCGGTCACGGATATCGTTCGCCGCGGCATCGAGGTCCGTTCCCCATGCGAACATCACCCGAACCGTGCCCTGCCCCTCGGCGGAAACCGAGGTTACCTCTTCAACTCCGGGCACGGCGCTGACTGCCTGTTCGATTGGCCGCGTTATCAGCTCCTCGATTTCCTCCGGACCTGCGTTTTCGTAACTGCACGACACACTCAGAGTCGGGTACGAGATATCAGGCATCAGGTCGATGGGAAGCCGCAACAGTGAGATAATGCCAAGCAGCACGATCATCAACACCACCATGATCGTGAATATGGGGCGATGCACGGCAAAACGCGAGATTCTCATCGGGACTCTCCTGGCCCGGCATTGACAGGGGCCGTGTTCAAATCAACGCCCGTACCCGGAGAGATCAGTGACCGAGCATCCCTTTTAGGCAGAACAATACCCGAGCCGTCCTCAAGAAGATGATTGCCCATTGTGACCACCAGGCCTGAAATCTGCGGCCCTGTGATTTCAGCCAGCTCGCCGCTTACTATGCCGGTCGTCACTGGAACAAAACGCGCCTTCAGATTTCCTATATCGACAATAAATACCCCCTCTTTGCCGTTTCTTCTGACAAGGGCGGGGAGCGGAACCAGCGTCGCATTTTCACGCCTGGCGAACTCAACCTGGACCCTCACGAACATCCCGGGCTTGAGCAGATACTCGGCATTCGGCACATCCACTTCGACCCTTGCCTGCCGGCTGCTTTCCCTCAGAAGCGGCGCTATGCGGACAATCGTGCCGGTAAAAGACCTCGCAGGGTAGGCGTCGGTCGTCACAACGGCCTCTTGCCCTAACTTCACCTTAGGGTAGTCCCTTTCAATCACGTGCACCACCGCCACAAGCGGATTGTTCTCGAGAACCGAGACAATAGGCTCGTTCACCTGCAGCAGCGCCCCCTCATCCACAAATCTTTCACCCACCACTCTTGTTTGATCGCCTTCTTCCCAGAAGGCCTGAACCTTTGTGTACGAAAGTCGCACGTCGGCGGCCTTCAGGGCCGCATCCTTTTGAGCCACCTGCGCAACTGAGACCTTGTATCTTGTCTGACAGGCGTTGAAGGCGGCCTCCGATGCATCAAGCTCCGAAACCGAAACAATTGTCTTTTCGCGAAGCGCCTGTGCCCTTTCATATTCACGCTTGGCAATGTCCAGGTCGCTGGCGCAGTTTGCCGCGTTTGCCTTCGCCACCTCCAGCTCAGCCCGCGACTGTTCAACCTGCTGCGCAAATTCTTCATCATCGACGATTGCGATGACCTGATTCCGGCTGACCTCGTCACCGATGTTGACGACCAGTTTCTTTAGCCAGCCAGCCACCTTTGATGCAACGACAAACTGCGACTTCGCCTCCAGAGAACCCGTAAAAACTCCGATATCGTGGATAACGCCCCTCTCAATCGGTTTGACCTCGACGGCTACGGAGACGGCCGGACGCCCCGTGCTTTTCTCAACAGCCGAGCCGCCCACCCGCTTATATACCTGCCAGCCCGCCATCGCGACGATTGCCAGGACGGCCAGCAATAATGAAAACTTTTTCATTCATCTTTCCCGAATAACCTGGTGCTGCAATGAGATTAAACTTCAGCCGAACATTATACCGCAGCGCCGCACGCACTTCAAATCCATTCTCACCGCCCAAAATGCAGAGATTTCCCG
>Ga0315291_10012201_pt1 | contig 10432 bp, 10 predicted proteins | sample YL17G12_20_MG_FD_203070 | JGI IMG/M metagenome (GOLD analysis project Ga0315291, IMG submission 203070) | Sediment microbial communities from Yellowstone Lake, YNP, Wyoming, USA - YL17G12_20 | ecosystem: Environmental > Aquatic > Freshwater > Lake > Sediment | place: USA: Wyoming | collected... | reverse complement strand
ATGCAGTTTCACCTACCTCCTGACCCGCGGCAACAGGACGGCCCTCATGGGCGCCATGGGTTTCATGATCGCCCTGTATATCGGCGTCCGGCACGGGGTCCTGGACTTTCTTGGACCGGCCGTTCATAATTTCATCCACATCGAGTCAAACTTCGGCTCGCACGCCGCTATCGTCACGGCCGGGATGCTGGCCGGATCGATCTTTATCCCAGGGGGTGACATCCGCGAGCACAAGCCGCGGATGAAGTTCATGTTCTTCCTTGGAGCGGGCACTCTGTTGGCCGGATATATTCTCAGGCCCCTTCACGGGATCAGCAAGAACCAGGCCACCGATTCTTACGCCCTGGTGTCCGCGGGCATATGCTGCCTTGTCCTGCTTGGCTGCTATTACCTCATGGACGTCAAGGGAATCAAGCGGTGGGCCAATTTTCTCCTCCCCATCGGCGTCAATCCCCTTCTGGCTTATGTCCTTCCCGACATTGTCGGCTCGGTCCAGGATATCCTGACCTCGATAACCCGGTTCGATTTCTGGAAGCTCCTCTGGCCGTTCAGGGAAGCAGGCGGCCGGCTTGGGCACATAAACGCGGTCGCCATGACTCTCGTCATCCTCCTCGTCGTCCGCGTGATGACCAAGGCGAAGGTGGTCCTCAAGCTCTAGCGGGTTCACAAGTCCGATTTCCTGAAAATCCGGCCGACGATCCTGAGGATGCTTTTCATGGACGTCCCGCGCCTCACCGTGCCCCAGGAAGGTAGGAGCGATAGGGCGGCCCGGAGCTTCTTCATCAAGCCGTTCTGATGGAGAAGGGCCAGGGCCCGACGCATGACATCTGTTTTCTCGGCGCTATAAGGGTACCACCACAGCTGACCGCGGTTCTTCGCGAAGTCCGCGCCGATGTACTTGATGTTCACGAGATGGAGGAGGCCATAGGGCCCGTGGGATCGGCCCATTCCCGTCCGCTTGATCCCGCCCCAGATAGCCTTGGGCTCGGTAAAAGAATACATATGGTCGTTGATGGTCACCGAGCCGGCCTCAAGCCGGTCGGCGATCCGGGCCGCGGCCCGCTTGTCCCTGGTCCAGACCGAAGCCGTCAAACCGTAATCGCAATCATTGGCCAGGGCGATCGCTTCCTCGGGATCCGAAAAGGCCATGATCGGCAGGACCGGCCCGAACGTCTCTTCTTTCATGATCTTCATCGTGTGATCGACGCCGGTGAGGACGGCTGGGGCCAGGAAATATCCGGGGCCTGCCTTGGGCCTTTCTCCGCCGCACAGCACGGTCGCGCCTTTTTCCTTGGCCTCCCGGATATGGGCTTCGACGAGCTCGAGTTGGCCGAGGGTGGTCAACGGGCCCATTTCCGTGTCGTCGTCGAGGGGGTTCCCGACCTTGATCCGCTTCGTCATGGCGACGGCTTTTTCCGTAAACACCCCGGCGACCTCGCGGGCGACATAGACCCGCTCAACGGAAGCGCAACTCTGGCCGGTATTCATGAACGCCGCCCAAACGGCCCCCGAGACAGCACGCTCGAGGTCCGCGTCCTTGAGGACGATCATCGGGTCCTTGCCGCCAAGCTCCAGAACGACATTGGTCAGGTTTCTGCCCGCCAGCTCCATGATTCTTTTGCCGACCGGGACGCTGCCTGTGAACATGATGGTCATCAGGCCGGGATGAGTGATCAACTCTTCGGCTTGCGCCGTCCGGCAGGGGACGACGTTCAGGACGCCGGGGGGGAGGCCGGCTTCCAGGAAGACCTCGCCGACGAGCAGGGCGATGAACGGCGTCGTCGTGGATGGCCGGAGGATGACCGTATTACCGGTCGCGAGGGCGCTCACGATGTCGCAAAAAGGGATGAGCAAAGGAAAATTCCAAGGCGAAATGATGAGCGTCGGACCAAGCGCCTGGAATTTGAATAGACACTTCTTGTGGGCGAAAAGAGGGAGATGCGATGTCGTCCTCTTTGGAGCGATCCCCTTCCCGAGATTCCGGCCGTAATGATCAAGGGCCTCAAGGCTCCCCAAAACCTCGACCGAAAGGGCCTCGGCGAGGGGTGAGCCCTTTTCAATCGCCAGCAACCGGGCGGCATCGTTGGAACGATCGAAAAGGATCTGTCCGGCACGCCGGAATATTCCTTGTCTCTCCCGGATAGTAAGGTCTCTCCAGGACGGGAACGCCAGGCGGGCGGACTGGAGGGCCTCTTCGCAATCGGCCGAGGACGCCAGGCAAGCCTCCCCGACTGGTTCCAGCGTCGCCGGACTCTTGACGATGAGCCTTTCCTTGGACTCCGTGCGGCGGTTGTTGATCATGAGCCGTCCGTCCATTGTTTTCAGATCCTTTCACAAGCCGATAAGTGGCGCCGTGAATTTTCTATTCCTTGATCTTTCGGTTCTCTCCTGTCATCGGCACAAAGCGGACGAGTGTGACGTCTTCGGTCTCCATCCTGCCCTTGACTTTTCGGACGGCCAGGAGGGTCTGGACGCCTTCGGTCTCATCGACCGGAATGATCATCCGGCCGCCCTCTCTGAGCTGGTCGAAGAGGGGCTCCGGAACTTGGCGGGCGGCACATGTCACAATGATCGCATCAAAGGGCGCCTTGTCCGGCCAGCCAAAAAAGCCGTCCCCGCATTTCACCTCGATGCGTTCATAGCCGAGCTGACTCAGGAAGTCTCCGGCCTTCTTGGCAAGGGCGGCGTTGATCTCGACCGTGTAAACGAAGTCGGCAAGATGGGCTAAAACCGCGGCCTGATATCCTGACCCGGTGCCGACCTCAAGCACTTTCTCCTTTCCCTTGAGCTTGAGGCGCTGGGTCATCAGGGCGACGATGTACGGCTGCGAGATGGTCTGTCCCTCGGCGATGGGAAGAGGATAATCCTCATAAGCCTCCTGTCGAAATGGGGGGTCGACGAAAAGGTGCCGGGGCACCTTTCCCATGACGTCGAGGACTCTTGGGTCGGTGATGTCCCGGGCTTGGAGTTGCATCTCCACCATGGCCTTCCGTTTTTTTTCATAATAAGCATCGTCCTGATTGCCGAAATCGGCGAACGAAACGACGATGGAGATGAAGAAAACAAGCGATGCGCAGAAGACTCGCCTTTTAACCACGCCGAAAATATACGGCCGCGGCCCAGCGAAGTCAACCGCTCCGAAAAGTCAGGCGCGTTGATCGCCCATTTTAATTGATGCCGACCTTGCCTCTGATCACGGCGATGGAGGCCTTCGGCAGCGCGTATTCCGTCTTAGCGCCTCCGACAGTCCTGGTCCTGACGGGCGGACCGTCCGGACGTTCTTGCGGCCCTTGTTGATGAGCAGTAATGACCACTGTCTGTCGGGACGCTCGACGGCGTAGGCCGTAACCAGCACGTTGCCGGAGGCGTCGCGCGCGCCGCTCGAAGCGCGGAATATCCGGTGCGCCGCGTCAAGCGGCCGTTGACATCGCCGCCCGGCCGGCGGTACATTTCCATGGTGATCAAGAGGGAAGATTCATCGCCCCCGGGCGGCCATTCGGCACGTCGCGGAAAAAACAACTTCTTGTCATGTAGACAGCCATGTGGGTCGGATGAATAGCAGACGCGAATAAATAGGCGCTAAAAGGCCTGTCCCGAAAGCCTCGTAACTCGCTGATTTATAAAGCGTTAAGAGAGTGCCGGAGGAGGGAATTGAACCCTCACCCCTGTCGCCAGGGACTGGATTTTGAGTCCAGCGCGTCTGCCAATTCCGCCACTCCGGCACGGCGCGCTCAATATAGACGATTTCGTCCGTATTTTCAATCTTCAAGACTCCGTTTGACCTTTCCGACCGTTTTTGTTTACAATCCCTGGGTCAAGAGAGGATTCACGCCGTGGACAAACAGAGGCTTATCAGGATCGTCGACCGTTTCGCGGGCTTGAGGATCGTCGTGTGGGGGGACTTCATCCTCGACGAGCACCTCTACGGGACCACCCGGAGGATCTCCCGCGAGGCCCCGGTCCTCATCCTGAACTACCAAGACCAGGTGTATTCCCTGGGCGGCGCGGGCAATTCGCTCCAGAACCTCAAAGCCCTGGGCGCCTTCCCCATTCCTGTCGGCGTTATCGGACGAGACGAGGCCGGCAAAAAAATCCTGTCCATCCTCAGGTCAAAAAAGATGGCCACAGAATGGATCTATCGGGAAAAAAGCTATAGGACGCCCCGCAAGACCCGGATCCTGGCGGGCGAAGACAACACGCGGAAACAGCAGATTCTTCGCATCGACCGGGAGGGCCGGGTTCCCGACGACCCGGCCTTGAAAGGATGGCTCAGAAAGGCTCTCAGCCTCCTGACTAAGGACTGCCCGGCCATGCTTATCTCCGACTACAACTATGACACGGTCAAGGAGGACCTCTACACGGAGGTCCTCCGGACCACGGGGAAAAATGAAGTTCCCGTCACCGTGGACTCCCGGTTCCGGCTCCTGAGCTTCAAGGGCGCTACGGTCGCGACGCCCAACGAGCCCGAGGTCGAAGGAGCGCTCGGGGTCGAGATCGCCGGGAAGGACGAGGCCCTCCGCAGGGCCGCCGGCCGGATCTTGAAGAAGCTCCGGTCCCCCGCCCTCCTCGTGACCCGGGGTTCCAGGGGAATGACCCTCTTCGAAAAGGGCCTGCCGCCTTTTACCATCCCCGTTCACGGGACCACCGACATCGTCGACGTCACGGGCGCGGGCGATACCGTGATCAGCGTCTTCACCCTGGCCTTGGCCGCCGGGGCTTCGTTCCGGGAGGCCGCCGAGCTCGCCAACCGCGCCGGCGGGATTGTCGTTATGAAGAAGGGCGCGGCAACCCTCACGCCACGGGAACTCAAACGGGCCATCCTATCTTGAAGCCGAAGAAACAGAAGTCCCTAGCCGAACTGAAGAAGATCGTCGAGGCCCAAAAGCGCCGCGGCAAGCGGGTCGTGCTTGCCAACGGCTGTTTCGACCTGTTCCATGTGGGACACATCCGGTACCTCCGCGAATCCGCCGGGCAAGGGGACATCCTGGTCGTAGCCTTGAACAGCGACTCGTCCGTGGGTGCTCTCAAGGGCGCCGGACGCCCCCTCCTCTCCCAAGGGGAAAGGGCCGATGTTCTAGCCGCTTTCGAGTTCGTCAACTATATCATCATCTTCCGCGAACCCAACGTGGAAAAGGTTCTCCTCGCCCTCAAGCCCGATATTCATTCCAAAGGGTCGGACTACACGGTCGAGACCGTCCCCGAGAGGGAGACCGTTAAGAGCTACGGGGGAACGATCTTCATCGCCGGCGGGCCGAAGGTCCGCTCAACGAGGGACGTCGTCGGTCTCATCGCCGCCCGAAAGGACGCGGATGGATAAATTCCTGATCATCCGCCTCAGCTCGCTCGGCGATATCATCCATACCCTCCCGGCCTTCGCCGCATTGCGCAGGGGCTTTCCCGGCGCGCGGATCGCTTGGGTCGTCGAGGCCGCCGGTAAGGACATTCTTGGCCTGGTCCCGGGCATCGACGCGGTCATCGTCCGCTGCGAAAAGGGCTGGATAAGAAAGATCCGGGACAAGGATCAGATCGCGCTCGACCTCCAAGGGCTGATTAAATCGGCCCTGATCGCCTGCCTGTCCGGGGCGCGAAAGAGGATCGGTTTCTCCGGAAAGAACCTCCGGGAACCCGCGGCCTCGCTGTTCTACACGGACCGCCTCGAAGGGTTCCCTGAGGACGGCCACGTCATTGTCAAGAACATCAAGCTTCTGTCGAAACTCGGACTTGACGCCGGAACGGAAGAATACGAATTCCCGATCGTCATTCCCGCGTCCCTCGACCGGACTGTCGAGAACGCCCTCATCGAACTCGGCCGGCGCTCCGGTCAAGGGATCGTCCTCTGCAACGTCGGAGCGGCCTGGGAGAGCAAACGATGGGCGCCGAAGCGCTGGATCGAGCTTATAATGAGGATCCGGAAAGAAGGTCTCTTTTATCTGATTCTCTGGGGGAACGCGGCAGAAAAGGATGTCGCCTTAAGGATCGGGATCGCGACGGGAACGCCCGTGGCCCCCTTCTTCACGGTCCCTGAGGTCCTGGCCCTCATCAAGGGATCGCGGCTGGTTATCAGCGGCGATACGTTCGCCCTCCAGGCGGCCTGTGCCCTTGACGTCCCGGTCGTGGGGATTTTCGGACCGACCAATCCGGTCCGGAACGGCCCATTCCGGGCCCGGGACAGAACGGCCCTGTTCCCAATGGACTGCCATCCATGTTATAAAAGGACTTGTCCTTCGGCCAAGTGTATGAGCGCCGTCGAGGCTGGGGTCGTGGCCGGCCTGGTCCAGGAGATCCTCGAAGAGAATGTCTGATCTCAAGCTGACCAAATTCATTTGCCGTTGGAGGGTTCGGGCGGGAACCCTGGGGGTCATCGGGGTCATCATTTTCTCCAGGCCCGCCTGGAAACCCCTGCTCGCGGGGTTCGGATTGAGCCTTCTCGGGCTTGGCCTCAGGGCCTGGGCGGCCGGTCATCTCAGGAAGGAAAAGGTCTTGGCCGTTTCGGGGCCCTACCGGCGGACGCGAAACCCCCTCTACCTCGGGAGCCTGCTCATCGGGGTCGCCATGGCCGTCGGCGCCTGGTCATGGGGGGCGGCGGCGATCCTCGCGGCCTATTTTCTCGTCTTCTATCCCGTCGTGATCAGCGAAGAGAGAAAGAGGATGAAGGCCCTCTTTCCCGCCGATTACGAAACCTATGGGAAGCGCGTACCTCTCTTTTTCCCCTCCTTTAGGAAAGCCCCGGCCTATCAGAACAGCCCCTTCAGCCGGGCCCTGTACCGGAAGAACAAGGAACGGCGGGCCCTTATCGGAACGATCGTTTTCTGGATCGTTCTCATCGCAAGAATTTATCTCCCGGGTTCCTGATCCCTGTGATGACTTGAGTTTCCTTTTACGCCGGACTCTGCTATAACTTCCCCGTGCCTACGGACAAACGCATCGAGAGGATCACCCGGGTCCTGTCGGCTCGCCAGCCCGACCTCAGGGTCGTCCTCGAGGGCGTGACCATCGCCCACAACGCCAGCGCCGTCAGCCGGACTTGCGACGCCGCCGGCGTCCTGTATCTCGACCTCATCTCGCCGAACCCCGACCTCCTCCGATTTAACGAGGCCATCACGACAAGGGCCGACAAGTGGCTCGAGATCTCGGTCCACGCCTCGGCATCCGAGTGTCTCAAGCTCCTGAAGGAGACGGGGTTCAAGATCGTCGTGACCCGCCTGGGCGGGGGGTCGATCCCTTATACCGAATTGGATTACGCCCAGCCTCTGGCCCTTGTCTTCGGGAGCGAATCGGACGGCATCTCGGACGAGGCTTTGGCCTTCGCCGACCACGTCGTCCATATCCCTATGGTGGGCATGGTGCAGAGCCTCAATCTTTCCGTGTCCGTGGGAGTCGTTCTTTACGAGGCCTTCAAGCAGAGGCAGGTCAAGGGATACTTCGACAGGCCGCGGCTCGCGCCCGGGGACCTGGAAGCCTTGAAGGCTAAGTGGCTGAAAAATGAGTAAGGGGAGAGAGGGCCCGGCCCCTCCCCCCTTCGAGAGATGGATACAGGAGCAGGTGGCTTGATTAGATCTTCGTCGCCCAACGCCTGACGAAACGTTTCAGGCCCGTGGCGGTCGACTTGCCTTTTTCACTCAGCAAAGCGAGCTCACCGTTCAGCTTCTTCATGCCTTCGTTCATTTCCCGGCCGAAGAGCGCCAGGCCTTCCTTTGCGTCCCCGAACGGCGCCATGCCCAAAAGCCCGCCGCTCTCTTCCTCTTCGACCTCCACGTCAAAGGTGAGCGGCTTCTTGTCTCTGAGGATTTCGAGCTTGATCTTGTCGCCCTTCTTCTTGTCCTGAACGATACCGCTGAGCTCGTTCACGGTCTCGACACGCTTGCCCTCCGCCTTGACAATGACGTCCCCGACCCTCAGGCCGGCTTTCTGGGCGGGGCCCTTGTCCGTCAGTCGGTTGACCAGGAGGCCGGTCCCCTCCTTGACGCCGAAGTATTCAGACATCTCCGTGTTCAGCTCGTCCAGGTAGACGCCGATGAACTTGCGGCTCTCCCAGGAGAATTCTTTGCCCTTAGGCGAAACGAATGCTTTGGGGGGTTTCCTGGCCTTGTCCTTCGGCGTCACGTCGAGCGGCGGTGGAAGGGGTGGGAAGAGCCTGGGGAACTGGAGCTCGAGCGCTCTCTTGGCTTCCGCCTCGGGATACTCGCCCAGCTTGACCTTGACCTCCATGGGTTTGCCTTCCCGCTCGACCTTCAGGGTAACGTCCTCTCCGGGCTTTCTCTTCCGGATCTCGGAAGCCAGCATCTGAGTGCTCGTGACGTCCTTGTCCCCGAACTTGCGGATGACATCCCCTTCCTTGATCTTGGCCAGTTCGGCCGGGCTTTCCTCATCGACGCCGACGACCTCGATCCTTCCCTCCTCGTCCTGGGCGATGGACAGTCCCAGCCAGCCTCTCTGGACCTTGCCTTTCTCCCGGATCTCCGCCGCGACCTTACCGACGATGTCCACGGGGACGGCCACGGCCATCCCCGAGGAGGGGGCTTCGGCCTTGCTCATGACGTACCCCGAGCCGACCTGTTCCTGGTCCCGGAACTCGAAGACCACCGGCCGGTCCTCCGTGTAGATGCCGCGAAGAAGCCCGACCATCCGGCCGTTCTCGTCCACGACGGGGCCGCCGCTTGAACCCGGTGTCACCCAGATGTTCAATCTCAGTCTCTCTTCGGAGACCGAGCTAATGATGCCCTGGGTGACCGCGGGAGTCATTTCCGGGGAAATGCTGACGACGCAGATCCAGGCGCCCGGGCTGAGGTCTTCCTCTTTCCCCATCGGAAGGGGCGTCAGACCCTTGTCCTTGGCCCGGATGAGAGCCAGGTGCGTCTCGGAGTCGAAGCCGAGGAACTCGGCGTCGATCCGCTTCCCGTCGGACGTGATGACGGTAATCTTTTCGTCCCTCGGCGAGATCAGGGCCGTGGTCAATATGTGGCCGTCCTTATCGATGACGACCCCCGTCGCGACCCGCCGCGTCCCGTTCCGGGCCTCGACCCGGACGACGGACGGATAGATCCTTTTCGTGATACCGGCGATGTCCTTCTCGACGACGGCTCCCCCGGCGCTTTCGGCGCTCAAGCTCATCATAAGAAAGAACAAGGCTGCCATGCTCATCGAGATGATTCTCAGATTCTTGCTCATGGCCGGAAAACCTCCTTAATACGTGATCTCCTGAGGCGATGCCTCAGAGACCTGCTCCAGTATGTAAACCGTTCGCGGTTCGTATGACGCGTTGTGGACCTCGGTGGAATAGTCCATAGTCTCCATGACTTGGACCGGTTCGGCCGCGAAAGGTCCGGACGCCCTGCCCTTCCCCGCCATGCTCACTCCCTCGGGCTTCCTCAGGACGAGGACGTTGACGAGGACGAAGGTCGCCAGAAGGACGGCCGTCGCCCCGGCGAAGGCATAACGGTAGGTCCGCAGGGCGTGGGATCGGCGCTCCTTGCGCCGCGGAATCTCGGCCAGGACCCTAGCCTCGAAACCCTCGGGGGCCCCGACCCTTTCCAGCCGATCGAAAATATTACGCTCTTCCATGCTCCCTCACTTCATTCTTGGACGCGTAGGTGTCGCCATGGGCTGCTTTTTCCAACATCTTTTTCAGATATTCCCTTCCGCGGCTGATCCTCGCCTTGACCGTCCCTATGGGCCTCTTGATGATCCGAGCGATCTCCTCCTGTGAGAACCCCTCCATGTCCTTGAGAACGACCGGGACCCGGTACCGCGGGTGGAGCGCGTCCAGGGCTTCTCTCAGGTTGCGGATGAGCCCAGGATCCGGAGGATCCTTGGAATAGGTTCCAGCGTTGTAACTGTTCGGGAGGTCGTCGAGGGAGACCGTCGCCATCTTCCGCCTCTTCTTGACCTCGGTTTTGGCCAAGTTGGAGGCGATGGTATAAATCCAGGAGGAAAGGGGCGCTATGGGTTTGTACTTGTCGGCCTTAAAATAGACCCGTAGGAACGTCTCCTGGGAGAGTTCGACGGCCTTCTGGTAGTCACCTGTGAATTGATACAAGTAGTTCACGATCCTGTTCTTGTACAGACCCATAAGCTTGGCGAAAGCCGCCTCGTCTCCTTCCTTCACATGGGAGATCAGCTCTTGTTCGTCCATGTTCAATTCGTTCAAACGCTTTTTCCCGCCGCTTCGTTGCATTTTCCCGGTCCGGAACAGTCTTTCTTGGTCCCGGAAACCCATTAAATTCTATGTTTTTTTGGGGTTTTGGACAATATGTTGACAGCCATGATCCCCGATAAATACAATGGGGGCATTCCGATGGAACTTTTTCCCCGGCATATCCGTCAATCAAGGTGAATTGAGTGGAATTGAACAAGGTCATTCAACAATGCCTGCAAGGCGACAGAGAGGCTTGGGAAATGCTCGTTAACGCGTACTCCAGAAAGGTCTTCAACA
>Ga0315291_10012197_pt1 | contig 10435 bp, 6 predicted proteins | sample YL17G12_20_MG_FD_203070 | JGI IMG/M metagenome (GOLD analysis project Ga0315291, IMG submission 203070) | Sediment microbial communities from Yellowstone Lake, YNP, Wyoming, USA - YL17G12_20 | ecosystem: Environmental > Aquatic > Freshwater > Lake > Sediment | place: USA: Wyoming | collected... | reverse complement strand
CTCGGCGATCGGTTCGAGGCTCGAATCATTCAGGTCGACGAGGGCTTCGATGACGCCGAGAGCGGCGATGGCCTGTTGATACATCTGACTCGTGCCGAACATCCCGCCGCTTTTGGCTTGCTCTTCCGAGGCCGCGGGAAAGGTGGAGCTGGGGGTAAACTGGGACCTTAGAAAACCCAACCCAGCCCGGATTCTGGCCGAATAATCCTTCTGGACGCACTTGCCACCGATAAAGGACATAATGGCCAACCCGGCGCCGGCCTGCTCGTAATGGGGCCAGGAACCGTCCTCCTGCTGTTTGGAGGCGAGATAATCAAGTGCCTTGACCAGCGCCTTGCGGACTTCCTCGTCCGTAGCGGGCGGCTGGTCGGGCTTTCCCGCCCGGAGGGTGTACGGTTCGTTGGTATTCGGTTCGCCGAAGGCGACGACGCTGACCAGGAGTTTTCCCGGTGGCTGTCTCAGCCTGACAATGGTTTCGCCCTCCGCTTCCTTCCGGCCGTCCATGGCCAACAGTGCCTTTCCAGCGGCGTCATATATGGTCATGGTAAGATCGATGCCGGGAACCCCGGAGACATCGATGAGCAGGATATCCATCCCAGGCGCCGGAATGTTGAGCAGGTACCAGTCTTCATCTTCCCTCTCGTTGGCATATCCCCTGATCTCTCCATTCAGCGGCAGGGGATTGGCCTGGGAGGCCTCGTTATTCGGCTCTTTCTCGGCAGCCTGCTGCGCCCCGAGGGGTATATACAAAAACAAGAGCAGCATCAGAGCAGAGATCCCAAGAACGGACTGTTTTCTTAATGCGCTGGAGCTCATGGATGTCAACCTCCTTGTTCTATGAACCGGCCGGGACTTTAGGTCAAGTCTGTCCCTTTGTTTTTATCTGCCGAACAAGAGACGGTCAGGCCCAAAAACACAATCGCCAAGGCCAAGCTTGATGCTTTCTTGGCGCTTTTCATTCTTCTTCCCAATTGACCTCTTGCGCCTTGCTTTCAGTCTTTGCTCTTGAGCTCAAAATATTTTTCGCTCTCGTAGCCCCGGTAATAGAGAGATGATGGTATTCCCTCAAACGTGAAGGCCAGCTCGAAGCGCACAAAGGCCTGCGGAGGAATGACGAACGGAGTCGGGGGGCGATGGGGGAGTTCCTGAGTGGCCGTTTCCTCCGGATAAACATCCTCTTCGCCGCCTTTCAGGATGAACTGCTGGTCGCTCTGGATTTCGAGCCCGCTCTGGACCAGCGATTTTATCCCCAGGTCCAGGACGATATTATCACCTTCTTTTCTCAGGCCGTACAGAAAGACTTCCATCGTCTTGCCGTCGCGATGGGAGGCCACGGCCTTGGGAATCTCCGCCTGGAAGGCGGGACCGAGCTTGAGCGTGTAAACCCGGTTTTGGATGCGGAGACCGAGGGCATAATCCTTGATCGATGAGGGCACCAGGAACGCGACTTCCTGGTTTTGGGAGAACTCGGGCGTGAAGCGGATGAAGCCATCGTCTGTCGTGGAGCCTCCGCAGCTGTAATAGAGGTACCCCTCTTTTGTCGTCACCCAGATATTCTCCTCGGGCTGAATTTGGATGATATTGCCCATCTCGGCGCTGCCGGACAGGCTTTTCCCGCTGAGCTCGGCGACGGCGTAACGCCAGCCTTCCGGCGCCTCTTCCTCTTTATAGGCGTCCCGGAAATGGATGGCCTGGGCGGCCATCTCGACCATGCTGTCCTTGATCTGGTCGAGATAGCGGCCGGCCGGAGCGCCCTTGCCGACGGCGAGCTTCAGTTCGCCCTGAACCGGGACCTGGATATGGCCAAAGGAATAATCAAAAAACTGAAAAGCGATGTTCTTGGCCTCCGCCGGGACGAGATAGACAAACTGCACCTTTTTCCGGTCGCCCAGTTTGGGAATCGTGAAATCCTTGTTCAGGCTATACCCGCCAGGAATGACCTCAGTCAACTTGTCGAGAGAATAGGTTTGGCCGTCAGCCAGAAGATAGGCATGGTCAAAGAAATTGGGGATGACATAGGGGACATCCATGTCCACATAGTCCTCTTTCTTCTCTTCTTTTTTCCCTTCCCTCAGTGTCGCGACTCCCATCGTCCTGTCTTGCTTCCCCTCCAGATCGCTCTTCTTCACCTTTTGCTTGGGGTGGATATTCTCCCACTCCGTCTGGAGCAAGACGAAAAGTTTTCCCTGGGGAGCCTTCTGGCCGGCGAGCTCAGTGTTCATAAAAAACTGAATGAGATTGGCCTTGGCCGCTTTATTGGCGGCCGTCTCCTGTGGGCTCAATCCCAGTGTACAGAGGGAAAGGAGAAAGAAAAGAATGGACAAAAAAACGGATCCGCTTTTTTTTGACATGATAAACCTCGTCGAGATAATGATGCTTAGCCCTTCTGGATATAATTAATGCCACAACCCAAGGAATGTCAATAGAAGCAGGTCGCTGCGGAGCGGTCTCGCAAACGGATATAAAAAAGAACCTGCCTCTCCTCTCCAAGTGCCAAACTCTGTTTGGATCGCCCCCTCGGCCAGCGTTGCCGGATGCAATGACACCGACGATAATTACAGCATTCCAGCTGCCAATAAGGCCCACTGGTGATCGATGATTAACCCGAGGTCTTCGACACTGTTCGGGTCCAGCCGAAGATCCCTGGCGATCTTGGTGGGATGTCTCCGCCAGAACGATCTGCCTCTGCCAAGGACGTTCGGCCGGAAAATCTGGGTTTTCGATATCACGGTGTCGTTCTCAAGATAGGCTTCCTCCGTAAGTTCCTGATGATAGCCAGTTCCCATAACGCCGACGGTCCCGCCCGTGCGGGGATCAAGGCGCCACCAGCCAAAGCCGGTAATGCCTTCCGCCGAAGGAAGGCTCTCGGGTAGGACGACGGTGAACCCGCTCCGAAGGTCGGCGGCGACCCGGGCTTTAATGTCGGGCGGTAGGGACAGGGTCGCGAAGGCCGCGTCGTTGATGTCCCGAAAGGCCTGGAGATTCGGACCGGCCGCAGCGAAGAGGCGAAGGGTGTTCTGGAATCCCGTTGCTTCCCCATCGAGCATCAGGGCCTCGGCGGCCGTATCGGCCAAGCCCTGACGGAGACGAACAGAGAAAGGCGATGGGACCCCTCCTGAAAGCACTGCGACATCGTTGGCGACGAGGTCAAACAAGTCTTGTTCTACAAGCTTTCCCTGTTGCTCCGGTCGCAGTGAGTAACGGTAGTTCAGGATATTCGGTCGATCGAAGAAAACGCGCTCCCGGACAGGACTCAGAGCATGACGCGCGGCCGCCAGCGCGTGGAGTATGGTCGGCGTCGTCACGGATTCCAATAAACGTTTTCTTTCTTCCGGGTCTTTTTCACGGAGGATATTCAGCCACAGGTCGCGTTGGGAGAGGACGCTCTGGTAATAGATATGGAGGAGAAAGGGATGCGTCCAGCGGAAGGGTTGGATCAAGGATTCAAGCTCTCCGGCGAATCGTAAGGCTCGTTCCAAACGCCGTTCTTCTCCGATCACAGGTCGGGGTACCTTGGCCCCCAGCCGGGCAGCCGGGCCGAGAGAATCGAAGCTCTCGCGGCGGATCTTCTGAACCGGCCGTCCCGGGCTGTGGATTTCATAATCAATCCACTCGGCGGTGAGGATCGATTTCGCCGCCCGAGTGTCCTTTGTTTTGGCCTTCTTCTCAGGCTCCTCCTGCTCCTCTCCACCCAAAATCCCGCCCATATCTTGGGCCATTTCGGCCGGATTCCCTTCGCCCGCCTCGAGATTCGGCTCCTCGATGACTTCTCCGGTATCTTTGAAACTGCGTTGGGCGAGATATTTATCGCCGACGATCAACACCGGCAGCCATTCCTCGACCCCGAGCTCCATGGCCTTGAGTTCATTCTCATCTTTCGGCGGCGCAGCGTCCTCCGGCAGGCCGAGCGGCACGTGGACGAGCACGATCGGCTTGGTCAGCGTTGCGACCGGCAAGACGGTCGTTTCCAGCACGTCGTGTTCAGAGAGCTTCCCGGCTAGCCATTTTTCGATCTTGACCCGGACGACAACGCGATGGAAGGAATCCGGAGGGAGATTGGGCAGGCCGGTCTCCGGATCGACGGAAAACGTCTCATCCGGCTCCTCGCGCAAGGCCGTACCGAACCTTGCGGCCGGAGCGGACGGGTCAAGGTTCTTCCAGCCTTCATCGTCTTCCATTTGCACCCACCAGTGGTCGCGGAGGTCGGCCAATGGCGGTTTTCCGGCCGAGTCAGGCTGCGGGCCGAGCGAAGCTTCCAAAGCGGACACGGCTTGTCCGCAGCGATCCCGCGCAGCCTTGTCTCCGTCGCTCGTATTGCTGGCGAGGAGGTCGGGAGGCACAGGCTTTAGCGAGGCTTGAATCTTGGCTGCTTCTGCTTCGTTGAGGGCGGCGTGAGCGATTTGGACATTGTGGCCCCCGATCCGCAGGAATTCGGCGAGAAGTAGGGCCCGGTCAAGGGTGCTCCCCACGCGATCGACAAGCACTCCGACCGGTCCCCGAAGCGAGCCCTGATAGGGTACCCAACATGTATTGTCCCTGACCCACTCAAAAAGATGCCGCGGATCCGTCCCCACCTTCTTGACCACCGCCGCCGGATCGAACGTCTCCGCGGGGAGGGCACGGTCCTTCGCCTCGAGGTTGGCATAAAGCTTTTCCATGTCTCGGGCGGCTTGGGCAAGGTCGGTCTTGGCCGCTTGCTTTCCGGAGGTTAGCGCTCTTGGCGCTAGAAGGAGCCCCAGAAGGCCCAAAAGGGCCAGGGCGAGACACAGACTATTCCACCGATTATGAAAATATCGCACGCTCCACCTCCAGGATCTTATTTCCGCGCGCCATTCCTTCCCCTTTTTTCTCAAAGTAGGAATTAGATCTTAATGCTACGTTTGCGAATAGGCCATGTCAAGGACGCCTGGATATCGTTTTGCACCGTGATCTGCCTTGTTAAGCCAGGGATTCAAGCTTTCTGGGTGGCCGTTCAGCGGATACGCGGATAGTAATTACTGTGCCATTTCAGGCGGGCGGCGCGGCCGTCCGGACCCATCTCGAAGACGATTTCTTCGCCGAGTTCTTCATCGTCTCTCACCCGCCGGAAGGTGTGATCTCCTGTTTTTTTGAACTTGACGATGGATTTCGCCGGATTCATCGTCGGCAGATCCAGGACCGCTAGACCGTCCCCCCACCGGAGCACCGCCATTTCTCCGTTCCAGGCACTGTAGGACCCCAGATACTTGTTCAGCTTCGGGTCCGGTTTCTTGGCGGCGGAAGGATTCTTGACGGCATCTTTGATGGCCGGCGCCACAATGTCATACAGGCATTGGGCAAAGGCTTCCGAGGCCGCCTCGTGGGCATTGGACAGGAAGATCGCGGCCACTTTCTCCTCCGGCCGGAAGAGGACAGCCGACCGGAAGCCGGGGCAGGACCCGCCGTGCCCGACAAAGATCTTGCCGTCGCGTCGCCAGACGCTGAATCCGAGCCCCCAGGTGGTCTCGAAGTCCGGTTCCACCCAGTGGATCCGGTACATCTCGCGGAGCGTGTTAGCCTTGAGGATTTCCGTGACGCCTGTGTCGAGGAGCCGGAACTGCCAGGAGGCGAACCGCGCCAGGTCCTCGGCCGTGGAGGCGTAGCCGGCCGCCGGCGCGATGCCGCGAACCTGGAAGAAAGGCATGGCCTTGGGTTCCCCCTCGCGCGTCAGGATGCTGTAGCCGGTAGCCAGACGGTTTCCCCGCTGGTCGGCGGGGATCTCGGGTGTTGTGCCGGTCAGGCCGAGGGGGCCGAGGATATGGCTCTTGACGTACTCGTCGTAGGGCTGTCCCGAGGCGGCCGCCACGACCTCGCCGGCCAGGGTGAGGCCGAGGTTGGAGTACTGAAAATGGGCCTCGGCGGGGTAGAGAGTCTGCTGGCTGGCGATCTTTTCCTTCACCTGCTCGCGGGTCGGGAAGGCATAATCCGGGGCCGTCCAGTAAGGATATTCCGATTCCCGCGGCAACCCCGAGGCATGGGTGAGCAGCCCTTCGATGGTGATCTCGGGACCCTGCGGAGCCGTCTTCTGGATCTTGAACCAGGGCAGGAACTTCTCGACGGGATCATCGAGGCGCAACTTTCCGGCATCGCGGAGCTGCATAACGGCGATGCTGGTGAAAAGCTTGGAGATCGAACAGATGCTGTAGATGGTGCTGGCCGTGGCCGGAGTTTTTTTCGACAGGTCGATGTAGCCATACCCGGCGCTCCAGAGAACCTGTTGATCATAGACGATAGCCGCCGAGACGCCCGGGATCCGGTCGTAGGCCCGCTGGGCCTCGAGCCAGATCCTGGCCGCCTCAAGCGCCGTCTTGACCCGGGGGTCGGCTGCGATCTTATCGGAGGCAGCGCTCGATGCGCCGGAGAGGGCCAACAAGATGACAACGATCGCGAAACGAGTTCTTTTCATGACGATCTCCTCTTTTTCCGGCTGTCATTATATCATTCAAAAGGATATAATGCGCCCGATCGATGCTGGAAAAAGAGGACTTGGAGATCCGTCCGGAACGGGCGGAGGACAGGGCCCTCATTTGGGAAATCAACCGGCTGGCCTTCAGCGGGGAGGCCGAGCCGAACCTCGTGGACAAGATCCGGGAATCGGCGGGATTTATCCCCCAGCTTTCTCTGGTCGCTGTCCGGCAAGGCCGAATCGTCGGGCATATCCTCTTTAGCCGGATTGAAATCAGGGTCCTCAATAGGCTGGAACGCTCGATGCCGGCTCTAGCCCTGGCGCCGATGGCCGTGCACCCCGATTTCCAGAACCAGGGTATCGGTTCGGCCCTGGTCCGGCGGGGCCTCGAGCTAGGCCGCGACTTAGGTCACGCCGTCGTCGTTGTGGTCGGCCATCCCGATTATTATCCCCGCTTCGGTTTTACCTCCGCCCGGGCCAAGGGCCTCGAAGCTCCATTCCCTGTTCCCGACGAGGCGTTCTTGGCCATAGATCTCGTGCCCGGGTCGCTTCATGGGGTCATGGGAACGGTCGTTTATCCTTCGGCTTTTGAGGAAGCGATTTGACCGTCGATATCGAAGAAAAGAGCCGGGGCAGCAGCGACATAATCCCGAGGATGGGGGAAATATGAAGAAGCTCACTATTCTCATCGCGCTGTTTATTTTGGGTTTGGGTTGGGCGGCCGTAGGGCAGAATGCTGACGCAAGCAGTGACGTAACGATATCCAAAAGCCGGCTGCTCGACCAGATCAAGGGCGGCTGGGCCGGTCAGGCCATCGGCTGTACTTACGGGGGGCCGACCGAGTTTCTTTTCCGGAGCACTTTTATTCATGATTATCAGCCTATTCTCTGGAACCGGGATTCAGCCCGTTGGTTCTTTGAAAACGGGCCCGGGCTCTACGACGATGTCTACATGGACCTGACGTTCGTCGAGGTCCTGGAGAAAGAGGGCCTGGACGCTCCGGCGGCGGCGTTCGCCGAGAGGTTCGCCAACGCCGGCTACACTCTCTGGCATGCCAACCAGATGGCCCGGTACAACATCCTTAACGGTATCGCTCCGCCTCAGTCCGGCCACTGGCTGAACAACCCCCACGCCGACGATATCGACTTCCAGATCGAGGCCGATTTCGCCGGGCTGATGAGTCCGGGGATGCCCAACGCGGCCGCCCTGATTTGCGATCGGGTCGGCCACATCATGAACTATGGAGACGGGTATTACGGGGGAGTGTACGTCGCGGCGATGTATGCCCTGGCTTTTGTCGAGAACGATATCCGGCGCCTCGTCGAGGAGGCCCTCCGGATGATTCCACCGGAGAGCCTTTACGCCCAGAGTATCCAAACCGTAATCCAGGGGCACCGGGAAAACCCGAAGGACTGGAAAGAGACTTGGTTCAAGGTCCTAAGAAAGTGGGGTGAGGACATCGGCTGCCCGGAAGGCGTTTTCAGCCCGTTCAACATCGATGCCAGGATCAACTCGGCCTGGGTTGTGTTGGGGTTGCTTTATGGCGAAGGGGATTTCGGCAAAACCATCGATATCAGCACCCGGGCGGGAGACGACTCTGACTGCAACCCGGCGACGGCGGGCGGCATCCTGGGCACGATGCTCGGGTATGATAAGATTCCCGAACCATGGAAAGAGGGGCTGGTCGCGGTCGAGCCTCTGGATTTTAATTACACGACGAGTTCTCTTTCCGAAGCCTATGGTTTGTCGTTCAAACATGCCTTGGAGATGATCGGGAGGAACGGCGGGGTTATCGAAGGCGAGACTGTCCGGATCAAAATCCAGCCGCCCAAGGCTGTCCCGCTCGAGGTGGGTTTCGAGGGGCACTATCCGAAAGAGAGGAGGCCGCTCGACGTCCGGCTGAACGATACGGCAAGGGAGGCCGAATTTTCATTTGACGGGATCGGATTTGCCGTCAATGGTGAAGCGGCCAAGTCGAGCGAAGATAGCCCAGACGTCGACTTTGAGGTTGAGGTGACGATTGACGGCGAGCCGGCCGTGATTTCTACTCTTCCGACTGCCGACCGGACTCGAAAGCCGACCCTTTTCTGGCGCTACCGGCTCAAGCCGGGTCAGCACCGAGCCCTCTTCAAAATATTAAACCCTTCTCCCGGCGCGGAGATTCATCTGGCTGATGTGGTGATCTACGGCGCGCCTACTTTGCCCGAGTAAACGGCTTCTTCAGCCTTTCGCGTTCTCGACCTTGATCTCGCGGCTCATATCGTGCAGGGAAGACCAGAAACTCTGTCAGGGAAATCTGGTTTTTATCGAGCCCTTATTGAGAATCCTTGACATAGGGCAACTCATCCACCCAGATGATTTCCTTTTTGACGAGCTTTGCCCTGAACATTTCCCGCCATCTCTTCTTGAGCACGGCCTGTATGCCATCAGTCGCGTCGTAAATGAACATCTTGAATGACGAAGGGATGGCGCCGGAAAGGTAGAGGCTGTCAAATGTTCCCCGCTCCGTGGTGCCTCCATTCTTAAAGTAGGCATCTTCCATCAGATGAACTTGGAAACCATGCTGGCTGAGAACCAAAACGGTATCTTCAACCGCTTTGCCCTCTTCAATACCGCCCAGAACGGCCTGTGAGATCCTTTCCTTTTGGAGGACAGTTGCAAGCTCCTTGATCGAGCTTTGATATGTGCCGGCTACCTCCAGGAAGTGGACCTGCGAGGGAAGGGGCATATTTTTCTTTATCTCATCCACCGTTCCATCATGAAGATAGTAGACGGGGATCTCCAGGACTTCGGCATAATGGTTTAGATACTTAATCCGTATCTTTTTCTGCTCCTTTTTTGGATCAGAAACATTTTCCAGTGAATCATCGTCATAATTGACAATGACAGCGGCAACCCTATCGGCCTCGATGTCGGGGATGTAAGTCAGTTTCTCAAACTCGTTCTTCCCAGCCGGAATGTCGGAATTCTCGATGGCCCTTATTGCTTCCGATGTTTTGACGAAGTGGACCCCCGTCATCTGCATTCTCTTCAGCGCGGGCTCATTCAAAGTTGTACTCGTGTAGACCGCGTCCTCTGCCAGATAAACCGTGTACCCTTTCTTGATTAGACCGGTCGCCGATTGCATGACGCAGACGTCGGTTTCGGCGCCGCAGACAAGGATATTCTCCGGGCCCGCTTCTTCAAGAGCCGCACTCAGGTCAGGCTTTTTGGTCAGGTCGAAATATTTCTTTATGAACTCCGCACACTTTTCGGCTGGGAGTTCTCGCCTTATTTCATCCGGCATCGCATCGATGCCCCGTTTGCTTGCTTCATAGGTTACGAAGGTAGTCAGGCCGTGTTTCTTCGCGGTTTTTATGAGGGAGAGAACGTTCGCCAGCTTTTGTGCCTCGTCCTGGCCCGGGATCGGTGGCGAAATGGCTCCGGGGTATCCCGGAATGAAGTATTTTTGAACGTCAATCACGACAAGCGACGTATTCTTCGGATTGAGCTTCTCCCTGTCAGAACCGTTGCCTTTCCTCGCTGCATCGGGCGGACGGGCACTCAAGACCGCGGGCAAAAAAAGTGTCAGCAGAAGGGAGGATAATACAAGCCGAGTCATATAAACTCCTGTGGGTTTTGGTGAGAACTCAGAAATAGCATTCCTCATCCGTATGAGCAACTTCCTGTCGATCCACACGGCCATAATCTGTCGCTCTGCGTTGTCTACGAGAATCCGATGCGGTCGCTCGGCGACACACCCAAAGCATATGGCGGCCATTAAGAGTTCCTGATAATCTCTATGAGGGGGGCCATTTCTTCCAAGTGAACGGCGTCTTGAGCCTTTCTTCAACCCACTGGTGGTTGATGCTCATCCCGTATTGGCTGTGGGTCATAGTCTGTCCCATGTCGTGTTCGAGGGCTTTCTTGTAGTACTCGATCGCCTTGTCTCTTTGCATTTGGAGGTCCATGAGCTGGCCCATCCAGACAAGCGCCGTGAACTTGAGGAGCTCCGATGAATCGAGGGCGAAG
>Ga0315291_10012196_pt1 | contig 10435 bp, 8 predicted proteins | sample YL17G12_20_MG_FD_203070 | JGI IMG/M metagenome (GOLD analysis project Ga0315291, IMG submission 203070) | Sediment microbial communities from Yellowstone Lake, YNP, Wyoming, USA - YL17G12_20 | ecosystem: Environmental > Aquatic > Freshwater > Lake > Sediment | place: USA: Wyoming | collected... | reverse complement strand
GGCGTAGCATGGATCGCCTGCTTCATCCCGGCTCGCCGAGCAGCTTCCGTGGATCCCATAGTGGCACTGCGCCACGAGTGAATGCCCTTCCTCCTCTTCTGAAAACGCAGGCCGGCGCCGACACCGCGAACTTCCGCAGTGCCACGCCGCTCGACGTGGCACGTCGCGAGGGACACGGCGGCGTGGTAGCCTATCTCGAGGCGCAAGGGGCTGTGGCACGCCAGCCGATTGCCGAACCCTCGGGGCCGTACCTCGGCCAAACGCTGCCCGGCATGACACCCTCGCTATTCGCACCTGCGCTCGTCTCGACCGAGCGACGAGAGCTTAACGCCGCTTTCACGCCGGACGGCCCGACGCTGTTCTTCGCTCGCGATCGATATCCGCGCGGCACGGTCATCATGGCCTTGGCGGACGACGGCCTCTTGAGCCTCGATGATGAAGTGAAAAAATATCTCCCTCGATTCGACGGCAACAAGGCCGCTATCACGATCCGACAACTCCTTTCCCACACATCCGGCCTTCCCCCGTCGCATCCGGTCCTCGACAATCGGGAGATCACGCTGGCCCAGGCGGTGGATCGGATCGCGGACGTTCCCCTCGTCTCGAAGCCGGGACAGGAATGCCTATACGGCGATTTGGCTATCCTCACCGGATGGAGCACGGGCAGACGCCGCTGCTCGCGAAATTCTGGGGTTTTTCCCGGATAATTGATGTGGTAGCTTTTCCTCATTGCAGCTGGACGGAAGCACGGGAACAAACTCACCGCCGGTTGCAGCCGAATATATTGCAGGACCGCATGGAGCAGAGCCATGACCAAAAACCCCCGATTGAGGATGTGCGATCTTTTGTGTGTATTCCTGGTTTTTCTGAGCTTCGTGGCCGCGGCTAGAGCCCAGCCCGGCTACAGCAAACACACTCTTACTGTCGGTGCCGGCGGCATCTCGCCCGTCAGCGGCTGGAAGACTTTTAGCTATGACGCAGGCCCCGCGGTGAATCTCTCCTATGGATTTCGACTGGACAGGCACCTTCAGGCGGAAGTCGGGTATACCGGTGCGTTATCGAGGTACACGGATTGTTACAAGTTTGGCTGCTCACGTGAGCGCAAGCGCGTCTCCCTCATGGACTATGGCCTCCGCGCCATCCTGCCGCTAAAGAATGAGCACGTTCAAATTTTGGCGGGCCTCGGTGGGGGATACATCTGGAACGATTTGGGCTACCTAAACAGCTTTCATAACGGCGTTCTGATTCAATACTCGGGCCGCATGAGCCTCGCGCTTGACGCTCGGCAACGCTTTCGTGTGGGAAGCACGCTCCGATTCTGGCGCGACATCGGCCGTCCCACGCAACAGTGGCTGACCCTCACCGGAGACTTCACCTACGGTTTTTGAAAAACCGTGGCAGATCCTCTCGCCCTAAGTTTCGCCCGATTGTATTTCTCCGAGGAAATTGGGGACGCTACCCTATTCCGCAGGTTGGACAGTAGCGCTTGGTCAAATCGATATCTACAAAATAGGGTAGCGTCCCCAATTTCCAACGGGTCGTCAATCCTCAGGCGCTGACGGGTACCTTATCTTTCTGCACCAGCACGCCTTTATTGAGATAGTGCCGGATGGAGGCATAGGCGGCCGCACGAGGATCGTGGGTGACGAGAATTATCGTCTTGTGGAACTGCGAGTTGAGGCCGGCGAGAACCTTCAGCACCTCTTCCGCGGACTCGGCATCGAGGTCTCCCGTCGGCTCGTCGGCCAGCACAAAAGTCGGATCCGTTACAATGGCTCGAGCGATCGCCACGCGCTGCTCCTCTCCGCCGGAGAGCTGGCGCGGGTAATGATCGGCCCGATCGGTCAGTCCTACGAGATTGAGCGCGGTCATGACATGCTCGCGCCGCTCTTTCTTCGACAACGAGGTCAGCAGAAGCGGCAGCTCCACATTACCGAACGCCGTCAGCACCGGTATCAGATTGAAATGCTGGAAGACGAATCCGACGTGCCGGTTCCTCCACGTGGCCAGGTCGTCTTCGCTCATGGAGTTGATGTCCGCATCCACCACGCGGAGCTCGCCCGCGCTCGGGCGGTCGATCCCGGCGATGATGTTCAGCAGCGTGCTCTTGCCGGAACCCGACGGACCCATGAGGCTGATAAAGTCCCCTTGAAAGACCTGCAACTCGATCCCGCGTAGAACGGTGATCTCCACGCTGTCGCGCCGGTAGGTCTTGGTTAATCCCTTCATTGCGATGAGCGGCTCGTTCATAGAATCAACCCCATCAGTTATCTATTCCTTCAAGATGTCGATCAACTTGGTATGCGATGCGCGTCTCGCCGGCAGGAAACCGCCGAGGGTGCCGACAACAACCGAAAACAAGAGTCCCCAAAACAGGATACCGGGAGTGATGCGAAAGTTGAAAAGTACTTCGCTGAATGTCTGAAAGTTGGCAGTCCCGGCGCGGATTCCGTTCATGGGCAAAGCCATCAGGCAGCCCAGGATCCCTCCCGCGAGGCCGAGAAGTACGGATTCCATCAAAAAGGACCCCAGAATGTGGCGCCGGCGGAACCCGATCGCCCTCAGCGTCCCCACCTCTTTGGATCGAGACATCACGGCGCCGTACATCATGTTCATCGCAGCGAAGCTCGCGCCGATCCCCATGACCAGTGCGATAAAGACGCCGAGCGCCTTCAGGCCTGCGGATGTCGAAGTCTGATCCGCGTAGTATTTCTTTTGAGGGATTGCCTGCAGGTTGATCCGCTGGTCGTCCACGATGCGCTTTCGGATGTCAGCCGCCGCCGATGCGTTCTCCGCCTTGAGGAGAATTGAAGAGTAGACCGGACGGTCCCAATCCTGGCATACCTCGCCATAATCCGCCCAGATCTCTGAATCGTAGGCCGCCCCGCCCGCATCAAAGATTCCCACCACCGTCCAGTCGCTGCGCGCGAAGTGGATCTTCTCGCCGAGCGCGAGGTTCTGAAAGCGCCCAGAAAGCGATTGGCTCACATTAATCTCACGAAGCCCCGGACGAATTCTTCTGCCCTGAGTGATTTTGACCTCCGGACGCAGAAGGTATCCGATGTCGGAGGTCCCTCGGACGGTGATGTTGGAAGAGGCACCGTCTTTTCTCGTGTGGTTGATCACCACCACGCTATCACCCACAACGAGGGGCTCGCCGTCCGAATCCTTGGCCACCCCGGGAAGAAATCGGACCGTCGGGTAGACGTCGCGGCTGAAATAGCTGTTGACCTCATTCTGACTTCCCTGCCGGATGATGACGAGATTGTTGTCGTGACCCGTCTCGACAAAAGTCGCATCGAGGCCTCTCACCAGTGCCATCATCGAGACGATGATGGAAACCGTGAAGCCGATCCCGAGAACAGCCATAAGCGTGCCGATACGCCTGGCCCAGAGGCTGCCCAAGTTGTATCGAATAGGTATTTTCACGCCCAACCCCCAAACGAATGAGAAATGAAAAAAGTAGGCAGCCGGCAGCAGGCGGATGGCAGCAAAAGAATCAAAGAAGGGAGAGGGCAGGAACAATTCAACTGCCTGCTGCCTGCTGCCTGCTGCCTGCTGTTTTCTTCCGTCATTCGTCATTCGTAATTCGTCATTCTTTTTAGCCTACCAGACGCAATGCGTCCACAACCCGCCTGCGCGCCGCATGCCATGCAGGGAAACCGGCCGACAAGATCCCAACTGTGAGCCCGATGCTCGCGCAAATCACCATGGTCATGGGTGTCACGTAAAAGCGCTGGAACATGCCGGCGGTCACTGCGGACATCTTAGCTCCAGAATAAATGAACTTGGCGGCGAAGGAACCGAGGAGCGCCCCCGCCAGGGCGAGGAAAACCGCTTCGCCGAGGAGCAGAGAGAGTATCTGAAACTTCCGGAATCCCAGTGCTTTCAGAATTCCGATCTCACGCACCCGCTCGCGGATCGACATCGCCATCGTGTTCGACGACACCAGGATGATTGTGAAGATGACCACCGAGCAGATGCTTGTCACGAGCAATCGAACGTTGCCCATCATGGCTAGAAAACTGAGCACGAAGGCCTTCTCGCTCTCGGTCTTAGTGGGAGAGCTGGAGTTGTGAAACTCGGCGTCGACTCGTTCCGCAATTGCGGGCACCTGGTCCGTGGACCGTGCGCGTATGACATAGAAGCCGGTAAAGTCGACCCTCGGGCCAAAAACCTTCTTCATGCCCTCGTTGAAATACTCCCAGCTGTAATAGAGCGTGCTCCCGTCGTCGCCCCCTCCTGAGTAAATGCCTCGAAGCGTGAGCTCGAGGTTTACGTCGAAGAGTGCACCTTGGATCGGGATGCGATCGCCAACCTTCCAGCCGAAACGCTCGGCCAGATTGTTGCCGGCGATGCATCCTGTGCGATCCTGGACGAACGCCTGCTTCTGGTCATCAGGGATTTTCATGTCCTGGTAGACCGTAAAAAACTGATCAGTGTCGACGGCAAACTGGGCGAAGAAGTTTTTCGGGTCCTTGTAAACGCCTCCGAACCACATAGAGCCGATCACAGCCTCCACACCGTCTATCTTGGACAGCTTCTGCCGGTAAGACTTGGGCAAGATATTGGCCAGGGATACTCGGTGCCTGCAAATCAGGCGATGCGCACTTTCGGGTGTCGTCAGCGGATTCTCCATCTCGGACAGGACCGTGAGCAGGGTGGCAATCAGGAACAGAGACACGGCAATGCTCGAAACAGTAAGAAAAGTCCGCCGGCGATTGCGCAGCACATTTGTCAGAAGAAGCCGTACGAATTTCATGATCTCGTATATCCCTCGTGCTTCAATTCTATTCGCGTACAAATTAACCTGAGTCAGGTACTGATGCAAAGCCTCTACCGGTGAACGGCGAAAAATGACGTGCGAACGGCGGATACCGGCCTACAGACAACACAAAAGGGGGACATTCCGATTTTCCACCTTTCCTGAACCAACGAGAAAAGCTCAACCGCTGGTTGGTTCATTCTGTTTGGTCAGGCTGAACTGGAAAATCGGAATGTCCCCTTTTTGTCATGGAGAGATTGGCGTGAACGGGATAGCGGCTAAAGAGGCTCCGTCGGCCGTGCCAAAATAGGCCAGCGGCGCGACCGGCGCGGTGGACGTGATCAGGAGGTATCCCGTGGAGTCGTTCGCCAGCTCCTTTATCCATTGGTATACAAGGGCCGTCCGGTTCTGCCCCGGATCGAGACTGCCGCCGAAAGTCCCGAGTATGGCCCCGTTCCGATCATAGGCTGTAAGCGTGAAGCCGCACGCGGCATCGCCGGGATTTGCCAGGGCAAGCCCTGTCCAGTAGGCGGAGTTCTCCACAAAAAACGGCAGCGACCAGGAGCTGACACCAACTGGCAGGAGGGCCGAAGCCGCAGCAGCACCGAGGCTGGGATCCACCGCCAGCGCGACGACAACGACCTGTGCGCCCGGAACCTCCACCTCCAGCCAACCCGCGCCGCGATCCTGGCCGAGCGGGAACATGGATTCAATAGTCTGGCTGGCATATCCGTTCGCCTGCATAATCTGAAGGATGCCGGGAGTTGCCAGTGTTCCCGAGGGATTGTGGAGCTTCAGCAAGACGCTCGCTGTGGTGGTGGCAGACGTGTTCAGTATGAGCAGCCTCGTGCTGAAAATGCCGTTCCACTCTACATGGGGCTGAATGTACTTCGTCGCTGTGGGAGCCCCCTGCGCCTCTATGCTCCATGGATCCCGTCCGCCGCTCACCTCCAAACGGGCCGAGACAGGAACGGAGGAGTGGACCTCCGCAGAAGCCTTCTCAAAGAAACCCGCTCCCAGGGAAATCAAAATATCAAAGGCACCTCTACCTGCGACGCGGGCCGAGCGCGTCTCGAGGGAGTTCCCAAACTTGTTGCGCAAAACGACACTCACATCCGCCGGATCCGCCGTCGCCGAGAATATGCGAATGCGCCTTTCGCCGCCGGGATCCTGCTCCGGAGCCAGCGGCAGCCATAGTGACTGAGATGGAGCACTCACGGGACCGATTCTCTCCAGCTCCGAAGGCGCAATGTTTCCGCGAAAGGCAAGCGAGTCGGTCCTCGATGTGCTCCATCCCGCGTGGAAGCTTCCGTTGAAATTACGCGCCCCAGGCCCCAGCCACTGCTCTGCGACAAACACCTGCTGGGTGTGAGCCGGCAGCGGGATGAAAACGGGATTAATGAGCCCTTCGGCTGCGGCCTGGCGTCCTTCGGGGCTGCGCGCCTCCAACCGCACGGCGATCGGCTTGTCACTCGCATTCGTCAGGGCGATTCCCTGATATGCCGGATCGGCGACGACGGACGCGGAACTGACCGCGGTGATAGCGGCGTCGGTGTACGGCGGTGGCACCGGAGCCACCACCTTGTCCCCCGGGAACTGCCCGATGGATGGAACGAAATCCGTGGAGAGATCCATGGGCATCTGGCCTTTGTATACCAGGGAAGAAACGGGCAGAGCCAACAAATCAGTCGCGGTCGCATAGTAGAGGACCACAGCGTCAAAACTCGGTTGGATTCTGGCGATTCTCCGAGGTCCTCGCATGCCGGAGTGCATGGTCATCTACTCAAGGCGGCCTCTGTGATGCATTGCTCCAAGGCCGGGATGCGGACAAGCCGCCTGTCTCTTGTGCTGAGCGACGCTGTTTCAGGATCTGCGCCAGTTTGCTTCGCGGGGGAGGTCTTTTGGCAATTCGCCGCATCGAGCTTTGCAAAGGCGGTTGGAAGATTCCCAAGTGATCCACACAGAATTTCGACATAGTCGAGGCAGTCCAGGTTTAGCGCCAAGGCAGCGGAGGGCGAAAGTCGTTCGAAGTCCTGGGTGAGGATCTTACGGCCGCTGCGGCGGCGCTCGCCATGCTTCAGAGAGCCAAACCACGACTCCAGGATGTTGTTCGTGCGATCGACCAGGCGGATGCCGCCGCCGCACTCGTGCGGGATCGGAATGACGTGCCCTCAGAGATGGGGACTATGACGATCCAGGTGTGACAGGATCAGGTCGATGGCCGTACGCAGATCCTTGGCAGGGCCGCGTTCGGGTCGGCGCTTCCTCAGTGACGTGGTGAGGTTTTCTACGGCGGATCGGATGTCGTTCAGTTTTCCGGCCTCCCGCTCGGAACCAGCTCCGGGAGCTTTGTCCTTCTCCTCGAGGCGGAGGGCGCAGCGCAGCTCGGCAAAAAGCTTCGCGCGCCGGTCGAGTGCCACGCCGACCGGGTGGAAGCGCGGGATATCGCATTGCACCGGACGCAGGATGCCATGCAACTTCCCGAGTGCCTTTCTGACCTTTGCATCCTCGGGAGGTTCTCGCAAGAAAGCCTCGGTTGCCCAGGATACGCCAAGGCAGCGATCGTATAGATCCCGGTAGGGAAGATCGAACGGGAAGCCCTGATCGGAACCGTCCGCCCGATAATCCAGTATCCACTGGGCCAGGCTCCGGACAATGGTCGTGCCGACCGTACCTTCAGGAATCCGCCGGTTCTGGTCGGATTCGGCAAGCCAGAGACGGAGACCGTGCCGGCCCTGATCGATCCCCTTTCCCAGGCTGCGGCCCTGCTGCCGACTGAAGGCACGAAGCTGCTGCAGCAGACCGGCTTTGCGGAACAGATCGCGTAGATTATTGTGCCCTTCTTCGAGCAGGTCTTCGCCGATGTCCGAAAGGAAGTGAAGATGGCAAGCCAGGACTGGAATCGGGCTCTCCAGCGATTGCACAAATTCGTCGGTCGCGTCCCTCATGGCGCCGCCCAGATCGCGCATAATGGCGCGGGGTGTCCCGAACGATGCCGCAATGCTCTGGATGGCTGGAAGGATGAACTCGGCCCGCTCGGTCGGCAGCTTCCAGGCGCCCAGGACCCAGCGGCGCCAGCCAGAAAACGCCACTAGCATCGTACCTCTCCCATCTTCCCCCGTAGCGTCGATGTGCAGGGGATATCCGCCGTCACGGTCCATTGCGGCCCGCAACTCCGGAGCCCGGCTCGCGTGTAAGGCCTCGAGGTGTTCGAGGAAGCGGGCCGCAAGCGCGCTGACTTGGCCGCTCGAAAGGCCGATGCCGTGCCGTTGCGCCAGTTCACTGCGGATCTCCTCCCGCTGGCGGTGGTGGAGGAAACGCTCGATTCCAACATGAACCTCCAAGTCGTAGCCATAGACCTTGCCCGGAGATACTCTGAGCAACAATGCTTCGGACCGTCCCGTCACCAGTTCTCCCGACGGTTGTCGACAGCGGGCCTTGCACACGTGAATGGCCTCGTGGGCGATGAAATCCCCGTGCTCCAGCGTGACGACCCGATGCTCGACCGACTTCTGGACTCCGGTCGGTCCACCGCATCGGAGACAAGGCCCTTCCGAGGTCTCCAGCTCGGCCCTGATCCCGGCGGTGCCAAAGATCCGATGCCGCCAGTCCTCTTCCAGACGGTTCAACTGCACTCTCACCGCCGCGATCGCCGTGAAGCGGGCTTTTTTTTACCCAGTTTGTAATGTGCCCACACCGCCTCGATCTGTCCCGGAGTGATCGCCTTCCCCTGCGCCCGCATCAGCGCGGCAACTGCCGCAACGTCGGGCTCGGGGGAATGAATCACGGCCAGCAGTACCTCGATGACGACGGCCGGATCCGGCAGCGGACCCGGCGGAGGCGGCGGTTCTGCAATCAGACGCAGCCTTTCGGCAATCTGGGTCTCGGTCGCCGCCGGCTCGGCGCTGACGTACAGGTAGAGCTGCTCAATCTCGGCGCGCCCGATCTCGCGTGCCGCCACAAGGTCATGGAGCGTGTCATAAACACGGAGCCTGAGACGATCCTGAAGCTCTGGGTGGGTATGGCCCGCCGCCGCCTTGTTGACCAGATGAACGACCGTATTACGCAAGGTCCGGTGACTGGAAAAGAGCACGCCCGAGTGCGCCCAGAGGCCGTCTGCGTCGAAAGACGGGGTCCGCGCCAGCGTGTAGTACTTGCCTGCGTGGCTGTAGCTGCTGAGGTATCCCATCCTGCCGAGAATTCGGAAAACAGTCCTGCCGGAAACGTGCAGCACACGCCGCAGTTCATCGAGCCGGGCAATCGGACGGTGGCGGAAGAAGCTCTCGAGTTTCTTGACATTGGGGTTTAGGGAAGAGTTTGTCATAGTTACGACTTATAATATCACAAATAGTCGTAACTATGACAGATTTGATCTCATCCCATTGCAATAGGGCTGAAAAACTCAGGAAATGCAACACAGGGGACACAGCGCGTGGCAGAATTACGACTCAGAAGACAGCACGAACTTGCTGGAAATTAGAGACTTACAGAATCCAACCGAGTTTTGACGCCGTAGGTAGAGGACGTTGTCTGCTGTAACTACATCCCCGGAGGAAGACTTCTCTCCTGCCGGTATCAGAGCCACAAACTTGTCTCCCTGGAAAGTGGCATCGTATGCCTTGAAATCGTTGATCGGCGTTCCCGTCGCATCGACGCGGGTTGCGGCGTATAAGGAAACTCGCGCTCCTATGAGTCTGGCCGGCAGCTCCGCAAAAGTGACATCAAAACGCAATCCGGCACTGCCGCTTGACAAAGCCACCCGGGGAGTGGCGAGGGGCCTGGAACGGTTGCCAAAGCAGTACTCCAGCCATTGCTGCAGCCCGGCTGTGATGCTCACAAGATCGGAACTGGTATCGAACTGATGCGGAGCGTTCGGCAGGAGCCACAATCTTTTTTCAAAACTCGGCTGGGTGCCGGCGGATGTGATCGCCTGCTCCATGAGGTTGGCATTGGGCAGGGGAAAGTACTGATCGTGCGTCCCTATTACGGTCAGAACGGGCGCGTACTGGCGCGGGGCATAGCGGATAGGATCGAAGTAGTTTATGAAAGTGAGGGCGGTCGGATCGGTGTCGATATCCTCGATCGAATTCAGCGGGTCGCTGCCATTGTAAGGCTGGTCGCGTGTTCCGGTATAGATCCCGTGGTACAGCCATGAGTTCGGGTAACGAAGTGTGTGGTGCCAGTTCCCAGCCGAGGCCATGATGACGGCTGCCTTGACACGGGAGTCGACCCCGTTAATGTACGTAGTAAAGATGCCGCCCATGGACGCGCCCAGCACGCCGAGCTTTTGAGCATTAACGCGATAGGGATTGCCGGGTAGGTCGGCGAGCGCCTCCAGGACTGTTAGGGCTCGCATGCCCGCATATGCATAGTGATGGAGATAGCCGTACTGCGGCCCGCTGTCGACGGAAATCCAAGCCTGGTTGTCGTCGTGCGGTCCTCCCGTTGACTGTCCCGCCTGCGGACCATCGATATAGAAGGCAACATAACCCAATGCGGCAATCGCGAGCGTCAGGTCCCGGTCCGCGTGTCCTCCGTGCCCGTGGCCGATCACCAGGGCGGGATAGGGACCCCCAAAAAGCGGCGTGGCGAAGAACGCGTGAATGCTGATCTTCTCCCTATGATGCACATTGTAAGGGGGAGAGGATTCGTACCAGTCGGCCGAGGGAT
>Ga0315291_10012193_pt1 | contig 10436 bp, 10 predicted proteins | sample YL17G12_20_MG_FD_203070 | JGI IMG/M metagenome (GOLD analysis project Ga0315291, IMG submission 203070) | Sediment microbial communities from Yellowstone Lake, YNP, Wyoming, USA - YL17G12_20 | ecosystem: Environmental > Aquatic > Freshwater > Lake > Sediment | place: USA: Wyoming | collected... | reverse complement strand
CGCCGCCCTCACGATCTACGACATGTGCAAGGGATCGGACCGGGGGATCGTGATCGGCGACGTCTTCCTCCTCTACAAGGAGGGCGGCAGGAGCGGCGTGTACCGGAGGGAGGACCCCCGCTCCTGAAGGAGGTTCGCACCGGCCCGCTCGCCGATCGCCCGATCGGGTTCCTTGAAGGACCTGAAAATGAACGGGATTCGACCAGGTCGGGACGCCAGGTGGTTCGGGTGTATACTGGAACCAGGCAAAGGGGGGGCGGCACGGAACAGAACGGACGGGTTGGAGGAGGTGGATCATGCTGAACATGAAGGAGCTCCGGGAGATGGCGCGGCAGTTGGGCATCCGTTCCACCCGCATGCAGAAGGCCGAGCTCATAGGGGCCATCCAGCGTGCGGAGGGGAACTTCGACTGCTTCGGGACCGCGACCGAAGAAGAGTGCGACCAGGAGGAGTGTCTCTGGCGGGAGGACTGCTTCAAGGAGTCCGTCGCGGAGGAAAACCGCTGATCCTCCTCGACCCGGCGTAGGAGATATCCCGAATCCCCGCGAAGAGCGACGAGGGGATCCGGAGAAGGAAGGGCAAGGTCACGACGGACTTGCCCTTTTTCATGTGACGATACCATCTTGCGACGGGCCGCGGACCCGGTCAAACCGTGAAGACGACGGCATGTCCGGGAGCATGGATTCTTTGAAATATCACGTTTCGGCGGCAAACAGGGCCCTTCAGGTACGCTCGGAAAATAAGGTGTTGATTTTCCGGCTGACCCTGCATATGCTTTGAATACAATCAACAATTCGCATGCAGGCGAACACCCGAGACGGGAGGGAATATTATCGAAGGACGGGATCGGAACGCGTTGCGGCCATGGGGAAAACGTTCTTCAAGGGTCGAAAACCAGAGGAAAAGGAGGGGTTCGATGAAGAGATCGTGGGTTTTATTGTTAGCGGTCGTCCTGTGCGCCGGCCTGGTGGCCGGTTGCGCGACGGCGAACGGGCTCCAGAGCGCCAGGGCGTCGCTGGACAAGGCGAAAGCCGCGGGAGCCGAGAAAAATGCGCCGTACGAGTATTACATGGGGGAGGCGTACCTCAACAAGGCGACGATCCAGGTGGAAAAAGGGGACTACAAGCAAACCGAGATCTTCATGAAGGAATCGGTAGCCTATTCCGCCAAGGCGCTGGAGATGTCCAAGGGAGGTGCGAAATGAGGAACCGACATCTCATACTTCTCCTGTCGCTTCTCCTCGCGACGTTCCTGGCCGCCGGCTGCGGCAGCCACCGCGCCCTGACGAAGGGTGAAACCGACCAGTCCAATGCCATCTCGGGGAAGATCGCCCAGGCGGAGGGGATGGAGAAGGGGGCGAAGATCTGCGCTCCCAAGGAGCTGGCTGCCGCCAAGGCGAACCTTGACGCTGCCCGCCACGAAGCGACCGAGAACTGGGAGGTGGCCCAGCCCCATTTCGTCACTGCGGACAAGTCCGCCGATACGCTCGTTGCCAAGACGAAGGCGTGTCAACCTCCTGTCGTGAAATTTTCTGCGGACCCGGCGGAGATTTTCCCCGGAAAGTGCGCGAACCTGACGTGGTCTTCGAAAAACGTGCAAAAGGCGGAGATCGATCAGGATGTGGGAGCCGTGGCTGCGAGCGGTTCCAAGGAGGTGTGCCCCAAGGGAACCACCCCGTACATCTTGACCGCGACCGGGACCGGCGGGAAGGTTTCCGAGACGGCAACCGTCACGGTGAAGGCCCCTCCTCCTCCTCCTCCTCCGGTCGTAGCGCCGGTAGTGGTTCCCGTCGTCGCTCCCAAGGCGGCCATGGTAACCCTACGCGTCAACTTCGACACGAACAAATATACCATCCGGCCGGCGGACCTCGCGGAGCTGCAGAAGGCGATCGAATTCGCGAAGAAGAACCCGGACGCCAAAATCCACGTGGTGGGATACACGGACAGCACCGGCAGCGCCAAACTCAACCAGAAGCTGTCCGAGAACAGAGCGGAGGCCGTGAAGAAATATCTCGTGGGCGAGGGCCCCATTGCAGGCGAAAAGATCACCTCGGAGGGGAAAGGGGCAGCCGATCCCGTCGGGGACAACAAGACGAAGGAAGGCAAGTTCCTGAACCGGAGAGTGGAAATCCGGGAAGCCAAGTAAAGGAAGCGGAACCGAAGGAGTATCTCGGCACGGCACCCCCCGGAACACGGGGGGGTGCCGTGTTTTTTCAAGAGGCCGGAACTCCCCGGGCGGAGCGGAACTTCGACTGCTTCGGTACGGCGGCCGAGGAGGAGTGCAGCCAGGAGGAGTGCCTCTGGCGGGAAGAGTGCTTCAGGTCTCCGTCGCCGAGGAAATCCGCTGATCCTCACCGGGAAGTAAACCCGGCGCATTTCCAATGAAGGGCAAGGGTACGCGGACCTTGCCCTTTTTCATTGGTATGGCCGGCAGGGGGTAAGATATTCTCATCGGGGTGGCATGGAAATCGCGATGGGAAGGGAGGCGTCATGCTCCAGTTGAAGGGGAAGGTGGCAGTGGTCACGGGGGCCAGCCGCGGGATCGGGGCCGCGACGGCGAAACGGCTCGCGCGGGCCGGCGCCGCGGTGGCGGTAAACTACTTCCAGAGCGAGACGGCCGCCGCGGAGGTGGTCGCGACGATCCGCGAGATCGGTGGGACGGCGATCGCCGTCCAGGCGGACGTCCGCGACGCGCTGCAGTGCGAGGCGATGGCGGCGGAAGTGCGGGAGAAGCTCGGGCCGGTCGACGTGCTCGTGCTGAACGCGTCGATCTCCTTCCCCGTGACGCCGTTCCTCAAGTTCCCGTGGCCGGAGTTCGAGGCGAAGCTCACCGGGGAGCTCAAGTCCGCCTTCTTCTGCTGCAAGGCGTTCGTGCCGGCGATGGTGGAGCGCCGCAAGGGATCGGTCATCGCGATCAGCAGCGGCCTGTCCCGCCATCCGGGAGAGGGATTCTGCGCCCACAGCACGGCGAAGTCCGGGCTGGACGCTTTCGTGAAGTCGCTCGCCCTCGAGCTGGGCCCGAGCGGGGTGCGGGTGAACGTGGTCGCCCCCGGGCTCACCTTGACGGATGCGACATCGTTTCTTTCGCAGAAGGACAAGGACGGGACGGCGCAGATGACGCCCCTGCGTCGGAACGGCCTGCCGGAAGACGTGGCCGGGGCGGTGCTCTTCCTCGCATCCGAGGAAGCGTGCTTCATCACGGGGACGTACCTGCCGGTCTCCGGCGGGATCCAGATGCCATGACGGCGGAGGCGCCCCGGGAGGGTGCGCTGCGGCGTCTCGAAGGGATCCTGGCGCGCATCGAGACGCTGCTCGACCGACGGGAGCCGATGCCCCCCGATCCGGCGATCTTCGGGACCCACCGGGCGTTCCGTTGGGAGCGTGCGGCGGAGGGGGGGCGGATCATCCCGATCCCGCATCCGCACCGGGTGGACCTCTCCGGACTCGTCGGCATCGATGGGGCGAAGGAGGAGCTTCTCCGCAACACGGAGCAGTTCGTTTCCGGCCTGGGCGCGAACCACGTCCTGCTGTGGGGGGAGCGCGGCACCGGGAAGTCGTCGTGCGTGAAAGGGATGCTCTCCGTCTTCGGTCCGCGGGGCCTCCGGATCGTCGAGCTCTCCCGGTGGGACCTGTTCTCTTTCCCGAAGATCGTCCGGCAGCTCCGGGGTCTGCCGTTCCGGTTCCTCCTCTTCTGCGACGACCTGTCGTTCGACGAGGGGGAGGCCGACTTCCGGGGGCTCAAGACGCTGCTGGACGGCGGCGTGGAGGAGCGCCCGGAGAACGTGCTGATCTACGCCACCTCGAACCGGCGGCACCTGATGCCGGAACGGCGGGTCGCGCTGGGCGCGGAGGACGAGATCCACCCGGAGGAGGCGGTCTCGGAGAAGCTCTCCCTCTCCGACCGGTTTGGCCTGCAGCTCGGTTTCTACAAGTTCGACCAAGCGACGTATCTCGCCGTCGTGGAGTCGTACGCGCAGCGGCTGCGTCTGCCCGTTGCTCCGGCGACGCTTCGGGAAGAGGCGCTGCAGTGGGCGCTTTCCGCCGGCTCGCGCAGCGGCCGGACGGCGAAGCAGTTCATCGACGACCTCGCGGGCCGCCTCGGGATGCGATCGCCCTGATCCGCGGTGCCGCCGGGTCTCTCCGCCGGCTTCCCATCGGCCGGGCGGCTGTGGTATGAAGTGATTGTTCCCCGGCGGTGGAGTTCGCCGATAACCGCTGTCGTTCAGACGGCCGATGACTCCTACCCGACACCCGTTGGGCAGGAGTTTTTTTATGCCTCGAGATGGAGAGCGTTCTCCAGCGGGTCCGGGGTGCTGAAAAAACGGAGGCGTCCATGCTGAAACTGGATATCCCGGGATTTGGAACGGTTCGGGCCGAGCATCTGGTGTCCGATTTCACAGGGACCCTGGCGGTAGACGGCAAGCTGCTGTCCGGCGTCGAAGAACAGTTGGTCGTCCTTGCGAAGTCCCTGAAAATTCATGTCGTGACCTCCGACACGCTCGGCGTGGTCCGATCCGAAATGAAAGGGTTGCCGTGCGTCATCGTTATCCTCTCCGGGACGGATCACGACCTGCAAAAGGAGGAGTACGTGAAGAAACTGGACCCCGGGAAGGTGATCGCCATCGGCAACGGGAAAAACGACCGGAGGATGCTGAAGGCGGCGAGGATCGGGATCGCCGTTTCGGAAGGCGAGGGGTGCGCGGTGGATGCCCTTCTCAGCGCCGATATCCACGTGAGAAGCGCTGGCGAGGGGCTGGACCTCCTGATGCACCCGAACCGGGTGAAGGCGACGCTGCGGTTTTAGATTTGCGCATCGGATTCCCCCGGAGGCTGTCCCACCTTTTCGAGGATCGACGGGAATGAAGGTGTGAGGTGACATTTGCCATCGCCTTTCCGTAGCATCCTGTTTGACGAATCCGGGATCGACACGGGGATCGATGGGCGGGAAGCGCCCGAATTCTTCACTGACCTGAATCTGGACCAGATTGTTGCGTCCATCACGGCCGGCCGCGAAGAATACAACCTGAAGCCCTTCTTCCACACCCCGGTGAGACGTGTCGAGACGATCTATTATCGCCACGACATACTGCGGGACCTTGAGAACCAGGCGCTATTCGGGCACATCCGGTCGTTCGCCCAAAAGATGCGGGCGATGCGCGGCCATCTTGCTCAAGCAGACAAACTTCGCTACAAATACCAGAAGGAACGCTGGTTCCTGGAAGCCGTGGACATCTATTGCGACGCCGTCAGCGGTCTGACCCATGACCTGACGCTCGCAGACCTGCGATCGCGCGGCTTCCTGGCCTTCCGCGAGTATCTGACGACCTACACCAAGTCCGGCGACTTTGCGTCGCTTCTCGCCGAAACGCAGAAGCTCAAGGCCGATCTGTCCGGCGTCAGATATTGCCTCCACATAAAAGGTAACCGCATTAAGATCAGCCGATTCGGTTCGGAACCTGACTACAGCGCGGATGTGTTGCAAACATTCGAGAAGTTCAAGCAGGGATCGGTGAGAGATTACCGGTTCGACTTCTCCTCCGATCCGGACATGAACCATATTGAAGCGGCCGTACTGGACCGGGTCGCACTGCGGTATCCCGAGATCTTCTCGTCCCTGGACCAGTACTGCCAACGCCATCGCGACTACCTCGATGCCACGATCGGCGACTATGACCGGGAAGTACAGTTCTACGTCGCGTGTCTCGAGCACATCGGGCGCTTCAAACCCGCCGGGCTGCTCTTCTGCTGTCCCACCGTCACCGACCGATCCAGGGAAGTCTATGGCCATGAGGTATTTGACCTTGCCCTGGCGAATAATCTCATCCGCAATCGCGCACCCGTGGTGACCAACGACTTCCACCTGAAGGACCCGGAACGCATATTTGTCGTGTCCGGAGCGAACCAGGGCGGGAAAACGACATTCGCCCGCACGATTGGACAGCTCCATTACCTGGCCAGCATCGGCTGTCCCGTGCCGGGCAGGGAAGCGAGGCTCTTTCTCTTCGACAGATTGTTTGCCCACTTTGAGAGGGAGGAAGACCTCCAGAACCTGAGCGGCAAGCTGGAGGATGATTTGCTCAGGATTCACGGGATCCTCGAGCGGGCGACGCCCAACAGCATCCTCATCATGAACGAAAGCTTCGGCTCCACGACACTGAGTGACGCGCTGTTTCTCGGCAAACAGGTCATGCAACGGATCATCCAGCGCGACATGCTCTGCGTGTCCGTCACGTTCCTTGATGAGTTGGCGTCGTTAAGCGAAAACACCGTAAGCATGGTCAGCACGGTGGATCTTGTGGATCCGGCACGGCGGACATTCAAGATCGTCAGAAGGCCTGCCGACGGACTTGCGTACGCCGTGGCGATCGCGGAGAAGTACCGCCTCACCTACGAGAGCGTAAAGGGGCGGATCGCACCGTGAAGGCTTTTCTGATGTACATGGATCGGGATATCGATCCGGTGGAAAAGCTTCCTGCGAACGCAGCGGCGTTGACGCAAGACCTGGAGCTGGACACGTTGTTCGGCGCGATGGCCGCCGGGGACAACTTTTTGCTCGAAGTGGCGAAGAAGACGGTCTTGACGCGCCTCGACGAACCCGATGCGATCCTCTATCGCCAGCACATCCTTGCCGATTGCCTGGAGCGGTCCGCCATCGTCAGGGAGATGTACGCCATTGCCGTGGAGGCAATCGAACGCGAGAAGAAGGTCTGGAGCTGGGGCCAGTACCCCGAAGGGGTGCTGCATCGGTCCGTCGAGGTGATCAAGCAGTTCGTGGACCAGCTCAAGAGGCTCAGGCACATTGCCGATGCGTATGGCGCCGAATTTCGCTCCGAAGGCTTTACGACACTCTTCCGCATGCTTGCCAAGGAGCTTGACGATGAATACCTGGGCAGCGTCGAGGACCATCTACGGCGGCTTGAATTTCGAGATGGCGTTCTGATGAGTGCCGGATTGGATAACGGCAATAAAGGGACCCGCTACGTACTTCGCAAACCCTGGAATCCGAAACAGAGCTGGATGGAGCGGCTTCAGACCTGGAGTGAGCAGCTTTTCCTCAGAGACCGCTCCGATTACGTGTATCAAATCGCTGATCGCGATGAAAGCGGCTTCAGGGCGTTGTCGGAGCTGAGGGGGCGGGGAATCAGCCTTGTCGCCGGCGCGCTCGGTCAGTCGACCGATCATCTTCTGAGCTTCTTTCGCATGTTGCGATCGGAGCTGGGCTTTTACGTCGGTTGCTTGAACCTGCGGGACCGGCTCGCCAGGAAGGGGGAGCCGATCTGCTTTCCCGAGCCCTTCGCCGCGGGCAAGGCCATCCTCTCCGGTCGGGGACTATACGATCTCTGTCTGAGTTTGAGCGTGAAGGAGAGAGTCGTCGGCAACGATGTGAGCGCTGATGACAAGTTGCTCGTGATGATCACCGGCGCCAACCGGGGCGGCAAGTCGACGTTCCTGCGAGGCATTGGCCTTGCCCAGCTGATGATGCAGTGCGGCATGTTCGTGCCGGCCGAGTCTTTCCGTGCCAATGTCTGCGATGGCATCTTTACGCACTACAAGCGGGAAGAAGACAGCAGCATGAAGAGCGGGAAGCTCGACGAAGAGCTAAGCAGAATGAGCGCGATCGTCGACAACATGACCCCGAACAGCATCCTTCTTCTCAACGAGTCGTTCGCCTCGACAAACGAGAGGGAAGGTTCGGAGATCGCAAGGCAAATTGTCCGGGCTCTGCTGGAAACCGGCATCAAGGTGATCTACGTAACCCACCTGTTCGATTTGGCGCAGGGGTTTTACCTCGCGAAGATCGACGCTGCCCTTTTCCTTCGCGCGGAAAGACTGGCCGACGGGCGGCGAACGTTTCGACTCGTCGAAGGCGAACCGTTGCCGACGAGCTATGGGGAAGACTTGTATCGGCGGATCTTCGGCGCGGTGTGAATCGGCATTCGAAGTTGACCAATAGTAATGGGGCATATTTCGATGCCGATCAACATCGGGTGCCCGATCCACCCTGTGTGGTTTCTTGGGAACGTTGGCGAGTGAACTTCAGAAAGAGGGTGCGCCTAGACCAAGTACTTGTGAAACTCCTTAACCTGATCGCGCTGATCCGCGATCGTTCCAAAGGGGCGAAGCATTCGCTCTGTAAGGGAAGAATGACCGACTCCATCGGGCATGGATAGAATTCGCTCCTGAATCTCCGGAGCTAGTCGCAGCATGCCCATGACCTGGGTCACTCGGCCACGGGTGATGCCCTCCTGACGAGCGATGTCTGCCTGGTTGACAGCCTTGCCGGATTCCAAGAGAGTCTGCCACTCGATGGCCTTGCGGAGGAGTTCGATCACCCGGGGCGTCTTGGGCTCCCTGGGCGGCTTGGGGTTTCCCCGGCTTAACGGGGCAGCTCTCACGACCTGATCTGCGGGTACCCGGCGCATCAGGGCGCCGATGTTGCCGTTTTCAAAGGCCCCCTTGGGTCCGAGGGCGATCTCGACCGTCTGTTCGCGGTAGGCCGCCATAGGGGCGTCTTTGTGGCCATTCTGGGTGGCATGGACGATCCGGAAGTAGAACTCGGGTTCGACCCATCCGGGGCGGGTTCGCATACTGTTACATTTGGGGAGGCAGAATACCGGATCTGGACCGAGCTGTCCCCAACGGCCAACGCCATCTTCCAAGCCGCCGAAGTGCCCATTCCGCGTCGCGTCAGCACCGCTCATTAACTGAGAACAACTCCTGGAAATGTAGTGTTACGCCCAAAAACCGCCAAAATCGAGGCTAATAAATCAACTACTTGCAAGACACCCTGTCAAACTTAAGCTGGAGATCGAGGACCAGTTCATCACCCACACCTACACGCTGCACGACGGCCGCATCGTCTACTCCAAGGGCAACGACCACATCATCGACGCCGTGCGCTGCGCCATGTTGGCCCGGGAGCAGTCCGTCCTCAACCAAGTGGGTGAAGAGACGGTCTCCCTGGTGCCGCTGACGACCGAGCCGGTATTTATCTGACTTGAGTCTCTCCAGACAAATAGAGCTATCTTCGAGAAACATCCTACTTGACGGGAATGCGCAATACCCAGTGTTCTTTCTGGATTTCTTGTCTCAACGTCAAGTCCGGCCGATCACTCGGCGGCCCCCAACTTACCCATGGTGGGCGCTGCCCTCTTTTCCCGAAGATCGACGCTCCAGAAACCGTCAGTATCCATAAGATGGCAGACGACAGAAAGTTTCTCTTGATATGTAACGGTCGTTACATTATGCTTGTACTATGACGACTCAAAACTGGCTCTTGCTCACATACAAAGTTCCCCCGGAACCAGCCCGGAAGAGGGTCGCCCTGTGGCGGCGGCTGAAAGGGATGGGCGCGGTCTATCTACAGAACGGCGTCTGCATTCTGCCGAAAACCGATGATCATGTCCGCCGCCTGAAGATGCTGGAGAACGAGATTGCCGGGATGGGCGGCGAGTCAGTGATCCTGGAAACGGTGGCGTTGGACCGATCACAGGAAGAAAAGGTGGTCGCGCGTTTCAAGGCCGACCGTGACGAGGAGTACCGGGAGTATCTCGGCAAGTGTGCCGACTTCGAAGCCGAGATCGCCAAGGAGACGGCAGCTTCTCACTTCACCTACGCCGAACTGGAAGAGAACGACGTGGATTTGAAGAAGCTTCAATCTTGGCTGGAAAAAATCCGAAAACTCGATTTTTACGGTGCGACATTGGCTGCCGAAGCCGAGCAACGGCTGCGGACCTGCGAGACATTGCTCGACGCCTATGCTCAGAGGGTGTTCGATGCGCACGATGAAAATCACTGAAAAGAGGACGGTAGCAAACGAAACTGTCCGTACTTACCTAACACCATGTTCGGTGGACGGGATAGCATCGATGATCGTCGTGCTCAGGCACAGATCGGCTTGCTCGACGAGCTCAAACCTGATGTTTTTTTGATGCAGGAGGCCAAATGGGGAATTTTCTGACAATCGGCATGGTGGTGTCTGGGTTGTTCTTCGGGTGGACCATCGGTTCGCATTACACGGGAGCTACCATGGGCATGGCTTATGGGTCAGGAGTCATCAAGAAGCCGCTCACCGCTTGTCTGCTCATCGCGGTCTTCGTCATCCTTGGAGCCACTTTTGAAAGCCACAACGTAGTCAAGACCGTGGGCACTGGGATTATTCGAGGAGAAGACATGACTGCGCTAGGGGCAATGGTCATGATGTTAACCGCAGCACTCGTCACCGGCGCCAACACGTGGTTCAAGTGGCCGGTGTCCACGTCCCAGCTGGCCTGTTTCTCGGTGGTGGGTTCAGCCCTGGCCATGGGCGCCCCCGTGTTCTGGAAGACGACCATAACCTTCCTTTTCGTTACCTGGATTGGAACTCCCATACTCTCAGCTGTGTTGGGGTATATCCTGACCAAGCTGACCGACAAGGTGATGAAGAACTGTTCAGCC
>Ga0315291_10012191_pt1 | contig 10437 bp, 9 predicted proteins | sample YL17G12_20_MG_FD_203070 | JGI IMG/M metagenome (GOLD analysis project Ga0315291, IMG submission 203070) | Sediment microbial communities from Yellowstone Lake, YNP, Wyoming, USA - YL17G12_20 | ecosystem: Environmental > Aquatic > Freshwater > Lake > Sediment | place: USA: Wyoming | collected... | reverse complement strand
CTCTCCTCGTTGACGGCCTGTGCCGCCAGGTCTTCACCGACGTAACGTTCCAGCTCCATACGCGCAAACTCAGCGTTGAGCTCTGCACGGGCGATGTCGCTTTCGTTCTGCCCCTTCTGGATCTCGCAGTTCTCCCGAGCCTGCGTGTAGGCGGCGTCGGCTCCGTAAAGGCCGATCAGCCTGTTGGATTCCTCCTCTTCCAGGTTGGATGAGTCGAGCCTTGCCACGACCAGCCCGTCCTGGACGTCCTTCTCCGTGATCACGGTCCCCTCCTCGGCGACCTCCAACAGGGGGTTCCAGCTCGGCACTGCGCTCTTTACTTCGAGCGGCTTCATGCTGTCGACGGACCCCCGCTCGGTCACGCTGACAGCAAAGTCGCCGCGCGCGACGGGTACGGTGGCGGTGGACTTGGCGCCTCTGCCACGAGCGGGCGCGCCCGGCTGCTCCTCGGGTGGCCTGAGGTACACGACTTTTCCTTCGCTGAGGCCCTCTTTGACCTCTACGAAGCTGTCAGTGATCTGGCCTACCTCGATATGGCGAGACTCAGAGCCTTTGGACCCCGCAACCGAGCAGACCCACTGCCCGTTGTAATCGGCCACTGCTCCGATAGGAACATAGAGCACATCCTTGCGCTGAGCGACAATGATCTGAGCAGTGGCTGTGATCCCCGGAGTCAACTCCTCGTGCACCTCACTGAGAGCGACGTCTACCTCATAGACCCTCAGCTCAGGATTGATCCAGACTTGGGCGAGGCTTGCCAGTGGGCTTATCCTGGCCACCGTGCCAGGGAAGCGCTTGTCCGGCATCGTTTCTACGGAAACGAGGGCCGGCTGGCCCAGCTTGATCTTCTCTATGTCGGTCTCCTGAATGTTCACGCGCGCAGCAAGGGTGGACAAGTCTGGAATGACGATGATGGACTGCGACGGCCACAATCTCTGGCCTTGCTGTACGGGGTCATTCATTCGGCGCCATGGGTCAGTCGTAGACCCGTAGACGACCCGGCCCGGTTTCGGGGCGCGGATCGTGCACTTCTGGATGCTGTCCCTGACCTTCTCCAGCCGCTTTTGGTTAAGCTCGTAGCTTGCCTTGCTCGATTTGAGGTTCGCTTCGGCCTGGGCAAGCCGGCTGCGCGCCTGCGCCTCCGTCCGTGCCAGATTCCAGATGCTTTGTGTATAGTCGCTGTACCGTCGCTTGGCTTCCTTCGGGAGCGTGTAGCGCCTGGCGAGCCGCAGTTCCTCCCGGGCCGCCTCCAGCTCTCTTCGGCCACGATTGGCGCTGTGTTCATCCGCCGTCAGCTCCGGACTGCTGATCCACTTGCGCTCATGCAACTGCTTTGCCCACCGGAGCGTTTCCTCGGCCTGGGACAACTGTGCGCCGGCGAGTTCCACCCGCGCGTTGTATGTGCGCAGGTCTCGCCCGGCCATGCCGCCGAGACCCGCGTCGTCTGCCAGGTCGGCGAAGCCGCCCTTCTCCTCGACCACCTTGGCCGCCACACCTGCACCAAGGTAGCGCTCCAGTTCCAGGCGGGCGAACTTGACGTTCAGCTCCGCAACGGCAATGTCGCTTTGACTCTGCTTTGACAGGATCTCATAGCTCTCTCTGGCCTGGGTGTAGGCAGCTTCCAAACCATAGGACCAGATCTGAGTTTGGGTCTCCCTTTCCTCGAGATCGGACGACTCCAGCCTGGCAAGCACCATCCCATCTTCAACGTCCCGCTCAGTGATGACGGTGCCCTCGTCAACTATGGACACTATGGCCCTCTTGTACTCGCTTTCGGGGTCCCAAGGCGGCTGCGCCTCGTTCCTCAGCTTCAGGGCCTCCATCGCCTCCAGCGTGCCGCCCGCTGTGACAGATACAACCAGGTCGCCGCGCTTGACAGCCACTGTCTGGAGCGAGGTGGCGCCCTGCCCACGGTACAGGGCAGCCAGCAAGACGCCGCCGCTGGCCGCAGCAGCGGCAAGCGCCACCAGGAGGGCCACGACCTCGAACGCCCTCCTGTTGGGCCGTTGCGCCGCACGCTGGGCCGATACCTGCTCGCTTGAATCCACGGCTCCCTCGGGGCGGAAGAGACTACTGATGCGCGGCGGGCTCTCGATGCGCCTTCTCCAACTCCTTGGCAGCGTGCCTCGCCCAGCGGGCTGTGGCGGCATAGGACGCCAGGCCGTGCTGAAGCGCGAGCCTGCCGTAGATAGCACCCCGTCCCACGACCATGGCCCGGAATCCCTTCAACTCCCTGACGTATGATTCGGTGTGCGTCGCCAGGGCCTTCAGGTAGGCGATCGCCTGCTCGTGCCCGCAAACGTCCCCTATGAATGCAAACCGCAGCATCAGGTTGTCCATGCGCCAGATGACGTCGTCCCGGCCGATGGGCTGGAGCAGCGTGCTCCTCAGCGCCTCCCTGCCCTCCTCGGTGAGGGCATAGACCTCGCGGGGGCGGAGCGTCCGCTTCCTCTCGACCGTTCCCCTTACCAGGCCGCTTTCCTCGAGGCGCTTCAGAGCGGGGTAGATCGCGCCCGGGCTCATGCTGAAGTGTCCCATGGGCGTGGTCGCGAAGGCTTTTCGCAGGTCGTAACCGGACCGCGGGCCCTGCGAGATCAGTCCCAGGATCGCCAGCGACAGCGTTGACAATGGCTGTTCCTCTCTCATGGTATGGATGAAATAGCACGAATCGCAGTATTCGTCAAGGGCCGCCAGCTTCTTTCTGCTCCACCTCCTGCGGCTCGGAGCAACGGTGCGCGCGTTGTGCTAACATGGAGCGCGCTGGGAATCCCGGCGAGCCAGCCTGAGGAGCCCCTGGGAGCGAGGGCGGAGCGTGGCCGACCTGGTAGTCCTCAACGCGAAAGCCTGGACCGTCAACAAGGCGCATGCCACGGCGGAGGCCGTCGCCGTCGGGGGCGGACGGACCAGCGCCGCAGGGCCGAATGCCGAAGTCGGCAGGTCAACGCGAGATGCGGGCGCTGCCGCCGCCCATGGCCTTCGTGGCCTCCTCCGCCGTGGCCCAGTTGATGTCGCCGGGGAAGGTGTGGGCCAGGGCGCTGTAGGCGGCTCCGAACTCGCAGGTCTTGCCCGCCGGCCAGTCGTTCAAGGAGCCGTAGATGACCGCCGATGAGAAGCTGTCCCCGCCGCCGATCCGGTCCACTATTTCCAGATTCTCGTAGATGCGGCTAAGGTAGAACTCCTTGCCGTCGAAGAGCAGCGTGCGCCAGTCGTTCAGGAGCCCCGTCTTCGCCTCGCGCAGCGTGGTGCCGACCATCTGCACGTTCGGGAAGCGCGCGACCGCTGCGCGCGCCACGTCCTTGTAGCTGCCGGGGTCGAGCTCGGAGTAGTCGCGCGCGGCGCCGGACGCTCTGATGCCGAGGCACTTCTCGAAGTCCTCCTCGTTGCCGATGAGCACCTGCACGTAGGGAAGGATGCGGGCGTTGGCCTCCTGCGCCTCCTCGGGAGACCAGAGCTTGGCCCGGTAGTTCAGGTCGTAGCTGGTGCGCACGCCGAGGTCGGCAGCCGTGCGGAAGGCTGCGACGGCGGTCTCCTGAAGGGTCGGCGAGAGGGCCGGCGTGATGCCGCTCCCGTGCAGCCAGCGCGAGCGGGCGAGCAGGGCTTCCCAGTCCACCATGTCCGCGCTCATCTGGCTGACGGCCGTGTGGCCGCGGTCGTACGTGACGGCGCCGGCCCGAGGCCCGACGCCGTTCTCCACGTGGTAGAAGCCGTTGCGGACGCGCCCGACGCCGTCGAACTTGACCCAGAGGACGTGGCTGACGTCCACGCCGTGGAGGCGGGCCTCGTTGGCGATAAGCCGGCCGGACCAGTTGTCCACAAGGCGCGAGACCCAGGCTGCCTTCAGCCCGAGCCGCGAGACGTTGACCGCCACGTTCCACTCGGCGCCGCCGACGGACATCTCGAGCGCGCGCGCCTGCTCCAGGCGCATGTGGTCGGGGGCGGTCAGGCGCACCATCGTCTCGCCGAACGTCACCAGGTCGTAGTCCATGTTCATCCCTCCAGATCGGGTATGCGCCGGAAGGATAACGCCCGTGTGCGCGAGGGTCAAGGAGAGCCGGGGAGCGGCACGTGAGGACACGCGCCGCTTCCGCTTCTTGTTTGCCCCTGCTGCGCTGGGGCAAGATGCGGTGCGGAGCCGTGGGAAGCATCCCGGCCTGCGGCCCGGGCTCTTGCCATGCCCCTCCGCCGAGCGCGGCCTCGCCTTCGACGTGCAACGCGCATCCCTGAACGACGGGCCGGGCATCCGCACGACCGCCTTTCTGAAGGGCTGCCCGCTCCGCTGCCTCTGGCGCCATAACCCGGAGTCGCAGTCGCCGGAGCGCACGGACGCTCAGGCCGTTGACTCTCCTTGGCATCGGTTCCATAATGGTGCGCGGGTGGCTGTTGCTTGCGCGGGGAGGGCCGCGCGCCTCGGCGTGTGAGGCCGCCTGCGGAGGGAGACGATGACCGGGGGAACGGCGCTCCAGGACGTGCTTGACGAGATGGTGCGGCGGATCGTCGGGGCTGTCCATCCCCGGAGGATCGTCCTGTTCGGCTCGGCGGCGCGGGGGCAGATGGGGCCGCATAGCGACCTGGACGTGCTGGTCGTCATGCCTGACGGGGTGCATCGGCGTCGAACGGCGCAGACGCTCTGCCGGGCTCTCTTCGGACTCAGCATGTCCAAAGATATCGTGGTCGTCACCGAATCCGACGTGCGGGACTTCGCAGATGAGCCGTCTCTGGTTATCCACCCTGCCCTCAAGGAGGGAAGGGAGCTGTATCGTGCGCCGTGAGGGAGAGATTCCCGGTTCGCCATCGGACTGGCTGGCTCGCGCGCGGAGCGATCTGGCCTTGGCGGGTGTGCCCTTGCCTCCCGGCGCACTCTACGAGGACCTCTGCTTCCACGCTCAACAGGCCGCCGAGAAGGCCGTGAAGGCGGTCTATCGCGCGGATGGCCTGAGGTTCCGTTACACACACGACCTGGCCAACCTCCTCAGCGGGCTACAAGAGGCAGGCGTGGCGGTACCGGAAGGCGTCTGCGAAGCGGCAGGACTCACGGACTTCGCTTGGCAGGCGCGCTATCCCGGCGCCGCCGAGCGGACGACCGAATCAGAGTACCAGCGAGCCCTGGCCGTGGCGCAAGGGGTGGTGCACTGGGCCGAGGGGCTGGTTGAGGCCAAGCAGTGACGGCCACGCCCGGAGATAGCCGGCCGGAAGACCAGGGGGCAGAGGCTGTCGAGGCTGACGGCGAACCTGAGGCCGCTGCGCGCGGCAGTGGCGCCTGCCGCGGGCTACTCCGACAGACTGACCTGCTGCCCGCATCGGCGCGCCCACTGCATCGTGGCTATGAACTTGGGGGACGCGGCCGGGTCATCGTCATAGTGTTGCAGGATGCCCCAACTGCCCCACTTGGTCCACGTGCCGACGGAGGAGAAGTAGCAGAAGAGGTCGCCGCCGGCTTGCGTCCACGCTTCGTAGTGGCGGCCGTAGATCTCGCCCATGCGCGGACTGCGGTTGGCCGCCTGCAAGAGGGCCGTCAGCCTCTCGCTGTTCTCTCCTCCTGCCACGCCGACCATGTGCTGTCCGCCCTCGTAAGCGATGAGCTCAAGGCCGTACTTGTCGGCCACCTGCTTCTGCGCCTTGATCCAACTGACGGACTGCGGCAGGGCGACTTGCTCCATGTAGTCGAGGGCCTGGTCCACCGTCCAACCCTCGGCTTCCGCGACGCTCGGCTTGCCGTTCGGGCTCACGTTGCACGCAATGTAGGGCGCGATGGCTAAGGCATCCGCCTGCCTGTAAGCGTCCTGGAAGGAGACGATCTGCTCGGAGACGTACGCGTTCGCCGCCTGCGTGGGCAGCACGCGGACGAGCCGCGCCGTGCCGCCGAAGACCTCGGACCAGATGGGGAAGACCTGCACCGAGCGGTACGCGGCGTACCTCCAGGCGGCTTCCCACGGCTTCTCGGCAAACCCGAGCCTCCGGCCTTCCTCCCCGGCGTACCGGCTCTGCGGGAACATGCCGTTCCAGACCTCGTTCGAGTACTCCACGTAGACGTGCAGGTCCGGCTGGAGCCGCTCCTTGACTGTCTGCGCGAAGCTGCGCACGTAACCGTCGTCGGCCAGGTGCGGCATGCAGAACCAGGGGTCGGCCTGGAGGCGGTTCGCGAGGTCAATCATGAGTTCGAGCGGGACGCCCCTGGTCGTGCACGTCGCGTCGTCGAGCTTCGGCCGGTCGCCCCACGTGCGGACCTGGGAGCCGTTGGTCATCATCCAGTCCATGAAGCGCAGACACGCTACGCCCTGCCAGCGGTTCAGGAACGCCGGGTGCCAGGGGTCGCTCGCATAGGTCTGTTGGAAGCCGGGCATGATGACGCGGATGTTGCGGATGTAATTGTCCGGGTTCGTGCGCATGAGGCGCAGGAAGATGGCGCCCTTGGACGGGTCTACACGGATCACCATGCGGCCCGGCGCGCTGGAGGTGACGGCGGCCGCGTTCCAAAACTCGATGACGCCTTCGCCGTCGTAGAGGACGGTGTAGTCCCCGGCGGGGTAATGGCCGCCCTCGATGGTGCAGAGGGGCGTCTCGGCCCAGCAGTCGGGTTCGAGGCGCGCGACCCAGCCACGCTCGTCGAGGGCGAGCGCGGGGCCCTGGCCCCAGCCTGCGCCTTTGCGCTGGCTGATCCAGGCCCGGGACAGGCGGAAGACGTCCACGAAGGGCAGTTCACTGTTCCAGTCCGCCGGGCCGTTCAGGTTCATCCCGAGCCGTGGGCGCGGCGGGGCCGCCTGGGCGCGGACCGGAGCGCAAAGGACCAGAGCGAGGACGGCGACAAGGACGAGGGCTTCGAGCTTCGACATGGGCACGTGTCCTCAATGGGAGCTTCGCAGAAGGGCGGCCTCAGACCTCCAGCCGGCCGTGCTCGATGAGCCAGTTGACGGACTCGCGGACGGCCTCGAGCGAAGTGTAGCGAGGGCTGTACTGCAAGAGGCGTTCGGCCTTGGCGCAACTGAAGTTCGAGCAGTGCTCCACGTGCGCCCGTGCCGACCAGCGGTGCTGCTCGGGCATGGACGCCAGCCATTCCTCAAAGGGCAGGAAGCGCAGGTTCGCCTTCCTGCCGAACCATGAGGCAACGGTCTCCGCGTAGCCGCGCAGCGTGAGGGCCGAACGGGAGACGACATAGAAGGCCTCCCCGACCGCGCTGCTCCAGTGGCTGATGGCGTTGGTGAAGGCCTGCGCCACGTCGTCCGCGTGGACGTGGTGGACGGTCTCCATGCCGAGGTCCGGGAGCAGCAGTTCCTCGCCCCGGGCGAGCTTCACGAAGGCGCTCATGTCATGGCAGGCGACGGGGCTGACCGGCTCCCAGCCTGGGCCGACGATGTGGCCGGGATTCAGGCACGTCGCGGGGAACCCCTGCCGCTGCGTCTGGCCAAGCAGGTAGGACTGGACCTCGTACTTGCGGATGCCATATTCGCCGAACGGGTCGCAGCGCTGGTCCTCCGTCACGGGCGGCTCTGCAGGGCAGCCGTGCACCCAGATCGTGCCGCAGTGGAGGAGCTGCCGCACGCGGCCGCGGAGGGCTTCGACCAACTGCTCGGCGCTCGCAGGAGCGAAGCAGAGCATGTCCACGACTGCGTCCGGCCGCAGGTCGCGCACCCTTGCGCCGAAAGTGCCGGCGGCTTCTTCCTTCGCGCGGTCCATTGCGACGCGTTCCACGGAGTCCCAGACGGGGTCCGGATGGTAGGGCTCCCGCGCACCGCGGCTGATGACAACAACCTCGTGCCCAAGCCGGACCAGCCGCGGCACGAGATAGCTGCCGACGTGACCCGTGCCTCCGATGACGACAATGCGCATGGCCGGCCTCCTCGAAGGGGACGGGCGCGGAGACTCCCGCGTCACTCGTAGGATATGCGGGCCACAGGGCCCTGCGTGTTGAGTATACCGGCGTTCCTGCAGGGCATCAAAGCGAGCGGCCGCCGCACAGAGGCGCGCTACAGGATCATCTCCTCCGACGGGGCCTCCGCCGGCAGCCCGTCCCCGGTCGCCTCCGATCCGGCGACGAGGCCCTTCCTGACGTAGACCGGGTGGGCGAGCCTGCCCAGGCGACGCAGCCGGCTGGCGAAGATGGCGGCAGCCATGATGCTGCTGCCCCCGCTGATCGCTACCGTCCACGGAGCGCCGAGGCCGCCGGCCAGCGCGCCCGCCAGAAGGCTGCCGAACGGCGCCACACCCATGAAGGCCATCGTGTAAAGGCTCATGACGCGCCCGCGCTTGTCGTCGTCCACGATGGTCTGGATCAGCGTGTTGCACGAGGCCATCTGGATCATCGAGCCGAATCCCACGATGGCCAACAGCGCGGCCGACAGCCATATGCTCCGCGAGAAGGCGAACGCGATGAGCGCCGTGCCGAGGAGCATTGCGGCCATGGCGATGACCTTGCCCAGCCCCCGCGCGCTCTCTCGGTAGGCCAACGTCACCGCTCCCATGATGGCGCCGACGCCGGCGGCGGCGGTCAGGAAGCCAAGCGCCTTCGGCCCTCCGCCGAGGATGTCCTTGGCGAAGACCGGCATCAGGACCCCGTAGGGCATCGTCAGGAGGCTGATGAGCGCCAGTTGGAGCAGTATCGCACGGATCGGCTCGAAGCCGAGCGAGTATGCCAGGCCCTCGTACAGGTTTTGCAGGATGGGCGAGCCCTTCGGCGCTCTCTCCTGGTGCTTGACCTTCATGGCGAGAAGCGAGGCGATGACCGCGATGAAGGAAACGCCGTTGACCAGGAAGCAGACGCCTTCGCCAAAGGCATGAACGGGCGCTCCCTTCTCGGCGGCGGATGACGTTCCTCCGATCGCTGCGATCATGATGCCCGCCACGGAAGGCCCGATGAGGCGGGCGCCGTTGACCATGAAGGAGTTCAGGGCGATCGCGTTGGGCAGGTCCTCGCGGGCCTCCAGCATCTCCACCACGAAGGACTGCCTGGTGGGGATGTCGAACGAGTTGACCAGGCCCAGGCACGTGCTCAGGACGAGGATGTGCCATACCGCCAGGCTGCCCGTCAGCGTCAGAGCGGCCAGCAGGAAGGCCAGAAGCATGGCCGTCGCCTGCGTGACGATGATCAGGTAGCGGCGGTTGGTGCGGTCTGCTATGACGCCGGCGAAGGGCGTGACGACGAACGTGAGTATCTGACTGCTGAAGCCCACCAGCCCCAGCAGCCACTGAGAGCCGGTCATCCGGTAGACCAGCCAGCCCAGCGCCACCCGCTGCATCCAGGTGCCGATCAGCGACGTGCCCTGGCCGAAGAAGAACAGCCTGTAATTGCGGTGCCGGAGCGCCCGCGTCAGCACGCGCAGGCCGGCGAGCCAGGAAGTGCGGGGCAGCAGGGATCTCATGAGCGCGCGCAGAACGGGACAGAGGCGCAGCAGCCTGCCCGGACGGGCCTTCTCCGGATTCTCGCCGGAACGCGATGAGTGCGCAAGTGCGGCTCGCGCGGGGTTTTGTTGGAGGCCCTTACTTCCGCTGCGCCAGGCGGCGCTTGCACTCCTCGAGCATCTCTGCCGTCCGGCTCGCGCCCACGCGGGTGACGCCGACTGCGCGCACTTCAAGCAGGGCGTCCAGCGTGCGCACGCCGCCGGCCGCCTTGACCTGGACGTGGGCCGGCGAGTGCGCCCGCATCAGCTTCAGGTCGGCGATGGTGGCGCCGCCGCTTCCGTAGCCGGTGGACGTCTTGACGAAGTCGGCGCGCAGTTCGCCGCAGATCTCGCACAGCTTGATCTTGTGTTCGTCCTGGAGGTAGCAGTTCTCGAAGATGACCTTCACGAGGGCGCCGCCGTCGTGGCCGGTCTTGACCACCGCCTCGATGTCCGACCGGACGAAACGCCAGTCGCGGCTGAGCACTTTGCCGATGTTGACGACCATGTCGAGTTCCCGAGCGCCGTCGCGAAGGCCTTCCTTCGATTCGGCCGTCTTCATGGCCGTGCTGTGGCCCCCGTGGGGGAAGCCGACCGTGATGGTGGGCTTGACCGCAGTGCCTGCCAGCAGCTTCACGGCCTGCTTGAGGTAGTAGGGCTTGATGCAGACGGTCGCCACGTCATAGCGCGCGGCGACGCGGCAGCCTTCGTCCAGCTCCTCGTCCGTCATGGTCGGGTTGAGGAGCGAGTGGTCAATCATCTTGGCGATCTGCTCATACGTGTAGTCCATGGGTCCTCTCCCTGCCGAGCGTGGCCGCCCTCATAGGCCCGTTTCGGGCGCGATGAACTGGCACAGGTATGTCGCGCTCTGCCGCAGAGCCGCCTTGCGCGTGGCGAGCGACCGCTCGAAGGCGCGGTCCTCGACCTCGATGCAGACCGGCCCGTCATAGCCGACATCCGTCAGGACTGAGATGAGCCTGCCCCAGGCCACGTCGCCGAGGCCCGGGAGCTTGGGCGTGTGGAACTGGAGCGGCGTGGCGAGGATGCCCACGTCGTCCAGGCGCGC
>Ga0315291_10012190_pt1 | contig 10437 bp, 9 predicted proteins | sample YL17G12_20_MG_FD_203070 | JGI IMG/M metagenome (GOLD analysis project Ga0315291, IMG submission 203070) | Sediment microbial communities from Yellowstone Lake, YNP, Wyoming, USA - YL17G12_20 | ecosystem: Environmental > Aquatic > Freshwater > Lake > Sediment | place: USA: Wyoming | collected... | reverse complement strand
CGATGAACAGCAGGCTGAACGTTATTAGCGCGCCGCCACCCGCGACCGTCCACTTGCGCGATACTCGCTCGTACAGGTAGCCGGCCAAGAACACGCACGGCAGGAATCCCAGCGAGAACGCGGCGAACGACAGGCCTGCCACGGCGAGGGAGACGCGATAGGTGGCCGCGATGGCAGTCATCGAGGGGCCGAGCAGGAACAGGCCCACCCCATATGCGCCGAAAACCAGCGCCACGGCGTGCGAAAGGGCTGACAGTCTGAGTCTCATGTCAAGGGTAGAGCACGACTACACGATGCGTTCCGCCGGCGGGCCGCACGACCACCTCGCCGCCGCTGTCCAGTCCAATCTCCCGGCCATCCACCTGGGCGGAGATCGGCGCCCTCCCGTCCAGCGCCGGAGCGCGGATCACTAGCGCCTCGGCCCCGCGGCCGGAGTCGAGCCTGGTAGTGACGATCAGGGCGTTACCGTCACGGTCAACGCTGAGCGAAATCGGCCCGAGGTCCGTGGGCAGTGCATGAGCGGACACCACGTCGCCGTCGAGCCACGACGCATCGAGTCCCGACAGCAGCCACAGCTCGCGGCCTCGCTCCACCACGAGCGCGTTGCGCAAGCGCGCCACGTCCAGCGCGGCCTGCGCGACCGAGTCCTCATCGCCGCCCGCCTCCGGCGGTCCCCATGCCGCCGTGGGATCCAGTGCGCGGGCTTCCGCCAGCAACTGTTCGGCGTCGGGCGCCCCGAGTGCTTCGGCCACCCGCGCCGCGCCCATCAGCCCCGCCGCCGCGGTTCGCTTCGCCTGCGCGGAGAGGGCAGCCTGCGCCTCAGGCGCTTGCAGCCACGCGGCGCCTGCCTTGATCGCCGGCCACGCCCTCTGCGCCCACTCGGCATCGCCCGAGAGCAGGGCGTGCCGCGCTAAGGCCTGCAGGGCATATCCATGAGCGCATGGGTCGCCGGTCGCGTCCTGCCACCGTCCATCTTCCGCCTGCGCAAGGTTCGCCAGCGGCTCGGGCACAGGCTTGTCCCAGTACGCGCGCAGCATGCGCTCGGCCTCCTCGCAATACCCGGCGTAGTCGAGCGCTGCGAGGATGCAGGCCGCATGGGCGTGGCAGAACTTATCCATTCCCTCGCGGCCCGGAAGCGCTGCGTAGAATCCATCGGCCTGAGCGCGCGTCATCATGATCTGCGCCAGCGCGCCCCGCCAGCGCTCCAGCAGCGGCCTCGGTAGGGCCAAGCGCGCGCCGCTGGCAAACCAGTCCCCCCAGACGTCTTCCGCCGCCCGCCGCAAAGCCTCCGGCGTCCACGCCGCGGTTTCCAGGTTCGGCACCGTCCCGCCCGGGCATGCGATCAGGAACGTCAGCTCCCGGGCCGCGCGCGGGGCCACTGCGATGTCGTAGGTGAGCTCGCCGCTGTCGTACAGCGTCTGATCCCTGTCCCCGCCGACGTCCACGTAATACTCCGCCGCCGCGGAGAGCTCGCCCCGCAGCACCTGATCGAGGTCAATGTACACGTCGGGAGAGAACACCCAGATGACGTTGAGGATCGTGTTCCGGTCCTGCGCATCGGGATGGGGCGCTACCACGACCTGCAGGCGCCCGTCGCCATTGAGGTCACGCGCGTCGAAGCGCAGACATCCCGGGCGGTGCTGGCCCCAGGCAGCGATGGGATCAACCTCGACCCTGGGCGCGCCTTCGACGTACAGCACCAGGGGACGCTGACCCGCTTGCGCCCAGTGGCTTTCACACAACCCCAGCACCACCGTGCGCTTGGCGCCGGAGGGCACCCCGAAGCGGTAGATGATCGGCACCCCGCCCATGCCCGCGCTGATGTTGCGGAAGGCCGGGTCGCACTCAACCTCCGGGCGGGCCCAGCCCGGCATCGGCACTACGCCGCCCGTGCACCCCCAGCCGCGCTCGGCCCTTACCGGCGCCGGTTCTGCGGGCAGCGCAAGCACCGCCCGTCCCCCAAGCGTCCCCATGCGCTCGCCGATGGAAACCCCATCGGGCAACATCAGCTTTAGACGCGCCGCCGCTTCGCGGTCGGCGCCGTTGGCGAGCCGGACCGAGAGCACGTCCACGCCGGCGGGCCAGATCGGGGCGCGGTAAGCGGTCGCGGTAAGAGTGACGGCGCCCGCCGCGAGGGTCGTGACGGCGGTCGGCCCCGGCTGCATCTCGCATCGCTGGCCCGCCGGGCGGGTGCCCGCCGGCTCCTCAAGGCTCAGGCCGACGACGCCCCAGTCCTCATGCAGCGCGCCGCTTGCATCGACCGACGACGGCGGACTGTCGGGCGCGCCGATCAGCACGTCGCCCGACGCGGGCGCGGCGGCCAGAAGAACGAGCAGTAGGGGCAAGGCATGCCTTGCCCCTACGCACACGTCGCGCAGCGTCCTCATGTGCGTTCCCTCCGCGGCGCCCGCTCGGGGGAGTTAATGACGCGGATGCCGTACATCTGGCAGAAGGCCTCGACATCGCGGCGGTGGTCGCCATAGAACACGACCTGGTGAAACCCCGACACGTCGCGCGCATCCTCGACCCGGTCCATCTTGATCTCGACGCTCGTGCGGCACCCGCCCGCGGGGGGCGTGCTGACGTTGCCGACCACCGTGCCTGTATCCACGATCAGCGCGTTGGGGTCCTGGAAGCGCACCAGGGTCACCGGCTGCCCCTCACGCCACAACACTTGCATCGCCACGCCGAGGTTCGACTCGGAGTGGCTGCGCAGGATGTACGGCTCGCGCGGGTTGGCGAAGCCATTGAGGCGCGTGCCGCAGGTGCAGTGCGCCGCCACCAGCACGTTCTTCGCCGTCTCGGGCACCGGGTCGTTGATGAAGCCCGGCTTGTCGAACAGGTAGCTCGTGAGCAGCAGCGACATCGCGGCGAACACGTCCGCCTCGCAGCCATAGGTGACCCCGCGGTCCTGGAACAGCGACGCCGCCATGCACGGCGGCGTGGGCACCACTTTGGCGCCGACCATGCCCAGGCAGTCGGTGGTCAAGGCGTTGCCGCCCTCGTCGCGCAGCAGGCGCTTGGCGGTAACGTACGAGCGCGCGGCGTTCAGCAAGTCACGCTGCGTCGGCTCGACGATCTTGTTCGCCTCGCGGGACATCTGCGCAGCGACCTCGCGCACCTCGTCGGTCTCCGGCATGCGCGCGAACAGCTCGTGCAGCGTCCGCCGCGGGATGTAGCGCACCTTGGTGCCCAGGCGCTCGAGCACCGTCTCGCGGCGCTCGGTGCCCGCCACCACCACCAGCCGCGTTCGCTCCAACTGCTGCTTGGCGCGCACCATCCGCAGGGCCTGCTCCACCGCCGCCGTCTCCAGTGACGAGACGACGTGCACGCCCGGCCGGCGCGAGATCTCCAGCACGTGGCCGGTGAAGGCGGTGCCGATGGGAGCAAAGATGATGATGGGCATCCCCGCGCCGGCGATGCGGTCGGCCCACTGCCAGGCGCCCATGTGCTGCAGGCTCACCAGCGCCGCATCGGGCCGTTCGGCCTGGAGCCGCTCGATGAACCCGTTGACTGCCTGGTCGTCTTCGAGAAGCTGTTGCTCGGGCTCCAGCGTCACCCCAATGCGCCGCGCCGCGTCGGCGAACGTCTCGGCATATTCGCGGCGGCGCCCCTCCAGGTCGTAGGACGTCCCCGGCCATCCGAGCCAATAGGGCGGCGGGTAGCGCACGACCGCGCCCATGACGCGCACTCGCGGCCCGGGTCGCAGGCTGGCGAGATCAATGTACTCACCCAGGTCGCCGGCCGCGAACACGCTGCGGCCGGTGCTGCCGAACGCCAGCACACCCACCGCCGCCGAGGACATCGCCGATAGGAAGCGCCGCCGCGACATCGAGCAGCGCGCGCCGCAGCCCGCTCCCCGTGTCCTTTCGCTCACGATTCTCACCTCGCCCGGCAAATGCGTTCCGCCGCCGATGGGCGACGATAAATCTGAACCTGGGCGGCCCAGGCGTCCAGCCGACATGCCCGGATGCCCGTTCGAGGATTCGCCGCGACGAACAAGCAAGCCTCTAGCGCCAGGCGCTACCCTCAGGTCGAAAGGCAGGCCGCCGTCCGCGAACACGGGCGGGGACTGTCCTGGGGCCACAGGCTTAAGCCTGTGCTCCATTTCTCGCCCGGAAGGGGACAGTCCCCATTCGGGGACAGTCCCTACCGGCAGGGAGCAGGAAACGGGCTTCGGCGGGGGAATGTAGTGCGGTCCCGGCTTGGAAGGAGGTCTCAATGAGCAAACCCAGGGTTGGGCTGCAACTTATCGTTTACGGCAAGCGCCCGGCCGAGGACCTGGGCGGCGTTCTGCGCGAGGTGAAGCAGGCGGGCTACCAGGGAATCGAGAGCGGCAACCTGTTCCAGCTCGGCGATCCGCGCGTCAAGGATCTGCTGTCCGAGACCGGTCTGGTGGTGGCCGGCATGCACGCCGGCTTCGCCGACATGGCGACGGCCGAACGCACCGACGCCAACATCGCTTACCTCAAGCAGGTGGGTGCGCGTTACCTCATCTGCTCGGGAGTGGCGGACGGTGAGGGCCTCGAGCGCTACGAGAAGGCGGCGCCCGTCTTCAATGCCGTCGGCCGGCGCTGCAAGGACGCGGGCCTGGTGTTCTGCTATCACAACCACAACTGGGAATTCGAGGAGTCTGGCGGCGTCAAGGGCATCCACCGCCTCGCCGAGCTGACCGACCCGGCGCTGGTGAAGCTGTGCATCGATGTCTATTGGGTGCACATCGGCGGCGAACGCCCCGCGGAATTCGTAACGCGCTATGCCGACCGCGCCCCCTATCTCCATTTCAAGGACGGCGCGCCCGGCATCTTCAAGGAACTCGGGCAGGGCGAGGTTGACCTCAAGGCGGCGGTCGCGGCCGCGCTGGCGGCCAAGCCCGAATGGATTGTCTGCGAGCAAGATCGCACCGACAAGAACGTGGCGCAGTCCATTACCGAGAGCCGCAGCTACATGCGCGACGAGCTAGGGCTGTAGCTGCATCGGCGCCGCAGCGGAGGGCGCGACGCGCGCGGGCCGTAGGGCAGGAGCTTGCCTCCTGTCGGGCGCGACCTTCATAAGGTCGCGCCCTCCCTCGCGCGCTCATGGAGCGCGCGCCCGGGGCAGAAGACCCTTCGGCTTCGCTCAGAGCCTGCCCTGAGCCTGGCGAAGGGGCAAGCTGAGCTTCTGCCCTACGGCGGTCCGCCCTTTGCGCGCGCGCCAACAGCCTCCGTGAATCCGAACGAGGGAAACCCGAGCCCGGCCGCGAAAGGCACCGATGACGGCCAATCGGACGGAGGTGTTTTCCATGCCGGCTGCAAGACGCCCGCAGAAGCTGGTTCTCATCGGCCTGGACGCCCCTATCGTGGAAAAAGTCGAGCAGTACGCCGAGGACGGACTTCTGCCGACTCTGAAGTCCCTGATCGAGGGCGGAACCTTCTGCGTCAATGCGATGGCGCCTTTCCCAACCATCACCCCGCCCAACTGGACGAGCATCGTCACCGGTGCGTGGGACGGAACCCACGGCATCACCTGCTTTCACGTCCACCAGCCGGGCGATCCCCTCGACAAGACGCACCAGGCCTTCACCACCGAGGACTGCCGCGCGGAGTACCTGTGGAACGCCGCCGAGCGCGCCGGCAAGCGCAGCATCATCCTCAACTATCCCACCACCTATCCGTCCACCCTCGAACACGGCGTCCAGGTGGGCGGCCATGGGCTGAGCGTCAACGAGTGGCGCGTCGGCGGCGGTTACGCCGAACCCTCGAGCATCGCCGGCGATGCGGTTGCCGCCATCGAGGAGCTGCCGGGGACGACCATCCCACTCGCGCTGCGCGAGGCGCAGGGCTGGGCGAACCTGCCGCCGCATCAACGCGCGCTGGAGGCCGAGGTGGTCATGAACAGGTATCGCAAGGCCTTGCACCCCATCAAGCCCAAAGCCTGGCGCTTGTGCGTGCTCGACAACGGCAACGGGTTCGAGCGGGTCATCCTCGCGCCCACGAAGGACGCCTCGACCGCGCTGTGCTCCCTGAAGGTCGGCGACTGGAGCGACACCCTGGCTGATACCTTCGAGACCGACGACGGGCCCAAGGACGCGGTTTTCAAGGTCAAGCTGTTGCGCCTGGCGCCCGATGCGGGCGAGCTGCGCCTCTACTTCACTGCGCTGTGCGATCCGCGCTTCTACACCTACCCGCATGACGCCGCCGAGCGCCTGCAGGATCTGGATGGCCTGCCGCTGCCGGGCGGGGCGTTCGAGGCCTACAACCTCGGGTGGGTTGACGGCAAGACGTTCGTCGAGGTGCAGCACTTCCAACTCGAGTGGTACGCGGCGTGCGCCGCCAGGCTGATGCGCGACGAGAAATGGGACCTTTTCTTCATGCACGCGCACGCCACCGATTGGCTGTACCACGCCCTCGCCACCAAGGCGGACCCCGCAACCAACTCCAACGCCAAGGAGCGCGCGGAGTGCGAGCGGATCATCCGCGGCATCTACTCCGAACTCGATCAAATGATCGCCACCATATTGGCGGCTGCGGGCGACGACGTGCTCACCATCATCGTCTCCGATCACGGCGCCAAGGCGTCCGGGCGGCCGGCCCCGGTGCCGAAGATCCTGGAGCAGGCGGGCCTGATGGTAACGAAGGAAACGGGGGACGGCAGGGTCATCGACTGGTCGCAAACCCGGGCCGTGGCCCAGCGCTCGTGCTATGTCTATGTCAACGTCAAGGGGCGCGACCCGCAGGGCGTCGTCGCGCCGGGCGAGGAGTACGAGCAGGTGCGCGAGGCCGTCATCCGCGCTCTGCTGGACTACCGCGACCCCGAGACCGGACAGCGCGCCGTGACCCTCGCCGTCAGGTGCGAGGATGCGCGGATGATGGGTCTCTACGGCGATATGATCGGGGACGTAGTGTACGCCGTCGAGCCCGGCTTCGGGGGGCAGCACGGCCAGCAGCTCACCACCGCCAAGTTCAGCGAAGGCTCCGTGCGACCGCTGCTGATACTGCACGGCCCCGGCATCAAGCGCGGGCACCGCCTGGAACGGAATGCGTGGCTGACCGATATCGTACCCACGGTGTGCCACCTGATGGAGCTGCCAATGCCGCGCGACGCGGAGGGCGCGGTCTTGTACCAGGCGCTCGAGCATCCTGATGCCCCGCTGGACGAACTCCAAACCGTGCGCCGCAACTACGAGACGCTGCAAGAGGCATACGAGAAGGGTCAGGCGCTGACGCATACGTACAACGAGTAACGTCGGCGGGCAAAGGTGGCTCGTGGGGCAGTGTCGTTCTGCGAAACCGGTGGTGCGATGGCTTCCGGCCCTGGCCTGGATGGCGGTGATTTTCTGGCTGTCAAGCGGTCCGCCGCCTACAATCCCGGGCGGCATCGAGATCCCCGACAAGGTCGCGCATTTCGCAGCCTACGCCGTCCTCGGTGGGCTGCTGTGGTGGGCGGCGGCGCCGCTGGGACCCGCGGCGGCGGGCGCGCTGGCGATAGTGGGTGGCGCGCTCTACGGCGCATCGGACGAACTGCACCAACTATTCGCGCCGGGGCGGACAGCGGATCTCGTTGACTGGCTCGCCGACCTCGGCGGCCTCGCCATCGGCGTCCTCATCGCCTTGGTCGCCGGCTGCGTCCGGGGCCGAGGAAACCGGCGCTCCCCGGCGCCGCCCTAGCCGCGCGTGGCGCGAGCAGGACTTGGCCCGCTGCGCGGCGTACTTGCCCACATCGGATCCAGGCATGACGGACTCCACACTCCCGGGCAGCCAACCCGCGGCCGTGCTCGAATGGCGCGTGCATCTGGCGCGGCGGCATCCGCTTCGCGCTGCGGTCGCCGCGCTCTTCGTCGTCGCCACCGCGGGGGTGGCCTACCTTGTCTGGCTGCACCCGCTGGCGGCGGCGGTCGCGGGATTCCTCGTGTTGTCGGCGGTGGCCGAGTTCCTGTTCCCCATCCGCTATCGCATCGGACCCGACGGCGTGTGGTGCCGCAACTTCCTGTCCGTGCGTTATCTCCGGTGGGCCGATGTGCGGCGCTGCTATCGCGACGCGCAGGGCATCAAGCTGAGCCCCCTGTCGCGCCGGTCTCGTCTCGAGGCCTACCGCGGCATATACCTGTGGCTCGGCGACGACGACGCCGCGGTCAAGGACGCCATCCGCGGATACCTCGAGGAAGGCGGCGCCTCGTGACGCCGGAGCTCGATGAGCGCGAGCGTGAACTCCGCGAGCGGGTGATCCAGCGCGTCGCGCGCGTCATCGTCGAGCGCCGGCTGGAGACGCCCGCCATGCTGTTCTTGGAGTCCAACCGGCCGTTGACGTTCCTGGCGGGGCAGGGGGTGCTGGCGGCAATGCCGCTGATCGGGGGCTTCATACCCCCCGCCGATGTCGAGGCCCTGTCGCGCGTGCTCGGTTCGGAGGAAAGCCTCGACATGCTGATCGCGCGCATAGAGGAGCTGGCCGCCGAGCGCGACGCATCCGCCGCAGACAGGTGATCGGATGAGCCTGGAACACGCCAACTTCCTGCACATCGCGATCGTGGGGGTCATCAGCGTGGTGATCCTCATCACCATCCTCACCGCGCGCGGCGGCAGGGAGCTGTTCATTCGCCGCATCCCCGGGCTGTCCGCGATCGACGAAGCCGTGGGACGGGCGACCGAGATGGGGCGGCCGATGCTCTTTTCCACGGGCTTGGGCGGCGTTGACATCGAGACTCTGCAGGCGCTCAGCATCGCCCAGTACGTCGCGCGCCTGGCCGCCCGCTACGGCAACCGGCTCATCGTGCCCGTCATAGACCCGGTGGTCTTCGCCATCGCCGAGCAGCTCGTGCGGGATGCCTACACCTCGGAGGGCAAGCCTGAGGGCTTCCACTCCGAGGACATCCGCTTTCTGTCGGACCAGCAGTTCGCCTACGCCGCCGGGGTGATGGGGCTTATCAACCGCGAGCGCGTGGCCTCGACGTTCTACTTCGGTTACTTCTACGCCGAGTCGCTGCTGCTGGCGGAAAGCGGTCACGAGGTCGGGGCGATTCAGATCGCCGGCACCCCCGCCACCACCCAAGTCCCGTTCTTCCTCGCCTCCTGCGACTACACCATCATCGGCGACGAGTTCTACGCCGCCAGCGCGTACCTCACGCGCGAGCCGACCTTGCTCGGGAGCCTGGTGGGGCAGGACATCAGCAAGAGCCTGCTCATGCTCATGATCGTGGTCGGCACCGCCGCCGCGGTGCCCGGCATGCCGCTGCACGAGGTGTTCAAGTGGCTCACGCACTGGCTGTTCGGGGGGTAAGGGCAAGGCGTACTCCTCCCCCTTCCAGGGGGAGGACACAGGTGGGGGTATGGGGCGTGGCCGCCTACCCTCACCCCGCCTCTCCCTTTAAGGGAGAGGAGTCAACCGGGCGCGACCTCTCCAGAGGTCGCGATCATCGCGCGGTCTGGAGACCGCGCGCCCAGGGATAATTGATGCGCGCGCGACAGTGGGCGATAATCATAGCGATCTACGTCGTCGGCGGGCTGTTCGGCGCGGTCCTGCTGTGGTCGCTCACCCACGTCCTTTCGCCGCTGTTCGTGCCGGCCAAGGGGGCGACGTACTACGCCGCCCTGGGCGGATCGGTGGCCCTGTGGGTCGGCGCGATGTTTCTGCTGCATCGCTTGCCCGCGGCGGCCAGGAAACGCCTGGTCATCATCGCGACGTTCGCCGCCGGGCTGTTCTACGTCCTGGAGTTCTACCTGCCGGCGGAGAGCCGCATCTTCTTCTGGCGGCGCGCCCAGGGCTACAGCAATCCGTTCTCGCCCATGATCACCACCGTCGGCAGCGCGGGCCAGGTGGTCGGCGGCTTCACCTTCTTCCTGGCGGCGTTCAGCCTGAGCCTGGTGCATGCCAGGAACGTCGCCTCGCGCCGGCGCGGATACTACAACAGCATCGCCTTCTTCGTCGCCTTCATCGCGATGGCGGTTTTCGGGCTGTGGCAGACCTACGCGCCGGCCGACCACATGCTGCTCAGGCGCTTCCTGTGGATCCGCGACCTGACGGTGCAGCAGGTGCACGGTTACCTCTTCAACGACATGTACGTGCCGCTGGGGGCGACGCTGTTCTCGGTGCTGGCCTTCTACATGGCGACGGCTGCGTATCGAGCGTTCCGCGTGCGCACCGCCGAGGCGGCGTTCATGATGGTGGCGGCATTCATCACCATGCTCGGGCAGGTGCCGCTGGGCATGTGGCTCACGCACAAGCTGCCGCTGAGCGGGCCGCTGTCGAGCCTGCGCCTGGAGGCGATGGCCAACTGGATCCTGATGGTGTTCAGCATGGCCGGCCTGCGCGGGGTCGGCTTCGGCATTCTGGTGGGAGGCCTGGCGATGTCACTGCGCATCTGGCTCAACCTCGAGCGCGGCGCATTCTTCGAGCAGGAGCTGTAGGTGGACCGCGGCTCACAATTCTGGCCCCGGCGCATCATCTGGCTGGCGTTGGCCATTG
>Ga0315291_10012187_pt1 | contig 10440 bp, 6 predicted proteins | sample YL17G12_20_MG_FD_203070 | JGI IMG/M metagenome (GOLD analysis project Ga0315291, IMG submission 203070) | Sediment microbial communities from Yellowstone Lake, YNP, Wyoming, USA - YL17G12_20 | ecosystem: Environmental > Aquatic > Freshwater > Lake > Sediment | place: USA: Wyoming | collected... | reverse complement strand
GGGGAGCCAGGAACAAGCTCATCCACATTGCCATACTCCAGCCTGCCAGGGCGAATACCATGACCGGCCGCACGAACTGGCCGAGGCCTATCCCCGAGGCTCGGGTGGCAATCACCTCGCCGTCGGCTGACATTCGGCTCAGCCCGATCAGCGTACCCACCAGCACCGACATGGGAATCGTAAGCACCAGGATGCCGGGGATGGGCAGGAGGAAAAGCGTGAGAATGCTCCGGATCGGAAGGCTGTGCCGGACCACCAGTTCCAGTAAATGGCCGACATGGCGGACAAAGATGACGAACGTGAAGACGAGCAACCCCAGCAGTGAGTGGGAGAAAATCTCTTTCAGGATGTAACGGGTAAGTATCCGCATGGCGGGGCCTTGGGTTACAACGGACCGAGTGCCGTTTAAGGGCCGCACGACTCAGACAGCCTGGCCATGCTAGCACATCGGCTTTCGTGCCGTAAAGAAACAGCCCTCACGCCCCATGCCTTCGACCTACCTCATGCTCCTTTGGCACATGCACCAACCCTTTTATAAGGACTTGGCCGAAAACGTCTACACCATGCCTTGGGTGCGCCTCCACGCGCTAAAAGACTATTTCGGAATGGTGGCGATCCTGCGTGACTTTCCCACGGTCCATATCACTTTCAACATGGTCCCGTCCCTGGTGGAGCAGCTCGAGGATTACGCCCGGGACACGGTGCGAGAAGACGACTACGACATCGCTTTCAAGCCGGCTGCTGACCTGAGCGCCGGGGAGCGGGAGCGCCTCCTGGAGTTCGCGTTTCACGTGAACCGCGAGAACCTTCTGAACCGCTTCCCGCGCTTCCGCGAGCTCTTTGAGAGAACCCAGGCTACCAAACAGCAGCACGACGGGGGACGACTGTTCGGTGCGCAGGACTTAATTGACCTCCAGGTTCTTTCACAACTGGCGTGGTTCGACGAGATTTACCTGGCGGGGGATCCCGAAATCCGGCGCTTGGTGAAGAAGGAGCGCGGATACTCGGAAGACGACAAGTCGATTCTTCGCAAGAAGGGAATCGAGATATTTAAAGTAACACTTGAAGAATGCCGCGAGGCGAGCCGGCGCGGGCAGATTGAGATTTCCACCTCACCTTTCTACCACGCGATACTTCCATTGCTGTGTGATTCGAATATCGCGGGTGAATCGCACCCGGGCGTCAAACTCCCACGCCGGACGTTTCGCCACCCCGAAGACGCCCGGGGACAGTTGAGGGCTGCCATCGGGCTGCACGAACGAGTCTTTGGCTCCCGGCCACACGGGCTCTGGCCAAGTGAAGGGAGTATCTCGGACGAAGTACTTCGCCTCGCGACAGAAGAAGGTTTCGCCTGGGCGGCGACGGACGAGGGCGTCCTTGGTCGTTCGCTCCAGGTGGGCTTTTATCGTCAGGGTGACGGGACGGTGGCCGGGGGGAACGAGCTATACCGGCCGCATCGCTTCGCCGCAGGAGACCGGGCAATTTCGCTCTTTTTCCGTGATCACCAGCTTTCGGACTTGATCGGCTTTGTGTATTCGAGGATGGACCCAAACGCTGCGGCCGCAGACCTCCACCAGCGCATCAAGGCCGCGGGAAGAAGCACGGGAATCCGTCCCGCCGTCGTCTCCATTATCCTCGACGGTGAAAACGCCTGGGAGTTTTTCCCGCGCAACGGCCGTGAATTCCTGAAGGCCTTCTACGGCCGCGTGGCGTCGGATCCCGATCTTCGCGCCGTTACCGCCAGCGAGGCCCTGGAAGTAACCCCGCCCGGGACGCTCCAGCACGTCGTGCCAGGCTCCTGGATCAACGCCAACTTCGACATTTGGATCGGCGCGGATGAGGACAATCGCGCCTGGGACCTCCTCACGGACGCCCGCGACTTCTTTGCTTTGAAATCCGGCGATCCGGGTTTGGATCCCGCCGACGTCCGGACCGCGGAGCAGGAGTTATGGATCGCCGAGGGCAGCGACTGGTGTTGGTGGTACGGCCCTGAGCATTCGAGTGCGCACGACGAGGAATTCGATCTCCTCTTCCGCAAACACCTGAGCAACATCTACCGCCTGCTGGGCGGCTCGCCGCCGGACGAACTCGCGGTCCCCATCAAGCGGCCTCGCGGGCGCGCAGTGGTTACTCCGCCTACGGCGCGCATCGAGCCCCACGTGGACGGCCTGGTCACGAACTATTTCGAGTGGTTGGGCGCGGGCGTTTACACGCCCGACTATCGCTCGGGGTCGATGCATGGCGGGAAAGAGGCGCTCGAGGCGCTCTACTATGGCAATTGCCAACGAGCCCTCTACCTGCGCCTGGATTTGAGCCCGCGATTCGTGACCGAGTACCCCCAGTTTGAAATCCGAGTCAACATTGACAGCTCGGGGCGCGCCCGCCTCCATGCCTTAGTCGAGCAGGGAAAACTCGGCACAGTCCAATTCTGGAAGTACGACGAACAAATCCTTGTCCCCCTTGGAACCGGCGACCAACTTCAAGTGGCGTTCAACCGCGTGTTCGAATTGCGCGCCGATTATCGCCTGCTCGGCTTCGCCTTGGGGCAGAGAGCCAGGTTGCAGGTTTCCCTGTGGGCGGAAGAACTGCCTCTGCAGATCATTCCTCAGGAAGGCTGGCTTGCCTTGGAGCTTGCGGAGGATCTGGCGAGTTGGTAGGCCGAAAAACATTGACAAGTGCGGAGTGACTCGTGACGAGCAAGAGGCGAAGTGTTTTTTTGTTCTTCCGCTCGCTCGTCACTCATAACTTGTCACCCGTCACTGCCCTTAACGTCGGCGCGTCGACAACTTTTCAAGAAAGACTTTCAGTGTCGCGGCTCCATTCCGCCAATTTGCGATTACGCGGGGGAAGCTCTGCAATTAATGAAATACTTTAAGTCCCAGAGAAGTTCGACCCACGCCCATCACTTACTTCCGGAGCCAGTCCGGAATCACAACATCCACCGGCTGAGCGCCGACGGGGACAGTGGTGACCAGCGCCGACCGAACCTTGGCGAGCCGTGCCGGCTCGGCGATCAGCACTGCCAGGCTGGCCGTGGCAGCGTCCGCCACCACCAGGAACCGCTCGTCCGGCGTGAGAGCCAAAGCGCGGGGTTCTTTCCCCACCTGGGTCGAGACGAGCACCTGGCGGTTCTGAACGTCAAACGTCGTTACCGAGCCGTCGCCGGCATTGGCGAGGTAGAGCAGGCTTGAATCTCTTCGGATGACGGCGGCCGCCGGCTCGCGTCCCGTGGGGATATTCTGCGAAACGTTGTCGTGGAACGCGTCCACGATGCAGAGGGTCGCGGCCTGCGCACACAGCACGAAGAGCTCACCGCCGTCGGGCTTAAGCAAAAGGGCGCCAGGCCGCGTGCCGATCTCAATGTGGGAAAGGACCTGCCGTGAGGCGAGGTCCGCCGCCGTAACCTTCTCTTCGCCCGTGTCAGCCACCAGCACTTTGGAATTGTCCGGCAGGATGGCAATCGCGCCGGGTTCTTTGCCCACGTCCGCCGACCCGAGCACATGGCGCGACTGCGCGCTCACAAAGTAGATGCGGTTGGCGGCGCTCGATGCTGCCACCAGAGTCTTGCCGTCGGGCGAGAGCGCGAGACTTGAAAGCGGCGCTCCGACGCGGACTCGGGCGACAGCTTTCAGCCCGCCTGCATCGACAAAGATTATTTCTCCCTCAACCGGATTGAGAAGATAAGCCTGGCGGCCGTCCGGGGAGAAGGTCAGGTCGCGGGCGCCCACGCCCATGCGCTCTTTCTGCACCACCCTCAGCTCAGGGAACGCGATGACGCTGATGTGTCCTGTGGCGGAGACGACCCAGACTTGGCGGCTGCGCGGCCTCACGATGACGCGCTCTGACCCTGCTTCGACGGGAATGGAGGCTACGGAGCGGAGTCTCGCCAGGTCCACAACCGCCACGGAGGGGCTTTCCCGCGAGACGACGAATGCCATGTATGGTTCCGGCGGAGCAGGCCGACGGGAGCAACCGGCCGAGAGGAAACTTGCCGCGACGATGGCCAGTGAGAGCAGTAGAGCAACTCGAGAACAATTGCCGATTGTCGAATGATGACTGTGGATGGCCAAGTTCCGTCCGGTTGGTGATTTCAGCTTCTGGTCATTGCGGATACTGCGGTCGTGCGCCCCAGAACTGCGGCGATTGCGGTGACCTGGTCCATCAGCGCCGCAAACTGGTCGGGATAAAGCGACTGGTAGCCGTCGGAGAGGGCCCGGTCGGGCTCGGCATGGACCTCGATGATGAGCCCATCGGCGCCGACTGCCACCGCCGCGCGCGCCAGCGGCGTAACTTTCTCGCGTTTGCCGGTGCCGTGACTCGGGTCAACGATAATGGGCAAGTGCGAGAGGCGCTTGACGGCCGGGATGACACTCAGGTCGAGCGTATTGCGCGTGTGGTCGGCAAAGGTGCGCACGCCGCGCTCGCAAAGGATCACGTTGTAGTTGCCCTCTGAGAGGATGTATTCGGCGGCCATCAGGAATTCCTCGAGGGTTGCCGACAGCCCACGCTTCAGCAGCACCGGCTTCGACGACCGTCCGGCGCGTTTTAGCAGCGAGAAGTTCTGCATGTTGCGCGCCCCGATTTGCAGCACGTCGGCGTATTCCTCGACCAGGTCGCAGTTCTCCGGGTCGATGGTCTCCGTGACGATGGCGAGTTTGAACTCGCGGCGCACTTCCGCCAGGATTTCTAGGCCTTCTTTACCCAGGCCCTGGAAACTGTACGGGGAAGTGCGGGGCTTGAAGGCGCCGCCACGGAACAGGCGCGCGCCGGCTTTGCGGACAGCCCCTGCGGCAGCGAAGGCTTGTTCGCGGCTCTCAATGGCGCACGGTCCGGCGATGATCTGCAGCTCGCGGCCGCCGAAAGTCACCACGCTCTCGCCGGTGCCCACGCGGATCAGGGAGTCCTCGCTCTTGACCTCGCGGCTGACCAGCTTGTAAGGCTTCGAGACGCGAATCGCTTCGGCTACGCCCGGCAGAATCTCGAATTCCGCCGCCTCGAGCGCGCCTTGATTGCCGGTGATTCCGATCGCCGTACGCTGCGCCCCGGGCATCGCGTGGGCTCGGTACCCCATCGCTTCAATCTTCGCGCAGACACCCCGGACTTGTTCTTCCGTCGCCTGCGGCTTCATGACAATGAGCATTGTCCCTGCCTTTTAGCGGCTCGCGGCGTCTAATGGCTCAGAAGGTAGTTTAGTGCAGGTGGGGTGTCGAAGCAAACGGCGGGAAATTCGAAAGAATGCGGATCTTTGCGCCTCGTTTTTTCGAACGTCCTCTTGGACGCGATCCGCACCTGCTGGTCGGACACGAGATGACTCACGGCTTCGACGACCAGGGCGCGCAATTCGACGCTGAGGGCAACCTTAAGAACTGGTGGTCGGAAGAGGATTTGAAGAAGTTCAAGGCGAGCGCCGCCTGCGTCGAGAAGCAGTTCGACGGGTTTGAGGTTGAGAAAGACCTGCACATGAACGGCAAGCTGGTCGAAGGAGAGAGCATCGCCGACCTCGGCGGTCTGACCATCGCCTTCGCCGCTTACCAAAAATCCCTGGAAGGCAAGCCTCGGCCGAATGACATCGACGGCTTCACGCCCGAGCAGCGCTTTTTCCTCGGCTTCGCGCAGGTCTGGGCTACGAACATGCGGGCGGAATACGCGCGTTTGCTGGCCAACACTGACCCGCACCCGCTGCCGCGCTTCCGGCTAAACGGCACGCTCTCGAACATGCCGGCTTTCGCCAAGGCTTTTTCCTGCAAGCAGGGCGAGCCCATGGTCAGGCCCGAAAGCGACCGGTGCGTGATCTGGTGAGGTTTGGGGGCGCATCGCCGTGCGCCCCTACGGTGCCTTGGCGCCAATCTCGACAGCCTTCTCTTTTTCCGCGGCGGTAAACAGCGCCTCGATATCTTCAAGTGTTACTTTACCGTAGTACCACTCGCCGGCCGAAAGCGCCTCGGCGCGGACCATGCGATAAATATCGAGGACAGACCTCTTGCTGTCCACGAAGTTCAACGCCTCCCAAGTCATCAGGCCATGAAGCCCCTTGGGTTCATCCACTTCCGCCTTGTGACGCAGGTACTCGCCGGGCGAGCCCAGGTTGTGCGGAACCTTCGCGGCCAGGGTTTTCTCTCGCTCGGTCAACGTGGGCGGCCCTTTCTTGCCGCCCAGCGAGAGATACCACTCTTCGATCCGCCCGCGGTGATTGTTTTCGGTCAGCTTAAAGTCGGCGAGGATGCCGTCAAGGAGCTTCCGGCTGGGAACGTCGGAGAATCGGCGCAGCGATTCGAGTCCAGCGGTCTCCCGCGCGATGGCTTGGGTAAGGAGGTTGACTGCATCTTCATAGGCCGCGCGCCGCTGCTCGGCGGGCGCCTGGGGAATTTGCGAGAGGCCCGTTGCCAGGTCATGCGAAATGCGCTCGCGCGCTTCGCCGGCCATTATGGCCATCAGTGTGGGGATGTCCGATTCGCTGAGGTTCGCGAGATAGAGTGCCGTCGCCGTCACCGCCACGGCGTTGCGCTGGAGTTGCGTGCGGTCGATTTGCCACAGGTCATCGTCGGAAGAATGGATATATTCATCGGGCCAGTTGGTGAAGGTCACCCCCGGGATTCCCACAGCGGATTCATTAAACACCATATGGTCGGTCGAATCGAAGTAGGGAACCACGACGGCGTTGTAAGGTTCTCGGGTGCCCAGGTGGGAGAAGATGGCCCTCGAGTAGGGCGCTGGATTCTTGTTTTGCCAGGAGGGAAGGTAGGCGTTGTTGCCGCGCACGAGGCTCATGACGATGCTCTCGACGACGTCGTTCAGAAAACTCCAGCGCGACCACGGCGTGCGGCTGATCTGCTGGACGCGCCCTCCCAAGGACTGCTTGGCGCCGACCATGTCCTGATTGATATCCGCCAGAATGCGCTCGCGCTCTTCGGGGTGGTCGGAAAAGTACTGGTATTCCGCCGCGATTTCGTTGGTCCACCAGAATCGGATGTCGCGCTTGGGGCGGGGCAGGCGGCCGTCGGCAATCATCGCCGTGAGCGCGCGCGCGATTTCCAGCAAGTTGGCGCAGCCGCTACGGTCGTCGTTGGCGGAGGTCTTCTCCTCCTGGAGATGTGCCGTCAGCACGATTGCCTGATCGTGATAGGTAGTGCCGCGAATGAAACCTTCGACCATCCCCGAGCGACCCGGCTTGGTGGTTTCCGACTGGATCCTCAGCCGCACACGAAACTTGGGTGGCGTCGTGGGTGTGTCGGGGACGTCGGCGAAGATGTGGCTGGGAGCGCGTCCCGTCGTCCAGCGGCTGAGCATCAGGCCGGTGCGCGGCGATACCATGAACACCGGCGGCGCGGGCTTTTCGCCTTCCTTGGAGGCGCTGACTTGCGACCAAGCTACCTGGTCAGGAAAATCCGTCCAGGGGTTGGTGCGCGAGGAGTAATAGGAGACGATCCCCACGGCGCCGCGCGCCCAGTAGGCAAGCTCCCTTACTTTATCGATCTTGCCGTAGGCGAGCACGACCTTGCCGGAGACGTCTTTGCCCGCGTAGTCGCCTTCCATCACACCTTCTCCCACGTCAACCAGTTCGGCGGTGATGTCGGCGGAAGGGCTGTTGTCGGCTACCGAGGCCGGCGTCTCGCGCACATCGCCGAGCCGCATGGGCTTGGGCTCCAGGAGCCAGAGTTCGCCACCCTTGAGAGTCCAGCTCTGATCCACGGCCTTGGCCGAAGTGTACCAGGCGGGCAGCGCGATGATGCTCACATCTTCCAACCCATAGTCCTTGGCACGCGCCGCCACCCATTGGGCTTCCTTCTGAAAGTCCTCGGCTCCGCCCGAGGGGGAGTGGTACATCACCAACGAACGCAGATTGTCATAGGCGATGTCGCCGGAAATTTCGTTCACCAGTTTGGTGTACGTTTCTTCCGGCAGGAACGGACTCTGCTGAGCAAGAGCCGAAAGGGGAACGAAACAGCCTGCCAGCACACACAAGACGCGGAAAGCCGGACGCATGCGCGACCTCCAGTTAATGAAGAGATAACACCGCAAAGTAGAGAAAAGGCCGCTTAGTATACCAGCGACTGCGGGAGGGGTGAGGCCGATCTCTGCGATTTGGGGCTGGATGTCGCCACCGGAACGACCGGAGACTTCATTGCGCGCGCTTCCGATCTCAACGTCGTGGGCCGACATGGAATCGTCTGGCGACGAGTTGACGCTTTTGCGAGCCCTCTGTTAGCATGAAGGTTTAAGCTGGAGGAAAAATTCCATTGAGAGTGGGTGTCCACACTTCGATTGCGGGTGCACTCGAGAACGCGGCGCATCACGCCAAGAAAATCGGCTGTGACACGTTTCAGATGTTTTCGGCCAACCCGCGCGGGTGGAGGACCTTGGACCCCACGCCCGAGGATTGCGAGCGCTTCCGGGGGGCGCGGGCAAAGCACGGCCTCAACCCCGTCGTCATCCATGACAACTACTTGATCAATCTCGCTGCGGCGGACGCGTTGATTCGCGAAAAGTCCGTCGCGGCTTTCCGGCGTGAACTGGAAAGGGCGGTGGTGTTGGGCGCCGATTTCCTGGTGACGCATCCGGGAAGCGCGAAGGGCGGCACCGCCTCGGAGGCCATCAGGACCTGTATCGAGTCTTTGCGCCAGGCGGGGCGGGGGCTGGCGCTGGACGGACTGACGATCCTGATCGAGAACACGGCGGGACAAGGCTCAGCAATCGGCCGGACATTCGAAGAGGTAGCGGAAATCATTGCCGACGCCGGCAAAGATCTGCCTATGGGTGCTTGCATCGACACCGCGCACTGCTTTGAGGCCGGTTACGCTATTCACACGCCGCCCGGCTTGACGGAAGTCGTGAAGCAACTCGACGCGACGGTGGGTATCGACAAGGTCCGCGTAATTCACGCCAACGACTCGCAGACGGCGTTCGGCTCGCACGCCGACCGCCATGAGCATATTGGCAAAGGGTTCATCGGGAAAGAGGCTTTCGGCCGGATCGTTTGTCATCCGAAGCTCCGCTCGATCCCGTTCATTTGCGAAACGCCCATCGACCGGCCGGGAGACGACAAGCGAAATCTTCAGATGATGCGCAAGCTGGCGGGGATTACGAGTCGACAGTCGACAGTCCACAGTCGACAGTAGATGTCGCGCGTGGCCGTCCGTTTTCTGAGCTGTCGACCGTTGACTGTGAACTGAGTAACGATGGATCCCAACTACGACCCGCAGAAAATCGAAATGAAATGGCAAAAGCGCTGGGACGAGCTGCAGCTCTTTGATGCCGACGAGGGCTCCGCGCGCAAGAAGTACTACGTGCTCGAGATGTTCCCCTATCCCTCCGGCGCGTTGCACATGGGCCACGTGCGCAACTACACGTTGGGCGATGCGCTGGCGCGTTATATGTGGATGAAGGGTTACAACGTCCTCCATCCTATCGGCTGGGACGCGTTCGGCCTGCCGGCGGAGAACGCCGCTATCAAACACGGGCGCGATCCGGCGGATTGGACGTTCAGCAACATCGACGTGATGCGCGGGCAGTTGAAGCGTATCGGCGTCAGCTACGACTGGCGGCGGGAATTCGCCACCTGTGCGCCGGAGTACTATCGCTGGAACCAGTGGTTCTTCCTGGAGATGTACAAGCGCGGCCTTGCTTACCGCAAGAGCAGCCGCGTGAACTGGTGCCCGCAGTGCGAGACGGTGCTCGCCAACGAGCAGGTGGTGGACGGCTGCTGCTGGCGCCACGAGGATACGCCGGTCGTCGAGCGCGAGCTCGAGCAGTGGTTCCTTAAGATCACGGCCTACGCCGACCAACTTCTCGAGGATATGCAGGTGCTGGTGCGCTGGCCCGAGCGCGTGCTCACCATGCAGCGCAACTGGATCGGCAAGTCGCTGGGGACGGAAGTGGACTTCCAGGTCTGCGAGTTGGAAGAACCGCTGCGCATCTTTACGACACGCGTGGACACGATATTTGGCTGCACCGCGGTGTTCGTGGCACCGGAGCATCCGATGGTCGAAAGACTGGAGGCCCGGTCCAAGTTCCCGGAGAAGCTGCGCGAGCAAGCCGAACGGCTCAAGGCGACGGCCGTCCGCGCCCGCGTCGACGTAAATCTGGAGAAGTTCGGCGTCGATACCGGCTTCAAAGCGCGCAACCCGTACAACAATGACCTGGTGCCCGTCTGGCTCGCGAACTTCGTGCTCATGGAGTATGGGTCCGGCGCCGTGATGGCCGTGCCGGCGCACGACCAACGCGACTTCGAGTTCTGTACGGCTTACGGGCTGCCCATCAGGCCGGTGGTGATGCCGGAAGATGGAGATCTCCCGGACAAACTTGAAGCGGCCTATGTTTCATACGGCAAGTTGGTCAATTCCGGCCCGTACAACGGCCTTACGTCGGAGCAGGCCATTGAGCGCATGACGCGCGACGCGGAGGCCAAAGGTTTCGGGAAGGGAACCGCCCAATATCGCATCC
>Ga0315291_10012184_pt1 | contig 10442 bp, 8 predicted proteins | sample YL17G12_20_MG_FD_203070 | JGI IMG/M metagenome (GOLD analysis project Ga0315291, IMG submission 203070) | Sediment microbial communities from Yellowstone Lake, YNP, Wyoming, USA - YL17G12_20 | ecosystem: Environmental > Aquatic > Freshwater > Lake > Sediment | place: USA: Wyoming | collected... | reverse complement strand
GGATAACAATCGCCTCCAGATAAAAATAATTCGATGCCTTGGGGGCGAAAAATGCAAATGTTGAAAGGGCGCTGGTCGCGGACGCCAATAATAACTTATGGGAGGAGCACTGGCGAAATTTTATACCCCAAAAAATCAGGAGGACTATAAAGGAGAAAATTTGCAACACCCGGGAGAGAATTGGTCCATGGGGCAAAAACGATCCAAAACATCCCATAAATGATAGCGCATAAGGAACCGTTCCCTCCCAATGAAACGATATGGTCGTGTGAATCATACCGGGAAAATACCAAGCAGATATCATGAAAAGCCCTATAAACAGAGTAATAAAAGTCCCCGCCTCACAAAAAAAGGTCTTCTTATCCGAGGTTGAAAAGAAATGATACATCAAAAAGAACGGAACCACACTTAGAAGTGTCTGGCGATAGAGAATCAATAAAAGCAAGCAACCATAAGCCCACATAAATTTTTTATCTTGAGCGGCAGCAATAAATATTATCAATAAAACAAATATCAGAGAGAAATATAGATCATGCCGATAAATCCAGTAAGGCATCAAAACAAGACCCACAAGATATGGAAAAATCTGCTGGGGGGAATACCCCTGACGCCGGCATAGGCTATAAAACAGAAAAAATGCCAGAAAATGCGCCAGGCCATTTGCAATGCGCGGATCCCAACCCCATAGATTCACTGGCAGATAAAAAAGAAAGTTCAATGGAAGATAGGGCATGAGGAGATTTGCCCCTTTATATGGAATGGGGGCGTATGGGGAAACGCCCGTCCTCAACCATCTGAGACCCGCCTCCCTGACTGCAAAAAGCATGTCGGAGCGTTCAGGGGAAAGCGGAAACCTGAAAATGGCATACATATCCAGACCGGCGCGGAGAAGAAGGAGAAAAAGGATGCAGAGCCAAAATCGGCGCATCTTCAGTGATGCCAATACTGGCAGAGATAATACCCCCAAAATAATCATCCCGAACCAGGATGTCCGATATCCGAAACTGCCGAACTTCAGGGCATTAAGCAAATTCACGGACAGACAAAACATGAACAGCGCCAGATAATAAAAGGTCAACCGCACCACACTCATTGTTTTACTCTTCGCCCGCAACCCGGCAATAATAAGAGCAAGGCACGCGATGACAAAAATAATATTATGGATGGCATAGCACCAAGGCGACAACCCCTTGGATAATGGAAACGTCCCATCTGGCTTGAGCGAGAAAAATACAACAAACAGTATAAAATAGTCCTCTTTGGAGAGCAGACTCCATACCTTTTCGCTATATATCTTTCTCATGGAGAAACCTGGCTTGGAAAAACACTTGAATGATCAAAATGTATTAAACCATAGTATTTTGTTGAATTATGTTAAGGATGTGAAATACACACGCAAAACATTCCTTTTGATATGTCTTTTGTAAAGAAAAAAGTGGAAGAAAACACCGAGGCGATGGTGGCCTTCCTGCGCGACCTGATTGCACTGCCATCTCCAAGCGGGCGGGAGAGGGAGGTCGCACTCCGCATCAGGGAGGAGATGGACAGGATTGGCTTTGATGAGGCATTTATTGACGATTATGGTTCGGTCATCGGGCGCATTGGAAAAGGCTCGCCTCGGCTCGTCTTTGATGGCCACATTGACACTGTTGGCGTTGCAGACCTCTCTGCCTGGTCATTCGACCCGTTCAAGGGAAAGGTGGAGGATGGTTGTGTCTGTGGACGCGGGGCATCGGATAACAAGGCGGCGCCGGTTGTGCAAATTTACGGACTGAAGGTCTTGAAAGAACTGGTCGGCGGGAATTTCCCCTGCACCGTTTATGTTGTCGGGAGTGTTCAGGAGGAGGCATGCGACGGGCTTGCCCTTGGTCATGCCATTCAGCGCTCCATAAAGGAAAAGGTGGATGCCGTGGTTCTCGGGGAATGCACCGGATGCGCCATTTACAGGGGTCACAGGGGTCGCATGGAAATCATGGTTTCCACAGCAGGCATTTCATCCCATGCCTCCGCGCCGGAACGTGGCGATAATGCCATCTGCAAAATGGCGCCCATCATCAAGGAGGTTGAGGCGCTGAATGCCAACCTGAAGGATGACCCCTTCCTCGGAAAGGGAACCATTGCCGTGACAAAAGTTGAGTGCGACACAGATTCTATCAACTGCATACCTTATGCCTGCCGCATCTATCTGGACCGGAGGTTGACTACGGGCGAGGACCGGGAATTGGCGCTCCGGCAGATAAGGGAACTCCCATCCGCGAGCGATGCCGTTGTAAAAGTCCTCAGATTCGCCGAGCCTTCCTATACCGGCAAGGCGCTTGATGTGGAGAAATATTATCCCACATGGGTTCTGCCCGAGGAACACCGGCTGGTTCAGGATGCAAGGGGGGCATATCTCGCACTATTTGGTTGCGAGCCGAGGATTGGCAAATGGACCTTCAGCACCAACGGAGTTTCCAGCATGGGACGGCTTGGCATTCCCACCATCGGTTTCGGTCCCGGCGAGGAACGCTTCGCCCATACAAATCAGGATAAATGCCCGATTGAAGATTTGCGCACCGCCTGCGCCTTTTACGCCGCCCTGCCGCTGTTTGTGAATAAGTAGTAACCGGATTCGGATTGAGTGCATTACACTCATGAATCATTCATCTTCATTAGAAAGAAAGCCGCCATGTTCACCATGGGTGATGATGATACCCTCCTGATGGGCGATTTCAAGAACGGGGCGACCGCTATCCATTTCCCATTCATGCTCGCCACAGGGTATCGGCTCAATCCTATTATCGGATTTGGCAGTCGCCAACCAAAGCTTCTTAACTGTCTCAATCGTCAGGGAGGTGTCAAATTCAGGGGCAATCACAAGTAGGTCAATATCGCTCCATTCGTGATTTTCACCCCGAGCGAAAGAACCGAATAGAACAGCCTTGCGTGCATGAATCCCATAATTGGGAAGAGCGGCAAGATATCTTTTTATAGCTGTGATAACTGCGCTTTCAACCATTCTACTATCTCCCCTGCAAGGGATATATCTCTGCGAACTCTGCACTCTCTTCGTGAGATATTCTTATTAATGATATGGGTTATTATACCTTATCCGCCGTTGCGAGCTGGAGGATGCGCTGTGCGCGTTTGACAACCGGCGGGTCTATCATCTTACTGCCAACGACTGTTACTGCGGAACCCCTCGCTTGCGCCTCTTCAAATGCGGTAATAATCTTTTTCGCCTTTTCTATCTCATCATCCGTCGGGGCAAATCCCTTGTGAATCACGGCAATCTGGCGCGGATGGATGCATCCCTTGCCCTCAAAGCCGAGCGACTTTGCCTCAAGAACGCCCTGCATCAGTCCCGCCTCGTCCGCAACATCTGAAAAGACGGAATCGATGGGCTGAATTCCCGCCGCCCGCGCCGCATTCACCACCTGACACCTCGCCCAGAAACTCTCCCGCCCTTCCACGGTGCGCGCCGCGCCAATATCCGCCGTGTAGTCCTCAAGTCCAATCGTGAGTGCGACATTGCGTGGACTTGCCGACGCAATTTCATACGCCCTGAGCGCCCCCTGAGCGCTCTCTATAATGGGCATGAGATACACCTGAACAGCCACACCCGCATCGCCGGCAAGGCTCGATACGGCGGCATCCACCTCCCTCACCTGCTCTGCGCTTTCACACTTGGGTATCAGAATTACGTGGACATTATGCGGGATGATGAATTTGAGGTCCTCAAGTCCTGCGGGGAGTTGATTGATGCGCATCATGCGCTCCGCCCCGTAAAAGTCAATCTGGCGCAAGGCATTCCGCACAAGAACCCTCGCGGCGTCCTTCTCCAACGGCGCAACGGAATCCTCAAGGTCAAGTATGATGCCATCCGGCTTGTGAAGCCCCGCATTGACCATGAATTTGGGTTCATTGCCGGGGAGATAAAGGCGGGAACGGCGGAATCTCTCGCGGGGGCTATGATACAGGGACTCTTGACACATCTCCGCCAGGAGCTCTTTTGTGACGCCGGCTTTTGTCCGCTTGACAGAAGTCTCCAGCCGGGCGGAGAGTGTGAAAGGGAGCGCGCCGGAATCATCAATCTCGAGGCGGGCATGCTCAATGCCGAAAAAGGAAAGCCCCTCCCGACAGAGACGCATTATTGCCTCTCCATACATGGAGGCGACCTTGCTTTTCAGAAAGATGTCCAGACCGCCGGAATCCCGTAGTTCAAGGGACATCCAGCAATCCGAACGGACACCCTCACCCCGCCTGCCGGCGACAGCCATCGCTCATCCTCTCCTTCGCATTGGCTCATCTCATGACAACGGGTCTCATGCAAGATTCTGCGACTTCAACTCGTCACGGCTGATGATTTTGACGTCAGATGCCCGCATCTCCTGAATCGCCCTGTCGGGTTCATCAAAGCGGAGGACGATATATGCCTTGTCGCCCCGCGTGCCGACAGAATAAAGATATTCCACATTCAGGTTCTTGTGGCTGATGACATTGAGGACTTTTGCAAGCCCACCCGGACGGTCGGAGGTCTCCACAACGATGACATCGGTCTTGACCGCCGTGATGCCCTCATCATGAAGGGCTGCAACAGCCTTGTCCACATCATCAACGATAAGGCGCACCACGCCGAAATCGCTTGTGTCCGCGAGAGAGGCGGCGCGGATATTGACCACAGCGTTGGCGAGGATATTGGCAATCTCCGCAAGACGACCCGATTTATTCTCAAGAAAGATGGAAATCTGCTGAACCTTCATTTTCCCTTTTCCTCCCTTTTATCAGATTTTACGTTCATCAATCACCCTTTTAGCCTTGCCCATGCTGCGCTCAATGCTCCTGGGCTCAACCAGCTTTATGCGAGCGCTCAGACCCAGGACGCCTTGAATCTCTTCCTGTATCTTCTTTTCCAGCTTTTCCAGTTTTCTCACCTCATCGGAAAAAACTTTTTCACTGACCTCCACATGTATCTCCATATCGTCTAACGCCCCTTCACGCCGCAAATAAATGAGGTAATGAGGTTCCACGCCCTCCACCTCAAGGAGGACGCTTTCAATCTGGCTGGGGAAGACATTGACACCGCGGATAATCAGCATGTCATCGGTGCGGCCGGTAATGCGGCTCATGCGGATGTGGGTGCGGCCGCAGGGGCAGGGTCCATCGAGCAGGGATGTGATATCCCGTGTGCGGAAACGGATGGCGGGAAAGCAGACCTTGGTAAGCGTGGTGATAATAAGTTCGCCCTCCGGTCCCGGCGGGAGGGGCTCGCCCGTTTCAGGGTCGATAACCTCCGGCAGGAAATGGTCATCAAAGATATGCAGACCTTTCTGCTCTAAGCATTCATTGGCAACGCCGGGTCCGATGATTTCAGAAAGTCCATAGATGTCTGTGGCAATAATATTGACGCTTTGTTCAATCTTTTCCCGCATGACCTCAGACCATGGTTCAGCGCCAAGCACGCCATACTTGAGCGGCAGGGATTTGAAATCGACCCCCTCCTCGGCGCCCGCCTCGCCAAGGTGGAGACAGTAGGATGGCGTGCATGTAATCATGGTGGTGCCGAAGTCCTGCAGATAGATGAGCTGGCGCTTGGTCTGTCCGCTGGAGGCTGGCAGGACGGTGCATCCCATCTTCTCGGCGCCGTAATGAATGCCCAAACCGCCAGTGAACATCCCATAGCCGTAAGCATTCTGGATGACGGACTCTGGGGTGGCGCCTCCGCAGGCGAGCGCGCGTGCCATGACCTCCGCCCAGACATCAATATCCTCCCTCGTATATCCCACCGCGGTGGGCTTGCCTGTAGTTCCGCTGGAGGAATGGACACGGACTGTCTCCTTCAGAGGCACTGTAAAAAGTCCATAAGGGTAGTTGTCTCTCATGTCCGCCTTGGTGAGGAAGGGGAGTTTGCGCAGGTCGTCAAGGGATTTGATATCCGAGGGTTTGATGCCCACCTTATCCATCTTGGCGCGGTAGGCAGGTTGTTTTTCATACACATATTTGACCTGTTGTTTCAACCGTTCGAGTTGGAGTTCTTTCCTTTCTTCAACCGGCATGGTTTCCGCCCCTGGATTCCAGATCATGGACAACCTCCTTCTTTTATGGTCCAATGTATCAACAACTGCTTGAAAATAGGTGTGTTCAGGATGTCTGCGCAAGCTTAATTTTACCCCCATTTTCAGCCGGGAATTCCTAAACTGGGAATTGGAGGCGTCCGCCGCGGCGGATAATCGTTATCGAAATTTCATCCTGGTATTCAGTTTTAATCGTTTTTTAATGAATATTATGGGATTGAACATTTGTTTTATATCCTTAAATATTTACTGTATTTGTTCGCAAAAAAAATTCTTTGTGGAATTTTTTTATTCCATTCAAAGGTAAAGCATAGATGAAAAATATTACTTTAATATCTTTAAGAGTGTTATTCAAATTTTTTTGGGTTCTAACCTTGTTCCTGCTTTATCCCGAGGTCAGGGCTGAGAACGTCTCTAACAAATCCAACGAGAAGGACAACCTCACGACAAAAAGCCTGCCGCTTGTTTCAGCCTCTTCCATCATCCGCATCACATACGATAACAATAAGAATATCGTGTCGGCGAAATATGACCTTGAGTCAGCCGAATATGCCTTCAAACAGTTTGAGCGGGGGCTTAGCGAGTTCACACCCTTTATCATGAACAACTCTGCCACGAGAGACACCCGGAAATATCCTTCTGACGAAAACGGTCATAACAAATCCACCAATTATAACTACAAAACCCGTGTGGGCATGAAGAAAGAGTTTTTTGACGGTTCGGAGATATTTGGCGGACTGGGATACCGCGGCGAAACGGGGGATGCCGGAACCGGCCATTATCCCCTTGCGGAGGCAGAATACAAATTCCCGTTATTCGGTTCCTATACCACGCTCCAACGTATCACCGACCGCACGTTTGAAGAAAATGAGGTTTTCAACGCCCGCCTGAGTTACGTGGATGCGGTGAGGGACACAATTTGCGAGGCGCAGGAGAACTATTTCTGGCTTCAGGTCATGTTGGAGCAATTGGATTTGGACAGGGCGGCGCTGAAGGATTATCAAAATCTTCTTTCGCAGAAACATGTGACCTTTAAAGACTCCGACCGCCGCATGGTCGACAATGAGATTAAATCCGTTCAATCCGAGATAACGAAAAATGAGGGGAATGTTAATACCTACAGGGTACTATTACAGGACCAAATTGGTATTCACCGTCTTAACCTGGCTGGAATTGAGCGAATCAATCTATATACAGACAAGCCTTATGGACAAATCTATCTTTCGCAAACCACTGAGCAAGTGATTCAGGAAGCAAAGCAGAATGACGCCGAGATTCGCGTTCTGGCGCTCGCCTTGAAAAATTCCGAGCTGAAAAGGAATCTTGCCCGCAAGGGGAAATGGGACATATTCGGACGAATTGAAGGTTCATACGACTTTACCGGGGAACAGAATTACGAGGAAAAATCGGGATATAATGTCGGGGTGGGACTGGATATCCGCCTGATTGACCCCACCTATCTCAAGATTTCGCTCAAGCGCGCAGAGGCTGAGATTAATAAATATAATTCCAAGATTGCCCGCCGGGAAGAGGAACTATCCAACCTGATCGACCGCATACATGCCAAGGCAAAAAGCCTGCGCCAGCAGGCGGACGAACTCCGGGCAAGCACATCCTCCCGAAAGGGTGTTTTTGAGCAGAAACGGGTGGATTACCTCGAAGGAAAGGAAACCATGGACAATCTCATCGCCGCGCGGAAGAGCTTTCTTGATACTCAGATTAATCTGACCAATGTCATTGGCAACTTTTGGGAAATTATTACCGAACTCGACCAGTCCACCGGTATTTACTTCAAGGAATTGGGACTTTCCATCGAACAGACCTCAAAATAACGAAACAGTCAGGAACTCCTTGTTGAGAGATATAAGCGTTTGAGCGGATACGCACAAACCCAGAGGACAGGCATGTCGCACGCTATTTATACTTTTCTTTTTTCAACCAGACGCACAAAAAGGGAGTAACCCAGCATCATCAGAAGGGCAACCATGCCATAACCAATGCGCTCGCCTGTCAGACGTGTCCTTGCAAATCCAAGGGCGCATAGCCCGCACAAAAGATATGTCATAAATGTCAGACGCAGAACCGTTGGATGACCATACCCGGCAATGAGCAATCTCTGGTAAAGGTGCGACCTGTGCGCCTTGAGTATGTTCTCCCCGCGCAACACCCGCCGCCCTAAGGTGTAAAGAACATCATACAGGAAGGGCAGAAGAAGAATGACAAATGTCCCGAAGGGAAAGCGGACGGGGTCTTCCGTATGCAGGTGCAGAGTAATGACCGCAAGGATGAACCCAACGAATTGGCTTCCGCAATCCCCCATGAATGTTACCGATGGGGTGAGATTGTATATCAGAAAACCGGCTGATGCGCCTGCAAGGAGGAGTAACAGGATTGTCACAGGGTCTCCGGACTGTCCCTTCATGATAATAACAAGAAAAAGCGAAACCACCATCGCAAAACTTCCCGCCTTCCCATCCATCCCGTCCATGAAATTGTAAGCATTGATGACGAGGAGAATCCAGCCGAAGGCAAGAACACTCCCAAGAATGTGGGATGGCACAATGCCGGCAAAATGGGCAAGGGAGTGAATCCGCATTCCCAGCACAACCGGAACGGCGGCGCCAACTCCCTGCAGAACCAGTTTCAAAATGGCATTCATGCCTTGCAGGTCATCCTGAAGACCGAAGAAGAAGCAGACCACGCCCCCCAGCAGAATAGACTCCATTAACAAAATCGCGGGTTTTTCCATTGGGAACAGGTCTGTAACCATGATTAGAATGCAGAAAATGTAAATCGGGGTAAAGATGCCTATGCCGCCAAGGCGCGGGGTGGGGACAATGTGGGAACTGCGCGCCCCCGGGCGGTCATGAACCCTGAACCGCCGGGCAAGCTGGATGGAAATAAGGGTGCATAACCATCCCGTCAAGAAACCAATAATGAAGACATATAAGGTTGCCATTTCAAAATCCTTTATAATTGTCTTCTCTCAATGTAAGCATTGAATATCAAAATTTGTCCTTCTCTCATAACCTCAGCGGTTCGCCATAAAATGTAAGATAAAGCCAACGGGTGTAATTCTCAAACTCTTCCAAACTTTCAAAGTGCCGCGGGTCGGCAAGATTCACGTCAATCATCTCTTTCAGCGTGGGGCTGAAATGCGCCTTCTTGATAAAACGCAAAAGAATCTTTATCAGGTTGAGAAAATTCACCTCACCGAGGGAATCAAACGGAACGCCGGACGCCCTGTAATTAAATGTCGCGTCCCACACCCGCAGGCGGATGTGAGGTTCGGAAAGTATCATATCTAAGACTTTTTTGTGGGAGTACCCCGTCTTATGGAGTCGGACGCCACCCGCCACAGCCAGCCGGATATTTTCCCACGGGAGAACCAATTTTTCATGGTTTGTCGTCACCTGAAAATGCCTGCGAGAAAAGAGCCAGACCAGCACCTCCTGCGGTTCGGGAATCCGGGCAAGGGCATTTTCCCTTACGATGCGCACGCCCTGGGAGATATTTGTGAATTGTTCCTGTAAATCCCTTGCCGTGGCGGCGTCCACGTTTTCAAAAAGGATGCCTTTGCCGAAACGGATGCGACGCTCCGCCTCCTCCTTCGTGATTCCCAGAAATTCGGAACACAGACTAATCGTTTTGATAAAATGGATGCGCCGCCCGAATGCCAGCATGACCGTGTAAAGAGGTCCGGGTTTTTTGCGCATCCCGTGCCCTATCCCGTTGTCGGTCTCCTCAGGAGGAGGCTCAACCGGGATGATATTTCCCCTTGCATCAATACGGTCAGCAGGGACAAAGAAACCGGTTATCTCTGCCGGCGAGGGGATATGCGTTTTCTGCGGCGGTTCTTTTTCAAGTGGAATGGGCGTGGCGTCCTCGAGACTTATCCGCGGTATGCGTGGAGTGGAACCGGCAGGAGGTTGCCCCTTTTTCTCCCCTGGGAAAAAGATATTATCGAGCTCCACGGAACTTACCTCGCTGAGTGGACTCCGGTTGGGGTCATGCGAGAGTGGTTCCTTCTCTTCTTTTTTTTCGAATAAACCTTTATCCCTGTCAGATGGGCGTTTTTCCATTTTGGACTTCTCTACTTCTTCTTGCAATACACCTTCCTGTTACATTACAAATGATTTTGTATCTTAGAACACATAAGATGTTCAATAAAAAACTTCTAACCGGTGACGAAAATGCTTTATAGCATGACAGGTTTTGGTGCCGCCCTGCTTGAGGGGGATTTGGGGATTGTCTCTGTGGAAATCCGGACGGTGAATAACCGCTTCCTGGATTATTCTTTCCGCCTTCCGCAGGGACTTGCAAAAATGGAAACATCCCTCAGGGAGATTATTGCGGGAAAGGTCAGGCGCGGGCGGGTGGACCTCGCCG
>Ga0315291_10012182_pt1 | contig 10443 bp, 15 predicted proteins | sample YL17G12_20_MG_FD_203070 | JGI IMG/M metagenome (GOLD analysis project Ga0315291, IMG submission 203070) | Sediment microbial communities from Yellowstone Lake, YNP, Wyoming, USA - YL17G12_20 | ecosystem: Environmental > Aquatic > Freshwater > Lake > Sediment | place: USA: Wyoming | collected... | reverse complement strand
CGGGGATATGGGTTTTGACATAGTTGATTTAAACCTTCATAAAACCTTTGCAACACCTCATGGTGGCGGTGGACCAGGTAGTGGACCAGTTGGAGTAAAAGCAGAACTTGAGAAGTTTTTGCCTATTCCTAGGATTAGAAAAACAAAGGATAATTACTATAGTCTTGATTATGATTTACCTGAATCAATAGGAAAAATAAAGGGATTTTTTGGTAATTTCTCAGTTATTTTAAGAGCATATGTATACATAACTATGATGGGTAGAGATGGACTTAAAGAAGCATCTGAAATTGCTGTTCTTAATTCAAATTATATGAAGAAAAAATTATTGGACTCTAAAAGGTATTCAATGCCTTATAAGAATTTAAGGAAACACGAATTTGTGTTAAGTTGTGAAAAACTATTGCAAGAAAAACAGGTAAGGGCAATGGATGTTGCTAAACGGCTCCTTGATTATGGTTTACATCCACCAACGGTTTATTTCCCTTTGATTGTTAAAGAAGCATTGATGATTGAACCAACCGAAACTGAATCAAAAGATTACCTGGATAAATATGTTGAAACCTTGATTAAGATAGCAGATGAAGATCCTGTGATTGTAAAAAATGCACCAAATAATACATCTGTAAAACGTGTTGATGAAGTTAGTGCAACAAAAAATCAGATTCTTACTTGGAAGATGGTTTAATCTTTCTCTTCTTTTTTATCCATCAGTGTTAAAAATAAACCAATAATACCTGGTAAAACAAGAACAATGGTTATTGAGTATATACCAATATCCAACCACACACCATATCGAACTCCCCAGTAAATATAATGTGCAAGTCCTGCAACAATTAAAAGAATTGATAATATTGTAAATAAGTTAAAATTTTTTAGACTAATTCCGAATCTGTTTTTTGATGTTTCTATATTTGTTTCCATATTTTTTTCACCAATTTAGTCTGATGGGGGCACTGGGATTTGAACCCAGATCGACGGGTCTCTTCTTAGGTCATCGCTCCAGTTACTCATCACCGATCAGATGACCCTCTTTTAATCATTCCTAACTGGAGCCCGTAATGATGCCGGGTTACACCATGCCCCCAGTTAGTAACTACCCTACTTGTTTCTTCTAGCTCTTTTCTCACGTCTCATACGTTTCTTACGCCATTTCCATCGCATCTTGTGTTTTTTTTTCCAGGCCCTTGAACCACGTTTCATGATTATATTTCCTTTAATCTTATAGCTTGCCCTAAACAAATTCCAATATTTAATGGTTTAGGAAAATAAAGATTTCAATAAAAATAATTACTAGAGTAAGAGAAAGCTAATTAAATATCTGCATTATACATGATTGTAAGATGGGAAAGTTTACAAATTCATATGTTCTTGGTGAAATATTATGTTCACTTTATCATGTAGCTGGCAGAAGAACTACTAACGGTTTTGCTGCAACTGTTATAGGTTCGATTATCAAAACTCTTGAACGTAACTATGATTTTTTGAAATATGTCAATATAAACGATAATGGGGAACTAGTTGAAGACGAAGCTATAGCAGTATCCCCTGAGATTAATTCAGTCAAGCGTGAAATGGTTGGAAAGGCAATTGAGGCAATCATTAGAGTTGTATATATGGACATTATCGGTAAGGCAGGTTTATTTTTTATTGCTGAGTTGAAAAAGCGTGCAGGTGATGAACTAATTAATGAGCTAAGTAATTTTGGTGTCGATCTACAAGCATTACAAATTGAACAGCATTATCTTTATAGAAGTAGGAGTCAGAAAAAAGCAAGACATGGATCATATGATGATGTAAGCCTACTTGGTTATACTTGGAAGAACGTTTCAACTTGGAAATATGACCCACTTAAGAGAATTTGTGTTCTTTATGATAAAAATGGAAATGTACTAGATAATTTAAATTTTGAAGCAATTATTGAAAATTATGTAAAAAATTTATCAAAGGATCTAGAGGATGTACCAGAAGATTTTGAGAAAGAAATTAATATTACAGATAGAGAGCTTGAACTTTTAAAAATGCTTTATTCAAGAGATATGGATGCTGATACAGCAATGGTTTTACTGCATTTATCTAAAGATGATTTTGTTATAATTATTAAAAAACTTTTAGAAAATGAAATGTTACATTATACATCTTTTAATATAATAGAGCTTACAGAAATCGGTTTAGCTTATATTAACAAAAAAGATGAAACAAAAAATAATAAAACACCTATTAAAGAAGAAATTAAAAAATAAGTCTATTTTTCACTAGCGTCTTTCTTTTTATCCATCCAGACATATTTACATCTTGTGCAGTACCATCCTTGTGACAACCATTTTTGTTTACCATATTTTGGATTTATGTGTCTGTAGAGTCTGACAAGATTCAAATTACATTTCGGGCAGGCTCCTTTAAAAGATTCATCATACGGCTCTTTGCCTATCCTATAAATCAGTGTATCAGCAGCGACATTGTAAGTATAACCACATTCTGTACAATTCCATGCAATCGGAATCCATATTCTTTTTTTTTCTATGCTTTTGTTCTGATAGAGCTTCACTGCTTTTGCTCCACATTCTGGGCATTTTTTTTTAATATAATCACCCTGTATTTTGTGAATTATTGAGGTTAACTACCATCTTATGTAAATAAGGTAATTTTAAATAAAATTGACTGCTTTTACCTATTTCGCTTTCAACCCATATCTCCCCATTGTGTTTTTGAACAATTTCTTTACAGATATACAAACCAAGTCCTGTACCTTCGTTTTTACGATCATCACCAGTGTAGGCTTGATAAAATTTATTAAATATTTTCTTTAGTTCATCTTTAGAAATACCAATTCCTGTGTCTTTGAAAGCAATTAATATACTATCTTTTTTCTTTTCTGCTTCAACTGTAATAGAACCATTATCAGTAAACTTTATTGCATTTGTAAATAAATTCTTGAAAACCTGGGATAGACGATATTTATCTCCAATAATATTTGGTAAATCTTTTGGAATATTTGTAATCAGTTTTAATTTTTTTGATTCAATTGCAGGTCTCATATCCTCGGAAATCTCATTTAATATCTGAATTACGTCTAGTTTCTCCATATCAAATCTCATGGTATCTGTATCTAATCTTGAAACATCTAAAATATCATTAACAAGTTTTAGTAATCTTTCTGCGTTTCTCAGGCTGACCTTTGCCCAACTTTTTGTTTGTTCACTTGCTTTCTTGTCTGAAATTATTAGATCTAAATAACCTTTGATTGGAGTAACTGGTGATTTTAGTTCATGGGCTACAATATTCATAAATTCTGTTTTAAGTCGCTCTGATTTTTTAAGTTCGTTTTCTACTTTTCTTCGTTCAGTTATATCTCTGATTGTACAAACTAAACCTGCAAATTCATTATTCTTATTATAAGGAGCTACGTTAATCTCAATGGGAACAATATTACCATCCACATGGGAAAGTTCAAGTTCTATGTTTTCAATTTTCTCATTTTCTTTCCGAGCATCAATTGTTATTTGTTGAAAAAAATAAATTGATTCATCTGAAATATACTCTCTAAAAAGGGTTGCAAGTATCTGACTTTTCCTTCTACCACATAATTTTTCAAAAGAAGGATTTACATAAGTTAAACGACCAAGAGGATCAATTGTCACAACTCCATCTGCTGAAGTTTCTGCTAAGACCCTGTATTTTTCTTCAAGTTTAACAAGTTCATCCCATGCTCTCTGGCGTTGTGTTATATCCTTTCCTCTAAGTAGAACACCTTTAATTTCTTTAGCATCATTAATATAATCAACAGAAAATAGAAATTTATAAATATGTCCATCATTTGATTTCAAATCACTTTCATAATCGCTTAATTTAACACCTTTAGATGCACTTTCTATTGCTTCATTATGCTTGTATAAATCATCTTTTGGGAAAATTTTTATTAAATCAGAAAATTTTTTACCAACAATATCCTTTTTTAAAAAACCACTAAATTCTAGCGTAGCTTTATTAACATTTGATATAACGCCTTTTTCTAAATACAAAAGTAAATCACTAGTTGCTTCAAAAATATCTCTGAACATGGTATCAGATTCATTTCTTTTTTTCTTAGTAATCTTATGTTTTGAAATATCTTTTATAATTCCTATTGATCCAACTGTTTTACCTCCTGCTCCTTTTAATAAATAAAATGATACCTCGACGTCAAATATCTCCCCTGTTTTTTTGATCATTTTTGTTTCCATTTTAAATTTTATCCCTTTTTTGCTGATGTGTTCTTTGCGAATCTTCTTCCATTCCTCTTGAGGATAAAATGTGGAAACATCTTTGTTTGTAAGATCTGATTCATTCATTAGAAATAGATCTTCTGCGCATTTATTCCAGTAAATAATTCTTTTTTTTTCATCTGCTATTGTAATAGCATATGCATAATTATCGAAAATCCAACGAAAGGTTTCATCCTTTTTTTCTGTTTCAATATTTGTTAAAGGTTCTTTTAAAATGTTGATTACTTCACCAGATTTTTCCTCAAAATCTTCTTTATTTTTTTGTATTATATCAAGTTCATTTGAAAATGATTGTTTTCTAAGTTTTCCAAGTTTTTCTTCTTCTCTTAGTATTTTTATTATATCTGGTTCATCTTTCATTTTTAGGCTCCAAATATTTTATAAGAATAATTTTTTTTCAAAAAATCTTGGAAATTAAATCTGAATTCTAAAGATTTTAAACTAACTTTACCATTAAATCCCATTTTGCATCCCATATATTTTAATAAACTATCTAAAAATGAAATATGTTTTTTAGTATATTAATTAATTGTTTTATAGATAAAAATGGTTAACGGACGTGGCGGGATTCGAACCCGCGACCACCGACTTAGAAGGCCGGTGCCATATCCGGTCTAGGCCACACGCCCATTTCAAAACTACAACGTATAGTATTCTTAGTAGATAAAAATTAATAAAAAAGTGTATAGAGGATAAACCTTTTTATTCGTAGGGTGCTGCTTCTCCAATTAAATCAACATGTGTTAAAATCATACGTCTGCAGCAGTATCTATCTATACCAAGAGAATCAAGGATTTGCTGGGGAGTTTCTTCTGGTTTCTCTCCTTTATTTATAGATCTTTTGTATTCATCAAATCTTTTTTTATAATCCTGATAAACATCGCTTATAATTTTTCCGCATGTAAAACATCTTACAGGTATTATCACATCATCACCTATACGATTTTTGCCTTTTCTTTCTTGCTCCTCTTCCAAGAGGTTTTTTAGGCTCTTTCCTTCTTGAATCACTAACAAGAAGGCTTCTATCATGATCTAAAAAAGCAATTTTTAAGCTCGGATCTCCAGTAAACTCCAGTATTCCTGTGGCAATAGCTGTTCTTACAGCACTTGCCTGGCTCATTACCCCTCCTCCAGAAACTGTTACATCCACGTCTAATTTACTTACATGTTCATCTGCAATTTTTATTGGCTCTAATATCTTCCATTTAGCAATGCTTGGTTCATATAGTTCAACAGGTATTTTGTTGATTCGTACTATACCTGTTCCTTTTTGAACCGTTGCCCTTGCAACAGCTGTTTTTCTTTTACCAGAGGTGTTTACAACCTTTTTTACCATTAAATATTCGCTCCTAAGAATTTGGATAGTTCTTCAATTGTCATGTAATCAACAGGTTGTTTTTTTGCTTCTTTAACGGTTTCAAATTTTTTACCTTCGAACTCTCTTGGAATACCAATGTAGCATTTTAATCTTTTAAAAGCATCTTTGCCATGAGACGTTTGGTATGGTATCATGCCTCTGATTGTTCGTTTCACTATCCGATCAGGCATACGCGGAAAAAACGGTCCTTTTCGATATGTACCTACCTCTCGTTCATGCTTGTAACGTTCCTTTAACATAGTTTTCTTACCGGAAACAATTGCTTTTTCAGTGTTCACAACAACGATTTCTTCTCCATTTAAAAGTCGTTTGGCAACAGCTGTACAAAATCGCCCTAGAATCGCACCCTCAGCAGAAATGATTGCTACCATATTTATCCTAGTATCCTAATATCTTTTCCTTTCGGATTATGTTTCATTAATTCTTCAATTGACATATGTTTGCTACCTGATTTTTTAATTTTTTCTTGAGCTTTATCAGAAAATGACCAGGCAGCTATTGAAATTTTTTTTGTTAATTCTCCATTAGATAATACCTTTCCAGGAATTAGTGCTGTTTCTTTTTCACCTATATATCTATTGATTTTATCAAGGTTTACTACGGGCCAGTTACAGGAAGATTTCTCAAGTCTTAACGCTATATCTTTCCAGATTTGTACTTTGCTCTCATTTGAATGTTTTTTTAACTCATGGATTAATGTAATTAATGCTGGATTTGTTTTTGTTGATTTCTTAGGCATTTCTTATTTCTCCAGATAAATGAAATTTAGTGTAATAGAGGAGTATTTATAAGATTTGTGGGAGAAATAATTAAAAACAAATTATAAATTACGACCTGCAAATGAAAAAGATTATTTCTATTATTGGAAGCGATTCAGATGATGAACATTTATCTGATTATGCCTTAAAAGTAGCGCAGGAGTTAGGTAAACTTACAGCTCAACATGGCTTTGTTCTTTCATGTGGTGGTCGTGGTGGAGTAATGGAGGCTGCTTGTAAAGGTGCTAAAGAAGAGCATGGTTTTACAATTGGGATCTTACCTTACTCAAAGGATGAAGCAAATAAATATATTGATATTGCAATACCAACAACTATTGGAAATTTTAGAAATTTTTTAGTTGCAAACTCAGGTGACGTCGTCATTGCTATTGGTGGAAGATGGGGGACTTTAAACGAAATATCAATTAGTATGATTTACAAAAAACCACTTATTCTTATTAAAGGAACAGGTGGTTGTGTAGATGAAATAATTAATGGATGCATTATGCAAAATATAGAATCAGATTACTTTGTAGTAAATTCAGCACAGGAAGCAATTAATAAGGCTATTGAGATATTGGGTAAATAGGTAAAATTAATATTTCAATTTTTGATTTCATCGAATGGGTTATAAATGAGAGAATATAAAATCAAAAGAGGGCATAACTCTGATATTGAGGCACTTGTATCCAAACATTTTGGTGTAAAAGGAGATATTTCAAAAGGCGTTCAGTTTGAGGTCGACGGTATCGGTAAAGTAGATCTGAAACAAGAAAAAGATTCTTTATTTATTAACATTGAGCCACCAAAAAAGATTGGCGGTGATTACAATATTATAAAAAAATGGAACACATTTTTATTTGAAGCGACTGGCAAGGATACAAAGGAGAGAAAAAAAGAATTTGGGAAAATATAATATTTTTATTTCTTTACTTTTTCCCAATCTTTTAAAAAATTCTTTATTCCAACATCTGTTAATGAGTGTTTAACCATTTTTTTAATAACTTCTGGTGGTATTGTTGCTATATCCGCACCAATTCTAGCAGCTTCTATAACATGTATAGGGTGTCTTATACTGGCAACAATTACTTCTGTTTCTATATCATAATTACAAAATATATCCATTATTTCTTCTATTACATTCATTCCTTCTTGTCCAATATCGTCCAATCTTCCAATAAAAGGACTGACATATGTTGCACCTGCTTTTGCTGCAAGGAGCGCTTGATTTGCTGAAAAAACTAAAGTTACATTTGTTTTTATTTTTTCTTTTGATAATTGCTTTACAGCCTTAAGTCCTTCAGGCGTCATAGGTATTTTTATTGCCACATTTTTTCTATATTTTTCAGAAACCTTTAAAACAAGAGCTTTTGCTTCTTTTACCATCTCATCTGATTTTTCACTAACTACTTCCAAGCTAATTGGTCCGTCAACTATCTTGAATATCTCCTCTATTATTTCATTAAACGGCCGTCCTGTTTTTGCAACAAGAGTAGGATTTGTTGTTACCCCATCAATTATTCCCCATGATGCAAGCTCTTTTATTTCGTTTAAATCAGCAGTATCTACAAATATTTTCATAAAGCCTCGCTTCCTGCTAAGGGTATTGTTTTTTTGTTCATAACTTTTTGGTTCAAAGTAATAGATAATAATTATCTTTTTTACAGATATAAACATGTTTGGATATATTTAGAAAAATCAAAACATATATATATTCAAGTATACATTACAAGGATGTGGTGGATGGGATATGCCTCTAACTAGAAAAGCTCGAGTGGTGGGCAGTAGTCTGGTTTTAACAATACCAAGTCAACTAGCTAAAGCCCATGAAATTAACGATGGAGATGAAATAGAGATAATTCCTTTGGGAATTGGTGAGTTTAAAATAAGGAAATTAAAAAAATGACCGCCTATTAAACTCTTTTAAACAAAATAAACATGCAAACATTTGGTTTTATAAAGCTAAACTGTATTTGAGTTTTTGATAAAATGATACTAATAGCACCTTCTATTCTATCAGCTGATTTTTCAAAACTTGGTGAAGAAATAAATGCAGTTGAAAAAGCAGGAGCAGATTGGTTACACATAGATGTAATGGATGGACATTTTGTGCAAAATATTACAATTGGCCCTGTTGTAATTTCAAAAATCAGAAAAATATCAAAGATTTTTTTTGATGTTCATCTGATGATAGAAAAACCAGAAAATTATGTTGAACAATTTGTAAAAGCAGGTGCAGATTTAATAACAGTTCATGCAGAGGCATCCAGTAATCTAAAATTTCTTATCAAGAAGATAAAAGATTTAAACTGCAAAGTTGGAGTTTCTATAAATCCAAATACTTCTATTGATAAGATAAAAGAAATTATTCCAGATGTAGATTTAGTTCTTATCATGTCTGTTTATCCTGGGTTTGGTGGTCAGGGTTTTATAGTAGATGTATTACCAAAAATAAAAAAAGCAAGAGAATTAATAGATAAAACTGGTAAAAAAATATATCTAGAAGTTGATGGTGGAATAAACGATAAAAATGCAAAGTCTGTAATAGAAAATGGGGCAAATGTTCTTGTTGCTGGTAACTATGTTTTTACAAGTAAAAATTACAAAAAAACTATTGAATCTATAAAAAACATCTGATTTACAAACCTGATGCAAGATCTCTAATTACACTTTCTTTATCTTTTGCTTTTACAACACCACTAGCAAGTAACACACCATCTGCACCCAGTTCAACTGCTTTTGCAACGTCTTTTCCGACTTTTACACCAGCACCGCATAGAACTTTTACTTTATTGTCAATACTTTTTACAGCCTCAACACTATTACTAATAATACCAGGATTTGCTGTTGTAACGGAAACTTCTCCTCCAATTAACTCAGGTGGCTCCACCGCAACAAAATTAGGTGAAAATGCAGCTATTGCTTTTGATGTATCCACATTGTTTGAGCATACAATATGATCAAGGCTAAGCTCTTTTGCCCTTGTTATACAGGTATCCAAATCAGCAAGAATAAGTCTATGTTCACTATGATTAATTAGGGTTCCAACAGCACCTGCTGATTTAATTGCCTCTGCTAAAGTCCAACCGGTGTAACTTCCAGGTTTTATTGGATCTATATGCTCAGCAAAAACAGGAATTGATACTTTTTTTGCGCACATAAAAATATCTGTTGCTTGCACAGCAATGGCCATACTAGTACCTAACTCTTTAGATACTTTGTCCATTAACAAAGCAATATCCATTGCTTTGTTTCCTGTTGATTCTAAATAGGTTTTAACATTTAGAACAATTACTGGCGTTTTCAACATAAACTATACTCCTCGACTCTAATTTTGGTAATCGATGGTCTTTAATATAATCTTCTCTATTCCAGCTGGATTATTAATGGAATTACCGACCCAGGCAATTTTGTTTCTTGGAATTATACCCGCACTTTTTTTTCTATATATTGCCTTGAAAGGATACGAAGGATATTATAAAGATAAAACTATTTTCTTAACCTTTATAACAGGTATTTTTTTTGGGATTTTAGCTGCGATAATAAGATTGGTGATAAAACCTTTTCCTTTAATGATAATTTTTATTATTCTGTTTGCTTTTTTTGAACAACTGTTTAAAACTATTGTTTTAAATATTGGGCGGCTTCAATATAAAAAAGAAACAACAATCTATGGATTATCATTAGGTTTAGGTTTCGGTTCTTCATTTACTCCTTTTCTAATTATTGCAGGTAGTCTATCAGGTCAATCAAGTGCCTCTTTTTTAACATTGGTTGCCTTCGGATCATTCGGATTTATTTTATTTCATGCAGCAACTGGTGCATTAATTGGTTATGGAATCTTTTCTGGTAAAATGACAAAATATCTTTTTATCGCAATTATTTTGCAAATTCCTTTTAATGCAATTGCTGATTTAACCAGGATAGAATTTATTTTTAATAGCGCTTACTATCCATTATACCAAGCTGCAATTGTTGTTTATGGAGCTATAATTTTTATTTATATATTAAAGAAAGTAATGCCTAAAATACTGGACGAAAA
>Ga0315291_10012180_pt1 | contig 10445 bp, 12 predicted proteins | sample YL17G12_20_MG_FD_203070 | JGI IMG/M metagenome (GOLD analysis project Ga0315291, IMG submission 203070) | Sediment microbial communities from Yellowstone Lake, YNP, Wyoming, USA - YL17G12_20 | ecosystem: Environmental > Aquatic > Freshwater > Lake > Sediment | place: USA: Wyoming | collected... | reverse complement strand
CAGTTGAGCATCGCCCACGACAAGCCAGTTTATCCGCTGACAGAGCCAGAAAAGCGGAATCGACTTTTTGGAGATGGGTAGCCCGAATGCTGCCCGCTAAACATTACATGAATCTGAGAATAGGTATGCACGCAAAGCTTGTCAGCAGTTGCACTGCTGACGTCCCGCTGCCGCAGTGCCGCTTCGCGTGCGGCAGAACAGGTTTGTCTGACAACATTTGCGTCCACACGAGAACAGGTCAGAGCTTGAACTTTTCCTCCTACCTGGTCTTGAAGATGGCGTCCTGTAGCGCTTCAGCCGCACAGCCCTTGAGCAGAAAGGCGTCGGCCCCGGCGGCCAACGCGGCAGTCCCCCGCAACGGTCACGCCCGAAAAGACACCCTGCCTTTAGCCGCGCGCGCCCGTGCCGAAAAGCCGCGTGCGTGCCGTTGTCGGGGGACGCGTGTCTGCCATTCATGCGCAGAGTGCAATGGGCCGGTCCAGTCGCTTACTAGAACGGCAGAGCGTGAAACCGAACAACCTACCGACCCAGCAGGATCAAAACACCAGCCGCAATGGCGAGGATCGCCATGATCACGCCCAAGCCCGAAAAGCTCAAGCCGAGCAATGCGATCAGCCCATATAGGATGAGCCAGATGGCGAGTAAGATCATCCCCAGGTTGTGCGTCAGATGCATGTTGTTCACCTCCTTTGCCTCAAGATTGCGATTCGTAATACTGCAGACACCGCGTGCTGCGGTCGCGATGTTTTACTTGACTTGGTAGATGGTGGGCGCAGACAATAATCTGTGCGGGGCCGACCACACAACCATCGCCCGCGCCCCTCGTCTATCCACAGATGACCACGGCTGTCGAACTACATGCCGCGCATCATCGTGGCAATCAGCAGGAGTGCCCACCCTGCGACCACGAGCCAAAAGGCATACGCGGCGAGAGCAGTAATGACCCCCAGAACTCCCAGGATCCCTACTATTCCGAGGATCAAGGCAATGATCCAGACGATCTGTGATGGTGCACTGAGTTTCAAGTTCATTTTTTCCTCCTGAATGGTATGTGTGAGAACTGGCTGGTTCGATGACTCTCCCGGCCCCGTGGCAGAGCGCCAGTTGTGGAAAGTCCTCGAATCCGTATCAAGCGTAGCGGGCGGGAGCAGTTGGGATGATTATTTTATTCCGACTCCCTTGCGATATGACACATACAGATCAGATAGCTGTTCTGCGGAGACAGGATCACTCCGAGCCAGCAGAGTGATGATCTCATCACGTCGGGTGAGCAGCGGCAGTACACCCTCTCTTTGCGCCGGCGAGAGGGCCGAAGCATCCCCTCTGTCAATTTCTGCCCGTAAGGAAGTATAAAAGTTGCTGGCCGCTTGACGGGCTGGCTCATAATCGCCCCGCCGCGCGTCAATGACTGCGGATGCAAGGGCATTCTGTAGCCTGGCCAGGCTTAATTGGTGCTCTGCCTCAGAAAGACTGCCGGAACATTCACGAGACTTCCACCACATGGGGATGAAGCCGAGCAGGAAGGCGACGAGCAGCAAGACAGCATAGAGGATGACCCGCCGCATCAACGAAGTAGCCTTGACCGGTTTAGGTTGCACATCTTGGCTCATAGTAACTCCTTAGCGTGGCTCCCATTTCATGGCGTCGCACGCAATCAGGCGCGTCCGGTATGGCTCGGACGTAACGTCGTCGAGCGCGACATAGTCATCGGACGTGCCGAGGAATGTAAAAGTCCCTAACGACACCCAGCGACCGCTGTTGTTTGATTGATCCACGCTGCGTTGAGCGAGACCGTCGGCGTGTGAGATACGGTAAATTGCTTGCGAGGTGGTGGAGTAGCGCTCCGGAATGTACACAAAGATTTCGTATTGCCCTGACTGCAGGTTGGGGTGCCAACGCGCCCAGTTGTAGTTGGGCCGCATCTCGTCGTTGTTACGGGTCCAGAACAGGCGACCGCCATAGCCTTCGTTTGCAGTGTACCATTCGGTCGCCGTCCCGCCTCTGGCGAAACCCGGGTCGGTGTCGTCAACAATCACTGTCCCAGGCAACATGACAAGAGTCCACGCGAGTTGGACCACCGCTCCACCGTCATTCTCATAGTACTCTAGCTCGATCGGGACTTCGCCGCCCGGCAGGTAAATGTCGGCGGTATACGTTCGCGGCGCCTGGACCTGCCAGGTATCAATCAGCAGGTGATTGTTCACCCACAGGCGAGCGCCGTCGTCCACCGTCAGTGTGAAGCGGTACGAGCTGGCCGGCAGGTCGAGCTGCCGCGTCCAATGGGCAGAAAACTTGTCGGCATTGACGATCCCCGGCGCGGGGGAGCCGCTGCCCCAGTTAAAATCAATTTGCGCATCGTTGCGCACCCGCGCCGGGGCGCCGCTGAGCATCATATTGTTAAAATACTCGCCGCGCCAGTCGTAGCGTATAGGCGTTCTGATCAGGTTCCACGAGAGCCTGGCCACAGCCCCGCCACCGTTCTCGTAAAACTCGACCACGACCAGGTGGTGCCCGGTGAGCAGGCCCCAATCGGCGGTAAACGTTTGAGGCGGGTGCTCGTCCCATTGGTTGATGATCAAGGCGTTGTCTACCCAAACGCGAATGCCGTCGTCGCTGGTGGCTGTGAAGCGGTATGTTCCTGGCGTCACGTTAAGGTAGCGCATCCAGCGCGCCGAAAAGCTGTCGGCGTTGACGCTGGGGTCAGGCGAACTGCTGCCCCAGTCGTAGTTAATGTCGGACTCGTTGCGCACTAGCACCGGCGACCCGCTCAGTGTCTTGTTGTTATAGTAGAATGCCTGCCAGGTGGGGTACGAACCCTGGGGCGGGGTAGGCCCCTGGGCTAAAGCGGCGCCGGTCAGTATCAGGGCCAGGATTAGATTGATGGGGATACTGATTCGTCTCAACATCATTCACCTCCGTCGTATTTGGTGAAAGTTAGAGTGTCGCGCTTGCTTGCTCATCTTCCAATTTCCAAGTGCGAATACAAACCAGGCCCCAGCGGTTTGGCGCGCTAACCACTTTGGCGCTTGGATCTTGTACTTAGCGCCGTCGGGTGAACAAGCCGACGAGGGCGGAAAAGATGGCCGAGCCGATGATTGACCAGACCACCGGAAACGCTTGGCCGTCTATATTCAGCACCAGGATGTCGGGCAAGCCAAAGCGCCGGGCGATCCACATGCCCAGGTAAGCTCCGATAAAGCCCACGACCGCCGAGACCAGGCATCCTCCCAGGGAGTAGCCGGCGAGTGCCTGGCCCAGGCTGCCGGTGATCGCTGCGATGATCGCGAGCACGAGCAGACCCAGTAGCGTCATTTGAGCCGCCTTACGAGTGGCTGTGCATGTGCATCAAGGTGGAGGGCACATAACCCTCGCGCCAGATGTTTTCCCGAAAACCGGTCCATGGACTGGCCGCGCTCGGTTCGTTTGTCCACTCATTGATGTCAACGGCGCCCGAGTCGCGCATGATGTCGCGTGCGCTGTCGGCCGCGTGCGAATCCGGCGCTCGCACCGTCACGAGGATCCCAGCCCGCCGCCCTCCCTGGGTATAAACGCCAAGGAAGCCCAGTCCGACCAGTGCGCCTACGACACTGCCGGTGACCATGCCGATCCCCACTCCGGCAGCAGCCGCGCCCAGAGCCGTCGACAGCGCCCAGGCAGCCAGGTCTGGGCCGCTGCCCCAGATCAAGGTCGCCGTCACGCCGATAATAAAGCCGACCAAGCCGCCCACGACCATCCCGCCCGCGGCCCCGACAGTGACGGCTCCGACCACGTTGTTATTCACCCAATCGCTCCACTCGACTCGCTCCATGCGTTCCCGGCCCCCCTTGTCGCGGCTCACCACGCTGATCCTCTCAGGGAAGCCCGCAAACTCCAAAGCCTCTGCGGCTCTATCTGCACCCTCGTAACTTTCGAATAAGCCCATGATCTTTTCCATCTTTTTCTCCTTCCTTCAATCCTCTTTCGCCAGTCGCCTGGGCGCCCGGGCCGCCAGCAGACAAGCACTCACAATGACGATTCCCACATCCACACCACCAGGCCCCGTGGCTTGTTCAAGCTGCCAGGCGGGCCAATTCCCTCCATCGTTCCGTGACCTCATTCGCGCGTGCTTCTAGAATTCGTTCGGTGCGCCAGTCGAGATCGTTCCACGACTCGATCTGCGCTGCCAGGGCCTGGATCCGGGCTGGCGACTGAACTGCGACCAGAGCCTGGACTTGAACTACCGGCGCTTGGGCCCGGGCCGCTCCAGACCGGATCAGGTAGTACGCTAGCGTTACGCTGAGAACCAGCGTTGCCAGCAGTATGGCTGCGACGATGGTGGGCGGCAGCAAAGAGTTCACGATCTGGTCACGCTGCTCCATTTGCGCCAGTTCGTATTGGTTACGCTGCGCCGCGAACTCGAGAGTCTGATCGGACTGACGTTGCTGGAAAGCAGCCTCCTGCTGGGCCGTGTCCCACGCAATCGCTTCCTTCTGCTGGGCCTTGGCCCACTCAATCGCTCCCTTGTCTGTATTGCTTTGGGTCACTTGCCTTATTGCGTCTGCCTTTGCGGCGCTAGTATCGGGATTCAGTAGATCATTGCCAAACACTGCCACTCCTGCCACGAGGGCCAGCACGACGATGACGATGAATACTGCGAAAAACGAGCCATTCATTCTTCCAAATCGGGTCGGATACCACGCGGCTTGCCGCGATCCGCTTTTCCCAAAAGCTTTTGATACCGCGCCGCTTGCGGCGCGGTAGTTCATTATGCACCTCTCATTCTCTAGCCGGCGCATGGATAGTTCGCGCCGGATCCGAATTGCCAGGGTTTCTTGGCGAGGGTTAGCACAACATCAGCCAACTCAAAATGATCAGGTTAGCCTGATCAACCTTGCCCGATGGATGCCTGACTGACGATCGCCTCCAACAGGTCTTGTGCCGGACAGCCCTTGAGCAAAAAGGCGTCGGCCCCGGCGGCTAACGCGGCTGCCCAATGAGCCGTGTACATCGTCAGCACCACAACCCTGACCTGTGGCTGCAACCTTTTGATGAGGCGGATCGCTTCCAGTCCATCCATCCTTTCGCCTTCTCTCCCCGGCCTGCCATCCAGGGCAGGCTGAGCAGGCATCGGCATCGAGATGTCCACGAGCGCCACATCCGGCTGGCATTTCTCCCCCAGTTGTACGGCCTCCATGCCATTCGCCACACCCACCACCTCTATCTGCGGCCAAGCAGCCAACAATGCCTGCATGCCTTGACGAGTATGCACGTTGTGATCGACAATCAGAACCTGCACGCGTTGATCCATTCGACACCGCCCGTGTTAGAATGCAGCCAAATCGCCATCCCCGCCCCTTAAGGGCGTCCTGGGGACAGGACACCCGTAAGGGGTGTGACTTGGCCTGCGTTGAAGCATCATCGCTAACTTTGGACTCAAGATGGAAGCAGGACCTCGTCCAAACGTCACCCTCACCTGTCTCTGCTCCTTGCCTTGAAGGAGTGTCAACGTCGCCGTCTGGCCTGGTCGAGCTTGCTGCAAAAAGGTCTGCATATCCTTCAACCGGCTCACCGGTTGACCATCGAGCGCGACGATCACGTCGCCCCCGATAAGCCAGCGGTGTCCGTTGCTGACAAAGGCCTGGCTTCCCTCCCGCAGATGTGCCTGGTCTGCCGGCCCTTGTTGTTGCACCTCTTCCACCAGAACGCCCTGTTGGTCAGAGGCGAGGCTCATCGCCAGAGCCACTTCCGGCGTGACGGTCTGGCCCAGGAGGCCCAGCCAGGGCGTTGGGTACACCCCTGAAGGGTGTCCTGTCCCCAGGACGCCCTTCAGGTGCGGGGACAACGCGCTATCGGGTTTTTCATTCACGACCTGGCTGCGTCGCGTTTGGGACCTTTGCACTGGGATGACCTTGCTGCGACCCACTGCCCACGATGGCAGCATGACTTTTCCCATCACCTTCTGGACGAGACCACTGTTTGCAAATGACATAAGCCCTCCCACAGCACGTGAGGTCAATGCCTCACCTGCCGTTAGCGCTGTGCTCGCCTATCCCTCTGCCATTCCTCCGGCCTGCTATAAGCATATCTGAAAACCGATGCGGTGTCATCGGAGAGGAGCGGATTTTTGGATAAACAAAAAGACCGCCTCAGGGCGGTCTGTCTCTGCTTTTGTTGTACGTGGTCTACGACAAGTGTGGGTGCAACGTGCTATCCTTCTTCACCGCTGGCGTCCCGCTCCGCGTCCGCTTCCAGCGATACCAGCCCCTCCCGCAGGGCATACAGCGCTGCCTGAATCCGGGTCGCCAGGTGCAGCTTGCTCAGAATGTTGCTCACGTGCGTGCGCACGGTCGGGTCGCTGATATTCAATCTCCTGGCAATGTCCTGATTGCTCAGCCCTTGAGCCACCAGGCGCAGTACCTCCGCTTCCCGCTCGGTCAGCGGATCGGGCGTCCGTGGACGGTCCGCGGGATGGGTGATCTCTTGCAAGACTTTGCGGGCGATGGTCGGGTGGAGCGACGATTCCCCGCGATGGATCTGGCGGATCGCCTGCACGAGATCTTCAGGGGCGGATTCTTTGAGGAGATAGCCCAGGGCGCCCGCTTTGATGGCCGGGAACACTTTGTCATCGGCCGCAAAGCTGGTCATGACGAGGATGCGGCTCTCCGGCTGACTCGCCTTGATCTGGCGGGTGGCCTCGATGCCGTCCATCTTGGGCATGGCCAGGTCCATCAGGATCACGTCAGGGTAGAGTGTTTCTGCCTGGGCTACAGCCTCCTGCCCATTGTCTGCCTCCCCCACCACCTCAATGCCCGCTATCTCCGCCAGCAAGGCGCGGATGCCTTTGCGGACAATCGTATGGTCGTCAACAATCAGAACGCGAATCGCCTGGCTCATAACGCCTCCTAAAACTCGAAATTCAGGGGAGCTCGGGGGAATTCTAGGAAACTCGGAGTACCTCCGAGTCTTTTTCTTCTGGCAGTTCAAATGGAAGGTCCGCATCTTGGGCAGCGTAGCTTGCTCCGGCTTCCTTGACGCCCAAGCTCTTGTCCCAATCTCCGGCTTGCTGTTTCTTCTTCAGTCCGGCGATCAGGCGCTCCAGGAAAAACGTCGTGTCCCCACCGCTCACAATCTTGAATCTGGCTGCCCAGCTCTCCTAGAGAACCACGAGCGATGACACAGAAACGAATGTAATCTCCCAGCGATACACGGCAGTATCCTTCGGCGATGTTGGATTTGACCGACACTGCCGCGCTCCGCATCTGATCAGAGAGGCGATAATACCCCGGCCCCCAGTGGAGTGTGAGTTCATGCACCATGGTCGCCAAATCGTCGGCCTTTTGCCACGTAATCAGGTTCTTGTAGCCGTACAGTTTCTGATACGTTCGCGTCTCGGCTCCCTGGTATGCGCGTGGCATGTTTGCCTTCTAAAGCTCAGGAATTCAGGGGAACTCGGTGCAACTCGGGGGCCCTCCGAGTTCCTCTGAGTTTCTACGAGTTCCCCCGAGGCCCAATTTCCACCGTCACCGTCGTTCCCTCCCCCGGGCGGCTTTCCAACGTTACTTGGCCACCCACCTTGGCGGCCCGCTCCTCGAAACTGTGCAGACCCATCCCACCGGCGTTCCTGGCGGTGAGCGGGTCAAAGCCTATTCCGTCGTCGCGCACTTGCAGGCAAACGGTCTCGTCAGTGAACTGCAAACGGATCGTCACTTGCTGCGCCCTGGCGTGTTTCATCACATTGTTGAGCGCCTCTTGAGCGATCCGATACAGTTCCTGTTCGATCACGATCGGCAGCCGTCGCTCTCCTTCTACCGTGAATTCTGTCTGCAGCCCGGCGCGCGCCTCCACCGCCGCCAGCCGGATTTGCAGCGCAGCCACCAATCCTTCCTGTTCCAACGCGGGCGGGTGCAGCTCAAAGATAAGCAGCCGCATATCGTGCATCGCGCCCCGCGCCGTGTCCCGCAACTCTTGCAGGTGATTCACCGTAACATCCTGTTTGCCAGCCACGAAGGCCAGCGCAGCCGCATCCGCGTAGAGCGTCATGCTGTAGAGAGATTGAACGACCGAGTCGTGCAGTTCACGCGCCAGCCGCTGCCGTTCCTCCAGCACCGCCAATTGCCCGGCTTGCTGATTGAGCCGGGCGTGCTCGACGTTGATGGCGGCCTGATTGGCAAAGAGACTGACGATCCGCACATCATCCCTCATAAAGCCGCCCGGCTTGTCTAGCGCCTCCAGCACGCCGATGACGTCTCCGTTCGCGTGCAACGGCATGGACAGGAACGCCGTGGGTCGTTCATCCCCAAAATATTCGTATGCCTCGCCGGCTGGATCGTTGGTCAGAAAAGGTTCATTCCGGCGCACGGCGATGCCGGCCAAAGACCCTTCTACAGGTATACGGTCGAAGGACGCGGGCGCCGTCCCCGTGCTGTGGGCAACACGCAGCCAGGTGTCCTCTTCCAGCAGCAAGACCGCGCTGCCCGTAGCGCCGGTCAGTTGCTGGGCCTCGGTGCAGACGATCTCGAGCACATCTTCCAGGCTGACCTGATGGAGCAACGCGGCCGCCACCCGCTGAAGGCCCTGGCTTTCGGCCAGCCGCTGGCGCGTCTCTTCATAGAGCCGGGCCTTATCCACCGCCAGCGCCGCCGAGTTGGCGATGCCCCACACCAGCTCGATCTCGTCGGAGGTGAAATGGCGATAGTCGCTCGACGTGCTGAGAATCGCCACACCCAACACCTGTTGGCTCACCCGGATGGGCACGGCCAAAACCGATTTGACGTTCCAGGCCTGCACCGTCTCCCGGCTGATACGGGGATCCGTCTCGGCATCGTACCAGACCGCCGGCGCCTGGCGTTGTAACGCCTCACCCGCCAGGGAATCTACCGCCGGATCCAGATGCCGGCCGCGCAAGACATCGAGGTCCGCCTCGGTCAACGGCCCGCGGACGACGTGGGGCACCAGCACTCCGCGTTCCGCATCCATCAGATAGATGCCGCAGTAAGGCACTCCCACGGCGGTGACCATCGCATCGGCAACCTGCTCCAGAACCTGGTCCGGTTCCAGCGAGTTGCTGGCCGTCTGGGCCGTGTGCAACATCAGGGCGATGTGCTGTTGCGCTTTGACGAGGTCGGCGTTCAAGGCGGCGGAGGTCTCTAGCAGTTGCACCCGCTCCAGCCCCATCGTCGCCAGCGTTTGGGCCAGACGGGTTTGCGCCTCCATAACAACGAGCAGCCGCTCTTTCGAAATGATGGGAGCTTGCCGGAGTGCCGCCAGGTAAGCTTGTTCGTCAACCCCCAGCTCTTGCGCCTGGTGGCGGAAGAACTCGTCATCGGGCGGCTCGTGCAGGAATTGGCCCACGAACAGGGTGGCCACCTGCTCGCCTTTCACCATGACCGGCATGGCACAGTTCATCAGACCCTTCGAGCACTTTGCCACAAAAGGGCCCTCGTGCAAATGGCTAAAGATAGTGTCATCACTTTGGTTGCACCGGCGCTCAGTCTGCGGAGAAAGGCGATGAAACCGGGCGCAGATATCATGCCAGCCAACGGCGCACAGGCTGTTGCGATCCATATCCAGCAGAGCGGTAGCAACACCGGCGACGCTATACCACGACTGCATCACCTGCTGAAAGCCGGCCAGGTCTACCAGGTCAGAGATTCGGTACTGCATCGGTCAACTCCCTTTACTTTTCTTGGCAGGAAAAAGGAGATGAGGGCACAGGCAACTGCTCAACCGGACCCTTGCGAAGGTGAAAAGTGTTCAACCTTCGCAAGAGTGAGATAGTATATTCAAGCGCAATCAAGTATACACCCAAAGAGGGTTTTTGCGAATCCGGGTTGGCTCAACAATTGTTGTAGCCCCCTCTCCACGTAAAGCGGAGCACGATCACGGCCAAGGGGTCTTGATGCGGAGCTACAAATCTGCGCTGCGCCGATGACAGCCCTTGCATTCGGGTCTATGCTTGTGAGTGTCCACTTGGCATATTGCGAGAGACAATCCATGGACCTGACGATCATCAACCAACCTAGGCTCTTTCCTTATCATGCAGGGTATCAAGTCGCCAAGCGCATGATGGATCTGGCGTTGTGCCTCTTGGCGCTACCTTTCATCCTGCCTGTATGGGTGATCTGCACGTTGGCCATCTACCTGGACTCGTCTGGTCCGGTTTTCTTTATCCAGGAGCGTGTTGGCAAAGGCGGGCGCGTCTTTCGCATCTACAAATTCCGCACCCTGCAGCACCATGTTGATGACAGTTCTCATCAGACCTACATGAAGGCTTTTGTGCGCGGGCAAATCGGCAAGAGTGAAAACATCAACTACCACCACCGTGCTTTTGTAAAGGCTTTTGTGACACAGCAGATCGAAAACAAAAGCCGAAACGAAACATTCAAGCCTTTTCAGGCCAAAGTCACCCGAGTGGGGCGCATCTTGCGCAAGACCAGCCTGGATGAATTGCCTCAACTCCTCAACGT
>Ga0315291_10012179_pt1 | contig 10446 bp, 5 predicted proteins | sample YL17G12_20_MG_FD_203070 | JGI IMG/M metagenome (GOLD analysis project Ga0315291, IMG submission 203070) | Sediment microbial communities from Yellowstone Lake, YNP, Wyoming, USA - YL17G12_20 | ecosystem: Environmental > Aquatic > Freshwater > Lake > Sediment | place: USA: Wyoming | collected... | reverse complement strand
CTTCGCGCCGCGGCCACGAGATCCGTTGCCTGGAACTCGGTACGGTCCCGCTGCGGACCCTCGTCCAGGCGCAACTCGCGGCGCTGCTGTGCACGCTCGATGCCGTGCGCGAGCGCTACCGGCCGACGCACCCGCGCCCGGCCGAGCCCCGCACGTAGCCCGACCGCGCCGCCGCCGCGCCCCTGGCGCCGTCGAGTGCCGCGCCTCCTCCTCCTGCCGCCGGTCCTCGCAGGCTCGACCTAGACGCCCGTACCAGTGTCGTCTCTTATGGATACGCATGCGTGTGCCGATACCCACTACTGCCCGGACAGGAGCGTAGCCCGTGGGTAGACACGCGGCCGCAAAGAGTCATCATGAGATCGCCTGCGAGGTGGGGGCCGCCCTTACCTCCAGCCTTGCGCTGGAGGAGGCCCTCGAGGGCGTGGCACGGCGTATCGCCGAGGCGCTCGACTTGTGGGAGTGCGACCTCTACGAGTACTACCCCGAAAGCGAGACGATCGTCGCCACGACGGCGTGGGCGCGCGAGATGACCCAGGAGGACCACGACTGGATCGGCACGGTCTGGTCCCTGGCCGACCGCCCGAGCTACCACAGGGTCCTCCTCGAGGGCGTCGTGGACGAGAGCTACGCCGACGCCGAGGAAGAAGCCGACGCTCTCGACTACCAGCTCATGGAGCAGTGGGGCGAGCTCGCGACGCTGTCAGTACCTCTTGTCTTCGAGGAGCGCGTGATCGGCTGCTTCACGCTCATCGAGAAGCGAGAGGGGCGGCGGTTCAGCGAGGCGGACAAGGCGTTCACACGGCTGCTCGCCGTCCCCGCCGCCGTGGCCGTCCACAACGCGCGCGTGTTCCGCCGCCAGGAGGACCAGGAACGGCAGCTGGCGTCCCTGCTCGACTCCAGCCGGGCCCTCACCTCGGCCGTGGTCCTGGAGGACATCTTGAACGTCGTCTGCCGTGAGGCGGCGTCGGCGCTCGAGACGGCGGAGACCGTGATCTACGAGTACGACGCCCCGCGAGAGACCCTCGTCTTCCGCGCCATCTACCAAGTGGAGCCGACCGAGGACGCGGTCGCCCAGATCGGCGCCGAGTACGACGTCGACACGCGCCCCGGCGACAGAGAGATGCTCTCTTCGGGGCAGATCGTCGAGGACCGGGTCTCCGACCCGGCCCTCGACCCGTACGCCCGCGAATCGATGGGGATGTGGGGCGAGAAGACCTGCCTCAACGTGCCGCTGCTGTTCGAGGGCTCCCCCGTCGGCGAGCTGATCCTCATCGAGAACGACCGTGAGCGGCACTTCACGCCCGACGAGACCGAACTCGCCCGCGCCCTGGGCGAGCAGGCAGCTGTGGCCATCGTCCACGCGCGCTTCTATCTCGGTCAGGAGGAGCAGAACCGGCGCCTTCTGGCGCTGCTCGAGACGAGCCGCTCGCTGGCCGCGTCGCTCGACGCCGAGACGGTCATCCGCGACACCCGTGCGGCGATCTCGGCGCTCTTCGGGGCGTCGGCCGAGGCGGTCACGGTGACGTTGCGCGAGGAGGACGACCACTCCGCCGGGCAGTTGGACGCTCTGCACCGTGCGGCGATCGTCGACCGAACGCCTGTACAGGAGACGACGGAGACCGGTGCGCGACTGGTGGCGCCGCTCACGGCCGGAGACGAGGTCGAGGGTTGCGTCGAATTGTGCGTGGTCGACCGCGGACCGTTCGGTGACGAGGACGTCGAGATGGTGCAGATCCTCGTGAGCCAAGCGACGGCAGCGCTCGCCAACGCGCGCCTCTACCGGACGGTGCAGGAGCAGGCCATCACCGACGGCCTCACCGGCCTCTACAACCACCGCTACTTCTACGAGCGGCTGGCTCAGGAGTTCGCGCGCGCCCAGCGTTACGGGCTGCCGCTCTCGCTGCTGATGCTCGACATCGACGATTTCAAGGTCTTCAACGACACGCACGGTCACCCGGCGGGCGACCTGGTGCTTGCCGAGGTCGGCCGCGTCCTGGTGACGCAGCTGCGTCGCGATGTGGATGTGGCCGCCCGGTACGGCGGCGAGGAGTTCGTCGTTCTGCTGCCCAACACGACGCGGGACGGCGCTCAAGTGGTCGGCGACCGTCTCGTCCGCGAGGTGGCAGCGCTCGACGGGCTGCCGGGCGCGGCGTCGCCCGCGCGGGGCGACGATGCGCGCGCCGTCGGCGAGCGACTCCGGTTGGCGATCGCCACCACCGCCGTGCCGGGAGCCCAGAACGGTTCCGTCACGGTCAGCGTGGGCGCAGCGGCGCATCCCGCCGCCGCCGACCCCGACGAGCTCGTGCGGGCGGCGGACAAGGCGCTGTATCTCGCCAAGCGCATGGGCAAGAACCGCGTCGAGGTGTTCGGTGACTAAGGCCATGCAACGAAGCGGTGAGCGCGCCGACCTGTACGAGACCGTCCTCGAGGTCGGCGCGACCCTCACCGGCTCGCTGGATCTGGAGCAAGTGCTGGCCACCATCGCGCGGCAGGTCGGCGAGGCGCTCGACGTGCAGTACTGCGACATCCACGAGTACGAGGCGACGAGCGACACGATGACCTGCGCAGCGGAGTGGACGCCGCTGCCGGAGCCGGACGAAGAAGCCTACGTGGGCACGGTCGTGCCGGTGCAGGAGCGACACGGCATCCGCGCGCTGCTCGACGAAGGAACGCTGCTCGAGGAGTACGTGGACGACGGGACGCTTCCCGACGACGAGCGGGCGCTCATGCTGCGCTGGGGCGAGCTCGCCAGCCTGGAGGTGCCGCTGGTCTACGGCGACGACGTGATCGGCGTGCTCTGCGTGGCCGAACGCGAGGACGGCGAGCGCCGGTTCACACTCGAGGACAAGCGGCTGCTCGAGCTCCTCGCGGGCCCGGCCGCGATCGCGATCCGCAATGCGCGCGCCTATAGGGCGCGCGCCGAGCGGACACGCCGCCTGGCCGCCGTTCTCGACGCGACGCGAGCTATCACCGCGACGACCGACCTCGACGAGGTGCTGCGTCACGTGAGCGAGGCCGCCCTGCAGGTCGTCGCCGCGTCGCAGAGCGCCATCTACGAGTACAGGCCCGAGAGCGACAGCATCATCTATCGCTCGGTGCTTGAGCGCTACGCGGCACCCGACGCCCTGCCCGACGACGCGCTCGGCACGCGGTACCCTCTCGACGACTACCCGGGAGACCGCGCGATCCTGACGAGCGGCACGGTCGTCGTGGAGCATGCGTCGGACGCCCGCCTCCCCGACGACCGGAAGGCCTCGATACGCGCCTGGGGCGAGAAGACCGTGCTCAACGTCCCGCTCGTGTTCCGCGGCGAGCCCGTCGGGATCCTGCGCCTGTACGACATGGTGAAGGAGCGTCACTTCGACCCCGACGAGATCGAGCTCATGCGCAGCCTCGGGGAGCTCGCCAGCGCGGCCCTGCACAACGCCCGTCTGTTCCGCGCCCAGAAGGAGCAGAGCGCGCGGCTGCTCGGGCTTTTCGACACGAGCCGCGCGCTGGGCTCGACGTTCGACCTCGAGGCCGTCGTGACGGCGGCAGAGGGTGGCGTGCTGCAGCTCTTGGGCGCTGAGACCGGCGCGGAGGTCTGGTTGCGCGCCGCCGGCGGCGGCTTCGCCCCCGCCGGCGCCGTCCTGGAGGACGACGAGCAGCTCGGGCTGGCAGCCTCCTCGCCTGCGGCGGAGCCCTCGCCCCTCGCCCGCGAGGCGCTCGACGCACTGCGGCCGGCCCAGGCCGTCGACGACACCGGCTCGTCTCTGGTGGTGCCTCTGGTCGCCAAGGGCCGTGCGGAGGGGTTCGTCCGCGTCGCGGTGCCCGAGAAGCGGACCTTTCTCGCCGGCGAGGTCGAAGCGTTGCAGGTCCTCGCCAACCAGGCGGCAGTGGCGCTGGCGAACGCGGGTCTCTACCGGCAGGTGCAGGAGCAGGCGATACGGGACGGGCTCACGGGGCTCTACAACCACCGCCACTTTCAGGAGCGCCTGCATCAGGAGTGCACCCGCGCGCACCGCTACGGAATGCCGCTGTCGCTGCTGATGATCGACGTGGACGACTTCAAGCACTTCAACGACGAGCACGGGCACCAGATGGGGGACGAAGTGTTGCGTGAGGTCGGCCGCATCCTCGCGGGCGCCGTGCGTCAGAGCGTCGACATCCCGGCGCGCTACGGCGGCGAGGAGTTCGCCGTGATCCTTCCGCACACCACCGCCTCGGGCGCGCAGTGCCTGGGGCGCCGCCTCTGCGGCGAGCTCGAGGGGCTCGGCGAGGAGCTGCCGCCGCGCGGCGCCGGCGCCGCCGTAGTCGGCGAGCGCCTGCGTGAGGCGGTCGCCACGCAGGCCTTCGCGGGCCGCGGGGGCCGTCGCTACGCCCATCTCACGGTGAGCGTCGGGGTCGCCGCCCTCGAGCAAGGGGAGCGTCGCGCGGACGAGCTCGTGAACAACGCCGACAAGGCGCTGTACGCCGCCAAGCGGGCGGGGAAGAACAGGACCGAGGTCTTCGAGGCGTGAGGTGAGCAGGATCGGCAGTCACGTGACACGCGTAGGCGACAGGCGCGACCAGCTGGAGCTGGCGCTCGAGATCGGCGCTGCTCTCTCGTCGAGCCTCGAGGTCGACGAGGTGCTGTCGACCATCGCCCGTCGGCTGACCGAGCTCTTCGACGTCTGGGAGTGTGACTTCTACGAGTACCGTCCGCTCGAGGGCACCATGGTGGCGACGGCGCTCTGGTCGCGGGATATCACGGCCGCAGATCGCGCCTGGATCGGCACCGTCCTGGACGTCGCGGAGCGGCCGACGTACCGGACGATCATCGAGTCCGGTGGAGTGCGGGAGGAGCACCGCGACGACCCGCAGCTCGACCCCGTGGAACAGCTCGAGATGGAGGCGTGGGGCGAGCAGAGCGACCTGTCGGTGCCGCTCGTGTTCAAAGCTGAGGTCATCGGCGTGCTCACGCTGGTCGAGAAGCGCGAGCCGCGACGCTTCAGCGCCGAGGAGCACAAGCTGCTCGCGCAGCTCGCCGTCCCGGCTGCGGTGGCGATCCACAACGCGCGCATGTTCCGGCGGGAGGCGCAACAGAACCGACGCCTGCGGGCGCTCGTCGACGCGAGCCGGGCGATCTCGTCCACGCTCGACATCGACGAGCTGCTGCAGACCATCGCCCGGGCCGCCGGCGAGGCCCTGGGGACGGCTGAGTGCGCCATCAACTCGTACGACCCAGCGGAAGAGACGATCACCATCGTGGCGTTCTACCAGCGCGTGCCCAATGCCCAGGCCGACGCCTGGGTCGGGCGCACGTACTCGTTCCGCGAGTTCCCCGGCGATCGGGCCGTCCTCCGCGGCGGCGAGATCGTCGAGGAGAACCTCTCCGACCCCACGCTGGACGAGGCGAACCGGCGCTCGATGATCGAGAACGGCGAGAAGACCATCCTCAACGTGCCGCTGGAGAACGACGGCCGGCCGATCGGCATCCTCGTCTTCGTCGAGACCGAGGCCGAGCGGCACTTCACGCGCGGGGAGCGCGAGATCGCCGAGGCCTTGGGCGAACAGGCGGCCATCGCGATGCGCAACGCCCAGGTGCTGCGCCGGCTCGAGGAGCAGAACCGTCAGCTCAGCTCACTCCTCGAGTCCACCAAGGCGATCACCTCGAGCGTGGACCTGGACGACGTGCTGCAGACCGTGGCGCGCACGGCGGCGGAGGCCCTGGACTGCCAGCAGTGCCAGATCCAGGAGTTCGACGCCGCCGCGAACACAGTGACCGTCGCGGCCACGCACGTGCGGCATTCAGATCCGACCGCTCTGGAGTCGCTGCACCAGACCTTCTCGCTCGACGAAGAGCCCGAAGAACGGGCGATCATCGAGGGAAAGTTGCCGGTCGAGCAGGTCGCCTCGGATCCGGACATCACACCGGGCGCGCGGGAGTCGTTCGAGAAGTTCGGCGACAAGGCGTATCTGAACGTGCCGCTGGTGTTCAACGACCAGCCCTATGGGCTCCTGGTCCTGATCGAGACGGAGCGCGAACGCCGATTCACGCCTGCGGAGCTCGAGCTGGCCGAAGCCCTGGCCGAGCAGGCCGCCGTCGCCATCGAGCACGCGCGCCTCTACAGGACGAGCGAGCAGCGGGCGATCACCGACGGCCTCACGGGACTCTACAACCACCGCTACTTCTACGAGCGTCTCGGCCAGGAGATCGCGCGCGCGCGGCGCTACGGCACGCCGGTCTCGCTGCTGATGCTCGACATCGACGACTTCAAGGCCTTCAACGACACCCACGGCCACGTCGCCGGCGACGAGGTGCTGCGCGCGGTCGCCGGTATCCTCGGCGCCGCGCTGCGGCGCGACATCGACATCGCGGCGCGGTACGGGGGCGAGGAGTTCGCCGTCATCCTGCCCAACACCCCCATGAACGGCGCTGCCGACCCGCAGCCGGCGATGCCCGTGGCCGTGGGCGACACGGTGTCCGAGGACGACGCTCCCCTCCTCGCCCCGGCGCCCGGCAACCACGACGGCGCCGAGGCGGTCGCGGAACGCGTACGGGCGCGCTTCGCGCGCGCCTGTCTGGCCAGCGCCTCGGGCCGGCCGGGCACCTGCCTCACGGTGAGCATCGGCGTGGCCTCCTTCCCCGGCCTCGGCGATGGGGTGGAGGAGCTCGTGCGCAACGCCGACGCCGCGCTCTACAAGGCGAAGCGCGGCGGCAAGAACCGGGTCGAGACGTACGGGTAGGAGGGGCCGGCGGGCGGAGCCGGCCCGGCTGTCGTCGCGTCAGTCGCGCGCGAGCGCGCTGAGCGCGTCGAGCGCGCCGGGGTCGCCGTCGATCACCATTGCCGCTGCGCCCTCGACGCGGCCGGCCATCGCGGCGACGAAGTGGCGCGCCACGAGCAGCTTGCGGGCGTCGTTCTGCGCCTCGCGCAGCAACAGGTAGCCGCAGATCACGTCGGTCGCCATCTCGACCAGCCGGCGCCCGTGGAAGTCGCGGTAGCGCGTGTCGGCGAGCTCGCGCACGCGTTCGACGGCGGTGCCGAGGCGCGCCCGGGCGTGCCGCACGCGCGCCAGTAGCTCAGGTGTCGCCGCGTAGTCGCCGGCGTCGTACTCGTCGAGACGGTCTGAGAGAGTGCCCGAAAGCACGCCGCCGATGGCGGCCACGACCTGGAGCTGGGTCGTCCCCTCGTAGATGTTGGTGATGCGCGCGTCCCGGGCGTGGCGCTCGACGGCGAAGTCGCGCATGTAGCCCGAGCCGCCGTGCACCTGCAATGAGTCGTAGGCGACCTCGTTGGCCATCTCGGTGCAGCAGGCCTTGGCGAGAGGTGTGTAGAGACCGGCCAGGCGGCTGGCGCGCTTGAGCTCGGCACGCAGGTCCTTGACTTCGGCGGCCGGGCCGGCCGGCGAAGCATCGCCGGCCCCCGCGGCCTCGGTGGAGAGCTGCCCGACGCGGTGCTCGAGGCCCTCCTTGAGATCGACGATCAGCGCCGTCTCGTAGAGCAGGGCGCGCGCCGCTTCGACGCTCACCTTCATGTCGGCCAGCATGGCCGCCACCGGGGTGAGCGTCGCGATCGGCGCACCGAACTGCACCCGCTCGCCGGCGTACTTGGCCGCCGCGCGGAACGCCGCCTCGGCGATGCCCTGCGCCTGCGCGGCGATCGCCAGACGGGCGCCGTTCATGAGGCTCATGACGTAGGTCGTGAGACCGCGCCGGCGCTCGCCGACGAGCAGCGCCGGCGCGTCGTCGAACTGCAGCTCACAGGTCGGCGAGCCATGGATACCGAGCTTGTCCTCGAGGCGGCGGATGCGCATGTGCTCGTCGCGCTCGTAGAGGAACATCGACAACCCGCGGGCGTCCGTCGTCCCTTCCTCCGAGCGCGCCAGCACGAGCGAGATACGGCCGCAACCGTTGGTGATGAAGCGCTTCACGCCGTTGAGCCGCCAGGTGCCGTCCTCGGCCGGGGTGGCTTTGAGCTGCACGTTCTGCAGATCACTGCCGGCCTCGGGCTCGGTGAGCGCCATCGAGCCCGTGACCTCGCCGCTGGCGAAGCGCGGCAGGTAGGCCTCCTTTATCTCGTCCGAGGCGAACTTGTTGACCGTCTCGGCGATGTCCTGCAGGCCGAAGATGTTCATCAGCGCCGGGTCGGCGCGCGAGACCATCTCGACGATCATCACCGACACGGTGACGGGGAAGTTGAGACCGCCGTACCCGCGTGGCAGCGTGATACCCATGAGGTCGGCCTGGCGCAGGCGCTCGAGCGACTCGACGATGCCGGGTGCGTAGCAGACCTCGCCCTCGAGCAACTCGCTGCCAGCGCGGTCGACGTCTTCGGCGCGCGGCTCGACGAACTCGCCGGCGATGTCCCCGACGATCTCGAGCGTGCGCCGGTACGAGTCGAGCGCGTCTTCGTAGTCGCGAGGGGCGTAGGCGAAGTCGCGCGCCTGGGTGTAGTCGTCCTCGCGCCACGCGACGATGCGCGCCAAATCGAGACGGTCGAGCTCGGCGACGAGGTCCGGGTTGTCGGTGTAGAAGTTGGGCATCAGGCGCCGGCTTCCACTGCGGCCGCGGCGCGCGGCACCCCGACCGCGCCCTTGGTCCTGTAGGCCTGGATCAGCATCGGAATGACCTTGTGCAGGTCGCCGACGATGCCGTAGTGGGCGACCGCGAAGATCGGCGCTCCGGGGTCGCTGTTGATGGCGAGGATGCGCGCCGACTGGTCCATGCCGGCGCGGTGCTGCACCGAGCCCGAGATGCCGCAGGCGATGTAGAGCTTGGGACGGACGGTCACGCCGGTCTGGCCGACCTGGTGGTCGTGGGCGATCCAGCCGGCGTCGATTGCGGCGCGCGAGGCGCCGACCACGCCGCCCAGGGTGTCGGCGAGCTGCTCGACGAGAGCGAAGCCCTCGCGCGAGCCGACGCCGACGCCGCCCGAGACGACGATCCGGGCTCCCTTGAGGTCCACCGTCTTCTCTTCCTGCACGCGGCGCACGACGCGCACCGCGAAGTCGGCGTCGGGAAGGATGATGGGGCCGTCGGCCGCCGCCGCTGCGGCCCGCGTGACGGCCACGTCGACGATCTCGCCGGTCCGCGTCTCGTCGGCCTCCGGCATCACCATGACGCCCTCGCGCACGGTCGCCATCTGCGGCACGTGCTCAGGGCTCACGATCGTCGCGATGATGTTGCCGCCGAAGGCGGGACGGATCTGGTACAGGAGATCCTTCGTCACGACACCCTTGACCTCGAGATCGCCGATGCGCAGGTCGGTGCAGTCGGCGGTGAGGCCGGTGCGCAGCGTGCTGGCGACGCGGGGGCCGAGGTCGCGGCCCGTCGTGGTGGCGCCGTACAGGACGATCTGCGGGCGGTAGCGACGGATGAGCCCGGCAACGAGCCGTGCGTAGGGCAGCGCGAGGTATTGGGCCAGGTCCTCGTGGTCGGCGAGGTAGACGGTGTCGGCGCCGCGGGCGACGAGGGCGGGCGCGAGGGCCCTGACGGCCTCGCCCGCCCCGGCCAGCACGGCGCCGACCTTCACGCCGAGCTGGTCGGCGAGCTCGCGGGCGCGGCCGAGCAGCTCCAGGCTGACCTCGGCCGCGACGCCGTCGCGCTGCTCGACGAACACCCAGACGTCGCCATCTCTAGCCAAGGATGTGCTCCTCGATGAGCTCGTGCACGAGCTCGGCGATGCCCGCTTCGGTCGGTTCGACCATGCGCGCCTCGCTCTGCGCCAGGACGACGCTCTCGATCTCCTTCACGCGCGTGGGGGAACCGCGCAGGCCGACCAGGTCGCGCGCGGCGCCGACGGCGACGTGGTCCCACTGCACGACCTTCGCCCGGCACACCGGCCGTCCGCTGCGGTCGAGCATGCAGACCTGTGCCTCGTCGGCGTCCGGGTCGAGGTAGGTGTCGTCGTACTCGGGGAGCGCCTCGGCGGCGATGTCCTTGTAGACCATGACGAGCTTGACGCTCGGTGGGCGCGGGTCGTTGGCTTCGGAAGTGATGGTGAGGAGGGCGGGCAGCGCACTCTCCAAGGTCTCGAAGCCGCCCTCGACGGAGCGCGTCGCGACGACGCGGCCCCGGCTGGCGCCGGCCGCGTCCCCCGCCCGTTCGGCGTCGCCGGCCGCGACCTCGTCGATGCGGCTCACGCAGGTGATCTGCGGCACGCCCAGCTTTTCGGCCGTCTGCGGCCCGACCTGGGCGGTGTCGCCGTCGATCGCCTGCCGGCCGCAGAGCACGAGGTCGAAGTCGCCGGCCTTCTTCACCGCCTGAGCGAGGGCGTAACTCGTCGCCAGGGTGTCGGCGGCAGCGAACGCCTTGTCGGTGAGCAGGATCACCTCGTCGGCGCCGCGGAACAGCGACTCGCGCAGCACGCCGACGGCCGCGGGCGGACCCATCGTGATGACCGTGACGCGCCCACCATGGCGGTCCTTGAGCTTCAGCGCCTCTTCGAGCGCGTTCAGGTCCTCGGGGTTGAACACGGTCGGCAG
>Ga0315291_10012178_pt1 | contig 10446 bp, 9 predicted proteins | sample YL17G12_20_MG_FD_203070 | JGI IMG/M metagenome (GOLD analysis project Ga0315291, IMG submission 203070) | Sediment microbial communities from Yellowstone Lake, YNP, Wyoming, USA - YL17G12_20 | ecosystem: Environmental > Aquatic > Freshwater > Lake > Sediment | place: USA: Wyoming | collected... | reverse complement strand
GGTTCCAGCTACAATTTCGCTGAGCGCGTGCACTCTCGAAAGCACAGGCGTGTAGAAGAATATCGCAACTAGTCCGTAGAGGAGAATGGGTAGCAAACTGTAGAGTCCGCGGGCTAGGAAGTAGGCGCCTACTACAGAAGCACCAGCCAGACATAGGATGCCAACGGTAAAGGCGGCGGATGGTTTCATCATGCCATTTACGAGGATGTCAACGCCACCGCTGAAAGGCGTCTTGATCGTCCGGGCGTCGATTTTGGATCTGTAGTCGAAATAGTTGTTGAACACGTTTGCAGCCATGTGAGTAAGCAAAGCTCCAATCAACACGAGGAATGCGCCGAATGGACTGAAGACTCCGTGTGCGTAGAACGAGGCCGATAGTCCAGCTGCGACGATAACGACAGTCAACAGCAGGAAGTTGGCTCTGGTTATCAACATCAGGTTACTCAAGATCTCAGCTCCTCACAGGGGATGTCGTTCGTGGGATGCCGTTTCACGTTAGAGTGGGTTCTATCCCTTTGTCACTCCGATTGGTGTGAGACGGCATACTTTCGTTGCGATACCCACTTGGTGGCTGACCTCGACGACACGGTCAACGTCCTTGTACGCTCCCGGTGCCTCCTCCGTTACTGTGCCCATTTCGGCCGCTCGAATCATGATGCCCTTGTCAGCGAGTCCCTTCTTGACTTCCTGTGGACTCCATCGTCTCTTTGCGGCTGCTCTACTCATCATGCGTCCCGCACCGTGCGCGGTGGAGCCGAAACTTAGCTCCATACTCTTCGCGGTTCCGACGAGCAGCCATGAGCTCGTGCCCATACTGCCAGGAATGAGGACGGGCTGCCCGATCTCTCTGTACTCTGCCGGGATGTCAGAATGTCCAGGAGGAAACGCACGTGTTGCGCCTTTGCGGTGAACTATGACTTTCTTTTGATGACCTTCTTGGTCAATTATATGGTTCTCGATTTTTGCAACGTTGTGGCAAACATCGTAGATTAGATGCATGTCCAACTGGTCAGCGGTCTTTCCAAACGTCTTCTCGAAGGCCTCTCTGGTCCAGTGCGTGATCATCTGTCTGTTCACCCATGCAAAATTGCACGCTGCGGCCATCGCTGGAAGGTAATCCTCTGCCTCTGGGCTCTTCGACGGTGCACACGCTAGCTGCCGGTCAGGTAGGCTAATGTGATACTTGCCTACGGCCCGTTCCATGACTCGCAAGTAGTCGCTGCAGACTTGGTGGCCGTATCCTCGGCTTCCAGTGTGAACCAGGACCAGAATCTGTCCAGCGCGCTCTATTCCTAGGTACTTGGCGACGCGTTCGTCAAAGATCTTGTCCACTTTTTCGATCTCAAGGAAATGGTTTCCGCTCCCAAGACTACCGAGTTGGCGATTTCCTCTACTCTTCGCTGTTGAAGAAACCTTGGATGGGTCCGCGGTTTCCATGCATCCGTTCTCTTCGCAGTGGTTCTTGTCTTCAGTCCATCCGTAGCCGTGATCTATTGCCCACTCGACTCCGTCCGTCACCACTTTGTCGATCTCTCCCTGCGTGACGCGGATTTTGCCGAGGCTCCCAAGACCTGACGGTATGTTGTTGAAGAGAGCATCCAGCAGCTTTGGGAGGGCTGGTTTCATGTCGCTTTCGTTGAGGTTGGTGCGGATGAGTCTGACGCCACAATTTATGTCATAACCTACTCCGCCTGGGCTGATGACGCCTTCGTCGTAGTCCATCGCCGCGACGCCACCGATTGGAAAGCCGTAGCCTTCGTGGCCATCCGGCATCGTGATTGACCACTTGTGTATGCCCGGTAGAGTGGCGACGTTTGCGCATTGCTCAAGTGTGGCGTCTGATCTCATCTTCTCGATGAGCGTCTTGTCAGCGTAGATCCTTCCAGCCACTCTCATGCCGGATCTGAATGATTGAGGGATCTCCCAAACGTACTCACTGAGCTGCTTCAACGGAACACGTTCGGATGATCGCCCGTAGGCGCCTTCATCAGCCAAGGGTTTGCACTGGGTCGCGTCATTCCCGAACGCCGCGTATTTAGGTTTCGTTAGTCTTCATGAGAACTCTTGCTTGTCGTCAAAAAGGTCGACGATGTCAGAGACCCGCGATGCGCTTGATCGCCGGCACAACGTCCGAGACTGCAGAGACTGTAATGTCGGGCTCGACCGTGACATCGAGGTCTATTGGCATCTCATCAGCGTTGTCATCGAATTTGACGTGGATGGTCTTGATGCCGAGAGGTCGGGCTCCAGCCACGTCAGCGTCCATCGAGTTGCCGATCATCACTGTCTCGCTTGCGTTAACCCCGAGCAATCCGAGCATTTGCCGGAAAGGTTCCGGTCTAGGTTTTCGAATCCCAACTGCCGCTGAGGTCAAAATTGCGTCGAAGAATCTTGTGAGTCCTAGATGCTCCATGATCACTCTGACGGCCCAGTCGTTCCTTGCGTTCGAGAGCAGTCCCATCTTCAATCCGAGATCGCGGACCTGCTCTAGCATTTCCACAACTCCAGGGAAAAGCGCCCAAGAGCCAATCTCAGCAGCAAAGAATCGTTTCACCAGGTCTTCATTTTCAGGTCGCTGTCTTGCTTCCACACCTAATCGATCGAACAGGTTGTTGAACGATTGCCGGATCTCTATCTCTTCCAGCGTGCGGGTGGCGTATTCAGATTCCTCTTCATGCAGTCGCAAGTACTCTCGTTTCAAGTCGCTGAGATCCAAGACGACGCCGTGTTCTTTCAGGGCTTCGTCGATGGCGTTAATTCTGGCTTCTCTGATCTGCTCCCATGTCACGGTGAGGTGCATCAGCGTCCCTCCGAGGTCGAAGATTGTGCCCTTCAACAAAGCGATCCAGCCGCAATCTCAAGACTGCCTACTGATAATCATTGCCGGTCAGGAAAAGCAAGAGAATATCAAAGCATCCTGCGATAGAGTCTGTTGGGACGCGTCTGCTTGAAACGGTCGAGCTCCACTTTCACTCCGCTCGGCGGAGTCGGAGAGATAGGCGGCAACAAATTCCTCGTTGAAGACGGAGATACTAGGATTCTGCTAGACTTCGGAATGAGCTATGCGGACCGCCGGAGATTCTATTCGGAGCCCTTTCTCTCGCCGAGGGATGAAAGGGAACTGTTCGAGTTTGGAATTCTCCCCAAACTTCAAGGTTTGTACAAGTTCGAGGAATCCGAGCCCAGTGTCCAAGGAGTCTTCCTTTCTCACTCACACGGAGATCACTCGGCTTGCATTTCGTTCCTCAACAGGAAGATACCCGTGTACTGTGGAGAGACGACCGCGACCATAATTCGAGCGCTCTATGAGACGCGAACGAAGAGCTTGGAAGCTGACATTTCAGGTTTGAAGTTCAATACGTTCAAGACGGGAACGAAGGTCAAACTGGGATCGATTGAGGTCGAACCGATACATGTCGATCATTCGGTTCCGGCGGCATATGGATTCATAGTTCACACGTCAGAAGGCGCACTCGTCTACACAGGCGACCTGAGGATTCACGGCCCAAAGTCAGCAATGACGAGCGACTTCATCGAACGTGCAAGGCAAGCAAGAGCGGACGCGCTGCTCGCGGAGGGTACGAACCTCATAGGTGCAACGTTGACCACAGAATCGGAAGTGCAATCGAAGATTTCCTCGATCGTGAAGACGAGCTCAAAGATAGTCTTGGCCGACTTCTCGAATGTAGACGTGGATCGATTCAGAACCTTCCATAATGTTGCCAAGGAGAGTGGAAGAGTGTTGGCGCTCTCACTTAGGCAGGCGTACCTGCTCTCGAAGCTTGCAAAGGAAGGTAAGATCGACATTCCTGATGTCGCTCGCGACAAGAACGTGGTTGTCTATCAACGTAGCAAGAAACGATATTTCGAATGGGAGAAGAGCGTGCTCTCATTCCAAAACGTGGTGGAAGCATCAGACATCAAGGGCACGCAGAGCAAGACCGTGCTCGTGAGTTCAGCATCGAACTTCAAGGAGCTTGTTGACATTCGACCGGAGCCAGGGAGCTGTTACATTCTCTCAATATCTGAACCTTTCACGGAGGAGCAGGAATTCGAATTTGAGCGTGTGGTCAATTGGCTCGATCATTTCGGATTGCCGATGTATCATGTACACTGTTCGGGTCACATAATGCCTGGCCAACTCAAGTCGGCCATAGCTAGAATCGGCCCCAAGACACTGTATCCTATACACACTGACCATCCAGAATTGTATGCGAGGTTTGTGTCCGAAGTTGCGAGTGTCACGGTGCCTCAGAAGAACGTGGCTTACCCAGTGCATTCATGAAGGGTTAGTTTCTCTCAAACTCGATCCTAAGACTCATGTTTCGCAGCTGCTTAGCGAGTCCTTTCACCGTTTCGAAGTCGACGGGCATCCTTCTTGGCTGCCGACCACTGAGTATCACTTTCGTTTCTGTAGTCCCGTCAGGGATCCAGATCGTGTTCAATGTCATGATCGACATCGGACTAAGAAGGTCTTCCAAGAATTGTCGGTCGTCTCCTCCGTAACTGAGGATCTTCACCTTCTTTCCGAGCGAATCGGATATTGCATGGACCGCCTTCGCTCCTCCTGAAAGGATCTTTGCCATGTCTCGTCTGTCGACTAGGATTACCACATTGCTATCTGTTTCAACTGCTTTGTGGTATGTTACATCCTGCAGTGTTGGATTCCCTTTCTCCAGTTCGGTAAGAAGTCTAATAATCTTCAGGTCAAGATCTGTTATCTGACCTTTCTCAAGCTTCTCTTGGCACTTGCGGCAGAGTATGCCGCTCTTGACGCAGAACGCGTCCAAGATCGTTTTGACCATGCGTCTTCATCGTTTGGTTGCCCTTAGCAGTTGCTTCAACGTCCCGCTCGATGAGCGGAACGTTTCATCGACGCACTACGACTCTGCAACGCTAATTAAGTTTGCTCGCGCTTCTCCCCCGGCGAAGTCATTGAAAAAGACGAGACCTGCTTATCGAGTCCCGGAAGGCGTTATATCAACCGACCCGAAACAGTAGGTCGCTTCCGAAGGCTTGCGGATTGAAGGTGAGGATAGCTGAAGATCTTTGAGTATGAGGCGAAGCGAATCGCTTCCCAATATGGTCTGCATGTGCCCCTTGGCTATGTGGCGTCCAGCCCTCAAGAAGCAAAAGAGATCGCACAGAAACTTGCTTGCCCAGTAGTGGTGAAGGCGCAGGTTCTAGTTGCCGGAAGAGGGAAAGCAGGTGGAATAAAGGTCGCCGATACGCCTGATGACGCCGAAAAGGCTGCGTCCGCTATCCTCGGATCCAAGATCAAAGGCGAAAAAGTCAGCAAACTCCTCGTCGAGCAGAAACTCGATATCGCACGTGAGCTCTACGTCGGCCTCGTCGTGGATCGTCCAGCCAAATGCTACACTCTGCTGGCTTCGCAGGTGGGAGGCGTGGACATTGAGGAGGTCGCGCAGAAGACACCTGAGAAGATACTCAAGCGTCCTATCGAGCCGGGAAGAAAATTCGAAGTATTTCAGGCTCGCGAATTGGCGCAATCCCTCGGATACAAGGGAACTCAAATTGTTGAACTCAGCGCCTTCATTACGGAGCTCTGCTCGGTGGCGACTGAGTACGATAGCGAGCTCGCTGAGTCGAATCCAATGGTCGAAACGATAAAGGGAGAATTCGTTGCCGCAGATCTCCGGATGATCGTGGACGACAACTCATTGTTCAGACACAAGCCTCTGCTCGAAGAAACAAGGGATGTGGAGCACGAGCTACCTCCGCTCGAAGTCAAAGCGCGTGAGAAGGGCCTTGCCTACGTCGAGCTCGACGGTGACGTGGGTATAGTCGGCAACGGGGCAGGCCTAGTCATGGCGACCCTTGACATGATCCAAGACTACGGCGGCCGGCCGGCTAACTTTTGCGATGTTGGCGGCGGCGCAGGCGAGCAGCGAATTGCAGACGCTCTCGAAGTAGTCTTGAGTAACCCGAAGGTGAAAGTGCTCTTCCTAAACATCATGGGCGGAATCACGCGCTGTGATGAGGTCGCAAAAGGGTTGCTTGATGTCCGCAAGAAGCTCGGGCTAACGAAACCAACGGTCATCAGGCTCGTGGGAACGAACGAGGAAGAAGGACGCAAGATCCTCCAAGACGCTGGGATACCTTCGCTGGAAACAATGGAGGATGCTGCAGCAAGAGCCGTCGGCCTTGCGAAAGGAGGGAAATGGCATGGCCATACTAGTTAGTTCAGGCACGAAGGCGATTGTGCAAAATATCACGGGCCGTCAGGGCACCTTTCACACCAAACTAATGCTTGCATATGGTACCAAGATCGTGGGAGGCGTTACTCCCGGGAAAGGTGGCGCACAGGTCGAGGGCGTCCCCGTATTCGATACGGTCAGTGAAGCGGTCTCGAAGACAGGCGCCAACGCGTCGATAATCTTCGTTCCAGCCCCATCCGCCCGCGACGCCACACTTGAGGCGATCTCTCACGGACTGAATCCAATCGCGGTGATTACCGAAGGAATCCCGATTAGAGATTCGATGGATATCATGGCTCGCGCGAAAGAGAAAGGATGCGTCATAGTTGGCCCTAACACGCCCGGCATAATCACGCCAGGCGAGTGCAAGCTCGGCATCATGCCCTCACACGTGTTCGAGAGAGGAGAAGTTGGTCTGGCCTCCCGAAGCGGAACACTGACCTACGAGATTGCCGCAAGCCTCACCAGAACCGGCTTGGGACAGTCTACCTGTCTCGGTCTCGGCGGCGACCCAATCGTGGGTCTCAGCTTTGTTGACATCTTAGAAATGTTCAGGAACGATTCTCAAACGAAGTCAGTCGCACTGGTTGGAGAGATAGGTGGCAACGCTGAGGAGCTGGCTGCGCAGTACATCAAAGACACAGACTACCCGAAGCCGGTGGCCGCCTATGTTGCCGGCAGGTCGGCGCCACCGGGAAAGCGCATGGGCCACGCAGGAGCAATAATAATGGGAAGAACCGGAACCGCAGAATCAAAGCTTGAGGCTCTGAAGGCCGCAGGCGTACGGGTAGCCCTCAAACCTGGAGAGATCGCGAAACTGCTCGCGAAGAACTGACGAGGCATGACAAATGGCACTCGATCGCTTGGGTGACTGGATGAGGACACATTACTCTGTCCAGGTTTCTCCGGAAATGGATGGCCAAGAGGTCACTCTGTTCGGTTGGGTTGAGGACATCCGTGACTTAGGCAATCTTACTTTTCTCACCCTGCGCGATCGAGAAGGCATCGTCCAGGTCACCGTCTTCAAGAAGAACGCACCTGCCAATGTTGTGGATAGGCTCGCATCCGTGGGCAAGCAGTACGCAATAGGTGTTCGAGGAAAGGTCAAGGCTCGGAAAGAGGCTCCACATGGCGTCGAAGTGGCTCCTAGCGATCTGAAGCTCCTAGGCGACGTCGTCTATCCACTCCCATTAGATCCCACGGGGAGGGTCCCCGCAGACATCGATGTCCGGCTCGATGCTCGAGTCATGGACCTTAGGAGAGGCGCGTCACGAGCGATCTTCAAGATACGTCACGAGATCCTTCGTGCCACAAGGGAATTCCTGAATGGTGAGCATTTTACGGAGATTCAAACACCCAGACTGATCGGTTCAGCGACGGAAGGCGGAGCCGCTCTCTTCTCGCTGGACTACTTTGGACAGAAAGCGTACTTGGCTCAGAGCCCACAACTGTACAAGGAGCAGCTGACGTCGGTCTTTGAGAAGGTCTTCGAGATCGGGCCCTTCTTCCGAGCCGAACAATCGCGCACGAGGAGACACATAAGCGAGTTCACTTCCCTCGACATCGAATGCGCCTTCATGAACCAGAAAGGCGTACTCGAGATCCTCGAACGCCTCATTCACGAAGTATACAAGTCGATTGTCAGCCGCTGTTCAACAGAGCTGGAGATACTGAACGTTCGCCTCGAAGTGCCGCCTCTGCCTTTCAAGCGTCTCACCTACGATCAGGTCATAGAGACACTCGCTAAGGAAGGCGTCGAGGTCAAGTGGGGAGAAGACATTCCAACGGCCGCTGAGAAGAAACTCGGCGAGTTCTACCCAGGATACTATTTCTTGACGGACTGGCCTACGGAGATCAAGCCGTTCTATATCGCGCCGAGAGAGGATGACCCGAAGTACTCTGACTCGTTTGACATGATGTACGGAGCGCTTGAGCTTGCATCGGGCGGGACTCGAGTTCACGAATATTCCGTGCTGTTTGCGAGGTTGAAGGAGCAGGGCCTCGATCCTGAAGGCTTCAAAGATCATCTCGCCGTTTTCCGTATGGGTCTAGCCCCCCACGCTGGCTGGGCAATCGGTCTCGACAGGCTTGTGATGCTCGTGACAGGTGCCGAGAATATCAGAGAATGCATCTTCTATCCAAGAGACCGCGACCGACTACGACCCTAGACTGGTTCAGACAAGTCTCGATCGAATGATCATCAGCGTTTGCTGATAGACCGCGTAGGTCGAGCGGTAGGAAAGTGCATATATATATGACATAGGTTATGCGCGGCAGGCTCCTGCGATGGTCACCAAAGAGAACGTGATGCAAGTCCTCAAGAATGTGAGGGACCCGGAAATCGGCGCCAGCATTGTGAACTTGGGTATGGTTCGAGCCGTCGAAGTGCAGGGAAGCACAGTGCACGTTAACATCGCATTGACAATTCCTGACTGCCCACTCAGTTCAACAATTAGAAACGACGTTACCAAGGCTGTCTCAGGAATAGAGGGCGTCGCGAAAGTTGAGGTCGAACTCTCTTCGATGACAGACCAAGAGCGAGACAGGGTCTCACAGACGCTGAAGAATCGCCCGGCTACAGAGCAAAGCAATGTTCAACAAACGTGGCGCTCGCGGGCTGAGGGAATTGACAAGCTTCCCAAGGGGAAGATCGGTCAGATCATAGCGGTAACCTCAGGCAAAGGAGGAGTTGGGAAGTCACTCGTCACAGCCCTGCTGGCTGTTGAACTCCGAAGGCATGGGCACTCGGTAGGCATTCTAGACGCGGACCTGACGGGAGCAAGCATAGCAAAGATTTTCGGAGTCAAGGATCGCCCGGTTCCGATAGCAAACGGGTTGGTTCCGCCAGCCAGCCGCACCGGCATTAAGCTGGTCTCCATGAATCTCCTCATGGATCGCGATGATGCCGCTTTGGTTTGGCGTGGCCCCATGATCAATAGCGCAATTCGCCAGTTCTACACTGACGTGGAGTGGGGAGAACTTGACTTTCTACTCGTTGATTTGCCTCCAGGGACGTCAGACGCTCCGCTGACAGTATTTCAGTCTCTTCCACTTGACGCGGCTCTGATAGTCTCGTCCCCACAAGACTTGGCTGTGATGATTGTGGGCAAAGCGATTAACCTCGCTAAGATCATGAAGGCCCCGATCCTCGGCCTAATCGAGAACATGAGTTACGTGACTTGTCCGGATTGTGGCAGGAAGATCGAACTGTTTGGAAAATCAAAAGGAGAAGAAGCTTCCATGGCTGCCGGGATAGAGTTCTTGGGCTCGATACCGGTGAATCCGATGATATCGCAGCTCTGCGATGAAGGCAAGATCGAGGAGTACAAGAGCCCGGAGTTTGGTGCGATAGCCCAAAGGTTGATTGAGAAGGCAAAACAGCTCCAGACGCCTCAAGAGTTGAAAGGCGCGGAGAAGTCGACGGAGAGAGAACCACGGAGGTGACTTGTTTGGTCACTATGGAAGAGATCGTGAAAGCGCTGAAAGAATGCTACGACCCCGAGATCCCAGTTAACGTCTGGGACCTAGGCCTAATCTACGATGTGAACGTCGACGGAGACAAGGTGCATGTGAAAATGACGCTTACTGCGCCTGGCTGTCCAATGCACTCGTTCATCTCAAAAGATGTCCAACAGAAACTGCAAAGCGTCAGCGGAGTGAAGGAGGCGACTGTGGAGGTTGTCTGGGATCCGCCGTGGAGCCCTGACAAGATGAGCCCAGACGCCAAAGTCCAACTAGGCATTGAATAGACTTTGCATCGCAAATTGCCGTGAAGGACTCATGGACAGTGTAGCCGGTAGACTCTGACTACTTGGCTCCGAGTTCACGTTTCTTCCAGCGAAGGTTGTGGCCTTTGCATTTTCGGCAGCCTGTGGCGGCTTTCGCGTTTCTTGCTCCGCAGTCGCGGCAGACCTTGTAATGTAGTCTATGTTCTTGCGCGAGCTGTTTCTTGAATACGTCTGTTATCGGCAATGTTGAATCGCCTTGAAGCGTCGGCCTTAGTGGCAGGGGCTCAGATATATCTTGTGCGAAGCTCTCTCAGACTGTACGGATTGGAGTCACTGATGAGCGAGAGCGTCGAGTCGAGCATTCGAGACCTCCACGAGAGGATCTTGACTTGCACGCTTTGCCGGCTCTCGGAGACTAGGCATAAGGCGGTCCCTGGCGAGGGGCCGGCGAACGCGAAGATAATCTTCATCGGCGAAGGGCCTGGCCGGCAGGAAGACCT
>Ga0315291_10012177_pt1 | contig 10446 bp, 10 predicted proteins | sample YL17G12_20_MG_FD_203070 | JGI IMG/M metagenome (GOLD analysis project Ga0315291, IMG submission 203070) | Sediment microbial communities from Yellowstone Lake, YNP, Wyoming, USA - YL17G12_20 | ecosystem: Environmental > Aquatic > Freshwater > Lake > Sediment | place: USA: Wyoming | collected... | reverse complement strand
TTCCATCGTTCAAATCAATAACTGAACAGTTTAGGGTGAAATAATGAAAATTAATGACCTGTATGAATTACTTGGATTACTCACATATTACAAGAGAAAGGAAACAGACGAACTAGTAACACATGAATTAGATAAAATGATTAAAATCATTAGAGAGTTAATAGATGAAAGGATAAAAAATGACTAAAATTCTTTTTTATCACCTAACACCAGAAGAAATCCTCGCGCTGTATAAGTTCTTTAGAAATGAGTATGTGAATCCTAAGAATAGAGGGTTGATAGATGTTATTGACCACATCAGTAAAATCGTAGAATCACATGAATTTCCTAACAGAAATAATCAAGCAACATGAGGAATTAGAATCACCAGTCTCATTCTGGTATTGGAGTGCTATAGCTGCTATATCGGCAGTAGTTAAGGACCAAGTATGGCTTGATAGACAAATCTATAATTTGTATCCTAATATCTATGTCATGCTTCATGCTGATTCAGGATTGAAGAAAGGTCCACCTATCAGTATGGCTAGACAATTAGTGAAGCCTGTTAATAATACTCGAATTATTTCAGGTAGGTCGTCAATTCAAGGTATTCTAAAGGATTTAGGAACAGCATTTACACAACCGGGAGGAAAGGTAATATCTAAGTCTGTTGCTTTCATATGTTCATCAGAATTATCCTCTAGTATTGTTGACGATAAGGTAGCTACAAAGATACTTACAGACCTATATGACAGACAGTATAATGTGGGAGAGTGGCGAAGTCTACTGAAAATGGAGTCGTTCGAGTTAAAAGACCCAACAATTACCATGCTTACTGCCACTAATGAAGCTATGTCTGAGGACTTTTTCACACGTAGCGCAATTCAGGGAGGCTATTTTGCTAGAACATTCATTGTTTATGAAAAAGAGAGTAAAGTATCAAACAGTCTTATATATCCTTTGTCTCATCCTCCTAACTATGTTGAGTCTGCCAATTATCTCAAACAAATTTCAAAGTTATCTGGACAGTTTCATCCAATCGCTCAAATAGAACAAACTGAAGAATATAAGTATAGAAAAAGGAAACATGGTAGGGATGTCTACTTTAATGAAGTAGGAATCATATATGATGATTGGTATGAAAACTTCAAGGAGGTTGTTAAAAGTTCAGAGAAGGATGAAACAGGCACACTCAACAGATTCGGAGATAGTGTATTAAAGGTGGCTATGTTACTATCCCTCGCGTATCATCCCGAATTAGTTCTAACTCCCGAGGCTATGACTGATGCTATCACTGAATCAGAAAAGTTACTAGGTAATGTCCGAAAGACTACTTTAGGAAAGCATGGAATCAGTCAATCTGCCTTACTGAAAACTACAATTATTATGGAACTATTGAATCGTGATAATCATCAAGTCACTAGACTTCTTCTAATGAAGAAAATGTGGCAGCATTACGAAAGTTCACAAGAGTTCGATGATATCATGCAATCGTTTGATGCAACTGGAATGATTAAGACTAACTCAATAGGTAATCAGATTGTGTATACCATGCCTCCAGACCAAGTTCAAGAATTAAAAGTGTATATGGAAGGGAAGTCAAAAAAATGATTGGAAGCACAACGATGTTCAATTTACTATTAAGTCAAGCATCCGAGTTACATGCTAAGAAAAGTCATGATTATGCGTCCGAAGGTAATCCTTATGGAAATTACCATTTCGCGGGGCAAATGGGTCAATTATTCGATGATTGTAGAGATGCAGGATTCGTAGCTAGAATGGGAGAAAAACTCTATCGCCTCGCAAATCTAGAGAATGACGGTAAGGTTCCAAAGAATGAATCAGTTGAAGATACAGAGATAGACCTCATCGTTATTATGGTCCTCTGGATGAGTGACCGTAGGGAGAGAAGGGAAAGAATAAAATTACTCCCTTTAAAAAAGGGAATAATAACTAATATCGAAATTCCCGAAGGATATTAATTATTTAACACCCCCATAAGTTTGAACACCCATTCCAAGTGCTGCTGGAATAGCGAGTGGTAGCAATTCAGGACTTTCTTTTGCAAGTTGATAAACATCTTGCATAAGAATAGGGATAAATCTTTGTGCAATTGCATTTTCCATTGGATTCATAGTTTTAAAATTCATCTTCTGACCAGACATTTCTTTCTTACCTGTCAAAAGTGCCCAACCAAAGTTTATTACTGGATGAGTCTTACCACGTAGAAACCGCGTGGCAATTGTAGCAGGTGATGGGTCAAACGGACCAGGACGTTCATTCCACAAGTCATATTTTCTTCCACTAGTAGAACTAGATACTGTCTGTCCTCCCTTACCCATAAATCCAGTAGCAAGGTCCAATGGAACTGCACCAGTATCAGTTCCTTCTTCTAATCCTGGAACTCTAGCAAAGGTAGGTCTAATTAATCTATTCGCAGCTACGACATACTGTTGAAATCCTGCCCAAGGGTCAAGTCGAGTATTTCCAATTTTAGCTTTTCCAAAGTCTGAATTATTAGGGTCAGTTTCTACTTCTGCTCCTGCCATCTTAGCAAGTTGAAGAACTGAATTACCTACAGCAGTAATCGCAAATAAACTCTTTAAGGCTTCTTTACGAACCATTGGAGTAGCCATAATATAATATGCAGGATTAAGTATCTTAACTCTAGATGCAATTAGTCTAGGTGCAAATAGTCCGGTATTCAATAGAACAGCAGAGGATTCCAAACTCAATTCAGTTTTACCACCAAATAGTTTTTGAAATCTATCAGGAATATCTACTGATAATTTACCTCGTCCGGAAGCAGTATTAACGAAGTCTGCTAATGCACGAGCCAGGGGAAGATTTCCTTTAGTATTACTACCTAGAATATCTGCATTTTTAATTAGATTTTCAAATACATCTGCTCTAAGATTATTCAAGAATGCTGTATAGGCTCTATTAGATGCTCTCACTACAGGCACCTTCTCAGCCCATGTAGACATAATAGCTTCTTCACGTTTACTTAGGTCAGTCAAATCAGTTAATTTCAAACCAGCGTCATCAGCAAATGATGGAAGTTTATTTCCTAAATCATCAAAACGCTTCTTAAATAGTGGTCTTTCTGCAATAGCAGCTTGACTAGCTTGAAATCCTTCTTCTGAAGCCCATGATTTCATCATAGGATTTAAAGCAGTCCAAAATTCCTTTTTATGAATTAATGGCAATCCCTGTCTTAATGGAGCAGATAAGTCCCATGATGCCATGATACCGCGAGGAAGATTAAATACTTCCGCTACAATAGAAGATTTCTTAGCATCTTGAATTGCACCTAATTCACCCCTAGCACCCTGTTTAGTTGGACGTTGTTTACCTACTTCTTCTTCAAGAATAGGAGCCTTTGTAGTAGTTTCTGTCTTCTTAAATCTAAAATCTCCAGCTTCATTTTTACCTTCAAATCTAAATCCTGCATCAAATAGTTTCTTAACATTTCTCGGAATAGCTTGAGCACTTTTAACTACGACTATTTCTCCTATAGGAAAGTCATGAAGAAACTTTTCTGGTTTTCCCTGTCTAATGAGAACTTCGCCCTTTTCACCCTTAAACCGACTACCAAATCCTGTAGGTTTATCAGCTTCGGCTTGTTTCTTTTCTGCTAATTCAATAAACTTTAGAACCTTACCACGCCAAGTCTGACCTTCTTTTAATGGATTCTTTGCAGCCGTAGATAGAATACTTTGATACTCTATATCTGGAGCATTTGCAGCATCTAATTCAGCTACTCTTGCAGCCCAAGTTTCTGCGGCTGTTTTAGGCGTAATCTTAGTAGGTGTAACTGGTGTAACTGGAGTCTCAACTGTAGGAGTAGTAACCACAGGTTCAGGTGGAGAAGTAACTACATCCCACGCAGCTTTCATATCAGGAGGTAAATCAGGATGATTCTTAATACTCTCCAGTAATCCTCTATATGTAATAGCTTCTTGTTCAGTATACTGATTAATACCCTTCCTTCGACGCATAGCCCGCAAATCATTAACCATTCCATTAAGGTCAGCACTACCAGTCTCAGTGATAGGAATTCCTATGCTACTTGTTTTGACCTTCGCAGGTTTAGTCACTTTAGGAGCAGGTTCATTAACAAGTTCTGGTGGTGCCTCAAAGACTGGAGGAGCTTCTCTAAATACAAAATCTCCATTCTCAGTTAATGAATCATATTCAAATCCCTGAGCGCGAGCATTACGAATAAAGTCTGGAGTAACCTTCTCTTTAGGAACAACTGCTTTACCTGTTGAAACTTCTGGAGCTGCTGCTACGGGTGCCTCAATAGGTGCCTCAATAGGTTTAACAGGAACAGGTCCAACCCCCGGTTGTTTAATTGGAAGTTCTGTAACTCCACCTATCTTACGAGCAGTTTGTATCTCACCATATTCTTTAGGTCCAATTACATCCTTAGCCTTATTCCAAATTACCCTAGTTAGATTAAAATTAACTCCAAGTTCTTTCTGCAATCCCGCCATATTCTTTACTTGACCACTTCGCATTAATTCCACTACTTCTGGAATTCCAAGTTTAGGCACTTGAACTTTTGGTTCACTAGCCAATACAGATTCAGTGAATGGGGTTGATTTAACTGGAGTAGGTTCAATAGGTGGAGTAGATTCAATTACAGGTTTTGAAACAACAGGTTCAATAACTGGAGTATCAGTCATTTGAATTCCTGCCATTGAAACAGGGGCAGGAGGTTCAGTAGTTTTCTTAAATTTCCAGTCACCATTATCATCTAATCCCTGGAATTTATATCCCTGCTGTTTAGCCTTTTCAATAAATTCGGGATTAACTTGTTCCTTCCCAAATACATATGTAGGTTCAATGACCTTACCAGTTTTAGTTTTAGCAACAGGAGGTTTAACTTGTTTAGCAGCAGCTTTCTGTTCAGCTTTATAAATCTTTTCCAGTAACTTTAATGCGTGTTCTTGATTTATTTTACCATCATTAAATGCAGTATGGACTTCTTCTGGGGTAGTGAGAAGTGCATCAATCGAAGTAAATACAGGTTTAGTCTCAATACCTTGTGGCTCGGTTTTCAGTGGCTCGATTACAGGCTTCGAGACAGCCGGGTTTACTGCGGGTCGAATCGGGAGTGAAAGTTGCTCCCCGGTCGATTTTGTAGCTTCTGGACCGTGTTCTATATCAAACCATGCTGATTCTGGAACTTCCGAAATAGTAGGTTTGACTGAAGGTTTGGTAATATTAAGTTTAACTTTCGGAACATGTCCACCCGGTCTTATTCCTGCAAGTCCACCTAATAGTTCTAATCCACCACCTATACCTTGTGCCCAATTACCCTCTGTAGCTCCACCATAAATATTTTCTGCACCTTCATAAGCTACAGGGAGAGATAGTCCTTGCCTACCATACTGTAATCCTTTAGCAATAGCAGGTAATCCATACTTCGCGGCTACTACTTCACCTGCACCTAATCCAGCAAATGCAAGATTTAATGGAGATGATAATCCAGATACCATATCAGCTAAGAAATTCGCACCCCCTCCAATGACAGGATGTTCCTTCGCGAATTCATCTGTAGCTTGCCTAATAGCAGGATTTCCACGAATATCTGCAATAGGCGTGGATATAGCAGCCCACCCTTTTCTAAGTAAACCGGGGTCACGTTCTTCAGTAGATTCATCTATAGTATCAGGAATGAATCTAGGGTCTCTTTTCGGCTTATCTGGAGTAAATCGTGAATCTTTTTGTGGCATGTTATCTCACCACTTTAAATCCAGCCGCAATAGCTTCAGCTTCAGTTCCTTCAAAAGTTCCAGTTTCACCATCTTTACTAACTCGAATAGTTCCAGGTTTAAGATTCAATGAAACTGAGGGCATTTCACCATAAATGTAGTCTTGTATTTTATTATATTGTTCTCTAGTAGGACCACTATCTCCAGTTATTTTATTAGTTTTAGGGAAATCTAATGTAAATGAATTTGGTCCACTATTGTCTAGGTGAATAAAATCTCTAAGTTTGGGATTAGAATTAAACAATTCACGTGCAAGTAGATATTCTCTAACCTTCTTATTTGCAGCAGTTTCAGGTTTACCTGTAGTAGAACTAGAAGGTGTAGCCTTAGTATCTCTAGCTTGTGTTCCGCGTTCCTTAACTACAGCCATTCTACCAGTTTGTCTTTTATCTTCAGTTTGTCTTGCCTGTTTTCCAGTTGCTTCAATTGTTTCTAATTTATATTCTTGTATTACATTCAATTCATCAGTTTTAGTTAAACTACCAGTTGGAATATCCAGGTCATGAACTTGGTTTGTAATGGGGTCAATAGCATGAACATTTCCACCCTTAGTGGGAATAATTTTCCAACCCGGATGCCTAGCCTTAAACTCATACAAATCAGCACGCTGTTGCTGTATCTTTGCTTGAACTTCATCCTTACGTTCTTTAGCTAATTGTGCCCTATCGCGTAATTCAGCAGAAATAGTCTGATATGCTAGAGTTCTCGAATTGACATTTTCCTGACGTTCAAGATTAGCTGACTGTTGCGCGGGGCCAATCTTATTTTTCCAATCTTCCTGTTTTCGGTCAAAAGGTTCATTATAAAGTGCTTGACCCTCTTTTGAACCCTTTGTATAGTCTACAACCATAGAACCGATACGACGTAACCAACTAGGATTTTCACGTTGTGGATATTGATTAATTAAATCTTCGAATCTATTAGTTGCATCAGTAGTAGGCTGATACATCTCTCTCATTCGAGCATTCACATCATAATCAGGTGATGGTGGAATCATAGGTGGAGGCTCAGAAATACCTTGTGGATTAGCCACACCCATATCTGCACTTGGACCATACACTCCAGACATATCCAATTGCGCTGGATTATATAATTCTGGAGGTATAGGCATACGTCCAGTTATACCTCCTTGTGATGGTAAATCATTACCATAAACAGGAGGAAATAAATTCTTCAATCTCATGGATTCAAGAAAGCTAGGCATTTTAATTTCCTTCTAACTTACCAACCACTATTATTAAAGAAGTTAGTTCCTTGACCTTCAGTAATACCAACACCCGGTTGATTATAGTAACTTGGACTATTCATATAAGATAAGGAGCCACACTACCTACAGCACCTAATACTTGCTGCCACCAGGGTTTAGATTCAGTCATACTACTGGCTGCACCACGTTGAGTATTAAGATAACCAAGACCGAGATTATTACGTGCATCTTCAGCACCAAATCTTTGACCATAAGCATTTAATGCCTGATTGCCAAATGTAGCCGCCATAGCAGGAGTAGTTCCATACAGATTAGCTTGACCCCCTAATGAAGATAGTTGGGCACCTTGCCAATCTCTTAGTGATTGTGCATTTAATCCCTGAGCCTGTAAATCTGCACCCTGATTAGCAATTCCAGCCTGTAACTGTCTACCTGATTCATCACTAGCTAATCCACCCATTGTTCCGCCAATACCTGTCAATCCTGCTAATCCAGAAAGTTTACCCTGTCTAATAGCATCAGCTAGACTAGCATTAACACCAGTCATAGCTCCTGCCATTTGTTCAGGCATATCTCTCTGCATCTTACTAAGTGCAGCGATATAATTAGGCGAACCACCCGCACCACCTAATGACCTAGCACGATTTAATTCCATCATGCTATTACTATATGCAGAACGAATGGGACTAACACCACGCGCTCTGAGTTCTTGAATATCAGTAGGTGAATATCCACCAGTTTCCGCGAAGTTACGATACCCTGGTGCAGCTTCGCGAAGATATCCATAACCTTCTGTCAATTCAGCAGGTCTATTGACACTCACTGATTGAGCACCATAACTCCTAGGTCCGTTGACTAGAAGATTCTTATTAAAATCTTGATAACCACCCATAATGTTACTATAATCACCCATCTGCTGACCTACACCCTGACGATAGGTATTATAGAAATCCTGACTAATGGGTGTAAATTCATTCTCCGTAGCAGTCGGAGCCTTAGTAGAAGCGTATCCTGCACTAGAGGTATTCGCTACATTACTAAGCTGTTGCTGTCGCGACTTATCTTTCCCCATGTTGGCACCTTTATACTAAATGCTGAGCTACGAGGATGAAACCCATGTTTTACAAGATGACTAGCGTATTCGTTGTCTTTTACAAATGCAATCAATTCATCAAGGTTAAATCTACTACCCAGATAAAGTGATATTCTTTGTGCTTCTCTTAATGCTTTACCAATTTTAATCCTATTCTTATCTTTATCAGTAACGAGTATAATTTCACCAATGGGTTGAACTCCACCAGCTACAATTATATCATCTTTATCATCTGTAACCACAAAACCACAAAGAAAGTTATTCAAAAAATCAGGAAATTCTAAATCAGAATAGAAATTCTCATGTAATTTCCTGATTTTCTCAATATCTTCTGGTTGTAATGCACGAGTTTTCATTTGCTCTGTCCAGTATCCCATTCAATATGAATATGGTCTACTTCTACTATTACTTGATAAGGTGCCAGAAGTCTTAATTGAAGATATTTAGCTAAATCTTTATAATCTTCAGACAAGAAGGTGGTGGGACTTATATCCCAGGCAAGAGATTTACCATGAAATGTAAACTTTGTCCCACCACTTCCATGAACTCCATTATCTATAGCATTAATATTGACTGATTTCTTATTGAGTTGACTCCAGTTATCTATAACTACTAATAAGTTATAGGTTCTAGAGTCAAACATCCCTATTTTAACATAGGGGTCTGACGTTCCCGGCAAACCTCTAAATATTAACATACATCACTCTTAATTAGCCAAGAACAATTCTATCACCGTCGATAGTGAGAGTCAAGATGTTATTAGTTCCCGCATATGCTTGAAAAATCTCTGCTGCATCCACAATATAGTAGCAAAAATGGTCAAGCACAGCACCAGCAGCGATACTATACACATCAAAGATTCTAGTTCCCGCCGCGTCTGCTCCGATGGATGCAGTAAATGTCACGGCAGCACCAGATGGATTCTGAACATGAATATGTCGCACAATAACCTTTTCAAGTGCAGCAACAGTAAATTTAGTAGCAGCAGCATTAGTAACTAGAGCAGGTCCAGCAAGTCTCGTTGCAATCCTAGCCATTGTTATTCTCCTTTACACTTTGGTAACTTCAATCCTTGTGCATTTATGTTTACGTGAATAAGTCGCACATCCAACTACAAAATCTGTATGCTCTTTCAAATGTTCAAATGGTTGAACAACAGGAGCACTAATTCTTTCTATTGCATTATTATCCCATATATAAAATTCCTAATTACCTTCAGTAGAAGTAGCTTGGTATTTATACTCTCTAACTGCCATAATAACCTCCTATTAAAAGATTTTCTTCAACCTAAAATACGAACCTTTATATACAGTAACAATACGACCAGCAGCAGCAGCAAATAGTGCAAAATAAAACCTTATCGCACTTTCTGCCGCAAATGCAGCGGGAGTCGTAAGATTTATTCTTCCCCATATAACTAATTTAGTATCTGCTGCATCAGTTCCGGATTGAAATCCATTTACTGTAGGATAATAAGTATAATTTCCACTTATTGCTGATGGTCTAGCAGTTAAAGCTGCTCCTAATGCTGAGTTATTATGTAAATCAAATCCTATAAATCCAGAAATATCCGCAACATTTCCACCTAATCTCCAATTCCACTTAAAATCACCTGTAGCATTATTTCCACTATAAATAAGACAATATTCCATTATATAAACTGAACTAGTTGCAAGTGAAGTATAGAATAGTTCAGAATCCGCAGTTAAAACTGTGCTATTATTTACAGCATCATCGGCAACTTTCGTTACAGTTACAGTCCAATCTGAACCACTTGAACCAGTAGGACCAGTAGGACCAGGAATTATAAATGGATGTTCAGGTTCTTCTGGTTCATACATTGGAACATATATTCCAGAAGAACCTTGCATACCCATTGGTCCAGGGGGTCCAGTCGCTCCACCTGATATAGTAGATTCAACATAAGAAGGATGAACTAACCCTTCAAAATAAGTAGTTACACTGACATTAGCTGGTCCAGAGACTCTGGCTACATACAGTTTCCACACTAATCTCTGAGTAGGCAGAATATTGACAGTAGTGAGCTTATATAAATCCCAATTAACTTCGTCTATTGCAGTATCGGTAGTAGGGTCTGAATACGATGAACCTACAAGAGTTTCACCAGTTCCATCTGCGTTACAGTAATAAGTTTCAACTAGATATCGTGCAAATCCACCAGCAGTTGTAACTGCACCATGAATATGTCTAAATGCAGCTCCCGGAGGAATCGTATATACACCCGGAACACCAGGTTCAGTAACAAACTTATAAAGAAGATTATCACCTACTCCCGCACATACTTGAACATTCGTTGCTTCTGCATTAGCTGAAGGATTTTTTAACGCCTTTTTATACCCCGCGATATCCGAAGCATCAGTAAT
>Ga0315291_10012176_pt1 | contig 10446 bp, 12 predicted proteins | sample YL17G12_20_MG_FD_203070 | JGI IMG/M metagenome (GOLD analysis project Ga0315291, IMG submission 203070) | Sediment microbial communities from Yellowstone Lake, YNP, Wyoming, USA - YL17G12_20 | ecosystem: Environmental > Aquatic > Freshwater > Lake > Sediment | place: USA: Wyoming | collected... | reverse complement strand
CGATCATCGCGCTGATGAGCAAGAGCGAGACGGCCACAACCGCCAGAAAGGCCGCGTCCACAGTTGCCCCTAATCTCGCCCGAGCGCCTCGAGCACCTCGGCGAGTATCGCCAGGCCCCGGTCGGCCTGCTCCTTGCTCAGGACCATCGGAGGCAGCAGGCGTAGCATCTGGTCGCCAACCGTGATGAGGAGAAGTCCGCGGGCAAGGCACTCGGCCTTCGCCCGCGCCGCCACGGGACGCGCCAGGTCCACTGCTATCATGAGCCCCCGCGCCCGGACCTCGGTCACCAGAGGCGTCTTCTCCTGGATTACCTTCAGTCCCTCTGCCAGACGCTCGCCAATGGCAGCGGCGCGCGCGAGAAGGTTTTCGTCTCGGATGGCGTCCAGCACGGCCACCGCGACCGCCGCCGGCAGCGGGCTCCCGCCGAAGGTGGAGGCATGGTCTCCGGGCTCGAAGGAGCTTGCCACAGGCTCCCGTGCCAGCATGGCGCCGATCGGCACGCCTCCGCCCAGGCCCTTTGCCAGCGCCATGACATCGGGCTCGACATCGTAGTGCTGGTAGGCGAACATCTTCCCGGTCCGGCCCAGCCCCGTCTGCACCTCGTCGAAGATCAGCACCGCGCGGTGCGTGTCACACAGCCTGCGGGCGGCGGCCAGATACTCGGCCGTGGCCGGGTAGACTCCGCTCTCGCCGAGGATCGGCTCGAGCATCACCGCGCAGGTTCTCGCGTCAACGGCTGCCTCCAAGGCCGCGACATCGTTGAACGGCACGTGGACGAACCCTGCCGGCAGCGGCTGGAAGGCCTGCTGGTACTTGGGCTGACCGGTGGCGGCGAGCGCGCCCATCGTGCGGCCATGGAACGACCGCAACACCGTTATGACATGGTGCTTGTCTGGCCCGACCGCCTTATAGGCGTGCTTGCGCGCCAGCTTGATGGCCGCTTCAACCGCCTCCGCGCCGCTGTTGCAGAAGAAGCATCTGCCACCGAACAGCTCGGAGAGCCGTTGCGCCAGCAGAAGCTGCGGCTCGCTGAAGAAATCGTTCGAGACGTGGATCAGCTTGCCGGCCTGCTGCCTGATCGCCTCCACCACCTTCGGATGGCAGTGGCCCAGACCCGTGACCGCACGACCTCCGCTCACGAAGTCCAGGTACTCCCTCCCCTCGGTGTCCCAGAGCCGCGCGCCCTCGCCGCGCGCGATCACCATCGGCATGCGGATAGGCGTATAGAGATTCAGCAGACAAGCACGCTCGAGCGCCTTTGCCTCGTCAATATTCAAAACCTGCCTCCTGCTCACTCGAGATCATCGCCGTAGTCGTCGCCCAGGTCATCTCCACCCTCGAAGTCACTATCGCCCAGGTCATCGAGTTCGTCTTCACGTCCGATGGCCGCGATCCGAGAGATCAGCTTCGAGAGCTTGCGCGAGCCGCAACGAGGGCACGCGCGCTTGGGCTTCGTTGCCGTCATGCCCACCAGGAGCGTGAATCTGCGACCGCACTGATTACACCGGTATTCGTAGAGCGGCATCCTCCCTCACTCCTCTTCTCAACCGCTGACGACCATGGTCCCGATCCCCACGTCGGTCAAGAGCTCCATCAGCAGCGCGTGCGGCAGCCGGCCGTCTATGATGTGGCACTGGCGCACTCCGGCCGCCAGCGCGTCCAAGCAAGCCATTACTTTCGGGATCATCCCGGCCTCGATCTGTCCGGCCGCAATCATCTGCTGGGCGCCGCCTGCCGTCAGCTCCGAGACGAGCGAACCCGGGTCCGACCGGTCCACCAAGACGCCCCGCACATCGGTCAGCAGCACGAGCTTGCGCGCCCCAAGCGGCCCGGCCACGCGTCCTGCGAAGTGGTCGGCGTTGATGTTCAGAGTCTCGCCACCGGCATCGGCCCCGATCGGCGCGATCACCGGGATGAAGCCTTGCGCCAGCAGCCCTTGCACGAGCGACGGATTGACCTCCAGCACCTCGCCTACCAGGCCGAGTTCCTTCTCCCCCGCAACCTTTCCGGCGAGCACCATCCCGCCGTCCTTCCCGCTGAGGCCGATGGCCCGCCCGCCCTGGGCCTGCAGCGCCGCGACGAGCCCCGGGTTCGTCCGGCCGACCAGCACCATCTGGGCGATCTCGACCGTTTCCGCGTCGCTCACCCGCTGGCCCTCCACGAACTGCGGCGTCTTGCCGAGCCGCGTCATCATCTCCGAGATATCCGGGCCGCCGCCGTGCACGACGACTGGGCGCAGGCCGACATGCTCCAGCAGGACGATGTCCTTCAGCACCTCGGTCCGCAGCTCCGGCTCGACCATCGCCGCGCCGCCATACTTAACCACCAACGTCTCGCCGCGGAACCGCCGCAGGTGAGGCAGTGCCTCGATCAGCACCGCCGCGCGCTGGCGCAGGTTGTCCATGTCCGGCTGGCTTCTTGTCGGTTGCATGCTCGATCTCCCCGCCGCGAACGGAACTTGAAAGCAGAATGCGGCGATATCCGCAAGCCGTGCAGATCAGGTGTGATATCGGGAGTTGATGCGCACATAAGCGGCCGTCAGATCACACGTCCACATCAGGGCCTCGCTCTTCCCGGCGTTGAGGTCCAGGCTGATTGAGACCTCCGGCCGGCTCACAGCCGCGTGCGCGGCCTCCGCGTCGTGCGCGCAGACCGATCCGCGCCGCACGACCCGCACCTCCCCAAGCCGCAAGTCCACAAGCTCCGGGCGGAATGGCACGCCCGCGCGCCCGGCGGCAGCAAGGATGCGGCCCCAGTTGGGATCACCCCCGGCAAGCGCCGTCTTGACTAGCGGCGACTCGGCGATCGCGCGAGCGATCTGCCGCGCGTCTTTCTCCGAGGCCGCGCCGGCCACCCGTATCACAACCAACCGCGCTGCGCCCTCTCCGTCCCGCGCTAACTCTTTCGCAAGGTAAGTGCATACTTGGTCGAGCGCAGCCTGGAACTCCCCAAAGCCGTGGCGCGATGTCACCTTGCCCGCCTCCGCCTGACCGTTCGCCAGCAGCAGCACCGTATCGTTGGTGCTGGTGTCACCGTCAACCGTTACCCGGTGGAAGGAGCGATCCACCGCGGCCAGGAGGCACGATTGGAGGAGCCCCGGCGCCACGTGCGCATCGGTGGTCAGGAACGCCAGCATCGTCGCCAGGTTGGGCGCGATCATCCCGGACCCCTTCGCCATCCCGCCCACACGGACGGGCCGCCCGTTGAGGTCCAACTCGACCGCGGTGGACTTGGGCCGCGTGTCGGTCGTCATTATCGCCTCGGCGGCGCCCGAGCCCCCGTCCGGTCCCAAGGCAGCAACCGCCTTCTTGATCCCGGCCGACAGCTTGTCCATAGGCAGAGGCTGGCCGATGACCCCGGTCGAGCACACCAGCACCGACCGGCGCGGCGCTCCCAGAGCGTCCGCCGTCAGGTCGGTCGTACGCACCGCGTCGCGGTAGCCGCGGCTACCGGTGCAGGCGTTCGCGCAGCCGCTGTTGGCGATGACCGCGTGGATCGGCTCGCGGCCGACCCGGTCCTTCGTGACGAGCACGGGCGCCGCCTGGAAGCGGTTGGTCGTGAAGACCCCCGCCACCGCCGCGGGCGCGACGGTATGGATGAGCGCGAGGTCCAGCCCGCGGCTCTTGATGCCGCAGCGCACCCCGGCGGCCTCGAATCCGCACGGCGCGGCAACGCCGCCGACCACCTCGCGCAGTATCTCGCGGTGCCTTGCTCTCGGCAACTGACTGCTCCTTCTTGCCCGCCTCAGGCGGGCTCACACCGCCGGAAGAGGCTTTACGGATAGGCAGCCGGGACAGATATCCCCGTCGGCTCCTCGAACCCCGCCATCAGGTTAAGGCACTGGACCATTTGACCGGCGTAGCCCTTGCCGAGATTGTCGAGGGCGGAGACGAGTATCGCCCGGCCCGTGGACTCATCTAATCCAACGGCGAGAAAGCAGTTGTTCGTCCCCGCCGCCCACTTGGTGTGCGGCCACTTCCCTTCGGGCAGAACGTGGACGAACGGCTCCTTCTCGTAGCCGCGCGCCAGGCAGTCGCGAAGCTCGCCCGCCTCCGCGCCAGCCTTCGGTCTGGCATATATGGTGAGCAGGATTCCTCTGGACATCGGGACCAGATGCGGCGTGAAGGCCAAGCGGACCTCTGAGCCGGCCAATGACGCCAGCTCCTGCACCATCTCGGGCAGGTGCCGATGCCCGCCGACGCTGTAGGCGGCGGCATCCTCGTCCGCCTCCGGGAAATGATAGGGGAGCGTCAAAGACGTGCGCCCCGCTCCGGAAAGGCCTGTCTTGCCGTCCGCGATGATCTCGTCCGTCTCGATGAGGCCGTCTCGCACGAGCGGGCGCAGGGCCAGCAGGGCTGCGGTGGTGTAGCAGCCGGGAACTGCGACGAGGCGAGCCGACCTGATGGCCTCTCTGTTCCACTCCGGCACGCCAAAGGCAACCTCCGTGAGGAGCTCGGGGCACAGGTGCGGCCGATTGTACCAGCGGGCGTAGACCGACGCGTCCCGCAGGCGGAAATCCGGGCTGACATCGACAACCCTGGAGCCTGCCTCCAGCAGCCCCGGCACGATCTCCATGGCCAGCCCCGCAGGAACCGCCAGCAGCGCGAAGTCGCAGCCTACGGCCGCCTGAGGATCGAGCTTCTCGAGGGGAAGATCCACCCCGGCCAGATGCGGATAGACCTCGCTCACCCTCTGACCAGCATAGGTCTCAGACGTGAGATGAGACAGGCTGACATGCGGGTGTGAGCGAAGCAGCCGGATCAACTCTACGCCGCCGTACCCGGTGGCCCCGATGATCGCCACATTGACCATAGAAGTGACCTCAGATTACGGATTATACACTAACACAGAATCAGCCGACAAGGCAAAGCAAAGCGGGGTAGTGGGTCAGTTTGAACTAGGCTGGAGGGAAGAGATCAAAACCCATGCGGGTTGTGGTAGTTGGCAATTCCACTCGGCCGAGTACGCGACAACCTCTTTTCTCGTACCACTCTATCCGCTCGAAATTCGCGTCGAGCGCTAGGAAGCGGCAACCAACGTGGGGGGCTATCGAGAATCTCGCTATAGACACTGCCTGGTCGAACAACCAAGTCCCTTTCCCTTGGTTGCGATACCGCTCGTCTGTCGCCAGTCGCCCCAAGAGAATGACAGGGACAGTCTTCTCGTCCCCGGCAGGTCGAAGCCCAGTAGATGATCTAACTTCCTTTGACAATTCCTCAAAGCGGACCAGACCGCAGGATAGTGAGAAGAAGCCGATGAGGGCGTCTCCCGCCCAACCAAGGTAGACTTGCGCTAGACGATCCCGCACATATCTTGCCGCATCATCAACCAGAAGATCACGTAGGTCAGGCGGGTCGCTACAACAAAACCCCGCCACCTGATCGGGGACGGGGTCGGTCAGTAACGTCAACGAAAGGCCGGGCGCGTTCATCGCGACGTGTCGGTAGCCTCTGACTCGCGCGACCGCACACGTTCCTTGTGCAGTTGCTCGGCGCGCTTGAGTGTCTCCAACGCGGCCTTAGAAGGGCGCGCCGAGAGAAGCTTCTTGTACTCAGCGGCGGGGTCTTTGCATCTGACGACGAACTCGAACTCCAGTGGCCGGGCCATTGTCTCTCCTCGCCCTCGCCTCAATGGATAGGCCGTACACACCGTAGCATACCACGAAAGTGACCAGCCCAATAGCGAACATCTGTACCAATAAGCCCTGACGTTCGCTCTCCTCTGTTACAGAACGACCACACGAATTCGCGACCAACGGGCCCGAAATCGTTCGGCCGACGTGAAGTCGGCCGAAGGCATTATAGCACGTTTGTCAACACGTGTGTCGGTCTTTTTCGACAGAAACTTGACTCTTCGGGGTCGCCGTGCTATCCTGAGCTATGCCTAAACGGTCAAGCAGGGGAAAGCAAGGCCCCGAGGACGTGAACGAGATCGCGTTCCGGGTGGCGAGGGAGGCGACGGGGGAAGCGCCGCAGGAAGCGCCAAGCGGAAAGAATCCGGCGGCTGTCGCCCTGGGCAAGCTTGGAGGCGCGAAGGGCGGCAAGGCGCGGGCTGCGAAGCTATCAGCCGAGCAGAGGAAAAGCATAGCGACCAATGCCGCTCGCATCCGATGGGGCAGGCCTAACGATACCTAGTCTAGGGCTACAGCATTGGAGGGGCGCTCGGTGTTGGCTCTTTCCCAATGAGACCCTTGGCCTTGCCCTGCATGACGATATAGGGTTGCATGAGGGGGTTGAGGAAGCGGTATCGGTTCCGGTATGAAATGCCCATCTGCTGTAGTATCGGCCCCCTTACGTTGCCACAGAAAGCATATAGGTGGGGTGCGAAGTTAGGGATGTTGTAGGTCTTCCCCGTGATCTCCCTTAAGGGTTCCCTGATGTCCCCGGCCGCGAAGTATCCCAGATCATCTGTCCGCGCAAGGGCACACGCGAGTAACACATGCGAGAATATCGTATCCTTCCTTACGCTCGTCGTGGCCCGGTGATAGGCCGTTCTGATAGACTGGTCGGCCAGTTGTAGAGCCGTCTCAATGGCCACTTCAACGTGGCGCAGAGTTACGCTATGAGACTTACTGTCTGCCGCTGCCCTGACGGCCTGGAGTGCCAGCGCGTGCGTATAGTGTGGTAACCCTAAAGAGAGGTTGGCGATTTCCTCCTTGGCATTACTCTCTATCACCATGTCTAGGACCTGCATCCCCTTTTCTATGATCTCGCGAAGTTCCTCATTTGACATCCGCGGCATGTGGATTTGCATCAGCGCACGCTCAACAGACTGGTGCTGCTCGATGAGTTCGGTAACGCTGTCTGCGACCCCTACCAATACTATGGTAGCTGCTATCGCGTGATCGGAAAGGGTCTTGATGGTATCCGCGATAGTTGCCCGTACTTTCGCGTCCCGTATTCTGTCAAACTCGTCTATGATGAGTATTGGGACGCTCTGAGAAGACAGACGCGCGAGAGTCTGGCGCACGTCCTCGGGAGCGATGTTCCTTCCTAGCTGTTTCGCCAGGGTCATCGTTTCCTCGGTAGTGCTCGCGCCAATACCGATGCCTCGAATCTCCTGAGTTAGGGTGATCTGCTCGAACATCTTCTTCCACATGCTCGAATAAGTATCGGAAGTATCACAGTTGATTCGAGGGGCAAGAACACGAGGGGCAGTCAGTTTCGTTGAGATGATGTTGGCTAGGGATGTCTTCCCGACGCCTCGCTCACCGAAGATGATAGCGTGTTGTCCCTTCTGGCTGACGGCATCAACCACCTGACGGAGCTGTGCGATACGGCCGGCGAAGAGACTAGCCGCGTCAATAGGTGCTGCCGGCGTGAATACCTCGCCAGCCCTGATCGCCAGATCCTGCCAATCATTCTCTGTCATCTGCGCTCTCCCTTACAACGCTCGTCTCATCGTCAAGTTTCACCGGGTGATTATCAAGTTTTGGCGGAAGTTCGTCAAGTTTCGTGCCCTACGCCCGTACAACGCCCCACTTTACCCCTTGACAAAGCTTGGACGCTCATGTATACTGGTCACTATGAACAAGCTATCGCCTGAGCGCCGAGCAGGTGTAATCCGGTGTCTGGCAGAGGGAAACTCGATTCGCTCCACGGTGCGTATCACCGGGGCAGCGAAGAACACCGTGACCAAGCTTCTCGTGGAGCTTGGTCACGCCTGTTGGGAGTACCAGAACCAGGCCCTGCGGGAACTGGCCTCGAAGCGCGTGCAGTGCGACGAGATACGGTCTTTCGTCGGCTGCAAGGAGAAGAATCTACCGGAGGCCAAGCGCGGCGAGTTCGGCGTTGGCGACGTGTGGACGTGGACGGCAATGGACGCCGATACCAAGCTTATGATCTGCTGGCAGGTTGGGGATAGGAACGCAAGGGAGGCCTACGATCTTATCTGCGACCTCGAAAGCCGCCTTGCGAACCGGGTACAGCTAACGACGGACGGCCTGCGAATCTATCTCACAGCCGTCGAAGAGGTGTTCGGGGCCGACATAGACTATGCCATGCTGGTGAAACTGTACGGTTCGGACGCAGAGGGAGAGAAGCGGTATAGTCCCCCGGTGTGTCTAGCCGCAGAGAAGACCCCGATCTCTGGCAGGCCCGACCCCAAGCACGTTTCTACCAGCTACATAGAGCGGCAGAACCTCACCATGCGCATGAATCTACGCCGCTTCACCCGCCTAACAAACGCCTTCTCAAAGAAGCTGGAGAATCACTTCTGCGCCGTGTCACTCCACTTCATGTACTACAACTTCGCCAGGATTCACCAGACGTTGAAGACCACGCCGGCCGTGGCCGCGGGAGTAACCGACCATGTTTGGACTGTCGAAGAGATTGTCGGACTGCTCGGTTCAAACTGACCCACTACCCAAAGCGGGCCCAACCAAGGAAGCCGAAGCTGGCCTTCGAAGAGGACGCCGCCCGGGAAACAGGTGAAACGAACCTGCCCGGGGCGGCTAGGATCGTCGCGCGCCGATGAATCGCGCCCAGTACATGCGGTCGTAGAGCGCGTCTATCCCCACGCAGCTGCGCCGCGAGGAGGCGTGGATGAAGAGGCCGTTGCCGATGTAGATGCCCGTGTGGTTGATGCGACCCGACCTGCTCACGAAGTAGACCCGGTCGCCCGGCAGCATCTCCGTGTAGTGCACGGCCCGCCCCACCTCGAACTGCTGCGCGGCCGTGCGGGGCAGCTTGATCCCTCTCGACGCGTACACCGTCTGAACCAGCAGCGAGCAGTCAACATCATAGGGCAGGCTCCCGCCATAGCGATAGGCGGTGCCAAGATAGCGGCGAGCTTCCTGCACGATGTCCGGCCGGCCGCCGGCCAGCATCATCTCCAGCTTCTCCGGGGGGATCTTGCGGTCCGTCATCTGCAGGGACGACTTCGGGACCCACCCGGCGGACCCGTCCACCATCACGATCCCCCAGTAGTCACCCCGCTCCGCATTGACGATGAGCTGGGTTCCCAACTGGGGCTCGTAGAGCACCTCGCCACCAGGGGTATCGCCGGGCACGCTGAGGATCGCCGAGGCGCTGGTAACAACCGCGTAGCACGGCTCCAGCAGGTTCAGCGCCGGCTCCGGCGGAGTGGCCCCTTTCCTTACCCCGGACTTGCCCGGCAGCGGTATGGCCAGTGACTGGCCCTTGGTCAGCTCGGCCTCAGTGAGATTGTTGAACTGGCGGATGCGATCGGCCGACACCCCAAACCGCGCGGCGATGTTCTCGACCGTATCACCGGAGCGAACCTGGTAGATCTCGTAGTAGAACCCCAGGTCTTGTTCGGCAAGCATGCCGGGGAGACCATCGGTCGCCTCCTCCTCGTCGGGCTCTTGCGCGAGCGCGGTCTCCGCCTCTGACTCGACCTGAGCCAGGAGCGGGGAGAAACCCAAGCCGACGAGGGCCACGCTCGCGAGCAGCGCCGCAAAGAGCCTGCGGCGCCCCTCGCCCGTGAACCGACCCGACCCGGCATAGCCGGAGCCAAACAGGTTGGGGCCAGGGTCAAGGCAAAAGGCAAAAGGCAAGAAGGGGAATCGGCGTGTTGCTTTTGCCTTTTTACTTTTCACTTTTTCCTTGTCCCGACCTAAATGCGTCAGCGCTTCTTGAACTGGAAGCCGCGCCGCGCGCGCTTGCGCCCGTACTTCTTTCTTTCCTTGACCCGCGGGTCGCGCGTGAGGAAGCCCGCGCGCCGCATGGTGGTGCGGAGGCTCTCATCCATAACGACCAGCGCCTTGGCGATGCCGTGGCGCAGGGCGCCGGCCTGCCCGGCTATCCCGCCGCCAAGGCACTGCGCCCGCACGTCGAACGCCCCCAACCGGTCCGCCAGCTCCAGGGGAGAGCGCACGACCAACTCCAGCGTGGGCCGGCAGACGTAATCCCTCAGCGGGTGGCCGTTGACCGTGATGCGCCCCTCTCCCGGCTCCAGCCAGACCTTGGCGGTAGCGTTCTTACGATGCCCGGTGGCGTAGTATTCCTGAGGCACGTTAGTCATCACCTCCATCCGTCATTCTCAAGTGGGGCGGCCGGTAGGGCACCGGGCCCTGCGCCTGGTGGGGATGCTCCCCGCCCGCGTAGACCTTGAGCTTGCGCAGCATCTCCCGCCCCAGCGTGCTGTGCGGCAGCATGCCCCGCACCGCCGCGCGCAGGGCGCGAGCCGGGTCGCGGAGGAGCAGCTCACCATAGGGCTCGACCTTGAGCCCGCCCGGATACCCCGAATGCCGGTAGCGCATGGTCTTCTTAGCCTTGCCACCGGTGAGCACCATTCCGCTCGCATTAACAACCACGACATGATCGCCGGTGTCCACGTGGGGAGTAAAAGTGGCCTTGTGTTTGCCCCTCAGAACGGCCGCGATATCGGCGGCCAGCCGGCCCAGAACGAGCCCCTGCGCGTCGATCAGCAGCCAGCGGGTCTCGACCTCTCCCGGTTTCGCGGAATAGGTTTTCGTTTTCGTC
>Ga0315291_10012174_pt1 | contig 10447 bp, 10 predicted proteins | sample YL17G12_20_MG_FD_203070 | JGI IMG/M metagenome (GOLD analysis project Ga0315291, IMG submission 203070) | Sediment microbial communities from Yellowstone Lake, YNP, Wyoming, USA - YL17G12_20 | ecosystem: Environmental > Aquatic > Freshwater > Lake > Sediment | place: USA: Wyoming | collected... | reverse complement strand
TTATACACAGGAAGTAATTTATCAAGATCATAGATTTGTAACTTCTACAAAGGAAAGATTAGATTATAGAGAAGTTTTTACAGGCCCACTTCAGAAAGTACATGGAGCTCTGATTGAAGAGGGGTTTGAATTTCAGGGTATATTTAGAAATGGATCTAACGAATGGGAAAAATATCTTTCAGAAACTGTTGTAGAAGCAGCTAAACAAGGAGTTATTCAGAGACATCAAATAGAGTTGGGCGAGGGAGTGACAGCAGAGTATCTTAAAAGACTATAAAGATTAATTTGATAAGATTTATTAACTCTTTTTGTTTTAATAATTCATGGCTAAAAAGAGAGGAAATCAGCTTTATAATGCAGCTATTCAAGATGGATTAAGGCATCTTGTAGGGCAGAGGCCGAGATTATCTGGATTAGAGGATTATATTGCAAAACATATAGACCCTGCAAAACTAAGAGAAGTTATTGGAGGCATTAATAATCATATAAGGCAGCAAGAAAAAAAAGGTAAGCAATTGTCTGATGAAGATAAAGCAAAATTAATTTATGAGAATTTAGCAAACTATGTTGCTTCTGGGGGGGTTTTGGATAGGGCAGGACAAGAAGTTATTCTTAAAAAAAGTTTAGAAGGGAAGGTAAGCAAAAGTGCCTTAAGAAGTTTGTTTTCTAGAGAAAGTTTAGATGGAGATAAATATCTTGATAATGTTGTTGGAGCATTCAGAGATGTTTATGGCTTGTTAAAGACAGGAGACTATGCACAAAGAATGCCAGAACTTGCTTATGCAGTTGCTACAATTTATGATTTGGGATTTTTGAATGCTGCAGTTGATGTTCTTGCCCAACAAGGATTGATAGATGAGAGAAGATACAGGGTAATTAAAAAAGCTGTGAAAGAAAAAACCAAGGTTGCAGCTTCTGCTGCAACTGTTGCCATGGAAAAATATGCTACTCAACAACAAGCGCAAGCTAAAAATCAACAGCAAACACAAGCTAAAAAAATAGCTGCTTCTATTCTTGCTGTTTTAGGAGCAGGATTATTAGTTGTTTCTGGGGTAAATATAACAGGAAATGTTATCGGAAGCAGCTTTAATAATTTTTCAGGGATGTTAACAGGACTTTTATTTTTGTTTGCGGCTTTTCTTATTTTCATAAAAAAGAAGTAAGATTTATTAATCTCCTTTTTCTTGATTATTTATGGTAAAAGAGTGGAGTAAGTTAATTGAAGTATATGCATTGAAAAATGCAGTTGAGCATGAAGGGAAAGCTGAAGAAAGCAAGGTAATAGCTGGATTATTTCATGAGGGTTTGAATAAAGAGGGGGTTTCAGAAATTATTAATGAAGTTAAAGCAGAAGTGAGAAAAGTTAATTCCCTTAGTATTGAAGAACAGAAGAAGGAATACGAGAAATTAAGCAAACTTGCAAGCAAAAGGGAGGAGAGAGTTGGATTGCAAGAACTGCCTGAAATAAGCAAGAATATGGTTTTTAGAATAGCTCCGGAGCCTTCCAAGTATAATCATATCGGGCATGCATTTACTTTTCTTATTAATTATTTATATGCAAGGAAGTATAAAGGGAAATGCAAGTTGAGATTTGAAGATACAAATCCTGAAAAAGTAAGCAAGGAATATGTTGATGCAATGAAAGAGGATATTAAATATTTGGGAATAAAAGTTGACAGCATAAGATTTGTTTCTGATGATATGCCTAAATTGTACAAATACTCGGAACAGCTTATTAAAATGGGCAAGGCATTTATGTGTTTTTGCAGGCAGGAAAAAATAAAAAAATTAAGAGGAGAGGGTAGGGAATGCTCGTGCAGGCAGCACGATGTTAAAAAAAACATGGATGAATGGAAAAAATTTTTGGAAGGCAGGTATATGGAAGGGGAAGCGACTTTAAGATTAAAAGGAAATATGGCTAGCAATAATTATGTTATGAGAGATTCTGTAATATTCAGGGCAGTGAAAGCTAAACACTATAAGAAGAAATATAATATTTGGCCTATGTATGATTTTTACAATCCAATTGAAGACAGTTTAATGGGAGTCACTCATATCTTAAGAAGCAATGAGTTTGAAGTTAGAGTTGAGTTGCATAATTATATAAGAGATTTGCTTAATTTGAAGAAACAGGTAATAATACAGTATGGGAGAGTTAATGTTATAGGGGCTACTACAAAAGGCAGGGAAATCAGAGATTTGGTTGCAGGAAAAGGATATATGGGGTGGGATGACCCTAGATTAGTTACTTTGCTTGCTTTAAGGAGGAGGGGAATTTTGAAAGAGGCATTTTACGAGTTAGTTGAGCAGATTGGTATTTCTAATCATCAGGTTAATTTAAGTTTTGATATGATTGCAGCTATTAACAGGAAAATTCTTGATAAACAAGCTGATAGATATTCTTTTGTTGAAAACCCAGTTAAACTCGAGATAAAGAATTTTCCTGATATTAAGGAAATAAAAGTTAAAATTCATCCTGATAAAAAGGAAACCCGGCTTGTTAGAATAGGGGAAATTTTTATATCAGAAAAAGATTATGAAGCTAATAAGGGGAAAGAGGCAAGATTAATGCATTTGTTTAACATTAAATTGAGAGATGATAATAAGGCTGAATTTACAAGCTTGGAAAATAAAAGCATAGCAAGAATAAACTGGGTTTCTGGGTTTGTTAATGCAAGGATTATGATGCCCGATGCAACACGGATTACAGGGATTGCTGAACTTGCTGTCAAGAAACTGAAATTAGGAAGTATAATTCAATTTGAAAGATTTGGTTTTGCAAGATTCGATAAGCTCAATGAGGCTGGAGAATATGAATTTTGGTTTGCTCATAATTAGGCGAGCCTGTTGTTAGTTTAAAGGAATATGATAAAGACTTATTCTACCTATCCCTCTTTTTATCATCGTTAACTTTATATAGACTAATTTGTTATTGTTCTTAATTAATAAAAAGGAGGTCAAATTTAAGATGCATAAAAAAGGAATTTCTGCTGTCGTAGCGACAATTTTAATTGTATTGTTGGCAGTTGTTGCAGTTGTAATAATATGGGCTGTTTTAAAGCCTGCAATTACAAAATCAGCAGGTCAAGTATCTGCAAATTGCTTGGATATTGATGTGAGCATAGATAGTGTAGATTGTGCAACAGGTGCTGTAACTGTTACTTTAAATACAGGAAGTATAAGTAATCTTACTTTTGTTATGAGTAATGCTACTGCTTCACAAAGTATGATACAAGCAGCTCCAGCTACTTTAGGGACAAAAACATATACTTTTACAACTCTTGTTCCTAGCGCTACAGTTGTGAGGGTTGCTCCAATAATAGTCTTATCAGACGGTAGCAGCAAGATATGTGAGAATTACGCAACTAAAAACTGTGCTTAAATTTTTTATTTTTTTATTTTTTTGAGAGTTTAGGGGAAAGTTTAATAATAATGTATTCTTATTTTTTCTATGAATTTTGATGGAGTATTGGGAATTGTTCTTAATGAAAAAAAAGAAATTCTTCTTGTTAAAAGAAGGGATGTACCTCTATGGACCTTGCCTGGGGGTAATATTAAAGAAAAGGAATATCCTATACAGGCAATTAAACGTGAATTAACAGAAGAAACAAACTTTAAAATCAATGTCTCTTACTTAGCGGGTTTTGGGAAAAGAAAAGATATCGAACATAAAAAAAGGAAAGGGGATTATTTATGTGCTTTTTTTACTTGTCAGAAAATTAGCGGAAATTTTTTTCCAAATGAAGAGATAACAGCTATAAAGTTTTTCAAAAAAAACATGCTTCCGAGGGCAATGCTTCAATGGCATAAAAAAATAATTAAAAATTTTAACAGTTCTCAGAAGAAAAAAATAAATATCAACATGAATTTTAGAGAGGAGTTAATATCCCTCATTTTTCATCCGCTTATTCTGTTAAGATTTTTGATATGGAGATTATTAAATTAAAAATCTTCTGGCTGGTGAATCCAAACATCCCCAACTCTTCTTCCCACCCCTAAAACAACGTCTTTCGAATTTAAATAAAATTCCCGAACTTGTTCTGATTCTGATTCAGAAAAGGCATTATGTTCATGCATACCCTTAGAATGTGGACGATTGTAAAGGTAATCATAAAGTATGCGCCTTAAAAGACTTTCAGAGAGTGAAATTATTCCAGGAGAAACAGGAACATATAATTGAGTATCAGAACTAGTAAGGAGTGGTGTAAGTCCACCACTTGTGCGCATTTCATTTGTTCTGATAAAAATATCAATTGGAGGAACAGGGAATCCAAAATAATCAATACAAAGATCTTGATGAGTTGGCAATCTCCTTGTTTGCTGATATTTTTTGATTGCATTTTGAGCAATCCTTAATGCTTCTCGTTCGGTCGAGAACCCCAACCCAATCAAAATATGGTGTTTTATTTTGCCTGGTTTTAATTCTTTAAATCTTCTTTGATATTCATCAACTAACACTCCTCCTTCAAGTGATCTAACTAAATCCAAATCTCCATAAAAAGAAACCGCTACTGCTTGTTTTTTAAGAATTGCTATTGAATGCTCATCAAGAAGCGGATCAAGCAAATTTTTAAATCCTGCAGGCATAAAATTTTTTCGGAAAAGATTACCATAACTGATAAGGGGGCCCATTACAAAAGGCACTCCAAAATCAAAAAAGATATCAGCAGCACCTAAAGATTTATGCATCATAGTTTTTATATGCTCGGCCTCATAAAGCCAACAATCATCTCGATGAGCGGGGTCTAATTTAAGCATACGTCTAGTACCATCAACCATTAGTGCTATATTTTTTGGTCTTCCTTCTTGAGAAACAATTCTAGCAATCTCTTGGCGTTCAAATTTAAGAAAATCAACCAATTTCATAGTGGTAAACTGCTTTATAGATTTAATAAACTTTACTAATCATTTTTTTATTTTATATATTTAGCCATATACTCTTTTTCTAGTTTGTATCCTAATTTTCTGTAATATTCCCTTACTCCTACTCCTGATATTACAAATAGCTTTCTTATTCCTAAATTTTTGATTATTTTTTCAGCTTCTTTCATTAATTTTTTTCCTAAACCTCTGTGTTGGAAGCTTTCTTTATCTTTTTCTCCTATCCTTAATGTTTTTCCATAAACATGCAACTCACGAATAAATGCCTTGTTTCCTGTGATTCTTAATCTTAATAAGCCAAAAAGAATATTCTGATTATTTACTGCCTCAATAAAAAACTCACTACCCTTCGACGCCTTATAATTAAGTATTTTAAGTTTTATTTTTTTATTTATTACCTGATTTTTTAACTTATCTCTTAAGTTGAAGCCAATTTCCCTGAATCTTATTTCTTTCAGTTTGATTTTTTCGTCCTTGAGATAAGCCTCGACATCTTTTCTTAAATCTATTCTCTCTGTTCCTGCAATTAAAAAAACAGGAGGAATTTCCCTCATAATGCGCATAACTCGGCAATATTCAGGAACAATTTGCAGCATCTTAATTAGTAGTTTTTCAATTTGCTCCTTATTGTAAGGCTTATATTTTCTTTGTTTGTATAATTTTTCTAATCTTGAGCCTTTAATAACCTGGCATGGATAAATTTTTAATTGGTCTGGTTTGAATCTATTGTCTTGAAAAATTTCTTTGAACATACTCAAATCCTTATTAGGATTTGAGCCAGGGAGTCCTGGCATAATATGATAGCCTACTTTAAAGCCCGAATTTTTTAGCAATTTTGTTGCCCTTACTACATCTTCGACTTTATGCCCCCTGTTTATTCTCTTATAGATTTTATTATCTAAACACTGAACCCCTAATTCTACTCTTGTACATCCAAATTCCAACATCCTTGCTATTTCCTTATTATTACAGACATCTGGGCGTGTTTCTATGCATAATGCTACACATCTATGTTTTACTTTCTCGTTCTTGGTTTTTGCCTGTTCTAAATTCTTACTTTTTTTCTCATTCAAAGCATCATAAATCTCTTTTATGAATTTGTATTGATAATTTAAAGGGTAAGAAAGAAATGTGCCTCCCATAACTATAATTTCAATCTTGTCTGTGGGATGGTTCATCAGCTTGAATGCTTTTAATCTTGCTTCTATCTGCTTTCTTGCATCATAATTTAGCATTTTTGCTCTTATCACTGGTGGAGATAATGGAGTGTAAGATTGAGGCACATCAAGAGAAGGGCAGTATAAGCATGTTCCATGCTTACATTTTCTTGGCTTTATCATTACTGCAATTGGAGTAACTCCTGCTAATGTCTTACTGGGTTTTCTGACTTCTTGCTTGTTTGGAATTAACATGTATACTCTAGAGAAATAATATATTTAAACTTCTTTCTTTTGTGAAAAACATGAAAATAGGGATGATAGGTGGTTCTGGATTAGATAATCCTGAAATGTTGAGAGATTATAAGGAGCTTGATATAGAAACTCCTTATGGAAAGACAAGCAGCAAGATTACAACAGGAAAAATAAATGATGTAGAAGTTTTTATTCTGGCAAGACACGGCAAGAAGCATGAGATTACTCCTACACATGTAAATAGCAGAGCAAATATTTATGCTTTGAAAAAACTCGGTTGCCAGCATATTATTGCTACAAGTGCAGTAGGAAGTTTAAGAGAGGAGATAATACCTGGAGATTTAATTATATTAGATCAGTTAATTGATTTTACTAAGCATAGACAAATTAGTTTTCATGATAATTTTGAGCAAGGAATAGTTCATGCTTCTTTAGCAGACCCATTTTCCCAGGAGTTAAGAGATAAATTAATTGAATCTGCAATTGAATTGCAGCTGCCTTTTCATAATACAGGAACAGCAATCACAATTGAGGGACCTCGTTTCTCTACAAGAGCAGAGAGCAATCTTTTCAGAATGTGGGGAGCTGATGTTATAGGCATGACAACTGCTCCTGAAGCTTCTCTTGCAAGGGAAGCTGGAGTTGAATATGCTGTAATTGCTATGTCTACTGATTACGACTGTTGGAAACAGGGAGAGGAGGATGTTACAATAGAAATGGTATTTGCAAGAATGGCTGAAAATGCAGACAAAGTTAAGAAACTTATTTTAAAAACAATTGAAAAATTTTCCCAGGAATTTAAAATAAAAGAGGATGCTGAATTTATCAAAAGCACAATTAGAAGTATTCCTGGTTTCCCAAAGCCGGGAGTTATGTTTAGAGATATTACAACTTTAATGAAAAATCCAGAAGCTTTGAAAAAAACAATAAATATTTTCCTGGAAAGATATAAGGACAAGGAAATAGATGTTATTGCAGGAATAGAAAGTAGGGGATTTATTTTTGCAGCAATTTTAGCTGAAAAGTTAAATGCTATTTTTGTGCCTGTAAGAAAACCCGGAAAACTGCCTGCTGCTGTAGAAAGAGAAGAATATGAACTAGAATATGGCAAAGATGCTGTTGAGATTCATAAAGATGCTATTAGTTTAGGAGATAAAGTATTAGTTGTAGATGATTTGATTGCCACTTCTGGAACATTAAGTGCTAGTTGTAATTTAATCAAAAGATTGGGTGGAGAAATAATAGAGAATGCTGTTGTTATAGAGTTAGAAGATTTAGGCGGAAGAAAGAAGTTGGGAGATAAAGGGTTTAAACTTTTTTCTATTGTAAGGTTTAAAGAGAGTGAATCTTAGAACAATTAAATTAATCCCATAATTAATTTTGCAGTTTTTTCTGGGTTATGTCTGGCTGTTATAAGATTATTAATTTCCAATTCTTCTAACAAATCCTCTTTTATTATGTTTTCTCCTGACAAATCTGGCTCTACAAAAGAACTCTCCTGTTCCCTATACTTATCCACAATCTGCTGAGTTGGCATTTTTGTGTTGCATATGACAAAATCTATTTTTTTGTTAAGATGTTTTTCTATTTCTTCCTTGAAGTCAGATGCCTTAAAATTCTGAGTTCCCTGTTTTGTTACTAAATTGCAGACATAAACTATTTTTGCTTTGCTATCTTGCAAGGCTTCTTTTACTCCCCTGACAATTAAGTTAGGTAGTATGCTTCCATATAAGTCTCCTGGACTTATAACAATCAAATCTGCATTTCTTATTGCTTCTGCTGCTTCTTTGTAAATATAAGCTTGGGGATTCAGCCAGATTTTTGTTATTTTCTCTTCTTTTTCAGGATATGAAACTTGGACTTGTCCTTCCAATTTTTTTCCTGATAAAGTTTCTGCATAAACATCTGTATTGTCGAGGGAAACAGGGATAACTTTTCCAGAAATATTAAGAATATTTGAAGCAGATTTTATCGCTTTTCCTATATCTTTATGTTTTTGCATTAAAGCAGTTAAAATTAAATTGCCTAAATTATGATTTGCCAAATTTCCATCGCTATTAAATCTGTATTCAAATAAATCCATTAAATCTTTTAGCTTGATGTCATCTGCCAAAGCTAACAAGCAGTTTCTTATGTCGCCAGGAGGCAAAATTCCAAATTCAACTCTAAGCTCTCCAGATGAACCTCCATTATCTACAATACTTACTATAGCTGTCAAATCAACATCATAATTTTTTAAGCCCCTAAGAAGGGTGTAATGTCCTGTGCCTCCACCTATTGTAACTACTTTTTTCATGAAAAAGACAGAAGATTGGGATTTAAAAAGTTAGTGAAAATTATCTCCATAGAAAATACCACGAAACCAAGGAGATTATTAAACCATACAAATAAGTTGTTGGGATTTGGAATTTTCCTATTCTTAGCCACGAATCAAAGTTGATAAATTCCGGGTTCCACTCTGAAAATTTTATTGCGGGATTAACTAAAAAGTATACAAAATCTTCTATAATCAATCCTGAAAAATAGGCGCTTACAAGAATTCCAAATAATCTGGTATCCCAGCCATAAACAACAAGAGGCAAAGTGACAAGCAAAGGCAGCATAATCACCATGAGAAAAAAATGATAGCCAGAGAGAACATGGGTTTCAGCCGGTTTTATTTTAATCCCCTTAATAATCTCATGATATTTTGTTTTCTCAAATTTACTAAATCTTAGTTTCCAGCCAACTTTTCTTCTGTTCCACGGATGCCTGCCTTCTACATAAGCTTCGACAAAAGACAAAGCAATCATAGCAAGCCAAATCCATATAAAAATAATTATTGTATTACTCATCTTACCTCTTTTTATTATCTAAAAATATCTTTAATTATTTCTTCCTTGGTTTTTTCGCCTTTCCAGATTTTTCTTTTAATCCCTCTTTTATTTTTTCTATTTTTTCCTGTATTGCTTTTATATCTTCTTGGCTAATTTCTGGCTTTCCTTCTGTTCCCTCTGCTCCAAGCGTCTGAACTTGCATTTGAGAGGGCATTTGCCCTTGCATTTGCATAGATGATAAAGCAGGTTTTATGAACTCCATTAAAGAATGCTTTTCAAATTTTAAAATGCTTTTATCTGCATCATTTACATGCACATTCAACAAGCTTAAACCATCTAAAATACACTGCAGATTCCAAACAGGCTTATTGTCAAGAATATGGAGAATAGCTATAATTTTCTTCACTTTTTCTGTTACTGTCCTGTTTTTCATCTCATCTTCCACTATTCCTTTTAATGCATCCAAGTCTGTTTTTATTTCTGATTTCAATTCAGGCAGTTCTTTTTTTAATGCCTGTTCTGAAATTTTCATTTTCACTCCTTCATCTAAGAAGAAAGTTGCTATTTTGCCATTTGGCAGAATATAATCAAGCTGATGCATATTTTTTCCTGTTTCATAATCCAAAACAAAAAAGCCTGCACACAAACGCGATTTCTTATGCTTACTTTTAAAATTTTTAAACTCTTTACTTTCATGCAGTTTGTTTAGGTAGTGTTCAAATTTCATTTTATACAAATATTGGCCTTTTACTTAATAAGACTGGTAAAGGCAGTTGTCTGTAAGGCATAGCTCCCTGCTCTTTTTTTAATTTTTCAATCAAATTTTTTTCAAACATTTTTTCTATCTTGCCTGTTGTTCTTATCCTTACTGCAAGCTTTTTGCTTTTTAATTCTTTCTCTCCTATTACTATAATATAAGGAACCCATTCTTTTTCTGCATCTGAAACTTTTTTTGGCAGAGTAATATCCCTGTCATCCAAGTCTGTTCTTATGTTTGCCTGATTTAATCTTTCTACTATTTTTTCTGAAGCTTTATTAAATTTTTCTGATAATGGCAGGATTCTGGCTTGAGTTGGAGAAAGCCAGTAAGGAAGTTCTTGTTTCTTAGTTAATTCTGCTTTTTCCAATAAAGCATAGATAACTCTTTCTATTGCTCCTGAAGGAGAACAATGTAAGATTAAAGGATGCTTCTTTGTATTATCCTTATCTGTAAAAGTGATTCCATATCTTTCTGCATTTTCTACATCTATTTGGTCGGTAGATAAAGCAGCAGCTTTATTTACACTATCAACAAAATTCAATTCATATTTGAATACGAAATAAAAAAATCTTTCATCC
>Ga0315291_10012173_pt1 | contig 10447 bp, 5 predicted proteins | sample YL17G12_20_MG_FD_203070 | JGI IMG/M metagenome (GOLD analysis project Ga0315291, IMG submission 203070) | Sediment microbial communities from Yellowstone Lake, YNP, Wyoming, USA - YL17G12_20 | ecosystem: Environmental > Aquatic > Freshwater > Lake > Sediment | place: USA: Wyoming | collected... | reverse complement strand
CGATGATCTGCCCGGGGGGGAAGAAGGTGCCAGAGCTGGCGAGGATGGCATTCGTCTATGCCTACGTGGCGAATCACGAACTATCGATGGTCATGGAACGCCTGGATGGGCTGACGAAATTGGTGTGGGGGATCCTGCTGGCTCTGGTGTTGACCCTGGGCAGCGCGGTGATCGGGATGATCTTCAAGACGCTTGGAGGCTGAGATGAGACCGGGGCTGCATCTGTCTAATTGCTCGCCGATCACCATTGCCGATGAGGACATCATCAAGCGCTGGGCGCCATTGAGCGCGCTGCTGGCCATGAACAACGTCGTGGAGGACGAAGGCGAGATCGGGAAGTTGGTGCGGCTGTGGGAGATAGCCGGCCGGCCCCTCCTGGTCCTGCGCAAGTATTTCGAGCCGGCGGATGGCGCAAAGGCAGGTCGGTGGGGCGTCCACGCGATGGAGTCGGTGATCATGGCCAGGCGCTGCATGGCCAGAGGGATCCCGGCGGGGAAGATCGCCCTCAAGCCTTTCAACGAACCGAACATGCCGACCTGGGCCTGCAATGAACCCTACGGCGAGGGGTTCGGAGATCAACCGGAGCACATCGAGCGATACGGCAAGGCGCTGGCCACCTTCATCGACGTAGCCAAGAACGAGGAGCCGGACGTCCTGATCGGAGGGCCGCACCTGACGGTCGGGAATCACGACGTCAGGTTCCCCAACGATGCCGAGGGGCGATACTACTATGGGCCCAACAGCCTCTGCCAGTACGCGCTGGATAGGCTGGATCTCCACTTCGTGCACTGCTATGGGTTCAGGAGGGGGCAGTACGCGGACCGGGCCCATGGTCTGAGGTTCCTGGAATACGAGAAGTTCCTCCCAGGCAAGCCGATCTACATCGTGGAGGGCTGCTATGGCATCCAGTGGGAGAACGGGAACGCCATCGATCCCGCGCACAACAACGTGCGGGGCGAGGACACCGTAGCCTACCTGCGGCTGCTGGATCAGTACCCCCAGGTGAAGGGGATAACGTTCTGGATCGGAGGGTGGACGGGATGGCAGGAGCACCGACATAGTGACGATGCGGGTCCAGGTTCGCATCGACCGGTGGTCTTCTACGTGGAACAGTACGTGAAGGGGGAGCTGCCGGGACCGACGCCGGACCCAATTCCCACGCCGACACCGCAGCCAATACCAACACCGGAGGTGAAGATGAAAGCGTATCTGAAAGACGGGAGAGAGACCAGCCCGGGCGAGCTGCTGGAGGCGTACCGGGTGGTGATCGCTCCATGCCAGGGGCCCGGATTCTACGTGGTGGAGATCCGCGAGAGATGTGAGGCGGTGAACTGCGACATCTGGGTGAAGGGCCAGGGCGGGGAGCTGCTGCCAAACCAGCCAGTGCGCTGGGGATGGCCGGGGACCGAGGTCTCACAGAATACCGGGCCGGATGGTCGGGTGGGCTTCGCTATGGCCAACACGGCCAAATACGACCCGGCACATGGGGGCGGTCCCCATTGGGCGGCGGTCAGCGGGAACTCGGAGACGGTGCGCGGGATAGGGATGATCATGGGAACTGTCCATTGCACTCTGAACTACGTCTTCCAGTATCTGGACGGCGCCCCGGGGCCTGCCCCAGAACCGACGCCAGAGCCGTCTCCTGTACCGCCTGAACCCCCTCCTGAGCCTGGACCTATACCAGATACACCCTATGAGTTGGTGGCCGCTCTCAGACGACTAGGGCTCGTTGTGCATGATCTGCGCGACCAGGTGGCTGCGATCAGCAAGATGGACAAAGTGGCGGTCCGGGACTTCAGGGAGATCAACGGGATCGTGGTGCATCACACGGCGAGCAACGAGCCGCAGACGGCCATGAGCATCGTCAAATATCACATTGAAAAGGGGGCGCCGACGACCAGGTACCACTTCATCGTCGGGTGGGAAGGTGACGTCAGCTTCGTCGGTCGTCTGGTCTGGGAGACGGAACACTGTGGTTACCTCAACCGGGAGAGCATCGGGATAGCGGTCATGGGCGATTTCGTGAGCGGTTTGCCCTCAGACGCGCAGATTCGCTCACTCAGGTTGCTGATTTACGGGCTATGGGAGTTCCCCGACCGGAAGTGGAGGGGCTTCAGACCCGGCTATGTGCTGCCCCACTCGTACCTGGGGTACGTGAATGAGAAGGGCCAATGGTATCGCAGCGCCTGCCCGGGCCGGCTGAAAGAGACGCTGGTGTGGTCGGGGCAGTGGCCAGGGAGGGATCTTTGACGAGGCCCGCCTGGTGAGCGTGGAGTTCGACTATCCGGGTGAGGCGGAGGCCTGGGAGGAGAAGGTGGAGAGGGAGATTGGCATCGAGTTGACGCGAGAGATAGCGCCTCGAGGAGGCGCGGGAGGTGAAAGGTGGCAGTCATAGCAGCGGTGGGATTCGTGGCGTTCGTGGGCGAGAAGCTGGCGGAGAGGATCATCAAGCCGATCATCTTGGCGATCACGCCCTATTTCGGCGACAGGATCCGGCAGGAACTCCGGGACCTGGTGGAGGCAGTTGCTTGTGCGATACCCGGATTCACGATCAGCCTGCTCGCCGGTCTGGACCTGTTCCCGGCGGTGGGCCTGCCACTGGCAGGGAACAGCGGCCTGATCATCACGGCGGTCGGCTGCGGGTTCGGGAGCAATCTGATCCATGACATTGTCGGTGCGATCCCGAGTGGGAAGACCATCGATTGGGCAGTCTATCAGATGGGCAACGCCCTGGAGCGCGAGAACATCAAGGCTGATGATTGAGCGGATAGAAGGCCCGGAAGGGCCGCGTACATCTTCTTCCTCCGCCAAGCCGCTCGGGTACGCCCGGGCGGTTTGGTTTATGAAGGTGGCGGTCGACAGCAGGCCAGGGCTTGTTGGTAGCTGAACATGGCGCCGACTCGCTCCGTCTATTGTATCCCAGCTGGTCCTGGACGTAAACCACCATGGGTTGCCCAACGTTCATGGAAGTGACTATACTATGAGCGTCGTGGGGGAGCCCACGTTGGATTTCACCACCAGGATCGGCGGGCCCATCGGCAGCGCCCTTTGCCTCGCGCAGAGACGAGGAGTGTCGGATCTTGCTCAAGCGAGTCTCCTGGAGAGAGCATGCAGTCGCTCTGGGGTCGTATCTGCTTCTGACAGTCCTTCTGACCTACCCCCTGGTTCTCCGTTTCGCCTCCCAAGTCCCCGGCAACGGGAGCGATGACCCCGCGTTGGTGTGGAACCTGTGGTGGGTCAGGCACGCGATCGTTGATCTCCATTCCAACCCCCTTGTCTGCGGTTATTTGTTCTATCCCCTGGGCATCGACCTCACTTTCTACACCCTGACCATCATCAACGGTTTCGCATCTGTACCACTTCAGCCTCTGATCGGCCTGGTGAGCACGAACAACGTGATCGTCCTCGCCAGCTTCGTGCTTTCGGCTTACGGGGCATACCTGCTGGCCAGGTATCTCCTGCCGCGAGATGCGCATCCGTTTGCTCCCTTCATCGCCGGGCTAATCTACGCCTTCTCGTCCAACCGCTTCATCTACGCCTCCCTCGGTCAGTTCAACATCCTGAGCACGCAGTGGATACCTTTCTACGTGCTGTTCCTGATCAAGTCCAGCAGAAACCCCAAGAGCCTGCGCTCTCCGTTTCTCGCGGCTGTGTTTCTCCTGCTCAACGGATACACAGAGTTCACCTACGCATCTTTCCTGCTCGTCTTCACCCTTGTCTATCTGCTGTATTGGCTGGCCGTGGATGGTTGGCGAAGAAACCTCCTGCTCTGGAGAAACCTCGCTCTCTTGGGAGTCGCCTTCGTAGTGGGCATGTCACCCATCCTCTACCGGATGGTGGGGGTGATGGTGGCGGAAGGCGATTTCCTGGTGGAAGGCCTGGGCTTCGCCAACGTCTTCTCGGCGGACCTGCTGGGCTTCTTCGTGCCCAGCCGCCTGCACCCTCTGGCTGAATTGTGGCGAAGGAGCTTCGATTTTTCCTATCTGAACTTCGTGTTCATCGGCTACGTTGTGCTGGGGCTTGCCGTATACGGCGCGGTACGCCACTTCAGAGACCGTGGTGTCCGGTTCTGGATCGTGTCAACGATCATCTTCGCCCTCATCGCACTGGGTCCCACACTGCGTTTCAACGGGCAGGAGCACGAACTGCCTCTCCCCTTCGACGCATTGGCCGCTCTGCCTTTCTTCAAGGGCAATCGTTATCCCAGTCGCTACAGCGTCATACTGACGCTCTGCTGGGCCGCGCTGGCCGCTTACGGTCTCCATAGCCTCACCAGCCGCATTCGACGTGAGGCGCTCAAGCGGAGTTTGGCTGGGATTCTTGCCAGCCTCGTGGTCTTTGAGCATCTCTCAGTCCCCCTGCCTCTGTCCGACCTCCGGGTGCCGGACGTCTATGCCACCATCTCCGAGGAGCCGGGCGATTTCGCAGTGCTGGAGTTGCCTCTGGCCTGGAGGAATGGCTTCCGGGTCACGGGCACCAAAGACCCGGTGATCATGTTCGAGCAGTTCTACCAGACCACACACGAGAAGAGGCTTCTAGGGGGCAACACCTCGCGCAACCCCGAGTACAAGTTTCAGTATTTCACCGAGGCCCCTGTGATCAACACCATTATCGCCTTGGAGAACGGCCACGAGGTGGAAAGGGAGACCTGGGACAGGGACCGGGAACTGGCGCCCGAGGTGCTGCGTCTCTTGGGCGTGCGGTACGTGGTCCTGCACAGCGAGGCGGTTCCCTCGGTGCTTCAGGAGTATGTGCAGTACGTCATGGGCGGAGAGCGGATCCACGAGGGCGACGGTATTGTCGCCTATCGCGTCACCCCCCCGCCCCTGGACGAGGAAGTACTCATCGATCTGGGAGGCGACGAAGCCCGTCTGCACCTGGGGGAGGGCTGGAGCGAGGGCGGGGCGGAGTACGTGTGGGCGCAGCGCAGGGAGGCGCGGTTCCTCGTGTCGTTGTCTCGTGAACATCAGCAGATGACCATGCGCGTCTTCGCTCCGGAGCCCGGCCAAAGCATGGGCGTCGTGCTCAACGGCCAGGAGGTGACCACGATGAAGTTGGTGGAGGGCTGGTGTGAGTACGAAGTCCTGCTTCCGGAGCATCTCCTACGGGATGGGCTCAACGAACTCCATTTCCGGTTCCAGCGTCTCTTCCCCGTGGAGAGGATCCGGGACGGTGAGTACTCGGTTGGGCAGACAAGTGTGTCATCGCCGGTGAACATCGTGGTCAAGAGCGCCGGCGAGGAGGTGGGGGACTTCGGCCACATCTACGTGGACGGCCGCAACGTGTCGCCGGACGAACGAGGGTACAACGTGGTAGTTCTCGATCCGGCGAGCGGTGCCGTGGAAGCGAGAGGCCATTTCGACACCTTTGCCAGCGAAGAGGAATCAACTCGTCTGGCCGAGTTCATCACGGGCATCCCGGACGGGAGAATCGTGGCCGTGGCGGTGGAGGACGAGGCGTCTCTCCACCTGACGGAGGAGGCTGTGCTAGCCCTGCGCACGATTGGAGCCAGAGAAGACCTGCGCGACATGTTCCGCTGGGAACATGCTATTATCGGAGTCAAGGGTGCTGAGCCTGGCCAGGCGCTGGAGGCGACGGGCTTGCTGCGCCCGGTCAGCGTTCGCGTTGGTCAGGGCTTCACCGAACCAGGGGCTGCCGCTGCGTTCGACTACGTGGCGCTCCGGACCCAGCGGTGATCGGTTGGGCTGGACGCTTCTGGGCGTTTCGGGTATACTGGACGGCACAATCATCTTCGTTGTTGTGCTTGGCTAGGCACGGTTGCCTACTCCGGTCAACGACCGCCGGGAAGATCATCGAGCGCCAACTACCTTGCGGGCACGGCAGGCAATTGGCGTATTGGCTTGTGCATCAATGTCAGCTCGGATAAACCGCCCACGCTTGACTGGCCGTGCTGGGCGGATCGCGAAGGAGGGGATGAGATGAGCGCGCGTCAGTTCTCCATGCTGGGTTGGCTGAGTCTGATGCTCCTGGCAGCGGGAGTTCTGGCTGGCTGCGGTGCTCGTGAGGGGAGCAGTCCCCACGTGTGGATCGATGCTCCCTTGAACGGCAGCCAGCGTGAGTGGGGCACCATACAGGTCATGTCCCACTCCTCGTGCGAGGATGGCATCCGCGAAGTGGCCTTGCTGGTGAACGGGCAGGAGTATCGCAGAGACGATAGCCCCGACGCTAACGCCACCCTGGTCACCATCGTGCAACCTTGGGTTCCGCCCTCCGATGGCCAGTATACTCTGCAGGTCATTGCCTACACCAGGGGCCGTGTGGCCAGCGATCCGGCCACAGTGCAGGTGACGATAGGAGGTCCCACGGGCGCCCCGCTGCCGACGGCTGCACCTGAGATTCCTACGGCGCCGCCCCCGGAAGCCACCTGGGTGCTGGAGACCCCCAGCGTTGGTCCGGCCGCGCCGACTTCCACTCCGCTGCCCCCTGCGGCGACCTCGACCTCAGTGCCTCCTCCGCCGACACCGGAACCGCCTCCGCCGACGCCGGAACCGCCCGCGCCCACGGCTACACCCAAACCTCCGACGCCGACGCCTGCGCCAGACACAGCCGGACCCGAGATCACCGACGTTGAGCCCTCTGCGGATATCATCTACTTCCCTTATCCAGGTTGTGGCCCGATCCAGGTGACCTTCACGGCCCGGGTCAGCGATCCGTCAGGCGTTGATCGGGTCAGGCTGGTCTACTCGGTGGGCGGGGGTGAGCAGCAAGCGAAAGACATGAGCCCCGCGGGTGGGCAGAGCTACCAGGTTGAGTTGAAGCCCTCGCAGGTAGGGATCATGGAATACTGGATCAGGGCCTGGGATACCCTGGACAACCGTCGCGACGGCGGCCGTGGAACGTTGGAGGTGAAGTCGTGCGGTTAGAGTGCCAGTTGTCCCTATCCCCGGACAGCCTCGCATGGGGCAGGGCGTGAGGGCAGCCATTCCGTTGGCAGCAAGGAGGCAAGAGTGAGAAAACGGTGGATCGTCTTGGTCATCCTCGTTGGGGTAGTGGCCTGTCTTTGCCTGTCCTCTGGCCTGGTCTGGTTGGGAGGGCGCCTCAAACACACGCCCAGCAGCGGCCCTTCCGTCAGGATTATCGACCCTCACTATGGTGACCGTGTGCCTATGGAAAGGGCGGTGCTGGTGCAGTCGGAGGCCAGGGACACCACCGATCTGGTTACCCAGGTAGAGTTGTGGGTGGATGGCCAACTACAGGGTGTGGATAGTAGCCAGGAGCCTCAAGGCACCTCCCATCTCTTTGCTTCGCAGGGCTGGCATCCTTCCTCGCCGGGCTCTCACACCTTGATGGTGAGGGCGCTGAACAGCAAGGGTTCAGTGGGCCAGGCGATCATCGTCGTGGAGGCGGTGGAGGGCCTTTTCGGCTTCGGGCCTGAGGGGGAAGAGGTGTACCTGGACGACATCACCTCTGCGGAGTATGTGGTTTCCGAGGGGGACACGGTAGAGGAGATCGCCGAGGTTCACAAAGTGTCTCCGGAAGACATTCTGGAACTGAACCCAGAACTGGAGGCAAATGAACCCTTGCCGGAGGGGGAGATTGTGGAGGTGCCCTTCGAACCTCAGACTCTTTCTGGGGAAGGAGAACCAGGAGAAGAGCCCTCGGTGGGGCCGGAACTCGGGCCGCCTCCGGAGCCGCCAGAACCACCTGTGGTGGTACCAGAACCTCCTGAGGTGTTGCTGCCCGATGGTGCACCCGTGGAGTTAATAATCACCAACCTCACCTTGAGCAATCTGAGCCCTCAGCCTGGCGAGCAGGTAGTGGTGGGCCTGACTGTCATGAATATGGGTGGCACTACGGCCGAGAACTTCTCTTGGGCCTGGGACCCCGGCACTGGCGAAGGTTGGATTCCGTACGAAACGCCTGTCGCCTCGCTGGTGCCTGGCGACGATGTGGTACTGGAGATGACCTACACCTATCAGCAGGAGGGCCAATACGGGGGCACTGCCTGGGCTGACTCTGGAGAGCAGTATGACGAACCTGATGAGGCTAACAACTTCGCCCATGTTATGGTCACCGTGGGAGAGGGACGCCCGAGCGGGCCGTTGAACCCCATACTGCAAAACCCGCTCGGCGACCTAATGAGACTGCTGAATCGAATCAGACATGGCCAGCTTGGCCAGGGTGGAGATGGGGAGGAGGAACCTGAACTCAATCAACCCCCTGCACCCGCCACGCTGGAAGTCACACATCGAGGATGTGAGGTCACTGCTACGGTCTATCCCAACTCGAGTGACGCGCTGGCGTTCTATCTGTATCGCTGGGACGCCACCAGCGGGGGGGATTTCGAGCAGATTGCCGAGTTTGGCCCAATGGTGCCGGGGCAGTACGGTATGCGGACGGAGACCGCCCCCCAGCCCGGCGAGTACTACTACCAGGTGGTGGCCAGCAACGAGTTCGGCGAAGGGGTGAGCGACGTTGTTCGGGAGCAGGTGACGTTCGAGGAGTGCGAGTCGGTGGGCTGCAACATGTCGGTCCTGGAGCTGGTGGTCGATGGCGGGGTCACGCAGGACGCTCACGAAAGCGTGTACTGCTATGTGGCCCTGGATGATCTGCCTGAGGAGAGGGTCCCGCCCAGCCAGGACGAATTCCTGGCGGTGGACGCGATCCACCAGTTTGCCTTTGAGGAGTACCTTGGCGGCGAGAATAGCCGGATGGTCACCGTGCCGAGCGATGGGCAGCTGCGTGTGTTTGCCGAATGCTGGGCCTGGGACGGAGGCGCGGATGTGCCTATGCTGCTGGGCGAATTCACCAACTGGCATGGTGAGGAGGACTGGGATGGCTTACTCCTGTTCGGCGATGGGGGCGGCTTTCGGGCCCAGTATCACATCGGTCGTGTTACCTGGTCGGCCTGCATGGAGGTCTTCGAATACCCGTACGTCCCCGAGGCGCCTTATAACGTGGGTGTTGCACCGGCCTTTCGTGTGGGGCTGGGAGCGAAATGGACCTGGGTTGGTGAGGAACATGCCATAGAGGGTTTCTGGATACTGTGCGACGGGGAGAAGGTCATGTGGGTCGACAAAGATGATATTGCCATGATGAAGCCCGAGGATTATGTGTATGTCAGTCCCGCGCTGCCGGAGTGGATAGCGGAGCCCGGTTGCGTAAGCGGATGCAACCTCAGTGTGGTGGCTGGGTATAAGGACGAGCCCTTCGCCTCGGACTCGGGCCTTAACTCCCCTCCCAGCGACTCATTCCCCTGGTTCGGCCCTACGTGCGCCGAAGTTACCATAAGCGTTGACACGTTCGACTTCAGGTCGCTGAGTCTTACCGATGCTTGCGTGGAGACGTACGGCTATGTGAGCGTCAACGGCTACAAAGTGGATATGGACGGGTTGGGTGACCCGGAGATTCCCCTCACGATCTGCGAGTCGCAGGCCGGTGACGTCTGGGATGTGTCCGAGGCCGACTACTTCGACATCACCGTGGAACTGGATCCAGATGAGCCTCTTTCTGTCTATGGAGGTGTCTGGGAGCTTCGTCCCGGGGTGATGTACGAAGAGGAGGGGAAGATATGCACTGGTCAGGTGGGGTTCAATCCCGCGCCCCCTGAGGTGTGGGCCATGGCTGATACAGAGTCTGTACATTATCTGGTGGGACAGGGCGAAGCTGGGAGTTGTGCCATTGGCTTCACTCTGCACCCCGGCACCCCAGCGGACTAGGCTGAGGCCTGGCCAGGAGTACCGTACCCCTGGCGCATCTTTATCCTGTTACATGTCACGGCGCTGCTGCGACGGGCCTTCGTTTCCCGCGGGGGCATGTCGGCTCGTTGCAGCGGGGTGCTGGGACAAGATACTATAGAGCGGTGTGACCTTCCGTGGGCAACCGAAGCACCATCCCCCCCCTGGTCTTTTTGGCATTCCTCGTGTTCCTGGCTTTCACTTTGTACACCTTCCGCCTGGACCATCAAAGCCTGTGGTATGACGAAGGGTTCAGCGTCTATCTGGCCAGGATGAGCCTGGGCGAGATCACGGCCCGTACGGCAAGCGATATCCATCCCCCGTTCTACTACTATCTGCTCCACTTCTGGGTGAAGGTCTTTGGCAGCGGAGAGTTCAGCTTGCGGTATCTCTCCGCGGTGTTCGGCGTGCTCACCGTCCCCTTGATGTGGGCGGTGGGCAGGCGTCTCCTGGGAGCCACCTCCGGCGCTCTCGCCGCCGCCCTGGTGTGCCTGTCTCCTCTCTTCCTCTGGTACTCCCAGGAAGCGCGGATGTACACGTTGGTCACCTTCCTCTGCCTGCTTTCCACCTATCTCCTGCTGCGCATCATGGATGGAAAGGGGCGGGGGGCTGTCCATTGGACGGCCTACGTCCTGGCAAACGAGGTTGCCGTCTACACGCACTTCTACGCCTTCTTCGTGCTGGCTTTCCAGTTCCTCTTCTGGCTGTGCTGGTGGGCGCTGCGGAGCGGGGGCCGGGCACGGCAGCGA
>Ga0315291_10012170_pt1 | contig 10447 bp, 11 predicted proteins | sample YL17G12_20_MG_FD_203070 | JGI IMG/M metagenome (GOLD analysis project Ga0315291, IMG submission 203070) | Sediment microbial communities from Yellowstone Lake, YNP, Wyoming, USA - YL17G12_20 | ecosystem: Environmental > Aquatic > Freshwater > Lake > Sediment | place: USA: Wyoming | collected... | reverse complement strand
GGACCACCGGATGAAGGAGACCGTGACCGCCTGGCAGATGCGCGAGGTCGACGGGGCCCAGACCTTCAACGACCATGCGGACGCGGCGTACGACGCGAAGGTGCTGGACGACCTTGCGGCCGTCCACGCGGACGCGTCCGCGTGGCTGACGCCGCTCGTGGCGGGCCTGCCGCGACTGGCCGCCTACCGCGAGCGCCTCGGGCGAGCGGCGGCCGCGGCCCGGGGCGGGGACAACCGCTACGTCGCCTCGCCGCGCGTCGACAGCTACCACGGCGTCTGGTTCGAGCTGCACGAGGACCTGATCCTCCTCGCGGGCCGCAACCGGGCCGACGAGGTCGCCGCCGGGCGAGCGTGAGCCACCCGGGTCTGAGCCGCCCGGGCCTGCCGGGCTGGGAGGAGCAGCGCGTGTCGATCGAGGGTTGCCGGATCATCGTCACCGGGGCGTCCAGCGGGCTGGGCGCGTACGCGGTGCGCCACCTCGTGGGGCTGGGCGCCCACGTGCTCGCGGCCGCCCGTCGCCGCGACCGCCTCGAGCGGCTTGCCGCCGACCTGGCCGGCGCTCCGGGCCGGATCGTCGCGCACCGGGCGGACGTCACCCTCGACGCCGAAGCCCGGGCGATGGTCGCGGCGGCCGTCGAAACCTTCGGTGGCGTCGACGTGCTCGTCAACAACGCGGGGAGCGAGGTCCAGGGCCCCCTCGACGTCCTCGCCGACGCGGACTTCGCGGGGATGCTGCGGGCCAACGTCGTGAGCGTCTTCGTCTGCACCCGGGCGGCCCTCCCGGAGCTGCGGAAGAGCCGCGGGGCCGTGATCAACCTCGGCTCCACGGTCGTGGCCCGGCCGCCACGGGGCCGGTTCGGCTACGTCGCAAGCAAGGGCGCCGTGGAGGCGATGAGCCGGGCCCTCGCCCTCGATCTCGGGCGCGACGGCATCCGGGTCAACGTCCTGCGCCCGGGGATCATCCCGTCCGAGCTGCGGGGGATGACCGAGGAGGAGGAGCGGGCGAAGTTCGCGACCGGCATCGCCTTCGGCCGGCAGGCGCTCTCGGCAGTCGGGGACCCGCGCGACATCGCCGAGGCGATCGCCTGGCTCGCCGGCCCGGGCGGCCGCTTCGTCACCGGCGCCGTCATCGATGTCGACGGCGGCTACGTCCTGGGAGCGGCGGACGTGCTCTGACCGGCGCGTCGTCCGGTTGGGGCCCAGGCGACGCCGTCAGGGCGCAATGAGAATCTTGATCGCGCCGCTGCTGCGATCGTTGAAGGTCGCCAGCGCCTCCGCGTAGTCGGCGAGGGCGAAGCGGTGGGTAACCAGCTCGCGGACGCGCATCCGGCCCTGCTCCACGTGGGGCATGACCCGGCGCATCTCGCCCGCCGAGGCGCGGGAGCCGACCAGTTCCAGCTCGTCGAGGACGAGCTTCTGCATCGCGATCTCCACCCCGATCGTCGGGATCCCGACCGCCGCGCAGCGGCCGCCGCGGCGGAGCATCTCGAGGGCCCACTCCACGGCCTCCGGGACGCCGGCGCACTCGAGCGCCACGTCGGCGCCGAGGCCGCCGGTCATCGCCCGGACCGCGCCGACGGGATCGCCGGCCGCCGTGTTCACCGTCTCGAAGCCGAGGGAGGCCGCCTTCGCCAGCCGCGCCCCACGGCCCACGACGATGACCCGGCCCGCGCCCCGGATCCGGGCCGCGTCGCCCGCGAGGAGCCCGATCGCGCCGGCGCCGGTGATGACCACCGTGTCGCCCGGCGTCACGCCACCGCGGTTCGCCACGTGGAGGGCGATCGAGGCCGGGTCGATGAGCGCCCCGTCCTCGAACGTGAGGGCGTCGGGGAGGCGGAAGATGCACTTCACCCCGTGCACGACGTAGGTGGCGTCGGCGCCCTGCACGTTGTGCCCGTACTGGCGATGGAGCCCCGGCTTTCCGTAGTTCTCGCAGAGGTTGTAGCGGCCCTCCACGCATTCGCGGCAGACGCCGCAGGCATCGTGGGAGGTGCCCGCCACTCGGTCGCCCACGTTCCAGCCGTACAGCTCCGCGCCGGGACCCAGGGCGGCGATCTCGCCTGCCCATTCGTGGCCCGGGATGAAGGGGAAGGCCGGCGGCCAGAAGCCCGGGTAGTCGCCCCGGATCAGGTGGGCGTCGGTACCGCAGATCGAGACCGCCCGGACGCGGGCCAGCACCTCGTTCGGACCCGGCGCCGGGACCGGCACTTCGCGGATCTCCAGGCGGTTCGGCTCGAGGACGACGAGCGCCTGCATGGTGGCGGACACAGTGTGGCCTCCCTGGCGGGGTGGGGACGGAGAGTCGCGAGCGCCGCGGCCCCGCGCGGGCGCGCTACGGCTCTGCGCGGGCGCGGGCCGGATACAGCCGGATCAGCTGCCGGGAATGGCGCCGGTCAGCTTGTCGTAGAGCGTGCCGGCGTTCCACGTCTGGATGTAGTCCATCATGTAGCCCTGCCCGATGTCGACGGGGCCGAAGCGGTCCCTGAAGTTGACCCGCGCGACGGTCTCCTCCCGTGTCCAGCCCCTTGCGACGGCGACGGCGACCGCCGTCTTCCACTCCATCAGCACGGAACGCTGGACGTCGAGGTACTGCTTGGTGACCACCGGGCCGTGGCCGGGGACGATCCAGTCCACGTCGAGGGTGCCGATCCGCTCGAGGGCGGCCAGCCACTGCTCGACGTTCGAGGTCATGAGCCAGGTCTGGCATCCCGAGAAGATCGTGTCGCCGGTGAAGACGACCCGCTCCTCGGGCACGTGGACCGCGAGCTGACCCGGGGTGTGGCCCGGCGTGTGGAGGCAATGGAACGTGTGGTCGCCGACGCGGAGGGTCAGGTCGCCGGTGAAGACGATCGTGCCCTTGTTCGGGTCGCGGTAGTACTCGTCCCGGTCCGGCCAGAGCGCCACGCCCTCGGGATCGTCGAGGTCGGTACCCTTGCCGGCCGGGGTGGGCAGGGACTCGTAGGCGTAGGCGAACGGGTCCAGCTCGGGGTAGACGACCATGAACCGCTCGTAGAGGCCCTGGTGATTGACCACGGCCCCGGCGCCCTTGAAGTAGTAGTTGCCGAAGATGTGGTCGACGTGGTGCTCGGTGTTGATCAGGTAACGGATGGGGCCGTGCGACTCGGCCAGCCGCCGCATCTCGACGGCCTTCGTCGGGAGCTGTGGCGTGTCAATGACCACCACGCCGTCGGAGGTCGTGACGAAGCTCGGGTTGCAGCCCCGCAGCTTCGTCTCGGCGAAGACGTTGGGTGTCACGTTCTCCATGGGGGGGACTCCAATCGGATGGCTACTGGGTGGCGGTCAGGCCGCCGTCGATCCCCAGGATCTGGCCGGTGACGAACGACGAGGCGTCCGAGCAGAAGAAGAGGGCGGCGCCGGCGAGATCGCCCGTCCTGCCCACGCGGCCGAGCGGGATCCGGCTGACGATGCCCGCCTTGAAGGCCGGATCGTCGAGGAGCATGGCGACCTGCGGCGTGTCGACGAAGGTCGGGGCGATCGCGTTGACGGTGATCCCGTGCTTGGCCCACTCGGTGGCCCATTGGCGGGTCAGGGAGCTGATCGCGCCCTTCGCCGCGACGTAGGCCGAGTAGCCCGCGTTGATCCCCAGCGAGGCGCGGACCGAGGAGATGTTGAGGACGCGCCCGCCGCGACCCCCGGCGATCATCGCCTTCACCGCGGCCTGCGTGGCGCAGAGCGTGCTGCGGACGTTGATCTCGTAGATCCAGTCCCACGCGTCGCGCGGGTAGGCCTCGGCGTCGAAGAGGACCTTGCCGGCGCCACCGCCGACGGCGTTCATGATGATGTCCAGCCGCCCGAACCGCTCGACGGTCGCGGCCACGGCCCGCTCGCACTCGGCCTCGCTCGTGACGTCCGCGCCGAGGGCCAGGACCTGCGCTCCCGTGGCCCGGATGGGACCTGCGGCTGCCTCGGCGCGCTCGTCGGTCTGGTCCACGATCGCGACGTGGGCCCCGGCTCCGGCGAAGGCCGCCGCCATCGCCGACCCGATTGCGCCGCCGCCGCCCGGCACCAGGGCCACCCGCCCATCGAGGCGGAACAGGTCAAGCTGGCTCATCGCGCTCCCTCCCGGGCCGGGCGTGGCCCGGCGACCGTCGTCTCGTGCATGCTGTTCGGACACATCATCGATTATCGAGGATACGCCTCCACGCTCCCGAGGTCAACGACCGGGGCCGCACGATGCGCGACCGGCGTCGTACCCTGCCCTTCATGGCGACCCCACACCCCGCCGCCGCTTCGTCTCCGCGCCCCTTCCGGATCGCGGAGCTGCTGGCCGTCGGGAGCGAGCTGACGGCGGGGGAGACGCGCGACACGAACGGCGGCGAGCTGGCCCGCTCGCTCTCGCTCCAGGGCGTGAGCGTGCGCCGGATCGTCGCCCTCCCCGACGAGCTCGCGCTCGTCACGGCCGCGTTCGTGGAGGCGCTGGGCGCGGTGGACCTGGTCGTCGCGACCGGCGGCCTCGGCCCGACCCCCGACGACCTGACCCGCGAGGCCGTCGCGGCCGCCGTCGGCGAGGTGCCGGCGATCGATCCCGGCCAGGAGGTGTGGCTGCGGAGCCTCTTCGAGCGACGCGGGATCGCGCTGCCGGGAGCGAACCTCAAGCAGGCCTGGCTCATCCCGTCGGCCACGGCGATCCCGAACCCGAACGGCACGGCGCCGGGCTGGTGGGTCGATCGGCCGGATGGGCGTGTCGCGGTCCTCCTGCCCGGGCCGCCGCGCGAGCTACGCCCGATGTGGCGCGACTGGGTCCTGCCGCGGCTCCGGAAGCGCGGCCTCGGCGACAGGCGTCTCGTTCGGACGCTGCGGACCTACGGGATCGGTGAGTCCCACGTGGCGGAGCTCCTCGGCGAGCCGATGCTCCGGGCCGCGAACCCGGTCGTGGCAACCTACGCCCGCGCCGACTGGCTCGACGTGCGGATCTCCGCGGTCGACGAGATCGCCGCCGACGGGCGGGTGACACGGCCCGCGGCCGAGGCGCTGGCGGCGGCCGAGGCCACCGTCCGCGCGGCGCTCGCCGGCCACGTCCGGGCCGAAGGCGAGACGACCTGGGCCGACATCGTCGCCGAGGCGACCGCGCGGGCCGGCGTCCGCTTCGCGATCGTCGAGGCGGGGACGCACGGCGCGCTCGGCGCCCTGCTGGCCGAGGTGCCGACGCTGGAGCGGCAGGTGGCCCACGGATCGGCGGTGGCCCGCGACGTCGCGGAGTGGCCCGTCGAGGACGAAGCCGTGGCGATCGCCCGCGATGCCGAGGTGGAGATCGGCCTCGCCCTGGTGGCCCACACGGACGGCACCCAGACACTCCTGAGGGCGGCCGTCGCCGCCCCGGATGCGGGTTGGTCGCGGGTGCTGGACCTCCGTCTCTTCCAGCACGGCGCCCACGGCCGGTTCCGGGCCGGCGTGGCGGCGGCCGCCTTCCTGGCGGAGGTCCTCGGCGAGGACCGCTGAACGAGCGAGCCCGGGATCGCGACCGGGAATCGCAACGCCCCCGGCCAGGGTGGGGGAGGCCGAGGGCGCTGCATGATGGCGCATCGGGGAGGGGGGATCGACCGATGCGCCTTACTAGAAGGATCGCGGACCGCGACGACCGCGCCGAAGGGCCGTTCGGCCCCTCGTCGGGGGGCCAAACGGCCGGCTCGTGACCTCCTCCCGGGCGCAGCGGTCAGTCGGCCGCGGCGTAGACCTCGATCTCGCGCCAGGCGACCCAGGAGGACGAGCGCGTCGTCTCCACGCGGAGGAGCCGGATCCCCTTCCGAGGGGTGCCCGGGCGCCACTCCAGCGAGCCGGGCCGAGGCAGCCGGCGGGTGTGATACCCTTCCGCTCGCCGCATCGTGCGGCAAGCTCCGCGTGGTCGACCCCCCTTCTCGAACAGACCGTGCGTTCTGCCTCCCAGTTCGGGAAGGATGTGGAGGTCACACGTGACCGCTGGCACCGTCAAGAAGGTCATCGCCGACCGCGGATTCGGCTTCATCGTCGCCGAGGATGCGAAGGAGTACTTCTTCCATCGCGGCGGGCTCGAGGCCACGCTCGACTTCGACCGCCTGGTCGGCGGCGAGCGCGTCGAGTTCGAGATCGAGCAGAGCCCCAAGGGGCCGCGCGCCGTCCGGGTGCGCGCCGCCTGACCATCGTCCGGCGAGGCCGTTCGCTGCCAACGCGGGCGGCCTCGTCGCTCTCACCCGGCTCGCCGAATGGCAGGGAGTGACGTGGCAGAGGGAATTGGCCCGGATCGCACTGCGCCGACGCGGCCGTCCTTGCGCCACTACAAGCGCCGCGAGCTGGCCACGGCCGACGGGGGCAGGCTTGTCCTCCGCACGGACGGCACGATCGACCTTCAGTCGGTCGATGGGACGGTCGCGCAGTCCTGGGGGCCCGAGGACGCCGAGTGGGGCATCTACGCTTTCCGCTTCGGCATCCGCGTCCAGAGGCGCACGATGGCACCGCGGGGACCGGACACCGGCTCTGCGAAGCCCGGGTTCTGACCTCGCAAGCACCGCCGCCGCGACGCGACGGCACGCCCGGCATCGTAGCCGGACCGGGCCCCGCCCGGCCTCCCGGCCGATCGATCGGGCCGGCGAACGACATGCAGCCCTCCCAGAGGTGGTTCCCGTGAAATCGATGCAGGCGCAGCTCGACGAGCTGGCGGGGTCGGCCCCGGCGCGGCGGATCGATCTGCGCGAGCCGCTCCTCGCCCACGGCGCCGCCGTCGTCACCCCGCTGGCCGACCTTGCCGCGGCCGATCCCGAGCTCGGACCCTCGGTGACCGCGTGGCTCGAGGTGCTCGGAAAGCGGGACGAGGAGGCGCTGGGCCCGGTGGTCGCGGCGCTCCGCACGCTCGCGACGAGCGCCCAGGGCGACACCCGTCGCCACGCGGTGGAGGCCCTCGCCCGCCTCGGCGTGCCGCTCTCGGCGGCGCGCGCCCGCCGCGCGGTGGCCGCCAAGGGCTGATCCCGGCCGATCCAGGCCGATCCAGGTTCGCCCTCCGGGCCCGACGCCGGGTTGGCCCTACTCGCGCGAGGCGACCCCCGCGGCTCGCCGGTAGACGCCCGCCTCGCGCGTCACCAGGCCGTACGAGACCAGGTAGCGGCGGAGCGACGCCACGTCGGGGTGGAAGAGGGCGAGCCGCTGGTTGACCTCCTTCTCCGGGTAGGGGCGATCCTCGGGGAAGCAGCGCGCCAGGAGGTGGCGCAGCACGACGAGCTTCTTCTTCTCCTGGGCCGGGATCGAAACGAGGCGGTCGCCCTCGAAGAAGCTGCGCAGCACCTTGGCGTCGAAGGCCGGCAGCGGCCGCCCGTCGGGCCCGGGGAGGACCGCTGACTCCTCGCGGGCTCGCTCGATCTCGCCGAGACGACGGCCGATGGCGTGGAGGCGCTCGGCGCGGAGGGAGTATTCGACGTACGGCCGAGCGGGTCTCGACTCGACCAGGCCCGCGGCGTGGAGCCGCTTCAAGTGGTGGACGACCGTTCCCGCCGACAGCTCCACGGCGGCTGCCAGCTCCTCCACGGCGTACGGGCGCGCTGCCAGCAGGCCGACGATCCGCAGGCGCGATGCGTCGGAGAGGGCCTTCAGGGTGGCGAGAAGCTCTTCGTCCATGGCCTGCGCAGTCTGCACTACGATTTGATGGGCGTCAAATCACGACTGCGCGCGGGCAGGTGGTTTCTCAAGCCGGACCGTTGCGTCGCTTCATGCCTTCGTGTGGTTGCCGTCGCGGCCACGGCCGAGCTCGCCGCGGACGGCGGCCGCGCCATGGACGGCGGACCAGGCGCTGACGGCATCGGCGAGCGCCACCGATCCGGGACGGACCGCGAGCCGGTCGTTTGCACCGCGGACCCCCGCGCCGAGTTCGGCGAGATGGCCGCGATAGGCGGGTTTGTCCCCGTTCGACCGGCCGGACGGTGGATAGACGTCGAAATAGCCGTCGCTGCTCACGACGATGTTCGCGTCAGGCGGAGAGAAGGGCGTTCGAGCCATGGTGAGGAGTCCGATCCGTCGCGCGCTTCGGACCGGCCGAAGGAGAGCCCGGCGCATGGCGACTGCTCGCCCCACCATCGGGCCACCGCGCGATTCCGTCAAACGCGCTCCGCGGCTCGAGTCAGCGGCTGAGCGGCACCCCCGCCATTCGCTCGGCAACCGCGCTGCGGCGAACCTTGCGCGTGTGTGTCCGCGGAAGTCCGGCTCCGGGAACGGTGCCCGACCCGTGACCCTCTGGTGGGCAGCAAGCCGGCCGTTCGCCGCCCGCACCGCGGCCGCCACCGCGGATGCCTCATCCTCGGCCGACACCGCGGAAACCTCGTCGCCGGCTGGCACGCCGAACGCAGCACCCGAGCGGAAGGTGACCGCGAGGCGACCCGGCTCGGCCTCGAATACGACAGGCTCGACCAGCCCTTCGGCGACCAGGGCGGCCTCCACGTCCTCGGGATGCACGTTCATCCCGTTGGGCAGCGCGATCAGCGATCGTGTCCGCCCGGCCAGGCGCAGGGCACCCGTCGCGTCCATCTCGCCGATGTCGCCCGTCCGGTACCAGCCGTCGGGCGTGAAGGCCGCCGCTGTCGCGATCGGGTCCTCCCAGTAGCCCGAGAAGACCGACGGTCCCCGGACGACCACCTCGCCGTCCGGTTCGATGCGCATCTCCAGCGGCGGAAGTGCCCAGCCTACCCGGCCGACCGGCGTGCGACCGTGCGCGTTGGTCGAGACCAGGCCGGCCTCCGTGGAGCCGTAGCCCTGGACCACCTCGACGCCGAGAGCCTTCCAGTTTCGCTGCAGGGAGGGCGAAAGGTGCGCGGCCGACGAGAGCACCAGGCGGAGCTCCCCCCCGAGTGCGGCGTGGACCTTCGCGAACAGGCGTCGACGCAGCCCGACGGGCAGGTACGGCGCGACGCGAAGGGCCCGCCGGAAGGTGGCGCCCTTGCCGGTCCGCTCGGCCTCGCGACGGACCGCGCTGAACAGGAACTCCAGGACCTGCGGCACGACGACGAGCGCGGTGGCGCGATGGCCGCGGATTGCCGCCGCGATCACGTCCGGGCGCAGCGTGGTGATGTACTCGGTCTCGGCGCCCGCCGCCATGGCGTAGACCAGCCCGGCGACCTGCTCCATGATGCGGGAGAGCGGCAGGATCGAGACGAAGCGGTTGTTGTTCGGCGGGATCGTGACGAGGCAGCGCTCGGTCGACGCCAGCAGCATCGCCTGGGTCACCGTGACGCCCTTCGGGCTGCCCGTCGAACCCGACGTGCAGAGGATCTCGATCAGCTCGTCTGGGCCCGCCGGCACGCGAGACGCGAGGGCCGCAACCGCCTCTGGCTGGGCCGGGTTGACCAGGTCGTCGAGGTCGAGGACGGGCAGGTTCGCGAGTCGGGCGCTCATGACCGGCTCCAGCGTCGCCCCCGTGCCCAGCAGGATCGCCGCCGGCTCCGTGAGCGCCGAGATCCGCTCGACCGTGTCCGACGTCATCCGCGCGTCGAGGGGGACCAGGATCACGCCCGCCCGGGCGGCCGCGAAGAGCGCGGCGGCGAAGCCGGGCCCCGGCGCCCCCTGGACCAGCACCCGTTCGCCCGGCCGAAGTGCCCCGGCGAGCCGCGCGGCGGCGTGCTCCACGGCCACCCCGAATTCCGTGAACGTCAGCGACTGCTCACGCACGGTCGAGGTTCGGACGCCGATGAACGGGGCCGAGCCCATCGCGGCGATCGCGCGCTCAAGCAGCTGGGGGAGGGTCGCGGGAAAGGCGAGCGAGGCGGTCGATGCGGACACGGGGCGGTGGGCCTTTCGAGGGGCGACCGCCGGGCGGACCGGGCGGCACGATGCGTGCGGACCGGACGCGTCTCCCGGGCCGGTGGGCGGTGAGCATAGTCGCGCGGCGGCTGGTGCGCGCGCGGAGGACCGGTGGCCGGAACCGGACGCGTCGCGCACTGCGCGGGGCGCCGCGAAGACCACGCACGGCCGTGGTGGGGGCGCGGTGTCGAGGGAACCATCCAACCTCGGCCCCTCGGACTTGACCGATGAGCAAGCCGGTCTGGGAGCAAGTGTGGCGAGCCGCGGGTGGGGCTGCCCGCCGGCCACCGCGTCATGGAACGACGATACTGGGGGCACCGGACACCGGCAAGGGTCGCAGGAAGCGGTGGCGCCGGGACGGTCGGTCCGGCTGCGACGCTCGACCGATGGAAAGCAGTCAGGAGGATCGCCGATGGTCGTGTGCGTCCCCGTGACAGACGATGGGATGATCTATCCCCGCTGGGGGCGCGCCGCGCGCGTCGCGATCGCCGACGTGCGAGCCGGAGCCTTCGCGAGCTGGCGGGAGTTCGACGTTCGCTGGGACGACCAGCACGACGTGGGCACCGAGGGCGGGCATCACGTCCGGGTGGCGGGCTTCCTGCGCGAGCACCGCGTGGAGGTCGTCGTGGCCCACCACATGGGCCCCCCGATGCAGCACATGCTCGGCCAGATG
>Ga0315291_10012168_pt1 | contig 10447 bp, 8 predicted proteins | sample YL17G12_20_MG_FD_203070 | JGI IMG/M metagenome (GOLD analysis project Ga0315291, IMG submission 203070) | Sediment microbial communities from Yellowstone Lake, YNP, Wyoming, USA - YL17G12_20 | ecosystem: Environmental > Aquatic > Freshwater > Lake > Sediment | place: USA: Wyoming | collected... | reverse complement strand
AAAATTAGACTTTATCGGAAAAGCGAGCCGTTCGATGCCGTGATTTTTCCGATAGAGTCTATTCTTGCGTGTGCCCCAGGCAGAATCTGTTCCGAACCACACCCTTCCCTGGAATCAGGGGTGAATATATTACAACAGGATTACCTTTTCACGAATCTAATCGAATCATGTAGAAACGTCAAGGAATGCCAGCGTTACCTATTATGACACTGACTTATCAGTCGGACCATGATAATTTGACCTTAATCTCCGAATTACTATCTATAAGTAAAAACCGAAATCCGTGCCATTTGTGCGGCGGTTCTGTAATATATCTTAACCGTAGAATCCTGTGGTTTATCTGGCACACGTGATAGTTAATTGATTTTTGTATTGTTACCTAATTTCATAGGATTGATATGTATCTATAAATAGGTTCTTAAAAATATCTGTTGCATTCTTACATCATCAATCATTGAAAATCCAACATGAAAAGGTAAACCAATTTTCTAAATATTGACGTTGTATTCTATAACTCCCTCAGCGCCTCCACCACCTTGACACCCGCCAGGTGGCGATTGGCGATGGTTATTGCGCCAAACATGCCCATAGTAAGCGTGATCTGGGGCGGGTTGCACACAGCAACCTATTTCCTTTGCACGACTGACCGATAGGCAGGTCTGCGGCTTATTTTAGAGAGATAAGCGGCTAATACTATACCTGTTTGGCCTCGATATACTGTCTAGATTGGTCGACATAGCATCCTGTCTACATGTTTTTGAGAAGCTAACCGTATCCAGCGCCGCCACAAGGATCTCTCATTACCAGATATTGCGCACATCGATCGTCATAAGAGCGGTTACTAACCATCATTTAGTGTTCACAAGACTTGTTACGACGATCTCGCCGACGTGAAGACCCGACTTTATCTCGACGAAGCTGAAGCCCATCAACCCCACTACTACGGGGTGTAGCTTCTGCCCGCCGTTTTCCATGACGAAAACAGCGTATTGACCAGGCGACTGTTCGTGCAACGCTTCGACAGGGACAATGATGACTCCTTGAGCCTGGCCACCGATGACATCCACCGTGGCGGTCATGCCGAGCGGCAGATTATCGATAGCTGTTATCGCGCTCTCATCAAGACTGACCAATCCCTTGACAACCGTGATTTGGCCTGGAGTCTGAGCTGCAATCCTCTCTCCTGTAGGGGCATATAGATTCGGGTCTATCTGAATGACGCGGCCCGTGAAAATATGATTGGGCAGAGCATCGAAAATAACCTCAACTTTGTAATCTAGAGCGATTTTGTCTATATCCGTCCCGTCAAGGGAGATTGTCAAATACTGCTGACTCAGATCCGCCATGGAGATGAATGGGCTCGATATGTCGTCACCCACCTTTGCTACAACCGACAATATGGTGCCTTTCATCGGTGCTACGATCACCGACCCTTCAAGATTCCGTTTGGAAAGTGCGAGGTTGGCTTCCGCGCTTGCTAATTGGAGCTTTGCTAGCGCGACTTTGTCAGGGTCAGGTCCATCCTTGACCTTTTCCCATTCACTCTGGGCTTGAGCCAGGCGTGCCTCTGCCAGGGCAACTTCTGCGTCAAGCTGCATTTGTTGGATTTCGCTTGGCTTCCCGGTAACCCATGCCAATTGACGAGCTGCGGAGTCGTATTTCTGCTGGGCTGCTGCCAGGTTCAATTCCGCTTGCGCTCTTTCGAGATCGCCCACAGGGCGGGCAGAAACAAGGTTGTAGTCAGCCAGGGCTAAATCAAGTTCATTCTTTGCCAATACCAGTGTTGCCTGAGCCGTAGCGATTGTGAACGAGCTGGCTCGATTCCCCTGCTGTTGCACGAACCAGTTGCGCTCCGCCGTGTTCAATGCAGCCGTCGCATTAGCCAGATCAAGTTGAGCCTGGGCGGCCACCATGGCAGAATTTTCTTCGAGATACTGGAGTGCGTTTTTAGCGTTCAGCACGGATATTTGGTCTGCGACCACAGCAGCTTCCAATCGCTCGCGATTTCCCTGGACAGCGAGCACATCACCTGCATGTACTTTGTCGCCGATTCGCACGTTGAGTTCGGAAATTGGACCACCGGTCCCGAAGCCCAAGTTAATTTCATCGCGTGCAATTAACGTGCCAGTACCTCGGGCATAGATGATGATGTCCCCTTGTTGCACCACTGCAGTTTGAATATTTTGAGATGCCAAAGATATGGCAGTCGTCGTCTGAGCCGGGATGTATACCATCTTGTAATAGGCGAACCCAGCCGCGCTCAGAATGAGGATTACGCTTAGTGCAATTAGGTAATGTTTCTTGTTTAGTTTAGAAAACATAGTTGCTCTCCTTGACCGAGGTACAACCTCAGTCCGGTCTATAGAGCCAAAATAAGATGAGGCTCTTTCCTTATAGTTCTCGCAATACCTGCGCGATTTCCATACGGGCCAATCGGCGGTTCGCGAATAACGTTGCCAATGCCATTCCCAGTAAGATCAGAGCTAGCAAGGCAAACAATGCTCCCCACGGGATATTCATACCGGTCGGCGGGATCGTATAGAGCACCTTGAGCAGGGATACAAATACTCGTCCTAGAATCAGGCCGATGATGCTCCCGATGAGCAAACTCAGCACCCCCACGGTGAGCGACTCAGACCATAGGACGCGCCCAATCTGAGTTATCGAGCCTCCTACAGCACGCATAGCGCCAAACTCTTTTACCCTCTCGTATATCATCGAAAGCAGAAAGATGGCCAAGCCAAGAGAGATAATGATCACACTGTAACCTTGTTCGATACTCCCCAGACCCTGCAGGTTCAAACTGGTCATTGAATTTCCTAACGCCAAAATAGCCGTATCAATATCTTCCGTTTTCATGGGTACCTGCGTACCCAGGGTTTCTTGAAGACGGATGGCAACATCATGTGGCGAGTCGAATGTTCGGATCAAGAAGTAGTTGATTTTGTCGTTGTGCGTAACGCTCTGCATAAAGGACAGGTTCATCACTAAAAAGGCGTCCTGCTGTGCCGTTGGGAAGAAACGAATTATCCCGACAGTTTGAAGGCGTATTTCAATCATCGGGCTATCTGCGCTCGCAGTGCACGGCAAGCGGATGATGACCGGGTCGCCAAGCCGAATGTCATAGGAATTGGCCAGTTCCTGGCTTACAAGCACACCATTGGGCACATTTGCTAAATCTTGCATCGCTTGAGCAGCGTTCATGTTAATGAAGAAACTGTCTGCAGGCTCGGTAGTCAGGGTATACGATTGCGGGTCGATACCAAAAACCGTCTGCTGGCTGGAGCCGACATATGCCTGCAAGCGTTCAACCGGTGCTACCGCTGCTACGCCTGGAACACGGCTGATGTCTTGAGTAAAATCTGTGGTCTGTTGGTGGAGACCGCTTGCGACAGTTAATTTGATGTCCGATCCAAGCGCAAAACGCGCCTCAACTGCCTTTTGTACTTGATAGGTATGGATGAAGATGCTCAGGCTGATGCCGAAGGAAAGTGCAAGCGAAACGATGATTACAGCCGATGCGATCTTTGGTGCTCTCCGCGTAATGCTGCGACCAGCCATAAATCCCAGATCACCGAAAACCCGACGCAGGATTTGCTGAATAACGCCAGCCCCGCGGCTTACACCTCCAGCTAATACACGATTCAGCAGCAGTGTCAGGCCAACCCAAAGGAAGAACGGCGCCAGGAAGACAAAGAAACCGAGTGAAAGGCTTGTCCCCGCGGCGCCTTCAACGGGCTTGAACCCTCCGCCAGTGCGTGTGATCCAGAAGATCACCCCAGCAATGATCAGATTGACCACATCCAAATATGTCCGCGCCCATAAAGGCGATTTGGCTTCGTGTTCGGCTTGGCGACGCTCATGAGAGATTTCCTGTCTCAGCGTGGCGCGGATGGGCAGGAAGGTAGCTGCGCCGGTTAGCAGCAGACCTGCTACAAAAGCATAGAGTATTGAACGAGAATAGAGACTCAGCACAGCAGGTGCAATCGCGCTGGTTCCAAACAGCACTGTAGTAGTGCCTAGTCCCACCATCAACCCCAGCACAGTTCCGACCAAAGCAATGAGAAAACTGGCAATGCCCATGGTCAGCATAATCTGGCTCGGCTTGGCACCGCGGGCGCGCAGCAGGCCGATTTCTTGCCGTTGCGGGCCGGTGAGCAAATCGGTAGCGTACTTTGAGAGGTAGGCAGCCAGCGCCACGCCCGGCATGCCCAGGAACAAGAAGAGTAGTTTGGCCCAAAGCACGTCCTTTTGAGCCTGCTTGAGTGAATCGGCAAGGTTATTGGCGATTTTGATCTCACCGGGAAACTGCTTCTCCATGCTTCGACGTAGGGTATCAACGAAAATGCTGGCTTTTGTCGGGTCCGAGGGCAGCAGACTGTGCTTGGTTCCTACATGCAATTCGTAGAGTGGCTTTTGGGCCGCAATGGGTTTGGCGTTGGGATCGGTGGGAACGGGAGGATTGGTCAACGGTACTGCCAGATCGGCTTCCCAAAGCTCAGGAGAAATGAACACATCATAGGGTACTGGGTTGTACTCCCCTTCATGAGCAGGATCCGTCGCCGTAAAGAGGAAGTATGCGCCCGTTGGATCGATAATTCCAGTAATTTGAGCTATATATGGAGCGGCAAGTTGATCGAAGTTAATCGCGATGGAATCTCCGACGGATAAACCTAAATCGTTCGCCGCCGCCTGGCTGATTAGTACACCAGATGACGTTACATCTCCACTCAAAAGTTGCAAGGCCCCAAAAGAATCATAGTAAGAGGGCTGCAAGACAAAAAGTTTCCCTGCCGTAGTTGCTTGATTGCTGATAGGTACGCTCAAGCTGGTAAAGTCGGCGATGACTACCGGCTCTACATGGGTTACAAAGGACTCCCCTTCTAGCACCGTGCGAACAGGTGCCATATCAGGGTGGGCAAGTGTAGAACGCACCTGCATATCTACCACCACAGGTGCAATGGCAGTCTGTGTCATTTTGTTCGCTGAGGCATCTACGAAAAAGAGGATGCCTGAGAAAAGCCCCACCGCTAGCACCAAACCGAAGAGATAAGTTAAGGTTCGCCGTCGGTTACGGAGGGTAAGTTGCAGAGCATAGGTCAGATAGGACATTGTGTTTCTCCAGTTTAATTTTCGATCTGTCCATCACGCAGAGGGATCGACCGATGGGCACGGGCAGCGTCATCTGGGGAATGGGTGACCATCACCAAAGTGACGGAATCTTTGCGGTTGAGACCGATCAGGAGTTCCATGATTTCAGCCGCGGTGGCGCTATCCAGGTTGCCGGTGGGTTCGTCGGCCAGAATAATATCCGGGCGATTGGCCAGGGCACGCGCTATGGCCACTCGCTGTTTCTGCCCACCGGAAAGTTCATCGGGCAGGTGGTCGGCTTTGTCGGACAATCCCACGCGTTTCAGCAATTCCTGTACCCAGGAACGGCGTTCCGATTCGGGCATATTCGCTAAAACCATCGGAAATTCGACATTTTCAGCTGCGGTAAGATCGGCCATCAAGTTAAAGGACTGAAAGATAAAACCAATATGTTCACGGCGTAGGCGAGCGCTTTCTTGTTCGGTCAACTGTGTGAAATCTTGCCCATTCACCAAGATCTGCCCAGACGAAGGCCTCATCAACCCGCCCGCTATACTGAGCAAGGTGCTCTTGCCGCAGCCGCTGGGTCCAACAATTGCAATGAACTCGCTGCTTTCAACACACAAATTTACACCGCGCAGCGCCTGGATTTCAACGCCGTGCAACGGATAGGATTTGGTCAAGTTTTTAGTTTCTAAGATGATATTAGTCATGATGGGCCTCCCCATTAATCACACCGTCGGCGATGTGTAACACCCGCTGGGCGAGGGCCGCCACCCGTTGGTTGTGCGTGACCACCAGGAGGGTCATTTGTCGCTTTTCATGCAACTCTTTGAGCGCGTCCATAACCTGTTTTGTGGTTTCCGTATCCAGTTCACCGGTCAACTCATCTGCCAAGAGCAAATCGGGTTGGTTGGACAGGGCAATCGCTATGCCCACGCGCTGGGCTTCGCCACCGGAGAGCTGGTTGACTTTGTGATCAAAGCGTTCGCTCAAGCCTAAATCATTAAGTAATTGTGTGGCCCGCTGGTGGGCTTCGCTTGTAGGAATGCCGTTCCAGGTCATGGGCTGCATCACATTTTCCAGCGCAGTCAAGAAGGGGATCAGGTTGCCGGTCTGAAAGACAATGCCGATTTGTTGGCGGCGGTAATCGGCACGCTCGGTCTCATCCATGCGGGCCATGTCGCGGCCCTTGAGAACGATCTGCCCGGCGCTGGGGGTGTCCAGGCCGCCGATCAGGTTCAGCAGCGTAGTTTTGCCCGCGCCGGAGCGTCCCTGGATGGCGACGAATTCGCCAGGAGCCAGGTCAAATTCAGCGCCGTGTAAAGCCACAGTCTCGATATCGTTTTCTTTGTAAATTTTGAAAGCGCCGCGCACAGAAAGCAGGGCGCCGTTGGTACCAATCGTACGGGGTGGACGTTTTACAGACATGGTTGCTTCCTTATTTCCAGGCAAATCCGGCCAGAATATTGTCGAAGATTTCACTCTGGTCGCCGTAATAAGCATAGGGTGCGACAAAGGTGACGTGACCCAACTTGTCCGCCGGGCCGCCACCGATGAAAATCTGGCTGGCAATGAATTTGAGAGCGTTGCCGGTAACCGGATTCGTGCCAGCTTCATACTGGTAGATCAGGCTGGCCGCAAGCAGGCCGTTGACATTGCCATCCTGAATGACCAGTTTCTGATAACCGGCCGCGCCGTTGGCCTGAGAAGCATCCAGGGCTTGAGCAGCCTGCAATGGCGTTTGTCCATGAGCGGAGATAACTTCCGCTTCGGCGTACCAATCGCTCTGGGATGAGCGCAAGCTTCCGGGTGTGCTGCCGGATTCCTGTGTCCACGTATCCACGAAGAGGATGCTGAACAGACCGGCCGGGTCCTCCGCTTTGACCATGCGCTCTTCGCCTGATTGGGAATTAGCAGAATCCCCGCCCTCTGGGGCGGCGGGTAGGCCGCCGGGGTTGGTCAGCGAGGGGCCGCGCGCGGCTTCGCCTCCACCGCCGCCTTCAGCGGCAGGAAAGGCTGGATTGGCAACCGCCGGAGCCTTGCCGCCACAAGCGGCGAGGGTCGAGGCAAGGACGAGCAGAGCCATCAGTAGAGGGTAGGGTTTGGATTTCATGGGTTCTCCTTGAAAAGATTTCTTATTGAGATGATTATAGCAATCGGAGATGAAGTCAAGATGAAGTGAACCATTTTCATCGGCGTGTTATCTCCAGAAAAAAGACGTTATCATGCCCTACAATTGGCTCAGGGGATACAAGACGCCCCCGGTTTTCCAGGGGCGTCGGGGAACTAGATGGTTGCATGTCAGGGGGACTTATGGCTGGGCGGTTTCAGGCGCTTCCACACCGATATCCGGGGCGTTCTGGTCGCCGACTTGTTCTTCAACATTCACATTGTCGGTGTCCGCCGCCTCGATAGTTTCTGCGGTGTCGACACCGCTCTGGTCGCCGCACTGCAGGTCAACATTGTCGGTGTCGGTGGCAGACTGCACTTCCGTGCCATCGGCTTGATCCAGCGAGCAATCCTGCGACTGCGCGGCCAGGGCTGAAGTCCCATGGGCATACCCGCGGTAAGCCACTGCGCCCATTGTACCCACCACCAGAAGGGCAATAACAGTCAGGGCAACAAAACGATTGATTTTCATGGTGATTTACTCCTTTTCTCTTACGGATTTGAGCGACTTCTGCCGCTCATTACACCCCCCATTTTAGCGGGCTGTAATGAAGCCCTCATGAAGCGAAACGATAAGTTTTTTCATACGGGCAGGCGGATGGTGAACGTGCTCCCTGCACCGGGCGCGCTGCGGACCTCAAGCCTGCCGCCGTGCGCCTTGGCAATCTGCCGGGCGATAGCCAGCCCAAGCCCGGCCCCGCCTGCGGAACGCGCCGAGTCGACGCGGTAGAAGCGGTCAAAGATGCGCGGCAGGTGCTCCGGCGGGATGCCGATGCCGGTGTCCGTCACCTCCACGATCAACTCGTCCGCTTCGGGGCGGGCTGTCAACGTGATTTCGCCGCGTTCGGTGTACTTGATGGCGTTATCCAGCAGGTTGACGAACAAGCGGATGAGAGCGTCCATGTCGCCGGTCAGCGCGAGGCCTTCGGGAACCTGGACGCGCAGCGCCAGCCCCTTGTCCTCCGCCAGCGGACGGAGCGAATCGGCTACATCGGTCAATAAGTCCGAGAGTGCCACGCGTTCGCGGGTGACCGTCGTCTCATCTTCGCCGCGCGCCAACCGTAACAGGTCTTCTGTCAGGCCGCGCAAACGGTTGGCCTCTTCAGCCAGATCGTCCAACGCCTGCCGGTAATCCCCAGGGGGGCGCTCGCCTTCCCGGATAACACCCAGGATGGCTTGCATGGCTGCAAGCGGGGTGCGCAGTTCGTGCGAGGCATCCGCGGTGAACTGGCGTTCGCGACGGAAGGAATTATCGAGACGTACCAGCATGGCATCGAAGGTGGCTGCCAAGCGGCTGACTTCATCGCCGGTATCGGGCAGGTTCAGTCGGGCAGAAAGATCTTCGCCGCCGGCAATCTTTTGAGCAGTCTGGGTGATATGGTCAATGGGTCGCAGGGCGCGGGCAGATAGAAAATAGCCGCCCAACGCAGCAAAGAGCACTAGTGTTGTACCGCCGATCAGCAGGGCAGTCAACAGGCGGTCAAGGGCATCCCGCACCGGTCCCAGGTTTTGAAAGACCTGCACCCAGCCGGCCACCTGCCCATTATCCAGCACCGGCAGGATGTAAACGCGCACGACGTCATTTTCTTCCACCCGGTCGGTGAGGGTAAGGTAAGTCCCTTGTGGATTGCCGGATTGTAATCCGGTTACAGGAACCACCATATCGCGGTAGGGACCTGCAGACTGGATCACGCCTCCATCTCTTGCTAGAAGGATGACGGTCAGGCCGCGTTCGCTCAGGGTCTGGATCCCGCTTTCGTCCGCGCTGATAGCTTCGGAGAGGATGATTTGTCCGTTCTGGGTGTTCAGCCCGGCGGTAACCTGGGCCGCGCTGACTGCCAGGGAGGTATCCACTGCCGCGTTCAGGCTGCTGGACAGGTTGAAGTATACGAACGCGCCGAAGGCGGCCAACAGGAGCAGGATCACGGCGGTCATCCAGAGCGCAAAGCGCACGCGGAGGGTTCTAATTTGCTTCATCATCTGAGATTGAATAACCCGCCCCGCGCAGGGTGCGGATGAGTTTCTTGTCGAATGGGTCGTCAATTTTGCGCCGCAGGTTGCGGACGTAAACGTCTACCACATTGGACTGGTTGAAAGTATCATAGTTCCAGACGTGTTCAGCGATCATCGTGCGGGTCAGGACACGCCCTGGTTCGCGCATCAGACATTCCAGGATGGCATATTCCTTGGCGGCCAGTTCAATGCGTTTGCCGCCGCGCCGCACCTGGCGAGTGCGCGTGTCCAGGCTCAGGTCCGCGACTTGCAGGATGGGCGACTTTGGCTTATCAGTCGAGCGGCGGCTGAGGGCACGCAGGCGTGCCAGCAGTTCTTTTATGGCAAAGGGCTTAACCAGGTAATCATCCGCCCCGGCGTCCAGGCCGGCCACGCGGTCGTCCACTGTGTCTCGGGCGGTGAGCATCAATATGGGAGTGCGGTCGCCGCGCCGGCGCAATTCGCGGCAGGCGGAGACGCCGTCCAGTTCGGGCAAGAGGATATCGAGGATAATTAGATCATAGGAGGCTGCCTCAGTCCAGTCAAGCGCCTCCTGACCGGTGTACACGGCATCCACGGCGTAGCCTTCCTCTTCCAGGCCGCGCTTGACGTAAGCGGAAATACGGCGTTCGTCTTCGACCAGCAGTATACGCATACAATTACTCCAAAACTATTGTAATGGAGATATATGAAGACTGGATGAAGAAGATTTTTCAAAAATTTACATATTGGTATTAGTTTTAGAATATGTGTGATAATCCATTGATTGGGTTGATGCGCCTTACAAATAAATCAATCCCCATTGGATTCAAAATTAAATAAATTTTCAACTCTAAAATAATTCTTCATCCCCAAACTTTAACGTACTAGTCGCAATATCAATTTATTAATTCCAAAAAAACCATTGGTCTTAGAAGAAACGAGAGTCGGTTAAATACATTTCAACCAACGATATTCAGTCAAAAATTGATTGATAACTCATCAAGTTTTCCCCTCTGTTCAAAACGCAAACTAGCCATAAACTCCTCCATGTTAATGGAATTCTGACTGGTTTTATCTGATTTCTGTGCCCCAGGCGGGAATCGAACCCACAACCTTGGCCTTAGGAGTGCCCTGCTCTGTCCTTTTGAGCTACTGGGGCGGCGAAAAAATTATACTGCTTTTTACAGAAATTGGTGAACTCTTTTTCGGC
>Ga0315291_10012166_pt1 | contig 10449 bp, 5 predicted proteins | sample YL17G12_20_MG_FD_203070 | JGI IMG/M metagenome (GOLD analysis project Ga0315291, IMG submission 203070) | Sediment microbial communities from Yellowstone Lake, YNP, Wyoming, USA - YL17G12_20 | ecosystem: Environmental > Aquatic > Freshwater > Lake > Sediment | place: USA: Wyoming | collected... | reverse complement strand
GCCCGGGCCGGGGGGGGGGGGCAGTTTTTGGCTTTCGGAATGAAGAGAAAAAAACAACTCACTCGCAAATTAAAAAACAAATAAAATGAAAACAGCACCCACGCTCAAGCAATCGCCCGCGCCTTCTCCGCCCGCGAGGACCTCCGGGCGCCGATCTGCGCCGCGCTGACTCGCCTCTGCGATCAGGCCCTGGAGATTTCCCGCGAGGGGGCAGTGGCCGGGAGCGACGACGACGACAACGATGACAACGGCGATGACGAGGAAGTGGCTCTCTCTGACGACGAGAGCGACGACGGGAGCGGCGCCGGCGGCAGCGAGAGCGAAAGCGGCGACGACTCTGACAACGACTCCGACCTCGACGCCGCCGCCGCCTCCACCCCGATCGCCGCGGCCTCCTCCTCCCGCCCCGCGGCCTACACCCCGGCGACTGCGGCCGCCACCCTGGCTGTCCTGCGCTCCCAGGCCAAGAACTGGCTCCCGCTCCTGCTCAACGCCTTCGTCTCGTCGCCGCCCTCGGCGCGCGCACCCGCGGCCGCGGCCATCGCCTCGCTGAGCTCGAGCCCGCTCTGCGCGCCGAGGCGGGCCGTCGAGGCCATGTTCGGCTCGGCGCTCACCAAGCTCGCCGCGGCCACGCGCGACGCGGCCGCGGACCCGCCCGTCCCCAACGGGAAAGCCTCGGACGGAGGGGAGACCCCCGGGGAGAGGCGCGCGACGTTCCTGGGCGCGGCACTGGCGCTGTCGTCGGGGCTGTCGCCGGCGGCCGCGGCGGGCGACGACTGCGACGTCGGCGGCGGCGACTCCCCCCCCTGCGTCGGGGGCATCGATGCCCTCTGGGACGCCGCCGTCGACGCCGCGGGCGACCGCGAGCAGGCGGTACAGAAGTCGGCGTACCGCGTCCTGGCCGCGCTGCTCTCCCGCGAGCGGCGCAGCGGCAGCAGCAGCAGCAGCAGCAGAAGCGGGAAGAAGAAGAGGAGCAAGAGGGGAGAGAAGAAGTCGAGGACATCGTCTCCGTGGCTCGACGCCAACCTCGACCGCGTGCTCTCCGACCTGCTCTCGGGCGCGCCCGCGGCGCTCCCGGCGGCGAAGAGGCACCGGCTGGCCGCGGTGCGCGAGGCCGTGAGGGCCGCGAGGAAGCAGCGCGGCGGGCTGAGGACGACAGCGAGCGGAGGCGGCGGAGGACGAATCGGCGGCGACGACGGAGACTCCGACGACGGCGACGAGGAGCAGGCCGACCCCGTCGCGGCGCTCGTCGCCGAGGCCGTGCTCTGCGTCAAGGAGCCCAACCGCAGGACGAGGGCCGCAGCCTACGAGCTGCTCGTCGACCTGGGAAGGCCCTCCTCTTCTTCTTCCTCTTCTTTCGCTTCCTCGGGCTCCGCTTCCACGCCGCTGGCGGACCTCGTCGCGCTGATCTGCGGGGGGCTGGCCGCCGGGGCCGGGTCCGCAGACTGGGGCGGCGCCGTCGCCGCCGACGCTTCATACGCTCCCCCGACTCCGACGCCGCTCGGGCCCGCGTCGCCGCACGTCGCCTCCGCGGCCGTCATGGCCCTCGCCCGCCTGCTCCACGCCTACCCGTCTGAGCTCGCGTTCGCCGGCGCGAGGCTGCTCCCGGCGGTGCTTCCCCTGCTACGCACGCGGTCGAGGGAGCTGGTCAAGGCCGTGCTGGGTTTTGCGAAAGTGGCGGCGTCGAGGCTGCCCGTCGCGGAGCTCCTCGGCGACGACGACGACGACGACGGAGACGGCGGCGGCGGCGGCGGCGGCGGCGGCGGCGACGTCGAGATGGGCGGCGGCGCTGCCCCCTCCCTCCTCGCCTCCTCCTCCGGCCCCCTCCGCAACAGCGTGAGCAGCTGCCAAAAGCGCCAGCGCAACCACCCGCGCCTCAGGCAGCTCCTCGAGGCGCTCCTGGTATGGTCCGACGACCCCAAGAACAAGTTCCGCCTGCGCGTCCGGCTCGTCGTCGAGCGGCTGGTGCGCAGGCTGGGGGCGGGCGCCGTGGGCTCGGCGATGCCCCCGGGCGACGCGCGGCTCCTGTCGCACATCCGCAAGGCCGAGGCTCGCAAGGCGCGGAGGAGGGGCGGGAGGAGCAGGGCCGGCGACGAGGACGAGGACGAGGGCGACGGCGAGGACGACGACGGCCTGCTCTTCGACGACACCGCGTCGAGGCGGGGCGGCGCGGCGGCGTCCAAGTCGGGCCGAGGAGCCAAAACCGCGGGGGCGAGGAGCGAGTGGGCTCACACGGCCGTGTTCGGCGCCGCGACGACCCGCAGGGACGCCGCAAGCACGAAGGCCGGAGGGGGGGGCAGGAGGGGTGGCGGCATCGGCGGCGCGCGCCTTCCGGGCGACGGCGGTGGGCGCGGCGACCCGCTCGACCTCCTCGGCGCGGGCGCGGCGCGGGCCCTCGCCGCGGCGCCCCGGGGAGGGAGCGGGCGCGGCGGCTTGAGGCGCTCCTCCCGCGCCAGCGACGACGCCGACGACGACGAGTCCCGCCCCCTGCCCCTCGCCCCGGACGGCCGCCTCGTGATCAACGCCGAGGAGGCGGCGGCGGGAAACGGCAAGACCTCCAAGAAGCGCAAGGCGGCCGCGGAGGACGGCTACGACAGCGGCGACTCGGACTTTGACGACGTCCGCGGCGCCGCGGTCGACGCCCGCGCGGCGTGGAGGGCCACCGCCGGAGCCCGGTCGCTCGCCTCCGGCGCCGCCAAGTCTGCCGCGAGGTCCGTCGCCGCAAAGTCCTCGGGCGGGCGCTCGGCGCGCACAGACGCGACGAGGAAGACGTCTTCCGCCTCCCATTCCGCCGAGCGCTTCCGCGCGTCCAAGGGCGGCGCGAGCGGCGACGTCGTCAAGAACAAGAAAGGAAGCAAAGGCAAGGGAGGGTCGAACGCCGTGGAGCCATACGCATATTGGCCTCTGGACCGCAAGATGCTCAACCGGAGGCCGACCAAGGCGAGGGTCGCCGCGGGCGGGCTGGAGAAGGTGGTCGCGGCCGGCAGGGCCGGGGCCAAGGCCGCGGCGAGGGACGCCAAGAGGAGGAGGAAGTAGAGAGAATTTGAGAGAGAGAGAGAGAGAGAGAGAGAGAGAGAGAATGAAAAACAAAGGGAGAGAGGGGGAGAGGGGAGTTTCAAAAAGAATTGGGTTTTAACGAGTTTTGTTTTTTTTCACGGTTGATTGTTACGTAATCTCGTTTCAGGAATATCGGATGCACGCACAAGGGACGCTAACGGAGAGGACGAGGGAGGAGGAAAAGAGGGGGGAAAAACGCCTTCTCTCTTTTTCTACGTTTATTTTCATTTTCTCTTCTCGACGCCCGGCGTGGCGACGAATTGCTTCTTCGCAATTGGTCGCACGCCCGAGCCCTTCGACAATCCGATTTGATTTCGTATATCTATCGGACCGCATCGATGTTTCCTATGCTATCGTCGACGTGGAACTCGAGAAGTGCGCGCCCAGACAGTGGGGTGCGCGAGAACGGCGTCGACGGCATAGGCCGATGGCGACCGCGACGGCAGCAGCGATGCCCTCGACCTCCTGCTCTCGCTGCTGCCGCAGCCCCCAGCGACGCCGACCACTTAAGCATCCCTCTCGGGGCCCAGTGCGGCGTCTGCGTCCCCAGTCTGATCCTGGGGACCATGCAGTTCGGTGAAGCGCTGAGCCCGAGCGAGTCCCACGCAATCATGAGCGCCGCCGCGGAGGAGGCGCCGGTGGCATCGGCGGCGGCGGCGGGGGCCGGGAAAAGAACTCCTCTCCTGGCGCTCGACACAGCCGAGGCCTATCCGGTCCCCATGGCCAGCGTCACGTCCGGGGACTCCGAGCGGATCATCGGCGACTGGCTCCGCGCGGGGGGTCGGAGCAACCGGAGGGAGCGCACCGTTTTAATAACGAAAGCCTCGGGCCCCGGCGACCAGCCCTGGCTGCGCTGCGGCCCGCCGCGGCTCGACGGGCACCATCTCTCGCGGGCCCTCGAGGGCAGCCTGCGCAGGCTGCGAGTAGAGGAAATCGATTTGTTGCTGCTGCACTGGCCCGACAGGTACGTCCCTATGTTCGGCGAGGTCGACTTCGACCCGGCTCGGTCCTTTTTTGAGTCCGGAAACGGCGACGAAAACGAAGACGACGAAGACGACGATGACGGCTTTGCCGAGGCCGAGCGGCACTTTGAGGACGTGTTGGGCGCCGCCTTCGACGCGATCTCCGCTGGAAAGCTCCGGGCTGTCGGCCTCTCGAACGAGACGCCCACTGGGTTACTTGCTGCTACGTCCGCGAGCAGGCGGAGGCGGAGGAGAGAGAGGAGAAAAGGAGGAGGAGGAGGAGGAGGAGGAGGCTGCAGCCGGCAGCAGCCAAAAAAGCTTTTGTTCCCGGGTGTCGCCGCGGTCTCCAACGCGTACAGCCTCCTCGCCCGCAACTTCGACTCCAACGGCATGGCCGAGGCCTGCGAGGCGACGCGGGTCCCGCTGCTGGGCTACGGCCCGCTGGCCGCGGGCCTGCTGAGCGGGAAGTACGAGACCGGAGACGAGCAGGGAGGAGTCCGGGGGGGTCCGCCGCTGGCGAGGCTCAACCGCTACCGAGAGGAATACGCCGAGGAGGGGAGGCGGTACGCGAGGGCCCCTCGCGTCAGGGAGGCCGTGCGGGACTACGTGGCGATCGCGCGGAGGCACGGGCTCAAGGGGGGAGGCGCCGAGCTCGCGCTGCGGTTCGCGCTCTACTCGAGGCCCTCCCGGTCAGCCGGCGGCGGCGGCAGCACAGGAAGGGCCGCTGTTTTCGGAGCGACGTCGGTCGAGAACGTCCGCGCCGCCTTTGCCGCCGCGGCAGCGGGGCCTCTCTCGAGGGAGATCGTCGAGGAGTGCGACGCGGTGCACGCACGGAACCCGAACCCGGCGCCGTGAAAAGGAGAGAAGGGAGAAGACGTTTGTAATTTTATGTTTTTTTTCATTTGTTTTCAATCGTTTTGTTTTTCACTTTCCTTTTCACCCCGATTTCTCCTTTCGCCCCCTTTCCTTTCCCCTCTCAGCTCTCCTCCCTCCTCCTCCACACGACCCGGCCCTCGGCATCGAAAAAGTCGGAAGCCTGGATCACCTGGACACCCAGGCCCTCGGCGGCGTCGACTTTCGCCCTGCCCGGAGCGTCGCCGACGACGACCGCCGCAGTCTTTGACGAGACCGCGGCGGCGGCGGTGCCCCCCGCGGCCTTGACCGCGGCCTTCAGCCTGCTGCGCGTGGCGTTGGGGACCGTCCCGGTGATGACGAAGGAGAGGCCGGAGAGAGGGAGCAGCAGCTGCTGCTCCTGCGAAGAAGGAGGTCCTTTCTTGCTCTTGCCTGTCGAAGGCCGCCGAGGCGGCAGCGGCGCCGCGGTGCGTTTGACGTCGGCGGCCCCGACGCCCCGCTCGAGCAGCCGCTCGACCATCCCCGCGTTGTCGTCCACCGCGAACCACGCCTCGATCGCCGCCGCCGTCACGGGCCCGATCCCCGGGGCTCGCTCGAGCTCCGGGACCCCCGCAGAGGCCACGGCGCGCAGCGAGCCCAGCGAGGAGAGCAGCGCGTCGGCGGCGGCGCGGCCGACGCCGGGCACGCCCAGCCCCGCCAGCACCGCGCCGGGCGCGGCCCCCTCGGCGGACAGCGCCCGCGCGACCCTGGCCGCCCTCCTGGCGCCGAACCCGGGGATCCCGGCCGCGAGGAGGGCCTCGGGCGTGAGGGAGACGAGGTCGGCGGCGTCGGAGGCGAGGCCCGCGGCGACGATCGCCGCGACCGCCGCCGGGCCGGCCCCGCCGGCGGGCCCGGCCGCCGGGGAGCCCGCGCCGCCGCCGCTGCTGCGCTCGAGGGCGTCGGCGACGACGTGCTGCGCGAAATGCTGCGCCCGCCTGAGGGCGCGTCCCGGGCAGGTGTTGGCGGCGGGACAGCGGAGGATGTCGGCGGAGGCGGAGGGGGGGGAGGAAGAGGGAGAGGAAGGAGAGGAGGGGTCGCCGGAACACGAGGGAGAGGGGGAGGAGGCGACGGCGACGGCGACGAGCGGCGTGCCGCAGGCGGGGCACGCTGTCGGCGGCAGCCACGCGGCACCCGCCTCGTCCTCGCCCTCGCCCTCCCCTCCCTCCCCTGCCCCCTCCCCTTCCAGCACCCTGACGGCCCCGACGACCTGCGGCACCACGTCTCCGGCCCTGCGCACGACCACCATCTCGCCCCGGCGCAGCCGCAGCCTCCTGAGCGTCGCCGCGTTGTGCAGCGACGCGCGCGCGACGACGACGCCGCCGACGCTGACCGGCTCGAGCTCGGCGACGGGGACCAGCGCGCCGCTGCGGCCCAGCTGCCACGACACCCCTTCGAGCCGCGTCGCGGCCTCGGCGGCCCGGAACTTCCAGGCCACCGCCCAGCGGGGCGCCGAGGGCGAGGCACCGAGCAGCAGGCGCGACCGCAGGTCGTTCGCCTTCAGGACGGCCCCGTCGACGTCGTAGGGCAGCTCTGCCCTCCTCGCCATCCAGGCCTCGGCCGCGAGCGCGGCCTCGGCGAACGAGGCGAAGCAGGATGCCAGGGGAGCGGCTGCGGCGGCGGCGGCGGCGGCGGCGGCGGCGGCGGGAGCGGGAGAGACGGGGTCGGGGACGCCGACGCCCTGCGCCGCGAGCCACTCGAGGCACCCCGCGTGCGTGCCCAGCGTCCCGCCGGCGTCGCCCCCCTCTCCTCTCGCCCCTCCGCTCCCCGTTCCGTCCCGCGCCTCGCTCCGCGCCCCGGTGTCCCCGCTGCCGAGCGCCAGGGAGTAGGCCGCGAAGGAGAGGGAGCGCCTCTCCGCGGCCAGGGCAGCGGCGGAGGCGGGCCCCTCCTCGCCGCCGCGGCCGGCCCGGAGCGTCGCGGCGGCCAGGTTCCTCGGGTTCGAGAACGGCGCGCGCCCCGCCGCCGCGGCCTCCTCGTTGGCCCTCTCGAACGCCGCCCGCGTCATGAAGACCTCCCCACGGACGTCGGCGTCTCCCCTGTATGACAGCAGGGAGAGCGGGATGGCTTTGGAGGAGGAGGAGGAGGAGGAGGAGGAGGAGTCCGAGGACGACGGCGGCGACGACGACGACGACGGCGACGACGACGAGGGCGACGACGACGAGGGCGAGAGGGCTCGGAGCAGGGCCGCGGTGACGTCCTCCCCGACTCTCCCGTCCCCTCGCGTCGCGGCCCGCACCAGTTTTCCCTTCCTGTACTCGAGGCGGAGCGCGAGGCCGTCCATCTTGGGCTCGACGACCCAAAAGGAAGAAGAAGCGGAAGAGGAAGAAGAGGAAGAAGAAGCGCTCGACGACGACCGCTGCCTCCCTCCTCTCACTTCCTCCTCGTCGTCCTCGCTCGCCCTCGCCAGCTTCAGCTCCGCCTTCCTTCCCCAGGCCTCCAGGTCCTCCCTGTTGTTGACCGAGTCCAGGGACAGCATCGGGCTCGGGTGGCGGACCTTGGCGACCAGCGAGGAAGGGGAGCGGGAGGAGGCGTCGGGGACGGGGAAGCCGACGGCCCGGTCGGCGGGCAGAGGACCCAGCGTCCCCTTCCCCTTCTTCTTCTTCTTCCCCCCCGCCGGTCCTCCCTCCTCGCCGTTGGAGGAGCCCAGGAGCCTCGCCTTGAGGGAGTCGTACGCGTCGTCGGAGATCAGAGGGGCGCCCTCGGCGTAGTAGGCCCTGTCCAGGGCGTCGAGCGTGCGGCGAGGTTCCGAGGCAGAAGGAGGAGAAGCAGGATAGGAAGAGGCCGGCGCCGGCGCCGACGCTGGCGGTGACGACGCAGACGCCGAGGACGGTGACGTTGAATCGGCGACATCTTCCAGCGCTCCTCCGGCCGCGGGCTCTCGTTCTTCTCGCTGACCGCTCACGCTCTGGGATGAAGAAGACTGCGAAGAAGGCGTAGACACAGCGACGGAGCTCGAGAAGCCTCGAGCGGAGGAGGAGAGCGGATGGCGACGACGAGAAAGAGAGAGGAGGCGAGTCGATGCCGACGCAACGTTGACGTCGCTCTTGTTGATGGCAACGCCGCGGGGCGCTCCAACTTTCCCCGATAATGCTCCTTGGCTCGCGAGGCTCAGCCCCTGTCGCATCATTTCGTAGATGCTGTGCATATGTGAGAGAGAGTTTGAAGTTGGATAGAGCAAATTTTGGAGTGAGCGGCCGAAGGAAATCAAGGGCCGACGGGAGGGTTTCAATGCCTTCTCGCTCTCTCGAGTACTTTCTTGCTCTCGTTCTCTCTTTGCAATCACCTGCGCGCCAGTTGGCGGCCCGAGCCGGAGAGGAGGGACAACGCGACTGGTGCTCTGCTCGCCTCTGGATAGCGCGAAGCTTTTGTTGAGAGTAGAGAGAGGAGGGGAACGAGAGAGACTCTATAGAGAAGTGACTTAAAGTTTTTTTCTCAACCCGGACTCTTTTCTCTCTTTCCTTTTTCTCCCTATTTCGCGTTCCCTCTGCCTTGGGGCATCGAAGCTCTTACACGACGACGACGACGACAACAACGGAAAACAACGAGCAACACAAGGGAAAGGGAGAAGAAGGGAGGAGAGAGAGGACGAGGAGTTCGAGAGCGCGGTAAAACCTATCGTGCTGCTGCTGCTGTCTCTCACTTGTCTCTCTCTGTCTCTTCCTTTTTCTTTTTTGAATGAGGAATGATACGTAAGACGGGTTACCGTTATGGTTTATTGAGATGGATGGGAGGAATCGCGAGAGGGTGTTGTGCAAATTAGTTATGTGGAAGAGGCGGAGGAAAAAGAGCGGCAAGGGAAAGAGAGAGACCAAGCAGAGGAGCTCATCCTCTCCTCGGGACCTCGACTTTTTTCCGTTTTGCCTCATCTTCGCCCTAGCATTTTTTATCGGAGAGGCAGCCAAAAGAGAGCGTCTAGCAGCCAGGGACGGTCTCACAGTACCCGAGGAAGTCGTTCCAGGTGAACGCTGTTGAGTTTATTTGGAAAGAAAGGGATGATAATTCGATTTCGGGGTGAGAGATGAGGTCGAGACAGGACAAAAAGAAAAAAATCATATTAAAAAAAAACTCACTCTCGCAGGTCCCGCAGGCCCACTCGCCCGACAGCCCGACGATGCCGTCGCAGTCCAGCGAGGCGGGAGCGACCTGGCACGCCCCGGACTTGTTGACATACTCGCAGATGCCGCAGTTCTTGTCGTCCTGCAGCAGGCGGCGGCCCGCCGAGGGGTTGAGGTCGGCGAATGACAGAAGCTTGCGGCCCGCGCCGACAGCCTCGACCTTGTCCTTGGCGGCCGCGGCATCCTCGGTCTTCTTGACCTTCTCGGCGAGCGGGGCCGGCGAGGGGGCCTTGGCGTCGTCATCGTCCTTCTTCTTCTCAGCCTTCTCCTTCTTCATCGAGGCCTTGGGCTTCTCGTACGTGCCGGCCACGACGTCCTTGGAGCGCTTGAGCATCGCGTCGCCGTGCGGCGAGTAGGCCGCGATCACCGACACGACCTGCTCGAGGCGGATCTTCTGGCCGTTCGTGGCGTCGGCGACGCGCGACGGGCGCGTGAGTCCCTGCACCGAGATGATGTCACTCGCGGTGTCGGCCTCCTCCTGGGCCGCCGACAGCGGCACAGCGTCGAACTCGACGGACGAGTCCTTGCCCTCCTTGAAGCCGCGCGGGTTGGAGAGGACGAGGAAGAGGGTGGTGGCATTCTTGCCGCGGTCGCCTGTTTTTTTTTGGAAAAGTGCGACGCGTTTCAGAGGGGGGGAAAAAGAAAAAAGGGTTTTGAGCATCTCGCGCGCCGATTTGCTCGAAGCTCTCTTCTTTCTCGAAGAAGAAAGAGGAGAGCTCCCTTTCTCCTTCTCCACTTCAAAAAACTCGCAATGGCAAAGGAATAGAGGAAACGGGAAAAGCAAAGGCTCGACGCACCCAGCAGCACGACGTCCAGGCCGTCCCCCTTCTTGTCGAACACGGGCACGCGCTGCTTGTCCTTGCCGAAGAGCTGCGCGGCATTCACGCGCCCGACGGTCGACTCGGCGCCGTCCTTGGACCTGACCTCTCCGAGGATGGTCGGCACGACGCCCTCGAGCTTGAGCGTGCCGGGCTTGTCGCTGCCCTTGGCGGCCGGGGTGTAGAGCGCCGAGCGCGCGTTGACAAAGTACTTGGTGTTCTCCTTGCCCGTGGCCGGGAGCGCGGCAGCGGTAGCGTTCTTGGCCTTTTTGGCCTTGGCCGGGGCCGGGGCCGGGGCGGCGGCGGCGGCGGCGGCTTCGGCCTCGGCCTCGCGCTCGGCGCGGCGGGCGCGGAGCGGGGAGACCGGGGCCGGCGGGGCCTCGGGGGCGTCGGGGGCGGCGAGCACGCCGGCGGCGGCCGACGAGAGGGCCAGGGCCGCGAAGAGAGCCAGGAGGGCGCGACGGGAGTAGATCATCTGAGCTTTCGGGAAGGGAGAGAGGGGGGGGGGAGCTCGGCGTGAGGCAGAGAAAACGAGGAAGAGGGAGGGAAAGAGGATGAGGTGGAGGATGGGGGACGTTTTCGACAACTCCATCAAAGCGACTGTTTTAG
>Ga0315291_10012164_pt1 | contig 10451 bp, 26 predicted proteins | sample YL17G12_20_MG_FD_203070 | JGI IMG/M metagenome (GOLD analysis project Ga0315291, IMG submission 203070) | Sediment microbial communities from Yellowstone Lake, YNP, Wyoming, USA - YL17G12_20 | ecosystem: Environmental > Aquatic > Freshwater > Lake > Sediment | place: USA: Wyoming | collected... | reverse complement strand
TATTAACATATAACCTTAAAAAAACAAACCTATGAAAATTGAATTAAAAAAGTTCCAATTCTTTGAAAGAATGAGTGAAGAAACAAATGCCTTTGCATCAGACATCCACGTAGAGGGCAAAAAAGTTGGATATGCCAAGAATGATGGGCATGGTGGGGAGACTTACTATCACTTTTATGAGGGTGGCAGAGATTTAATGAATAAGGCAGAAAAATTTTGCAAGTCTCTCCCTCCAATTGTGTTGGATGGACTTAGCGGTAAGCCATTTGAAATTAAAATGGACTTAACACACTTCATTGATGATTTGGTTGAAGCGTTGTTAAAAGAAAAAGAAGATAAGAAAATTAACAAACTAAAAGAGACTTGTCTTATTATTGGGCACGTTTTAAAGAAAGGTAGTTATAGTTATATCAACTTCAAACAGCCTTTATCACAAGTGCCTTTAGCAGAACTTCAAAAGTATGTTAATAAGTATAAGTTAGAGATGAAAAAAACTCAATGCTTTTGGAATACGAACTTAGAAGAATTGGGAATTAAACTTTAACAAATTAAAAGAGGAGGATTTTTAAGTTCTCCTTTTTTTTGCTCTATCCCATTATAAAACAAAACAAAATGGCAAATAAAGCAAAAACAAAAACGGTGTACATTGTAAAATACAATGATCGTTATGGCAATGGAGATGATACAAGCATTGAAGCTGTGTTAGAAAAAGAAAGTGACTTTAAAAAGTGGCTGAAGATGCACAACGATAGCAGAGATGCAGAACCTGAAAGTGAGGAGGAATTTGACGTTGACTCAATTCAAATGGTGATTTTTGAATAACAAATTAAAAGAGGGGAGAATTTTTAAGTTCTCCCTTTTTTGTTTCTATTATAATATGAAAACACTTACAATGTCATTAGGAGAATGTTCTCCAAAAAAAATCCAGGCTGATACAAAATTAATTTGTAGTTGGAATGGTCGTTACCATAGAGCTGTAGAAACTAAAGATTTTATCTATTTCTGTAACTATCAAGAAGGCGATGATAATGGAAGCACAAAAATGTATCGCAAGTCTGATTTATCTTTAGTAAGCGATAATTACTTCGGCACCAACGATTTGTTTGAAGTTATTTTAGAAAAGACTTACACATATCTAAGTCATTCAATGAAGTATAATGTAAAAGAAATGCAAAAAGAGCATGAGCAAATATAACATGAAAAGAAGTCAAAAACAAGCAATAGCTTTTAAAAAGAAAGCAGATGATCTTATAGAAAAGATAGAAACTCTTATTAATAAGATGCCAGACAAAGGCAATTCAAGTAGCGAGTCTCAAAAAATATGCTTACAAATTGCTATTAATGAATTTTCTCACAATGTAAATGGTGTTGAGCCATCTGATTTTGAAGAGGAAAAAGATTAAAATCTTTTAAGTTCTCCATATTTTAATTCTATTCATATATAAAACAAGTAAACATGGCAAAAAAAGAGATTAAAACGAAAGAACAAAAAGAAGCTAAAGCAGCTTTTATGGAATTAATCAAAGCATACGATGTTGCTGATGAATTGCAAAACGATGGGAATGATGATGATGCCAATAAACTTAGAGACGTTTTACGAAATGTAGAGAAGTTTATCGCAAAACAAATGTAACTGGGGAGAATTTTAAGTTCTCCCTATAATCTTTTATTAATTTAAACATAGACATGGAAAAGAAAATCGCAAAAAAGAAAAAGAAGATCACAAAAAAGAAGAAAGCCACAATAAGAGTTTATGGCACAGAGCCTACTCATAAAGAATTTTATAAATATTTTTAAGTTCTCCCTAATGGAAAAGACATTTAATACAAAATATGGTGAAGTTTCGTTGCGTGGAGCAATGATTGATACTGATGGCACAAACTTAGTAGAGGGGATTGAAATCAAGATTGATGGTGTACTAGAAGCAGAAGTATTATGTATGTATTTCGGACAAGTCAAAGACTTTAATATTGAAGAAGTTGAAGCGTTTGTCGAAGAACATTGTGCAGTATTTTAAGTTCTCCCTTTTTTTGTTTCTATATCTATATACTAACCAATAACAATAAAAAATGGCTAAGAAAATAGCAAATAAGAAATACGGAATAGTCCTAGTTGGGCGTGATTGGAAAATGCCTTTTAAAGACATTGAGCCTGTTATAAACAAGGTCAAAAAAGAATTTCCAGAATTTGACATGGAAGATAAACTTGAAGATGGGGTAACTGATTCAGTTTACACAGCACTTTCAAATTATCCTGACATTATAGATCTTACAGACGAGATTGGTTCGGACTTGTTTATGGTTGATGGTATCTGCGATAACAAAGGCGTTATATGGTTTAATTCTATTGGAGAATTAGAAACAATGGTTGAGTATGCTGTTAGGAGTATGAGCAAGTAATTTTTTAAGTTTCAATCAATTTAATTCTATTTTAATATGAAAGACATCATTATAAGAAAAATCGGCAAGCAAGCAGAGATTAAACCTCAAACGGATGCGGCCAAACTGATATTCAAAGGAGAAAAACTCCCTCATGGATTTACAACTCCTATTGTTGAAGTCCATAAAATCTTTACTTGGGCAGTAACTCACAATCTAAGCATTGATAGTGAATTACCAATGATTATTCCACAAAGGCATGTACTTACAGAAAAACAATTGAGAGTGATTTTTCCAAGCATACCAAAAACTTTTGCAATGCGTCCTTTATTTGCCATAGGCACAATGAAGTTCAAAGGAGATAAATTCACAGGACAATTAGCAAAACTTTCAGTGAACGACAAATTTATCAAAGGAGAAGAATATCCTGTCTATGATAATGAAGGCTTGTTTGTTGTTGGTAGTGATGGCAAAGGATATAAAATAACTCCTATTGCTTGGACAAAAATAAAATATTTTTAAGTTTCACAAACAATTCATTCTATTCATAAAAACAAATAAACATGGGAATTAGAGCGCACAGAGTAAAAAAAATTGAATATGCTGAACAAACGCTATTCAAATTAGGTCAAAGTAAATTAGGTGATTTTATAATGAACCACGATGATACAAATGAAAGTGATGGTGGCGGACAAATTGAAATTCAGCTTAACGTTTTAGAAGAAGCATTAGAAAAAACAGACAAATTAGGTTTGGACGATTTTGAAGTAGAAACTCTTAAAACTGAAATTCAGTCTTTAAAAGATGAAGGCAAGGAAGATGATTATATCATATATCATTTATTTTAAGTTCTCCCTGATTTAATTCTATTAATAAAACAAACAACATGATTTTAAATTCAAGAGATATTCAAAAAGGAAAAGAATTCTTATATTCTTTAATAGAGGAGTTCGCTATTCATAATGATTATTCTATAAATGAACTTCGTATGGAGGGTGGTAGAGCAATTGTTGGAGAAAGTTTTTTAGTATTAAGTCATCCAGACAAAGATATTAAAATTAGTTTTATTCTATCAGGCGCAAACTCACGTGAATATGTTTATGAGTGTGTTTATTCTGATTTATAATTTTTAAGTTTCAATCAATAACATTCTATAATAATATGAAAGCAGTAAAAAGAGGCCAAGACGGCCAAATAACTCACATCCTGGTTGGATCTCAAATGATGGCCAAAGAAGATGCTCACAAAGTTTTATATAACGACGTTTCTGGGCCGCAGGTCATCGCATTTGTCAAAAAGAAATATGGTTCAAAAGGAAAGTTAGACTCAGCAGATGCCCTTTCTTTAATAATGGACATTCTTAATGAGAAGGAGTCAATCATTGAACTCAAAAAGAAAATGATGGGTTTTTAAGTTTTGCTTAAATATCTTTCTATGCTTATATAAAACAAACAAATATGAGCAAACTAAACAAACAAACAACAACTGCGGAGATCTCTGTATCAATTCCAATTTTAAAGACATTACCTGATAATGGTTTCTCTTTAAACACAGGAGCATTAACATTAAGCCTTGGCGGCAGAAATTTCATTCTGGATGCTGACAACACAGATTTTACAAATCCTAGAAAGAAAGGAAAGAATTTTGAATTCTCGGCTAAACTATTTGTTGACCTTGATACTTTTGAAGAAGGCAAAGAATATAATTATAAACTGACAGAAGAAGATTTAAAAAGCGACAAATTAAGAGCTGAATTTTATTGCTCGGATATTGATGTGGATATTGAGGACGCTTTTGATTTTGAAGTTGCTGAAATAAGCTGCATAGTTTATGTAAACGGCAAAGAATATGAAATTAAAGTTGAATTAGAAGGATAATTTTTATGACAAGCAAAACAATAGAAATAATAGTCCCCTTAGAAAGCATAGTTCAAGCTGAGGATGGTGAAGATTTCCAGGAGTATATATTTAAAGCTACAGGCAAAAAAGTTCCTCATGGGACAAATATAGGCTTTGAGAGATGGATTGGTGATAGATATCAATTAATACTTTGTGATGATATTGACTTTTTAAGTTATCCATAAGAAATTAATAAGTCGATAGTGGTTTAATGGCGGCTCGGCTCCGTCCGTTTACAGGTTGTCACTATGCAACTAGTGCTGTGATCGTAGACTATTAATAAGAGCTCCTGGGTAACTAGGAGCTTTTTTTATTTACTAAACTTTGGCACAAATGATCATAAAGTGCCGAAATATAGGCCGCTTTTTTTGTGCTAACCTATAGAAACTTTCTGATCAGAACTTAAAAACTTTTCTTTTTAAGTTTGGTCCAGTTTTGTTTCTATTCATATGATAGCTAGTTGCTAAGGCTTCTCTTCACTTCTATTGCTGAAAGGCAAAAGTTTAAATCGCAGCACACTCAACTAACTATTATTTTTTAAGTTCCATGTAATAACTTTCTATCAATATATGGCAATAGATAAACTTTTACCTGACTTGGGAGCTATCCTTCGTATTAACAGCTATATTAGCAAACAAAATTTGTTAAACTGGTTTAATGAAAATGATATAGATTATATTGGTATGACTGATATGGAAATGTATATCTATTACATAAAAAACGCAAACGAAGAATAATCTTTTTAAGTTCTTACAATTAACTTTCTATACTAATATATAAACCAAAAAACAAATATGAAAAAGACAAAATACTACATTCCACAAAAATTAATGAATGCCAATGGCGATGCAAAAACCATTAAAGGTCTTAAGAAAGGCTGGATAACATATATTATGTATATGTCCCCTTATAAGGCAAATTCACAAGGAATAAACATATGTCCTCATGCCTCTGCAGGTTGCATTGCTGCTTGTTTAGTTGGAGCAGGACGTGGTCGATTCTCAAACGTGGAGCGTGCAAGACGTAATAAGACTGAATACTTTTTAGCAGACAGAACAAAATTTATGGAGCAAATCTATAAGGAGTTAATTTTAATTGAGAAAAGACACAAAAAAGATAATGTGGCTATTCGTTTAAATGGCACCTCTGACGTTCGTTGGGAAAAGTTTAAGATTAAAGATAACAAAAATATCTTTGAGTTATTTCCAAATGTCCAATTCTATGACTATACAAAAAATCATCTTCGCTTTGAACAAGCAATGCCAAAAAACTACTCACTTTTATTTTCACGTTCAGAAGACAATCATGAAAAGTCAATTGAGTTGCTTAAGAAAGGTATTAAGGTTGCAGTTGTATTTGACACTCCACCAAAAAAGTTTGAAGGCTTTAAGGTTATTGATGGTGATGAAACGGACTTGCGTTTCTTAGATAAGGCGGGTGTGGTTGTTGGTTTAAAATTTAAAAATACCAAGGGCAAAAAGAAAGCTTTTGACACAGGGTTTGCAATTAGAACGCTCCCTGAAAAGGTGAAGGTCCTTAAAAAATAAGATCAAATTAAAAGGGGGAATTTTTAAGTTCTCCCTTTTTTATTTCTATTATAATATAAAACAAACATACCATGAGTTTAAAACAAAGAATCTTAGCGCTATTAAATAATAGCAATGATAAAATGACAATGCAGGAAATCTATACAAAGTTTCCTGAAATCGCTAAAACCACTGTTCGAGGGAGAGTATATGAGAACCTGGGCAAAGGAATTCAACGTGTAGGCAAAGGTTTATATGTATCTCAACAAGCTATAATCGAACATGGAAACTCCCTTACTGTTATTGATAGAATTGGTGCAGAAGGGGACTTATTTGATTTTATCTTTTTAGATATACCATACGCTGCAGGTGGACAAAAAGGCGGCAATAGAAATTTATTTGCAAGGGACACAATATCTCCCCAGGAATTTGGGGTATTTGTTCAAAAATTGGAGGGGTTATTAAAAACTGATGTAAGTCCTTTATTGTTCATGTTCACTTCAGGTAAGTCAAGCAAGCCTGCTCATGACAAATATATGGCTCAATTTAAACAAACAAGCCTTAAGCAATGCGATAAGATTGGTAGCTATACAAAGCTATGGAGCAATGGCAATCGAATGAATATGGGCAAGTATTTGATGCCTGAGGAATTTATCTATGTATTTAGTAAGTCAGGTAAGGTTGAAAATCTCGACCAATGGATAATGGACTTTAAATTAACTCCTGATATAAAAGAATATCCAACTGCAAAGCCTTATGAAATGATTAAGACTTTGGTGGCTCAGGGGACAAAGATTGGAGATTGGGTTCTGGACCCTTTTGGTGGCTCAGGAAAGATTTTGAAGGCTTGTCAGGAATTAAAAAGAATGTGCCATACCATTGATAGTTCGGATGATTCTTTTAACAATCACCTTTTACCTTTGTTAAAATTTTAAGTTCTCCCTGATTTTATTCTATATCAACATGAAAAAGTACGAAGCAAAAGATTTGGAGAAAGCAATCGAGTCTTTAGATATAATCCAAACAGGCAATCCTGTTATTGAAGATTTCAAAAAAGATCTCCAGGCGGAATTCAAAAAACGCAATGCACCAAAATTCATTAAGGCAACGGATGCTTATCTGAAAACTTTAACGAGGGCGGATGTTTATATTCGCTACATGAAAGAGGATGATGAGTTTTATTACCCTGGAATGCAGGGGATGTTTAAAAGAGGGACAAATAAACTCCTTCGCAGACATACTGACACAGGATTTTTAAATGTGGGTAATTAATTTTTAAGTTCTCCCTAATTTTAATTCTATATTAATATGAACGCAGAAATCAATAGGCTCACAAAGATAATTATCAAGCAAGAAAATAATCTTGAAACTTTTGACGAAAAGAAAGAGGGGTCCAGTGCTAGGCAAGATTTGCTTATGGAAATAGAAAGGCTCAAAGAAAGATTAGCAAATGCAGTCTTGGTTCATGTCAAACAATCAAATTTTTAAATAAAACAATATGAAAAAAGTATTAGCAGTGGTATTAATCGCAGTAGACGATTTCTCTGATGGCAGAAAGGCGGCCAATAACATCCAGGAGACAACCTTTAAAAGTTATAATGAGCTGCACAAAGCAGTGTGTAAATTTGGGACTCCAATACATAGCAAAAAAGATGCAGAGGTAATGGTTTATCGCATGACTGATTTCATGGACGAATGTAATGATCAACAAATTGAGTTAGAACAATATTGGGTATCTTATGTTTATTTAACTGATAAAAGTTTTTTTTAAGTTTCACAAACAAATCATTCTATTCATATATAAACAAACAAACTAAGACAAAATGGGAACACGTGGTTTAACAATGGTAATTGAAAGTGCAGAAACAAAAGTTGCACAATACGGACAATGGGATCATTATCCTTCTGGACAAGGAGTTACAATTCTTGACTTCTTAAGCAAGTGCGACTTGGAGAAATTCAAAAAGAAAGTAAAAGCACTTCGTTGGCTCACAGATAAAGAAGTGGAGAAAGTAAATGCTGATCCAAATTGGGTGGAAAACTATCCACACTTAAGCAGAGATATGGGTGGCAAAATTTTGGAAACAGTTTATAAAAAGAAATTAACAGGTTTAACCAATAGCGAAGAATTTGCAGCTGATGGATTATTTTGTGAGTGGGCTTATGTTATTGACTTGGATAAGCGAACTTTAGAAGTGTATGAAGGGTTTCAAAAAATGCCTATAAAACAAACTGAACGATTTGCTAAGTACAATAAAAAAACTAAGAAAGGGGATTACTATCCTTGTAAACTTCGCAAAAAGTTCTCATTGGATAAGTTACCAACAAAGGCAGAATTTTTAAAAGCCTTTGGCAAAGACGGAAAATAAAATTAAAAGGAGAGATTTTTAAGTTTCTCCTTTTTTTGTTTCTATTCATATATAAAACAAACAATTATGACAAAGACAAAAGAAAAGCGAGTAGCAGTAATCTCTCCTGATGGATTTGAGATCGAATTTGAACACTCATCATACAAAAACTTTGATGCAGCTGTAAAGGCTTTTAAGGAGTGGGCAAAGAGATATAAGACTCAAGGTTATTATAGTTCAACTGCTCATGGCAGAATTGATTTGCGTGATCTTGAAGATTTTTGTGAATTTAAAGAGATTTAATTTTTAAGTTCTCCCTATAAATTATTCTATTCATATATAAACAACTAAAAAAAAGAAATCATGGGATTAGATATGTATTTGAACAAAAAGAGTTATGTGAAGAATTGGAATCACCAAACTCCTGAAGAGAAACATAGCATAACTGTTAAAAAGGCTGGTAAGGCTCGTAAAGACATTCAGCCTAAAAGAATCTCTTATATCATTGAACAAGTGGGTTATTGGAGAAAATTCAATGCACTTCATGGTTGGTTCGTTGAGAATTGTCAGGGCGGTGTGGATGAATGTCAGGAATCTTATGTAAGCACAGAAAAGCTAAAAGAATTGCTTGAAACGCTTAAGGCTGTTGTTGCAGACAAAAATAATGCAACTAAAATACTGCCTTCAAGAGGTGGGTTCTTCTTTGGTGGCACTGACTATGATGAGTATTATTTTAAAGAAGTAAAAGAAACAATTAAGCTGCTTGAAGGACTTTTAAAAGAAAGTGAAGAGGTGGAGTGTGATTTTTATTATCAAGCATCTTGGTAAAAAAAATTGAGGGGAGATTTTTAAGTTTCCCCTTTTTTTATTCTATTCATATATAAAACAAACATTATGAGCAAATTAAAACTGAATCAAATAATCTTATCAAGTACAACAAGCTCAACTGACAATCATCTTGTTCAGGTATATAAAACAACCATTCAAGACGTTGTAACACGGAATGGAGAAACGAGAGTTATGTTGGGTGAAGGTCATTGGGGATGTATTCCTGACAGGACTTTAAATGGTGTTATAACTTGTAAAAAAGATATTAAGCCATACTTTGATAAAAGTGTAGCTGATTTTATTGGAGAGTATAAAAACAATTATGCATTTAAAGACGTATTAGAGAAACTAAAAGAACGTAAAGGTATCTTGCACGTTCATAGCTTTAATAATCAAAAATACTTAAATCTTTCATACCTTGCTTTTGCTGGCAAGACTGAATCTTTAAGAGAAGGTAATTTTAAAGAATATAAAAGCGATAAAGGATATGGATATTTAAAAGTAAAAGAAGGCGAAGTACGTCTTGATGTATTTAGAAACTTAGACGATGCTTTTAAGTATTTCGAAAAAATGGCTATTCAACTTTTAAAATAAATCCAATGAAAACAGACAAAAAGAAAAAGGAAATCCTAAAGAAATACTATACTTTAGATGAGATATGTGAAATCATTGGGTTTTACGATGGTAGCAATGAGGATGTTGACACAGATGAGTTAAATGATCTGTATAAAAAAGCTGAACGCACAAACAAGCCAAGTGATTGGGATAAGTTTGAAGATAAGATATTGGACCAGGCTATTATCAATGGAAACTTTGAGGAGAGCATTGAACAAAATTGTCGAATAGGCTTATAAATTTTTTAAGTTCTCCCTGATTTAATTTCTATTTAATAAACATAAACAATATGGCAAAGATCAATCTAACAAACGCATTCAAAGCTTTACGCAAGGCTGGATACTTCGCAAAACAAAACTTCAGCTGCTGTCAAAGTTGTGCATGGGCTGAAATTGCAGATGAACAACTTGAAAAGGCTGTCTTTTATCATCGTCAAGACGCTGGTGATTTAAAAGAGCATGGCTCTTGTTATCTTTCTTGGAATGGTGATGGTAAAGAAATCATCAAGATCCTTAAAGATAATGGTGTTGAGGTGGAGTGGGGTGGAGATGATTCTAAACGAATTAAGGTAAGTATTTAAATTTAATTTATAAAATCTAGTGTCAAAAAACGAGCAATTTAATGTTTGCTCGTTTTTTTATGTTTAGTACTCCCAGACAGACTCGAACTGTCATCCCCAGGTTGAGCCCCTGGGATCCTAAGCCTTTAGACGATAGGAGCAAATAAATAAGAACTGCCGACGGGGCTCGAACCCGCACTCAGTTGTTTAGACTGAACCAGATTGAAAGTCTGGGCGCTTTGTCCTGTTTTGCATACAGCAGCATTTGTGACCCTAGAGAGAATCGAACTCTCCTTTGC
>Ga0315291_10012163_pt1 | contig 10452 bp, 18 predicted proteins | sample YL17G12_20_MG_FD_203070 | JGI IMG/M metagenome (GOLD analysis project Ga0315291, IMG submission 203070) | Sediment microbial communities from Yellowstone Lake, YNP, Wyoming, USA - YL17G12_20 | ecosystem: Environmental > Aquatic > Freshwater > Lake > Sediment | place: USA: Wyoming | collected... | reverse complement strand
TAGAAGGCGGCACTCGCGGGGACGAGCGGGACGCCGGGGAGTGGGAACAAGTTCGTGACGGATGGGGATTCCCGCAACGCGAATGCGCGGACGCCCACGGCCCACAACCAGGACGCATCAACGATCAACGCAGGGACGCTCGACGGGGACAGGTTGCCGGCCCTATCGACGACCAAGAAGGGCGGATGCCCCGCGACGGGCACGCCGGCCAACAAGTTCCTGCGCGACGATGCGACGTGGCAGACCCCGCCGGCCGGGACTGCCGCCTCCACCGTCACCGACGAGACGACGTGGGAAGTGGCCAAGGCTGTCGGCTCGTCGGCGAACTACGCCCGCGAGGATCACACGCACGGGACGCAGGCCAATCCCGTGACGCGGGCGAATGGGGCACCGGCTTACGCGGCGCTGGCAAACGACACGCTGGCGCAGAACTACGCCGCGAACTCCTGCACGAAACTGACGGTGACGGCCGCCCGGACGCTCACAACGACCGTGCCGCCCGCCGGCTGTCAGGCACACACAATCATCCTGACCAGCGGGACGACCTCCTACACGATTACGTTCGGCACCGGATTCAAGCCGACGGGGACGCTGGCGACGGGGACGACTTCAGGGCGGGTCTTCGTGATCCATTGGATTTCGGATGGGACGAACCTCTACGAGTCGGGTCGAACGGCTGCAATGGTGGCATAGCAAATGCGCAACATCGCCCTGGCCGCGAAACGCCAACTGGACTACCAGCGGAAGCTGGTGAACGGGTTCACCGCGTCCCAGCCGGGCTACAAGACGCTCGACCTCGCCGGCCACAAGGAGTGGGTGGTCGACGTCTACGCCGGCCCGACCGAGGGCCCGGACCTCAAGATCCTCAAGGACGTGCCGATCGCCCCCTACGCGCGCAACCTCGTCTCGGGGCTCAATATTCCGGTGCTGCTCGAGCGGTCGCGGCAGGGCTGCTACACGGTGATCGGCCGGTCGAAGGTGATGACCGCGGGGGCGCAGACGGAATCGGGGAGCATCTTCGACCCCACCTACCATTTCGTCACGCACAACCTGGCCGACCTCGGCGCGCTCCACGTCGCGGACCTCGACTGGGAGGTCTCGGAGTTCGGCGAGCCCTACGACGATGACGCGATCGAGTGGGACGTCGACGAATTCATGATCGCTCGCGCATGGAACGCATTCGGCCGGCAGGTCGCGGGGCCCGGGTCAACCGATCCTGTCGCGGCCGTGGCCCCCGCGGCGAAGCGCGTGACGACCGTGAAGCACGTCAAGATCGGGCAATCGGAATTCGGCGACCCCGGAGACCCCGACGCGATCGTGTGGTGCGTGAGTGAATTCGAGTTCCCGATTTACAAACTCGTGACCCTTGAGGTCTGAGAAAGGAAACCCGGCATGACGCTCCCAGCCCTCCAGGTCATCGGCGGCATCGGCGAAGTGCAGTACAAGAACAAGATCAACGCGAACTTCGCCGCGCTCGAATCGGGCTTCAACGGCCTCGAATTGCAGGTTGTGGCCGCGGGCGTTGACGGACAACTCGCCCTGCTGGACATCTTCGACCGCCCGGGATTCATCGGGCCCCAGTCCTACCAACTCGACCTGGTCGCCTACGCCGGGGGTTCGTCGATCAAGTGCGGGCGCCGGCCGGCGGCCGTCGTGGGCCTCGGCGAGCTCGACAAGTCGATCGCCTTCGTGAGCGCCGGCGGCTCCAAGGTCCGCGTCGAGTGCGCCGGCGACACGACGCTCGACGCCGCGGCGATCACGTCCAGCCTGCCGAAGACGATCTACGTGGGCATCCCCTCGAATGGAGTCCCGCAACTTTTCGAGGACCTGGGTTCGGTCAACGTCCTCTACGCATGGTCGATGACGTGGGACGGATTCAGCCTCACCAGTTTCAAGCTGATGGCCCCGATCCTCATGTCACACCAGACGATCAAGGACACGCTGGCAACCCCCCGGATGCTCCACGTCTTCGATAACGAGACCGACTGGGTCGTCGACCCCGAGGGGTTCACCGTGATCGTCCTCCCGGGCGCGTCGGATGACAACGAGGTCGGCATCGAGGGGGCGATGGAGGTCTTGTGTTTCTTCGCCCATGCGGTGCGCGCGGATGCCCTCGGCTACTACGCCCCCGCGGGCGCGGGCGAGGACATCAAGGTCTATTTCGATGTCGAATCCGAGGGCATCGCGTGGACGGACACGCCCTTTGAGTTCGACTGCTCCAGCATCCCCGATTACCAGTTCCGGCCGGTGGCCGCCGGCATCAGCGACGACAAGTACGTCTCGACGGTGCGGCCCTTCCGCCTGGTCCGGACCACGCTCGGCGCCCAGGTCCTCTCCGCCCGGTGCATCGAGTGGGGCGTGATCGTCCGTCCGATCCTCGGCCTCCCCGTCCCGAAGGACGAGAGCCGCGTCCAGGTGCTGTAACCCGCGAGCGCGAGCGACCGCGCGAAAGGAGATCGACATGGCGGATAGCACGCAGAGGGTCGGGGCGGTGGAGGAGCGAGGCAACGGGAGGAAGTGGTACGGGACCTCGAATACCGTGCGGATTCTGTTTTATCTCGTCTTCTTCGCCCTGGTCGGCTGGGGGACCTATGTTTTCACAATGGCGTCGAAGGCAAACGACAAGGCGGACGTGGCGCTCACCGGGAACCAAGTTCAGGATGTTCAATTCAAGGGCCACGACCTGCGGATCACCGGGATCGAGCAGGCGGTGAGGGAGCATTGTGTCGAGCAGAAGGCGGACATGAAGGAGATTGAGAAGCTGCAGCGGGAGATCCTGCTGCGACTCCCTAGGTAGCCGGGCTCTATTTGTAGCGGGGCTACACCATGCGCTGTGAAGTCTGCCACGGCGTCGTCCTCTCGATCGAGGAGGAGCGGAACCCCATCGAGGTGCAGGAGCGAGTCGACGGGGCCGTGCGGACCTATTCCATCCATTGTTGCGGCGGCTGTCGGCAGAAGATCGCGGACGAAGGCGCGGAGGAGCGGAATCCGAAAGGAGGTGCGGCATGAAGTGGGCACTGTTGGTGCTGGTGGTCGTACTCGTGGCGTTCGCCGGCTGCGCGTCGGAGGACCTGGTGAAGCCCTCCGGCCGGGCCCTGTCGTACCAGAACTACGACGCGTCGAAGCAGGGCAAGGTGCTCCTGCTCGAGCTCGGCAAGCGCATCATAGGGCTCGGCGTCGCGATCCCCGACGCGATCAACGCGGGGGTGGCTACGCTCGATGCGATGTTCACCGACATCGGCAACAACTCGCTCCAGCAACTGAAGAACTGGGGCGGACTGGAAAAGATGCCGGCGGAGAGCAAGGCCCCCTACTCGCCCTCGGAGTCGGAGAAGCAACGGAAGAAGTCCGAGGAGGAGCACGCGGAGACCTGGTACTACGCACTCGGCTCCGCGGCCTTGGCTCTTGGGCTCTCGATGGCGAAGTTGTACGGCCGGTCCCTGCCCTTCGTTGGGCCCGTTGTCGGTTGGGCGCTTGACCTGTGGGGCAAGGGTATCGGTAACGGCGCCGCCACGAATGAAAAGGTGGGCGACGCCCTCCAGCAGGTGATCGACGACGTCAAGGGCCGGTTGCCGTCGGTGCTGGTGGATCGGCTGAAGGAGATCCTCCCGGCGATCCTCGCCAACAAGATCCCGGCGGCGGAGCTGGCGACGGCCCTGGACTCGATCCTCGGCGACCTCGGCGAGACCGTGAAAGCGCAGGTTCACGAGCGGATCCGCGCCATCCTCGGCGACAAGGACCTGCTCACGGCCAACACGAAGCTCTACGAGGGTGCGACGCTGGCGTGATAATGCGGGCGTGCTCTCTCTCGCGCTGACTCAGGGGCCGGGGCTCAATGCTCCGGCCCCTTCCTTTTGCCCCGCGAAGATGAGCGTCCCGTAGTGGGCGGCCGGGTTGCGCCCCTCCGCGCGCGCGAGCACGCGGTGGATGATTGACCGGAAGCCCGCGAGGTGGGGTGACACGTCCTCGAGCCGAAGCCGGATCGGGTGCCCGATGTCGCGCGGGAACCGCTTCTCGTCCTCGGTGTCGGAGAGGTCCTGGCCGAGGATGAAATACCCCCCGGGCTTCACGAGGCCGGCCGCATTGCGCAGGCAGAGGTCCGCGTCCCGGACGTGGTCGAGGACGTTCGTCATCACCACCAGGTCGAAGGAGGCGGCGGGCAGGGGGCACTCCTCGGCCGGGTGCGCGTCCACCTCGATGAGGCCCAAGCGGTGCGACTGCGCGAGCCAGCATGGGAGCCGCAGGTAGGTCTCGGCGAGCGGGTCGCTACAGACGATCCGCTTCGTCTCGCGCCCCTTGCGGATCAAGCGGATGTTCGTGAAGGGGCCGCAGCCGATCTCCGCGACGTCGCCGAGCTGGCGGGGGAGGAAGGCGTAGCCCCCGAACTTGTCCGCCCACCACTTGTTCCAGTCATCGCCCGTGGGGTTGGCGTACTTCTCCCACTCGCGGCGCTCCCACGCCTGCGCCTCCTGCCAACGGGCCTCCGGGATGCGCGTGACGCTCACGGTTTCTTCTCCCCGGGCTCGTCCTCGTCCTCCGGCTCGACGAGATGCGGCCCCTGCGGCTGCGGGGGGTCGGGCATCGGCAGGAAGTCCGAGAAGTGCGCGGTGAACATCCCCGGCCGGTCCATCGCGAGTTTGACCCCGCCCATCGATGAGACCTCGCACGGAGCCCCGCCGCATCGCCTGCATTCTACCGAGACGATCTCGCCCTTGACGTGGATGCGGAAGCGCACCCCGCATCCGGGGCAGTCGGCGTGCAGGATGGAGGGGCGGGGAGGGGTCATCAGTAGTATCCCCCCGGATCGAGTGCCCGCCTCTTTTGCATCGATCGGATTTTATCGCCAGGGCAGAGACCGGCGAAGTGAACAATCTGTGCGTCATCCCACCGCTTGACGATCCCGGAGCCGAGGCCGTGAATCTCTCGGCCTATTTCCCCGAACGGCATCCGCCGTTGCGACCGCTGAACGTTGAGCCACGTCTGCTCGCAGAAGTCGCCATCGTGGAATCTCGCCGGCGGATAGAAGGCCATGGCGTGGGGGCGCGAGACGAGCATGACGCCGGCATTGAAATAGATGCCGTCCCAGTCCCGGTACGCCCATCCGTGGCGGACGCACATCTCGCGCATCCGCCCGTCGAGGTTCTTATTCTGCGCGTCCCATAGATCGCGCTCGTCCCTGGCGTACCACTTATCCTCGTCCGGGAAGGCGGTGAAGAGGTCGGGGCAGGAGCGGCGAATCAGGACGTCGAGGTCGATGACGAGTAGCCGGTTGTGGCTTCGGAGAAGGTGGGCGCATTGCAACTTTTCCCAGTAGGCCGGCGCGCGCGATTCGTCGGAGTTTCGGAAGCGCGGCTCGCGAGCCACATAGAGACGCGCTCGGCATCGCTCGGCATAAGCGGCAATCCCGGGAAGCGCGACGGCCTCCAAGTCCTTCTGATTGAGAGAGAGGACGAAGACGGCGTTCTGCATCCGGGCTCACTTTTCGACTTGCGCCACCTGGCGGAAGTTCGGCTGGATCTTTTTCGGGGGGAGTTCCTTCGGGATCCCCTCCTTCGCGGCTTTGCTGTAGCAGTTGATGACGATCCCTCGCGATCCATCCTTCTCGATCACCATGAGATCCTTCCCGTTGGACCACTCCATTGCAAGTTTCCCGTCGACCACGCGGGAGTCCGTCGAGTGGTGGTTCGAGTCCTCGGCGGCGAGCGTCCACTTCCCCTGCTCGTCGCGTCCGAGGGTGAAGACCCCGTACTTGATCCGGTACGCACCCGGGCGGATGTCCGAATCGCTCCCCGCCAGCTCCCCCATCCTCCCCTTTATCGCCATCGCCCCATCGAGGTTCCCCTTCGCCCCCTCCGCGAGCGCGGCCTCCTGCAACCGCAGGACGTACACCTGCCGCGCGGCCTTCTCCTTCGCCTCGTACTCGGCCTTGGCCTTGGAGACGGCGGCCTCGTACTGGGCGGTAGCGGTGGTGGTGGACGGAGGCAGTTCGGCGGCGTGGACGATCCCGGCGAGCGCGAGCACCCCCGCGAGTGCGTGACGCATGGTGGCCCCCTCCCTATTCGTAAGCCAAGAGTTTCCCGTCGCGAATATGGTAATCGTGCGCCTTGAGCCCGGTGTAACCGCCGTAGCGATTCTTGGCGTTGAAGACACACCGGACCATCCAGCAATAGGTGATCGAGTCGCGATAGCGGATCTGGGCGTAACCGTAATGCCAAGTGGCATGGAAACTGCGCACCGGCTCCCGGATTTCGAGATCCTTCATGGAGTCGGCATCGAACAGGGTGATGCGCCAGTGGGGGCGGAGGATGGCCTCAATGTTCTCGGGCCGGGGTCCGAACGCGTCTTGGGCTTCCGCCTGCGCCCACTCCTCTTTTGTGGGGCTCACCTGATCCGTGGCGCAGCCGCAAAAGACCGCCATGACGACAAGCAGCGCGTACCGCATACCTCCCCCTCCTACTTGGCCCCCCGCTCTTAATCTTCGCGTTCCGATTTCTTCGGAAGATAAATCAATGTGGTTTCTGAATCGAGATACCGGATTGCCCGCTCGCGCCACTTGCGATCTTCCCATGCACCACAGACGGCATGATTGCAACTCTCGCAAAGCCACCCACGTATACGTCGTGTGGTGTGATTGTGGTCGATTGAAAGCAGTCCTTTGCGTCCACATATTGCACAACGTCCGCGCTGTTCTCGCAACATCAGCGTCAGGTAGTCGGCAGCAAACGCGCCGTGTCTGCGCGCTATGTCGTCCCGACCGGATGGGTGCTTATTTCTGGGATGCATGGTCCTTCCGCCACGCCGCCTTCGCCTTCCGCGTCTCCTCGTTGTGCCACTCGTCGCGGCACGCCGGGGAGCAAAACCGCTGCCAGGTCTTCGACGGCTTGAACGGCCTCTGGCACCCCTGGCACTTCGGGTTCGCCTTCTTCGCCACGTCCTCCTCCGTTGCCAATTCGTTCGCCATTGCGTCAGCCTTTGCATTACATGCATGTACTGCAATAGTGATAGTACACGGACGCCCCCGCGTTGTCAAGGGCGGACAGCGATTCCAGCGAAAAGCCAGGGGGCGGGGGCCGGAAACTATTTGGCGGAATTCGTATGATTATACTTGCATGTACACGGGAGAATGCTATACTTCAATCATCGAGAGGGGACCGAGAACAGGAGACCGACCATGACGACCCCGACCCCCGGCGCGCAGGTCGCGATGGATGCGTGTGCCCAGTGGCTCGGCGACCACGGGTACATCGACCGAATGGGGGAGGACGCGCTGGCCGGGGTGGTCGCCCGCCTTCGCAACGAGGTCCGGCCGATCCAGCCCGGGGACGGCATGGCGGCCTACGCGGCGGCCGGGAGGCGTGCGGCTCAGAAGGCGGTGGCGGTGACGGCGGCGGTGGCGTAGGGGTCAGCGGATTCCCCGGAGCAGCCGATTGCCAGGAGAATAGCCGTGGCGAAACGGAAGCTGTCCGACCTGGTGGACAAGGCGATCGCCGACTACGCGGCGGAAGCCGAGAACGCGCGCGCACCGCGGCGAGAGGCGAAGCCCCGTCGGCGGAAGAAATCGGGCAAGAAATCCCGCTGATTCACTATTGACATATTTCTGGATTGGATTATAAGGTGACCCCGTGGCGATAAAAGGCGAAACCCCCCATCTCCATCCGTGGACCCTGCGTCCCTGCCTTCGCCAGGTGTCGCCACAGCGCAGGCCGCGGGTGGAGATAGGGGGCTTTCGAGCCGTGCGCAAAAACTCAAATCCTTCCGGACCCCACTCCCCCTCTTTTGCCTCCGCAACGTCCGATAATGTTTCTACGGTTTCAATTAGTGCGAACAAATTCGCATGGAATTTGAAGGTCTCGGACTCGCCGAGGCCGGTAAAAAAACTCATCCGCGGGTTCGGGGTCGGCTACTGCCGGCCCCTTTTTTATTCCGGGGGAGGGGACCCATGTCATCGCGGGAGCAGCACGCACGCCACCAGGTCGATTTCTACCTCGGCGTCCTCGGCGGGGCGATCCGCATCGGTGACGGCCGACTCGCCCGCCGTGCACTCGCCGAGGTCAAGCGGGCGACGCGGGCTATCAGGAGACTCTCGCATGTTGCCTGACCTCCCGCCCCCGACCTACTCCTACGCGCGCTGGCGGATCGAGTTCCTGCGACTGAGGGCTGACATCATGCGCAACCAGCACGCGACCGACTGCGCGGCGAAACTCGACGCGGAGGCGGACGAGATCGAGCGGCGGCTGGAGCGGCAGGTCGCGCAACAGAACTGAGGGGGAGCCATGGGCAGACTCGCCGAGAATTCGAACCTGTACGCGATGACCGTTGAATCGCTCCTCTCTGGCGCGGCGCTCACGGTCGAGCAGCGGGTGGACCTGGACGAGCATCTCCAGTACCTCGCCGAGTCCGTCGCGCGGCTCCGCGAACAGTACACGGCCGGCGTGATCCACGTCTGCGCTCACTGCCAGAAGGAGGGCCGGCTCGTCATGCTCCGGCCGCCAATTCTGAATCACGGGATTTGCCCGCATCACGCCGAAGCGGAGCGGGAGAAGTACCACCTCGCCAGAGCCGCACAAGAGGATCAGGAGGCCGAGGACCGGATCTCGCCGCCGATCATCGAGGAGGGGGATTAGACATGGCCGACGAAAAGAAGCCAACGCTCCATCAATCCAACTTCGCGACGCTCTCGAAGTGCGGGATGCAGTACTACTTCGGTACCGTCCAGAAGATTCGCGTCCCCCCCGGCGTCGCGATGGTGCGCGGGACCTCCGTCCATGCGTCCGTCCGCCGGGATCTCGCCGAGAAGCGCGAGAAGGGAACGCTCCTCCCCCTCGACGCCGTGAAGGACTTCGCGGCCGAGGCCCTCGATAACACCTGGCTCGGCGAGGAGCCGCAGCTCAACGAGGAGGAGCGGGAGGTCGGGGCGAAGGCGGTCAAGGCGCGGACGAAGGAGGTGGTGGTCGCCCTCTCCGTCCTCCACCACGTCGAGGTCGCACCCAAGATCACGCCCATCCATCTCGAGCGGGAGTTCCGCGTCGTGCTCAACGGATTCCCCTTCGACCTCGGAGGGACGATCGACCTCCAGGAGCCCGAGGACCTGGTCGACACGAAGACCGGGAGCAAGTCGCCGGCCGCGGACGCCGCGGACAAGTCCGTGCAGCTCACTATGTACTCGCTCGCCGCCAAGGTGCTCGACGGAAAGGCCCCGAAGACGGTGCGCCTCGATTATCTCGTCGACACCAAGACCCCGAAGGCCGTGTCGCTCGCGAGCACGCGGACGGACGACGACCGCCAGCGGCTCCTCCTGCGCGTCGAGCACGCGGCGCGCGTGATCCAGTCCGGGGCATTCATGCCGGCCGACTCGTCGCTCCCGGGGGTCTGGTGGTGTTCAGATTTGTTCTGTGGATTTTGGCGGGATATTTGTCCATTTGGCCGGCGGAATCGTGCGCAGGTCTGATTTCCCTTTCAGGAGGCGGGTCCCATGGTGACGAAGGCGTACCCGATGGCCGAAGCGGTCGAGGAGGACGCGGGCGGCCGGTCGCTCGTCGAGTCCGAGGCCGGGGCAGTCGCAGCGGTCGCGCGCGAGGAGGCGGAGATCAAGGCGGCGATCATCGTGGCGCACAAGTTCCCGCGCGACGAGGCGAACGCATCGGCGAAGATCCTGAAGTCCTGCGAGCGGCCGACATTCGCGGCGGGGGCGGCCTACAAGTTCCCCCGCGGCGGTCAGCAGGTCGAGGGGCCGAGCGTCGAGCTGGCGCGCGAGATGGCGCGGTGCTGGGGGAACCTCCGCTACGGAATCCGGATCGTCACCGACGACGACGAGCGGATACACATCAAGGGCTACTGCCTCGACGTCGAGACGAACGCCCTGGTGGAGGTCGAGGACAAGTTCAAGAAGCTCGTCTTCCGGAAGCAGGGCGGCTGGATCAAACCCGACGAGCGGGACCTCCGCGAGCTGGTGAACCGGCGCGGGGCGATCTGCGAGCGCAACGCCATCCTCAAGTCCATGCCTCCGGACGTCATCGAGGACGCGCTCGCCCGGGCGAAGGTGACGCTCACCAAGGCCGCCTCCGGCGAGATCAAGCAGGACAAGGCGAAGACGATCCGGTCGCTCGTCGCCGCCTATCTCGACCTCGGCGTCACGGCCGACATGATCCGCCAGTACCTCGGGCACGAACTAGACATCGTCAACGAGCAGGAACTGGTGGACCTCCGGCAGGTCTGGAAGTCCATCAGCGACGGGAACAGCCGGCGCGAGGAGCACTTCGAGATCCCGAAGCCGAAGGGTCCGGAGACCGGGTCCCTCGATGCCAGCGCGATCGGAGGCGGGACCTCGCAGGAGAGGACCGCCCCCGCCAAGCCCGCCCCGGCGATCAACCCGGACGGGTCGGTCTCCATCTCCGACCAGGAGGCCGAGGCGATCCATCAGCGGGAAGTGGCAGAGGCCTCGGGGGCTCCCGC
>Ga0315291_10012162_pt1 | contig 10452 bp, 4 predicted proteins | sample YL17G12_20_MG_FD_203070 | JGI IMG/M metagenome (GOLD analysis project Ga0315291, IMG submission 203070) | Sediment microbial communities from Yellowstone Lake, YNP, Wyoming, USA - YL17G12_20 | ecosystem: Environmental > Aquatic > Freshwater > Lake > Sediment | place: USA: Wyoming | collected... | reverse complement strand
CGGGGACGGCGGAAAGCGGGTGGCTGGTCATCGGCGACATGCGGGAGGTGGACGGACAGCGCGAGGCGTGGCTGGCTGTTGCCGCCGAGGTGGCGGGGCGCTGGACCAGGGGGCTGGTGGCGTGGCTACCGCGGCCGCTGCAGGAGGAAGAGGTCGAGGTGCTGCGGGAGCACGCGGCGCTGCGGATGCTCGCCGCCGACCCGACCGCGCGCGAAGGCGAGCACGGACGCGAGCTGGCCGCACGGGTCGCGGAGCGACTGGCAGCGCAAGCGCGCGAAGCGGCGCGTATCGTTGCCGAGGCATACCTGCAGGGCGAGCTGCTGCGGGCGGATGGACGGCGCAGCGATGCGGAGCAACTCAGCGGCGGCGGCGAGCGCTGGGAGGACATCGTCGGCGGCATCTTCGACTGGCCCCTGCGCGAGTTGTTCCCGCGATTTCGCGAGGTAGCGCCGCGCAAGCGCCTCGCCGGCAAGCAGCGCAGCACGTTCGTGATCGAGGAGTTTCTGCGCCCCGGGAGGGCCGCTCCGCCTCCGGATTCGGCGCTGGAGGAGGCGCTGGGCGCCTACGTCGAGCCGCTGGGGCTGGCGCGGCGCGAGGACGGGCAGTGGGAGTTGGCTGTGGGAGAGTGCGCGGCGGCGCGGGCGGTGCTGGAGTCGGTGCCGGCGCGACCCGCGGCCGACGCGCTCGATGCGGCGGCGGTCGGTGCGCCGACTGCGGTGGCGCGCTTTGCCGACTGCGCGGCAGGGATCGAGAAAAGCGAATGGGGCGTTACGCCCGAGATGGTCGAGCTGGTAATCGGGGCGCTGGTGCGGGCGGGGCATGTGGTGGCGCTCGATGGATTCCTCAAGCCCATCCCCTTCAGCCGCCTGGGTACGCCGCTGTCCGATCACATCTCATACCTGGCGCGGGCGATGCCGCTGTCGCCCGAGGAAGAGCGGGGCGTGCTCACATTGAGCCGGGCGCTGTTTGGCGAGGCGCCGGAGCGGCTCGACTGCGAGAGCCAGAACGAGATGTGGGGGCGGCTGTGCGACTGGGCCCGAGAGACGTCGGCGCATGCGCCGGAAGTCGCCCAACGGCTGGCGTCGCTGTACGAGGCACTCGGTCAAGGGCCCGCGGAGTGGGCGGAGTCGCGTAGGGCGCTCGCGGCGGCGGAGGAGCTGGCCGGCGTGGTTCAGCCGGAGGCCGACGCGCGCGACGGGCTGTGCGCCGTGGCGCATGTGGCTAAGTCGCTCTGCGACCGCCACCCCGGGCCGCAGTCGGCGCACCGACCGCAGGTCCTAGGGGCTGCGCCCCTCCTACTGGAACACCTGGCGCCGCTCCTCGAGTTCCTCCGCGAGGATGCCGAGGTCACGGCGCTGATGTTCCGCTACTTGAACGACGACCGACTACGCGTCGCGGACGCGGAATTGGCACGCCTGCGCGAGGAGATGCTGGCGGCGCTGACGCGCGGGGAGACGATCATCCGGGAGCGGGGAGCTTTCCGCAAGCAGGCGGCTGCATTCGTCTCCGAGTATGCCGAGCGATATCACCGCCATCACGCCGAGACGTATTCCGTCGCCAGGTTTCGCCCCTATGCCGACTTGCGGCGGCGCCCGGAGTTTCGCGCGCTGCTCGCGTTGGCGCCGCTTGGGCTGGCCGTCAGTAGCGCAGATTTGAAATCTGCGCCACCCGCGGTCGGTGCGCCGACTGCGGTCGAGGCAAAGCTGCGCGCGCAAATGGAGCGCCACTGTGCGGGCGGACGCCTTCACCAGGCGCTGCGCCGTCAACCTACGTGCCCCGACTGCGGCCTCGCGCTGGGCGACAACATTGAACTCATCGCGCCGGATGAGTTGCTGGCCGACTGCCGGGGCGCGCTGGGCGCCGTCCTCGGGGAGCTTGCGCGGCGCCGAGACCAGGTGGAGGCTGCGCTGGAGGCGGAGCGCGATTCGGCCAAAGCGCGTGCCCTGCGACGCGCGCTCGAGGTGCCCGCTGACGCAGCGGCGGAAGTGGTGCTCGACGCGTTCACCTCGCCGGTGATCGAGTGGCTGGCGGCGGCGCTGCGCCCGCCCACGGGCGCCCGCTTACGCCTGACGGAGTTAGATGCGTTTCTGCGCGGCAGGCGCCTCACGCGGGAGCAGGCGCTGCGCGCTTTCGGGGAATGGCTGTCGGCCCACGGCGCGGCGGGGGACGGTGACACGGTGGAGTTCGAGTAGGGACCGCGGCCTCGCAGGGGTCGGCTGCGAAACCCCAAGGACGGGCGAGGCGGGATGCCTGCCCCCACGGTGCGACGCCGTGCGGCGTAAGCGCGGACGCCACCGTTCCGTCACTCCACCACCCGGAGGTAGTCCACCGCGATGTGCGTGTCCCGCGTGTGCCCCGGGTCGAGCCGCAGGCGCTGGATACTGCCGGCCCAGGTGGGGACACTACCGACTTCGAGCACGTACTCGTGGAACTCGCCGTCGGGGATCATCTCGAAGCGGTAGCTCGTCGCTTCGCTTTCCGGCAGCAGATTGCTGATCCAGAAAAGCTGGCCCATGCCGGGCTTGTCCACGCGCATGCGCACCAGCGCGCGGCGATAGCGGTCGGCGTCAATGTCCACCGCGGGGCCGAAGAAGGCTGGGTCATTGCCGGTGCTCGTCGCCATTAGCGAGCCGTCCGCCACGCGCAGATCGGTCATCTGCATGCTGCTGTCCCAGCCCTCGTCGTCGCCGGCGGTCTCGAACTCCCAGGCGCGCCGGTCGAGCGTCTCGGGCCGCATCTCGACATCGTACGGGCCGAGACCGACGTCCTCGGGCGCGACGTCCACGTGCTGCTCCGGCGCGTCGGTGAAGACGCGGCGAATCGCGTCCAGGTAGCCGAAGCCGTAGCGCTTGGTGGGTTCGATATACGACCCCTCGCCGAACTCGTTCCACGCCTCGACCACCACCATGCGCAGCTTGGGCGGCTGCTCGCTCCGCTCGAGTAGGGTTCTCGCGCGGCGGCACATATCCTCGAACTTGTCCGGGGTGCTGTCGTAGCGGACGACGGCCTCGTCGCCATGCCACGGCCGTGGATCCCAGCCCGGGCTCAGGGGCACGATATACTTGATCTCATCGCGGGCGAGGAACTCGCGCCAGATATCCTCGAACCCGTCCACCATCCAATCGTAGGGCGACCAGCGCAGGCCCTGGGAGCCGGCCGCCGGGTAGTTGTAGCCGGTGGCGGCGTCGTAACCCTCGCGCGCGAGGCGATCACCCTCGCTCGGATTTCCGCACGCCACCAGATACAGCCCGGGCAGGCCCTCGGCGCGACACAGGGCGCGCATCTTATCGAAGGCGACGCGCACCGCCTTGCTGCCCATGTCCTCGCGCAGACGCCCCGGCGAGAAGATGATCACCAGGGGCTTGCCCTGCACCGTCTTGTACTGCCCCAGCTTGAAATAGTGGTCGAGCCAGTAGCGTGTGACGTTGAGCAGGTCCTGCTCGGAGGAGGTGCCGGGCGGATTGTGATTCGCCCACAGCAGGCAGAACTTGAGGTAGTCCTTGTAGCGCGCGTTCATGTAGCCGTCGTGCAAGGCGTGGGTAAGATCCATCGAGCCCTGTGACCAGTACCAGTCGTAGATGAAGAAGTCGATGCCGTGCTCGACCGCCCACTTGATGTGCCAGTCGGCGACCTCCGGTTCGCCCTCGCGGTAGAACCCGAGCACCGGGATGGGGTAGCGGGCGCGGTTTATCGGGTCCCACCTGCCCGCCGTGCGCCAGCCGGGGAAGTAGTAGACGCCGATATCCCAGTCGCTCTTGGCGGGATGAGGCTGGGGGGCATAGGCCTTGCCGGCGATCATTGCCGGCGCTGCGGGCTGAGCAGGCGTGTACTCGACGGTCGCGTGATAAGTCTGCGGCTGGACGTTGTCGCCCTCAATGGTCACCGTCATGTCGGCCGCGCCCGGGCCCGCCGGCCTGACCGTCCAGCGGAACTCGGCGCGGTGGGTGAAACGAACCGGCGCGGCGGGCTCGGCCTCGACCGCGGCCGGACCGGAGATGGTCATGCCGTCAGGGACGCCCAGAGTCGCGCGCAGGTTGCGTGCGGGCTCTCCGCCGCGATTGCGGACGACGCAGATCATGCGCGACTCGCGGTCGGTGCGGTTTATCGCCCGCTCGGCGCCGAAGTCAACCAACTCCAGGTCGGCGGGGCCGCCGGGAGCCGTTCCCAGGGCGATACTGTCGATCGCGAAGCACGCGTTCGGCTCCAGGGAGGGCGCGATACCGACGGCGACTGCTCCCGCGCCGCCGATATCCGGCCCGGAAGCCAGGATGTTGTAGGTGTGCACGCGACCATCGGCGGCCAGCGGAAAAGACCGCCGCTCCACGCCCGGCACGCCGCCTGAGATGACTTGCACCTCCCCCACCCTGCCGGCATCGACGGACATGCGGATGGTGAGCCAGTTGCGCCCCGCGGCTGCAGGCCCGAGCGCGGGCGAGATGATGAGCGGCTCCGGGCCCGTCACTCGGCCGCCGAGCTTGCCGCCGACGCCGGACACCTCGACGTCGCGCAGGCCCTGCCAGCCCGCGGGGCCGGCGGTGAAGTCCCACGCCGTGGCGTCGCCGGCGGGAAGGCTGACCTGCACCACGCGGATGTAGTCTATGGCGATGCGCGAGTTATCCGGCGGGTCGAGGCGCAGACGCACGGTCTGCGGATCGCCCTGCCAGAACGGGTAGAGCAGGTAGGTGCGGAACTCGCCGCCGCCCAACACCTGGAAACGCACCTCGCGGCCGGCGCGAAAGCCGCCGAAGTGATCCTCGGTGGTGGGCGCCCAGAAGACCTCGGCGATGCCGTCGTTGTCGCTGGCCATGCGGATTTCGACGCGCTGCAGCAAGGCGCTGGCAAAGGGCTGCGCCGGCGCATAGATGATCGGATCGTCGTCACCCGCATCGGCGCGCAGGCAGCCGTCCGCCACCCGCAAGTTGCGCACTTCGCGATTCGCGACCCATCCCTCGACATCAGGGGGGGCGTCGAAGTCCCAGGCGGGCAACGCCGCGGCGAATGCTGCAGTTGAGATGAGCAGAACCGCAAGTGCCATCATGGTGCGCATATTCATCCTCGCGGAGGGTGGTGCGGTTGATTTTCGCCGTCGGCGGCAGGGCGGCCTGCCGTGGTCGGCGTGCCCCCGCGCCGTCCCCGTCAGTTACATAGAATGCATCAACTCATCCACGTAGGGGACGGTCTCCTGAGGCTGTTGCACAATCCATTCCAAGCGTGCGCTGGGCCCTTGAATCTGTCATTCAGAGCGCAGCGCGAAGCGCGGAGCGTGGAATCTCGCTTTCGCGGCGGCACCTTTGGCGGGTTTGCGCCGATTGTGCAACAACCTCTCCTGACCGTCCCGGAATCGGGCGGGGACCCTTCGCGGCGCTCAGGGTAAACTCCGCACCGCCCCTACGTATTGCACATCCGGCGACTCGGCGCGCCGTCACGGCGCCTTGCGGAAGATGAGGCAGTAATGGTGGTGGTAGTTGGGGACGAAGATCTTGGGGTAGCCCCAAATGCCGAGGGGCTTGGTGTTCTGGCACCAAACCTTCTCCCCCTGGAAAAGGAACTTGCGGCTAATGCGCCTCGCCAGGTCCCACGCCAGGGGCTTGACCTCACCCTCCGGCGCGCGCAGGTTCTGCGCGACCACGACCAGGTATTTACCGGGGGCGAGGCAGCGATGCACGCGATCGAAGACGGCGCCGACGGCCTCGATGAAAGCGGGGTAATCCGTGACGTTGCCGAGATCGGCGGGAGAGTCCGAGTAGTGGGTGTCCAACTTCTGCTTGGCGCGCAGTTTGTGTTTCGATTCGACCCCGCCGCGGCTGGTGCGCAGCATGTTCCAGTACGGGGGCGAGGTGATGACGAAATCGAACTGCGGCAGGCCGCGGCTGAAATGCAGCCCGGCCGATTCCAGCTCCGCGCGAAGGGGCGCCCACAAGCCCGGCTTGGCGATTTCCATGGCGTCGCCTTGGATCACAGCCTGATATGAGCGGTCGAGGCTAAGCTGAGCCAGCCGCCGCCGCGCGACCCGGGCGTAGCGCGGCGAGAGCTCAATCCCTACACCTTGCCGCCCCTGCTCCGAGCACGCGACGAGCGTTGCGCCGGAGCCGAGGAAGGGATCGAGGACGAACTGGCGCTCCTTGGTGAAGAAGCGCAGGAAATCGGCCACCATCTCCTCGGGGAAGCGCGCGGGGTGAAGCTCGGTCGGCTTGTTCTGGTGGTAGCGCGGCGAATCACACACGAACCACGTGCGCGTGAACTTGATCCATTCCGTGCCGGTCAAGTCGTTGAGATCGTTGTTGGGACGCGCCATCTTCGACCCGATATGTTCGCTCAGGCGACGCCTTCGCCCTCGGCGCCGACCGCCGCGCCTTCATCCTCCGACTCATCGTCAAGCGTGCCGGGATCGTCTTGCGCCGGGCCGGGATTATCTTTCGCCTGCGCCGCGCGCGACAGCGGCATGGGATAGACCTCGCGCGGGCGGCTGCCGTCGGCGGGGCCGACGTAGCCGCGGTCCTCCATCATGTCCACCAGGCGCGCGGCGCGGGTGTAGCCGATGCGCAGCTTGCGCTGGAGCATGGAGGCGCTGGCATACTTGGTGGAGAGCACGAAATCGAGCGCCTTGTCGAACATCTCGTCGTCGATGTCGCCCCCGCCGCCCGCGCCGCCTTTGGTCTGCGCCATGATGGGCTCGGCGAGGAACTCGGGCTTGCCCTGCTGCTTGAGGTACTGGACGAGGACGCCGATGTCGCGCTCGCTGAGGTAGGCGCCCTGGATGCGGGTGGGCTTGGTGGCGTCCATGGGATAGAAGAGCATGTCGCCGCTGCCGACCAGGCGCTCGGCGCCGTTGATGTCGAGGATGGTGCGCGAGTCCACCTGGGAGGCGACGGCGAAGGCGATGCGGGAGGAGATGTTGGCCTTGATGGTGCCGGTGATGACGTTGACCGAGGGGCGCTGGGTGGCGACGACGAGGTGGATGCCGGTGGCGCGGGCGAGCTGGGCGATGCGGCAGATGGAGGACTCGAACTCGGTGGCCGCCTGCATCATGAGATCGGCCAGCTCGTCGATGACGATGACCAGGTAGTACATCTGGCGGAGGCCCTCTTCGACCGCGGCGAGCTCGTTGTGGCTGACGATGTTGCGCACCCCGAGGTCGCTGAAGCGCTGGTAGCGGGACTCCATCTCGCGGATCGCCCAGCGCAGCAGGCCGGCGGCCTGCTTGGCGTCGTGAGCTACCGGCGCGACCAAGTGCGGGATGCCCTCGAACAGGCTCAGCTCCACGCGCTTGGGGTCGACCATGAGGAACTTAACCTGGTCGGGCAAGGCGCGGACGAGGATGCTGGCGATCATGGAGTTGAGGCACACGCTCTTGCCGGTGTTGGTGGCGCCGGCGATGAGCAGGTGCGGCATGCGCTGCAGGTCCGCCACGCGGCAGTGGCCGGAGATGTCCTTGCCCAGGGCGAAGGCCAGCAGCGAAGGATGGTCCTTCATCTCCGGCGCTTCCAGAATCTCTTTGAGATTGACGAACACGACCTCGCTGTTGGGCACTTCGATGCCAATGACGCCCTTGCCGGGCACGGGCGCCTCGACGCGCACGTCGAGGGCGGCGAGGCCGAGGGCAAGGTCGTCGGCGAGGTTGATGATGCGGCTGACGCGCACGCCGGGCGGGGGCTGGATCTCGTAGCGCGTGACGCGCGGGCCGCGCTCGATTTCGACGACCTTGGCATCAATGCCGAAGCTGCGCAGGGTGCTTTCCACCAACTCGATGTTGTCGGAGGTATCGTCGCGGGCGGGACGACTCTCGACCTGGGACAGGAGGCTGGTCGGCGGGAGCTTGTAGTCGGACGACTTGGGCGGCTCCTCCATTCCGGACTCGGCCAGGCTGAGCTGCTCCGCCGCCGGCTGCTTGTTCGGGGCGGCGGTGGGCTGCGGCAGGCCAGCCGGCTTGGCGCGCGTTTCGGCCGCGCCCGGGATCGCCTTGAGTTTGGGCGCGGGCTCGACCGCGGCAGGCGCCTGCGTCTTGAGCGGCCGCGGCAGCGCCGCCTGGGGACGCTTTTCCGGCCGCGCCGGCGAGCGCTTGCGCGCGCGCAGGGACCGCACCCATGCCGCCGCCGCCAGCGCCGCCGATGCGACGGCGCCGCCAACGATGGAAAAGAGCGTCGCGATCGGGGTGTCCACCAGCACCGCGAGCGCGGCGATGCCGGCCAGCGCCAGCACCATGGAGCCGAGCACCGGCCCCAGCGTGGGCTTGAGCATCTCCGCCAGCAGGACGCCGACCAGCCCTCCCGGTTCTGCGGTCATGTCGCGGCCGAGAACGCCGCTTCGGGGCGCGGTGAGCTGGTAGAGCGCCAGGAGCACCGCGAACAGCAGGGTGAGGCTGACGGCGGTGGCGCGCATGGGATGACGGTGGCGCTGCGCGACCACCGCGGCGCCGGTGACGAGCAGGGTGATGGCGACGGCCAGCGCGCCGACGTCGCCGACCAGGAAGCACAGCACTTGGCGCAGATCGCGCGCCAGGAAGCCGGCGTCGGGGAAGGTGCTGAGGGCGACGATCAGCCCGAGGGCGAGCAGCACCATCCCGGTGACCTCGTGGCGGATGCGGCGGCGGCGGTGCTCCCCGGCGAGGGGCCCGGCTTTGGGCTGCGCGCGCGCGAGCTGTGTGCGCACGCTGCGACTCTTCATGGCCTGCTCCTGTGCTTCGAATATGGCTGCGAATGCTTACGCAATGCGTGGCTGTCTTGAGGCCCGAAGCTGCCCTGTATGATACCAGATTCGCGCTCGCAGCGCAATCGCTTGACGGGCGGCCAGCGGGCAACATTGCGCAGGCGGCGCCGTGGCAGGATGGCCGCCTGCCAGTGCGCTCCCGGCGCCCCGCGCGCACGTCAATTGACACTGCTTCGGCCAGCGCATATAATCTGGCGGTCGCCCGGCGGCGGCGCGGCCAGGAAGAGGTGAGCGCGTTGGAGACGGCCCCGACACAGCGCCGACTGTCACCCGCGGCAGTCGTTGTCATGTTCGTCTTTGCGCTGGCGCTCGCCATCGCCATGGTATGGCTGCTGCGGGTGCCGATCCAGTTGTTCATCATCGCCACGCTCCTCGCACTGGCGCTGAGTCACCCGGTGGATTGGCTGGAGCGGCGCCGGGTACCGCGCATCGTGGCGATCATCGGCACGCTCGGGATCGTGATCGGCGCGATCATAGTTCTGGCGGACATTTTCGTTCCTCCGTTCACCCGCCAGGCGGCGGACCTGTTCGACAATCTCCCCACCTACTGGAGGGACCTGCAGCAACGTCTGCAGGAGATTACCGTCCGTTACCCCTGGCTTCAGGAGCGCATCAGCGAACTGGACATAACCAAGGAGACGGCCCGGCGCCTGCAGGAGTTTCTGGAGGCCGGCTGGCAGTTGGCGGTGGGCGTGGCCGGGGGGATCGTGCTGACGATCCTGCTGATCATCACCGTGGTGTTCATGCTGGCGAACCCACGGCCGCTGGTAAGGGGCATCGCGGGCATCGTGCCGGAGCCGTGGGACGAGCGCGCGAGAGAGATCGGGATGCTGCTCGGCGATCGCATCCGCGCCTGGCTGCGGGGCCTAATCATCCTGGGCAGCATCGTGGGCCTCATGGTGGGAGTCGGGCTGTGGGCGCTGGGGGTGCCCTACGCGGTGCTGTTCGGGGTGCTGGCGGGGCTGCTGGAGATGGTGCCGACGGTAGGGCCGGTGCTGTCCGCCATCCCGCCGATCCTGGTGGCGCTCGCGGCAGAGCCGATCAAGGCGCTCTACGTGGCCCTGCTCTTCATCTTGGTGCAGCAGGCCGAGAACTACTTGCTGGTACCGTTCGTCATGCGGCGCCAGTTGCAATTACATCCCGTCTCCACCATCTTCGGATTCATTGCGCTGGGAGAGCTGTTCGGCCTGTTCGGGGCGATCATCGCGGTGCCCACGGTGGCGATCCTCAAGGTGCTGTACGACGAGCTGTACTACCCGTGGGCGCACCCGCGCGAAAAGCTGGAGCGCAAAGCCGCATCCGTGGAACCCGTGCCGGCCGAAGAAAGCAAAACCGAGGGCACCCAGGAGTAGGCTGCATCTTCCCGCTGGTGGCGCAGATTTTCAATCTGCGAACCAGATGGCAGGATGCAATCCTGCCCCACCGCCGACGCCGGGCGCCGCATCGCCCACCGCCGTCAGAGCATGCGCGCCGCGTAGATCGTGTCCACCAGCTCCATCGTGCGCGCGGCGTCGCCGAAGTGGGTCAGGGGCAGGCGTCCGTCCTTGATGCAGTCGATGAAGTGGCGGTTCTCGGCGAAGAACCCCAGGCGCTTGTAGGGCTCGTCGGTGCCGACCAGATCGGCGCCGCGGATCTCCTCCCCCTCGGCCTCGTTGTCCTTGTAGATGACAGCGCGCTCGTCGGTGTCCACAAATGCGGAGATGCCGCGGGCGTGCATCTCGAGGGTGTGCACGCGCTTGCCCGCCG
>Ga0315291_10012161_pt1 | contig 10453 bp, 11 predicted proteins | sample YL17G12_20_MG_FD_203070 | JGI IMG/M metagenome (GOLD analysis project Ga0315291, IMG submission 203070) | Sediment microbial communities from Yellowstone Lake, YNP, Wyoming, USA - YL17G12_20 | ecosystem: Environmental > Aquatic > Freshwater > Lake > Sediment | place: USA: Wyoming | collected... | reverse complement strand
AGGGTTGGCACCAGGATGAGGGCAGGGGCGTTTATTTTCTCGATAATCTTCAACGCCAGAATCGTCTTACCCGAACCGGTGGGCATCACGACGACCCCTCTTTTCTGCTGAAGCCATCGTTCCAACGCCTTTTCCTGGTATTCCCTCAACTGTACGTTACAGGATAACTCGGGGCAAGGAATCAAATCCAGCACGTTGTCTTCGTAGCAGACCCCTGAGTTTTGCAGGTATTCAACGATATCTCGATAGTGAAGAGCCTGGCTGCGATAGCATCCGGACCTGGCATCCCATTTTGTGTTCGGAACGCTGTAATCTCCTTCGATCAAAATTGTGCCACGATGATAGGTAAGCTTCATGTCTCCCCTTGTTATGAAAGGAAATTGTTTATTTCATAGTTGCGGTGGGCGAATCAACGGCGTGGGTTCTTATTTGTTTTTTAAAGAGATTTTTACCTCTATTTTCTTTTTGTTGACGGGGATGAGTTTTTTTACCTGAAGAGTGACGTTCTTTTTTGGCTTATATTCGTTAATTGGTATATCTGGTGTTTTACCATCTACTTCATAGATATAATACCCTTTTTCTCCATCGATAGAAGTGATGTATTGTTTATCACCAACTCGTTGAACCTCAACTCCTGGAAGTTGTTTTAATGCATCAAAAAGGCTATCATGTTTATTGATTATAGCCACTGACTCTTCAATAAATGGCTCTAACGCCGATTCCAAACTACCAGTATTCACAGATAACAGATGAACATTGCCCACAATCCTTTTCTTTATCAGATCCACATCCTCAAGGAGTCTGATATGTCTTGAGATAACCGGAGTAGACAGGTGTAATTCCCGTGCCAATCCTGAGAGATGCATTTCTCTGTTGAGAAGTATCTTTATTATCTGCATCCGTGTCCTGCTGCTTAATGCCTTAAACAATTGATTGTTACCCATTTTGATAATGGTCGTTATCAAATTTGTTAACTTTAAATCTTTCTGTCCGATATTCTTCTCCAATGGTGATAACATGAAAAAGATACCGGCATCCATAATAGTCTTGTTTGTAAGTATCACATTATTGAACATTCAGGCAAGTAGTATTGCTCCAGTATCGGGGGATTCAGGTGGAGGTTATCCACTCCAGCCGACCAATGATATCATTGTCAACGCTTTAAGCTATCTGCAAAGTCAGCAGGCTGATGACGGAAGCATAGGCGGCTTTTCCACTTCAGCTTGGGTTGCGATGGCGATTTCAGCGACTGAAAAAGATCCTCATACATGGGGTGATTTGGTAGGATACCTAAGAGAAAATGCTGACCGTATCGATGACAACATGGCTACCGATTGGGAGCGGCATGCTCTCGCCATTGTAGCATGTGACGAAAATCCGAGAGATTTCAGTGGGATAGATTACGTTGCTAAAGTGGAGAGTTTTTATGACGGCGTTCAAATCGGGGACCCTACCAATCTCTACGATGATTTTTTCGGCATCCTCGCATTGGTTTCTTGCGGTGTTAAACAAGATTCACCGGTCATTCAAACCATTAGAACATATATCAAGGAGCAACAACGTCAGGATGGCGATTGGGGCGATGTTGATTCCACGGCAGCAGCAGTTATGGCTTTGATAGCTGCAGGAGAACACAGTGATTCGAGTTCTATAGCAGCTGCCTTGTCATTTCTCAAAACGATGCAGACTGAGGATGGCGGATTTCAATCATGGGGGACGACCAACGCAGCGTCGACTGCCTGGGCAATAGATGCTATTGTGATAGCAGGGCAAGACCCTACAAGCATTGAATGGAAACAGGGTGGAAATTCCCCGATTGATTTTCTTCTCAGTTTGCAGCAGGGAAACGGTGCCTTTGCTTGGTCTTTCAATCAAAACATGAACCCTGAATGGATGACATCGTATGTGATTCCAGCTCTGCTCGGAAAACCGTACCCCATCAAAATTTACATACCTGGGGGAGAAAATGGGACCAATAACCAAGGTAACGAAGATGGCGGGACTGATGGTGGAGGCGGTGACAGCAATGATGGAAATGGTAACCGTGATGTTACGGCAAGTGAATGGACAGGAAACATCAGGATAGAGGGAAAAAATGATACCATATGGGATGGCGATGTGTGTTTCAGCGATTCGCTGATTACAGCGCTGAATGATAGTTCCGGTGAAATGGAAGATTATTACATCCCCTACCCAAGTGCATTAGGAGCACTTGATGAAGCATCACAAGAGGGAGGTTTTTCTTATTATGTGATATACTATCCAAGTTGGCATGCTTTTTATGTGAAGACAATAGCGAATGATTCTGACTGGTGGCATTACTGGGTTGACTATACGCTGCCGATGGTTGATGCAGGTGCATTTGAGCTGACAGAGAACAATAGAGCGGTTCTCTGGGGGTATTTAGAGGATTGGACTGCACATGCATTACGAATAACAGTAAGTGAGAGTACCGTCAATGTATCTGAAGAGTTCACAGTAAGCGTAGGCAATGAGACGATGTCTCCTGTTGCAGATGCTATTGTCTACGTGGGTTCGACAGAGTATGTGACCGATGAAAATGGAAATGTAACTGTCCATATTGATGCTGCAGGAGACTATCAAATCTACTCCGAGAAAGCAGGATATGTGCGGTCTGACAAAGCAACGGTCTATGTGAAAAAATCGGTGAAAATAGTGAAGCCGATGGATCATGCAATCTATCTGTTCAATAAGAAAACAAGGATACAGTATCCCGATATCTTGATAATCGGACACATTGACATCGAAGTGAATGCTACAGATGCTGTCAAAAAAGTAGAGTTTTACATTAACGATAATTTGGAATATGTTGACACTGCGCCTCCGTTTACGTGGCGATTGAATGATAGAACATTTTTCAAAAAGGCAACGATAAAGGTGAAGGCATACAGCGACAACAACGATAGTCTTCTTAAAATCCAGCGGATCATCAGATATATCGACTCGCTGTCAAAAAATTACTATGGAAAACAAGCATCTGACATGCTCAGAATCTATTTGCAAAACCTTGAGACATCCGTTATGCATCAAGGCGATATCGATGAAAAAGAGGTTGTGATTATCAATTTATTCCCTCACATTCATGTCTTGTGAGAAGGTGGTGTACATGAAGAATAAACTAAGACAGATACTCGGTTTTGGATTGTTGGTGTTGTGTGCGACCGTGGGGCGATATTTGTTGGTGTCTAAGGGGATACAGCCGTTTCCTAATTTCGAGGTGACGACAGTTATTGCTTTTATCGGAATAATGGTTCTGGATGTTAGGATAGCGATGCTGATTCCTCTCGTTGGAATGATAATTAGCGATATCCTAATCGGTAATCCGATATTTGTAGGGGAGAAAATGAACCAGATAGTGATGTTTACCTACTCGGGTTTTGCTTTTGTTGCATTGGCAGGTATTTTTGTGGGAGAGAGAATAAAACCTTATGTTTCGTCGGTAAAATCACGGTCTGTTTTCTGTATGGCTGGGGCTGGAGCTTTACTGGTACTTTTGTATGATATATGGACGAATTTCGGCTGGTGGTATCTGATGTATCCCCACACTGGAGAATCATTACTAACTGTGTATACTCTGGGAATTCCGTTTACGGTGTATCATCTTATTTCAGGGATAACGACGTTTATTTGTATTGGAGTTCCTGTGATTTTATATTCCTATAGACGACAACCAAATCTTATATTAAAAAAATTCATTGGTGGGATATGGAAGCGAAGTGTGTCTTCAGTGTCATTGCCTTGATCTTAGTTATCATCTCTTTCGCAGGTTGTTTTTCTGCATCTGTGAAACATGATGAATCTGCAAGAAATGTTGAAAATGTAAGCATGAAAATAGTTACTCCAGAATGGAATATTGTCTACAGGAATGTAACGACGAAGAACATGACTGTTGCAAACTTTCTGTTCGAGTGTGCCGAACATTATAACTTTTCTATTAACGCAAATTATTGGCAAGGGTATGATTCATTGTTTGTCAAAGCAATAAATAATATCGAGAATGGAGAAGACGATAACTATTGGCAGTATTATGTAAATGGCGAATATGCCCAAGTTGGATGCAGTCTGTACCATCTCCATGATAACGATGTTGTTGAATGGCGGTTTGAATCTCCAATCGTGAGATGAACATGAATTTACCAGTAAAAAGCGCGGGAAGATAGATTTGGATTCGTATTTGTTAACACATTTGTTGATTTTTCAGGATATGTTAGAAAGGAGATTTGAGTACTATTTTTACCGGTAAAACTATTCACTTCACTCCAAAGAAGGCTCATTGCATACTTCAAATCAAAATTAACCATGCTTCCCTCCCATCTTAATAGAGTTCGGGCAGCGATATTTTTAGCTGATACTAGCGCTGTTCGTGATAGTGATATCAGTGATCGCTGTTGTCTATGTGTCAAGAACGAAAAAGTAAAAAAAAGGAAAAGAAGAGTAACCCTAAGATTTTTTATCGACAGTGATACGATATTCTGAAGAGGAGCAAGTGAAGATGTTGAAATTGAACACCATCGTTGAGTATATGAAGAAACCATTTTATTTGAACGATCTCTCGGATGTTGTTAAAAAAAAAACATGTGTAGTAGTAGCGTTTAGTCAGAATTGAAAAACATTGAAGTAGCAATCGTTATTATCAATCGTTTTTATGGAGAGAGGCGCTAGTTATTCAATCCAATAGACATTACGTATGTAGTTTTTTTGTAATTTCCACATTATGACTTTTCGACAGGATAGATATTTATAACATCAGTTATAGAGTATAACATGATAATATTTGTTCCTGAAGGTGACTTCTGATGAATAACCCTAAAATCGAAAAAAAACCAACGGGGGATGTAAAACTTGGACGGATAATGATTGTGGATGACGACTCAGATCAGAGAGTGATGATTCAGATGATGCTAAAGAATGAGGGTTATGAAACTATGCTGGCTGAAAATGGTTCACAATTTCTAGAAAAGCTCGACAAATTTGATCCGGACCTCGTCATTCTCGATGTGTTAATGCCGGGGCTTACAACTGAAGAAATACTTGAAAAACTCATTAGTAAGAAAAGTAAACCGAAAATAATACTCTTGTCGGTTGTTAGGTTTTCCAGGGATGTCTTTGAGGATATTATGAAAAAAGGCAATATCGTTGCGTATATTAAAAAGCCATTTGATTTAGACGATTTTATTAATGCAATCAATGAATTAATTTAGGAGAGTATGTATATCTAAAAGTAGTAAAAAACAGATTGACTTGGACGAGAAGAAAGTCATCGAGCAACTCCAGAAAAATTCGAACTAGGGCATCGATAGTAAAGAAAAAAAGTGTGGTTTCTTTTGACAAAACGTCTGGAGATTTATAAAAAGACTGGAAAACAACAAGACCATCTGGGGAGTACACTGCGATTTCAACATCGGAGAAACTTGGTTTAAAGAATGATATCATAATAATCAAACGATTGAATAGAGCCGTAGATGATCTCATTGATGGCACCATCCGTGATTTCCAGAATAGCGTGGAAAAACGACATGGGGTTATTGTACAAACTGTAAGCTTACTTCGGTAAGGGCTTTTACATTTCGAGCAAACTTTTAGCATCTCTAAACTTCGTGTTATCTATTTGTGTCCGCATCGCTCGCATGATCATTCTCTCTCTTGTTCTTGAATCATATCACACCGCTATTAAAAACAAAATCTTTATAAATACCGTTACATTACATGAACATTACAAAACAATTACATATTATCATGTGACGGGATGTGGAAAAGCAGATGGATGCCTCGAGAATTACACGAATCTTTGAAGTAATTATCGTAATGTTATCATATACGCTATTTTTTATGATAACATTAACAAAGGCTTCCCCACCTGTTTTATCAACTCCCAGCCCGGGGAATGGTGAATCAAATATATCAGCTGGTGACATTTCTTTGAAGATAACAATCAACGATGAAGATAATGATTCCATGAATATCACCTTTCAAACAAATGCGTCCGGAACCTGGAATGACATTGGAACAAATAATTCCGTACCTAACGGTACCTACGCTCAAATCTTTTACTTCATCCAAAGTGGTTATACCTATTATTGGAGCGTTCATTGTTCGGATGGAACTACTTCGGTCAGCCAAACGTATTATTTCACGACGAGAACAGTACAAATAGTAAGTATAGACATAAATCAATCAAGCTACGCATTTGGGACACAGTCATTAAATTCTGTGTGTTACACAAATGAAACACAACCCGATTATTTTGGAATAACAAACAACGGGGATATCGCCGTTGATTTACAGATTAGCGCCACCGATATGACGTGTTCATATGGTCATCGGTGGACGCTTTCGACATCCAACGGTCCCAATCAATATGTACTGGACTGTTCTATCGACGGAAGCACTTGGGATCACATAACTCTTACAGAAACCACGTTTTATACAAATCTTAGTGTCAACGAGAGTATCGTACTCAATTTGAGATTAACAATGCCTTCATCGATTAGTTGTGGGCATGTGATGGGATGCACCATACGTATTAGCGCCACCCCTTGCTAGCTGAATTGACACAGAGTTGTGGGCGTGTGAAGGGATGCATAGTACGTACTAGCGTAAGCCATCCACTGATTTGACGAGTTGGGCGGAACCCTAACAAAACAAGTAGTATAGTATAGGAAAGAAAACGTTGATAGATGAAATATCAACGAAACTAGGAGAAATAATAAAAAAAAAATAGAAGGAGCGAAAAAAAATGGAAAAAATAAGCAGAAAAATAAAAGTATTGATGCTGGTGGCAATCACCATAGGAACAACGATATTAGCTGGAATCCCCTCGACCCTCGCTGGTGACAGCGATACCTTTGATATCACGGTCACGGGACAATACATCACATTAGCCGTTGATAAGGCTAGTTGGAGTGTTAACAGTGGTGTCCTGGTGGCAATGAGCAGGAGTTACTATACGAATGCAACTGATACATTCACTGCAGATTCAACGGGAAGCTCAGTAAATGTTGACGTCAAACTTCAGATAACAACTGATGGAGCAACCTGGCACGCAGCGACAAGCGGTAATAATCCTGCTGCTGACACATATAAACTTAATGCAAGTATAGATACCTGGAGCACCCAGGTTCAGATACTTACTGCATCGGCAACAATAATAAAAACAAACCTGGCGGCTGGGCAACAAACATTTGATTTGAAATTTATGTCCCCAACATCAACCACCACAGGAACTCAGCAAACAATTACCGTAACAGCCAGCGCTATCGCAAGTTAAAATCTTAGATCATCAAGGGGCTAGGCATCGGTTTGAAGATGTTTACCCCTGATATATTATTTAGCGGAGAAAAGAGATAGAAAAAATGGAAAAAATCAACAAAAAAATAAAAGTATTGATGCTGGTGACAGTCACCGTAGAAGCAATGGTTTTGGCTGCAATTCCCTCGACTCTTGCAAGCGACCACGATACCTTTAATCTTACCGTCAAGGGATATTACATCGGGCTCACTGTTGATAGGGATAGTTGGAATGTTAACCATGGTGTCCCAGTAGAACTGAGCAGTACGTACTATACGAATGCCGAATCTAAAACATTCACTGCAAATACAACGACAAGCTCAGTAAACGTTAACGTAAAACTTCAGATAACGACCGATGGAGCAATCTGGCACGAAGCAACAAGTGGCCAAAATGCTGGTGCTGACAGGTATAAACTTTCTGAAAGTTTAGATCTCTGGCTTCACCAGGTTCAGATCGTCACTACATCGGCAACAACAATAAAATCGGACATGACCCCGGGAACACAACCATTTGATTTAAAAATGAATACCCCCAACGTCGTCCACCACAGGATCTGAGCAAACAATCACCGTAACCGCCAGCGTTATCGCACACTAAAATCGTAGAGTATCAAAATATTGAACATCTAAGATATTATCAAATTGATAGAAAAGAACGGAAGGAGACTAAAAAAAAAAATGTGGAAAAAACAGATTTCAATAGTTGCAGGAATTATAATGACATTGATGATGACCATCTTCGTACCACTCGTATTCGGGGTTGGTATGTATCCAGCAGAGATGAGAGTAACCAACGCAGTAGGAACGGGCGTCGTCGGAGACATCGTCTGTGTCAATACCGATAATGAATCAAAATACATCGTGTTAAAAGTAGAAGCACCTTCGAATGTATCATCTGAACTCCAACATTTACGGGTGATTTGCGAAGACTGCCATGCCTCTCTTCAAAGATACATGGTTGCCAATGGCACGTGCCCGAAATGCGGCTCTCGTAACCTGACTTTTTATGATGTTGTACCCGATGAAATTTTAGATCATATCACCTTGCGCGGGAAAGATTGCATGCTCACCAGAAACGGAAACGTGTACACGACCGTCGAACAATACCCTTTCAAAGGACAGTGTAATGTTGAAATATTGCTTGATTTACCACCCTCGGAAAAATATGCAAATAAACACAGGGAGGCACGCATTACAGTAACAACAACCTCCGATCCAAATGCCGGAGGCGTAGGGGTTGTGGCGGGGGTTTCAATGAGGCTCCTTCTTGATGTCCCTGTGTACAACGCCTCATCCCTCTCGTTTGGAAAACCATCTCTGGTCATGTTTGGTGTTATTGGCGGTGGTCTCATAGGTCTCTTTTGTGTTTTGTACATATATACAAGGAGACATGCAAAAAAATCTACTAGAGACATCAAACGCAAACCAAAGCATAAACCTGTGAGCGCTAAAACAAGATATCAAAAAGAGCCGTTCTCCATTCGTCATGATCTTGTAAAAGACATCAGGGATATCGGAGTGACAAACTCCATAAAATTCGACCACAAGCATCCGACATTTACTCGGGGTTTTGGAGATTCAGAGCCATTCAACGTTCGCCAGCACTCTCATGGAAACGATGTCTCTGGTATCGAAACAGAAATTGATCGCATATTGAAATCCCGAAGAAAATAACAGAGCGACTACTCCAAGTAGTGACATGTGACAGAAATGAGAAAAGACGAATCAAGAATGCATAAAAAAATCTTTCTCATTTTTTCATGTCTTTTCTCTCTTCTTTTAATCGGTGGCTATCTGTTTTCATTTCCATATATAAATGGTATCTCCTCTGAAAATGATACATTTAATGTCGTCATCAATATTGGTCTCACCGCTAATTTTACCTATCAGCCCCATAACCCGACACCAGGAGACGTCATTACTTTTACTGATACAAGCATTTCCGATATTCCAATAATAAACTGGACATGGAATTTTAGTGATGGCTCTGTATTATCGTACGAAAAAAATACAACGCATTCTTACTCCTCTGCCGGTATCTTTCACGTCATTCACACCGTGAAAAAAACGAGTAACATCTCCGATACAATTTCAAAAAACATTGCTGTGACAAGTAACTCAGGCCCCTGGAATTCTCCACCGACGCCACATCCAAAAAACCGACCTCCCTCAGCAAAAATAAATGTACCGACGTATGCACATCAAAACCAATTACTCACCTATAACGGAACTGGTAGTTTTGATCCCGATGGTTTTATTATATCGTACATATGGGATTTCGGTGACGGGATCACAGGGAGTGGATTGGTTGTCACCCATAGTTACGCCAGCAATGGAAATTACACGATAACATTGATCGTAACAGACAACAGCGGATCAACGAGTTCTAATTCCACTACGATAGTAATCGCTGAAGAAAAACCAGGTTTCCTCTTCGATGTGTATCTGGAGTTGGAGCCCAATGTGGTTTTTCTAGGGCAAAACATCACTGGGGTTGTAACATTGATTAACGTTGGACAACCAGGTATGGTGAATGGTACGGTAACCTGTTCCGTCTATAAAGGCGACGTGAAGGTTTGGTTTGAAAAAGAAAATGTTTCGGTTCTTGGACAAAAAGCAATAAATAAATTAATACCGACGAAAGGACTTGATGTGGGGGAATACATCTACGAAGTCGTTTATAGCTATGGTAATACGACCGCATCCACGCATGCGTCTTTTACCATTAAACCCATTCCACCGTCGACTTCCCCTACAAAATTACCTCCATTTGTCTTAATAATTTTACTGGTGATTGTGATCTTAATATTGATGGTGTTTGTATTCTTGTTTTTTACACGTAAAAAGCGTAAAGAAGTGACAATTACCCTATCGCTAGAATCTACGACTGTGTATCAAGGACAAAACATCAATGTATTGATACTGATTAACAGCCCAAAACGGAGGGCGATAACCGGTACAATAACCTATTCTATGTATAAAGGAGAAGTGAAGGTTTGGTCTGAAAAAGAAAATATTTCGGTTTTTAGACGAAAAGAAATCAATAAAATAATATCAACACAAGGAGTTCGTGTGGGGGATTATATCTGTGAAGTGATGTTTTTCTATGATGGTAGTACACCTTCGCCCTCACGTACGTCTTT
>Ga0315291_10012160_pt1 | contig 10453 bp, 10 predicted proteins | sample YL17G12_20_MG_FD_203070 | JGI IMG/M metagenome (GOLD analysis project Ga0315291, IMG submission 203070) | Sediment microbial communities from Yellowstone Lake, YNP, Wyoming, USA - YL17G12_20 | ecosystem: Environmental > Aquatic > Freshwater > Lake > Sediment | place: USA: Wyoming | collected... | reverse complement strand
TCAACCTGACCGAGGTGGAGGCGTTCCGCAGGCTGCAGAAGCACGCGCGCGACCAGAACCGCAAGCTCGGGGACGTCGCGCGGAGCATCGTTGATGCGGACCAGATGATGTGACGCGGCGCACGCCGGTCAGCCGGGCGGGGACTGTCCCTACGAGGGCGCGCGCCACTGCCGACTGCTGCGCGCCGGGAAAGGACTCACACATGGCACAGCGGGAACACGGCAAAGGTTCGGCGCGCGGCGGGAAGTCGCCTACCCCCGCGGTGGGCGACTCCGCGCGCGTACCCGCGGACACCCGCAATGAGTTTCACGGCTATGAGCGGGCGCCGAGGGCGGAGGCGTCGCGCCAGCCGATCGACGGTATCATCGCCGCCATCCGCGAGATATCGTCGGGACAGCCGGTGAAGGTGGCGGCGGGGGATGCGCGCCGCTACGTCTTCGACCTGCTGCACGACCGGACATTCGACCCCCGGGTTTCGTCGAAGAGCAATTCGGCGGGGGCGGCCCCGGACCGGCTGGAGGAGAGCGAGATGTTCGTGCGCGTGCAGGGGCTGCTGCGCCAGATGGCGGTGCGCGCTGCGCCGGCCAGCGGCTACGACGCGCTCGGCAAGCCGCCGCTCCACGGGGTACTGGATGGCTGGCGGCTGATTCGCGTGTGGGCCGCCCATGTGCAGGTGCGGGCGCCGCGCGAGCAGGGCTGAGGCGCGCGCCGCTTGCCTTCGCCGGTGCGCCAAGAAAGGGGGAATCCATATGGCGACAGAGTATGCCAGCCTCATGGTTGAGGGTGTCGGCCGGGCAAGCGCCATGCCAGACCTGGCGCGCATCTCGGTGCACGTCGCGTCTCAGGGCAAGAAGGCAAGCGAGGCTCGGCGGGCGTGTGCGGAGCAGGCTGAGGCGATTCTCCGGCAGCTGGAACACGCAGGCGTGCCACGAGAAGACATGGGGACCGCGTTCTACGAGGTGGAGCAGATCAGGGACGAGCGCAAACGTGATTCGCCAGTCATCGGGTGTCGCGCCTCGACGAATATCGCCGTGACCCTTCACAAGCCGGAGGAGCTTGGCCGCATCATCGAACAAGCTCTCGACCTCGGTCCGGACGTTGCGTGGACCGCGTCATTCGACTTGAGCAGCGAAAGCCAAGTGAAGGTGGAGGCCTTGGGCGAGGCGGTGAAGGACGCAATGCGAAAAGCCGACAACATGGCCACCGCGGCGGGTTTGCAGATCAAGCGCGTCGTCTCAATCAAGGCGGCGGGAATCGAGGAGGTCCTTCGCGCTCGCCCGGAAGTCAGAGACTCAGGCCCCATGTTTTTAAGAGAGTCTCTTACGATGGAGCACGTCGCCGCAGAATCCATGAGAAAGCAGGGCGTCGTGCAGCGGGGCCTGCGAGAGTACCAGGCCAAGGCGACCATGGAGTTCGAACTTGGCCAATGAGACAGACAACCAGCGGCGGATCGGCGCCGCATATGAACAGCCTGCCCTCATGGACCGGCGGACGGATAACCTCACGGGGAGGCTCGCAGGCTGTAAGCACCCAGCCCTTCAGGACCCCGAGAAGAGGGGTACTTCTGTTGAGAGCGAAGGCGGGGTGCCTCTTCAAGGCGCAGGGGCCCCGGCGGCTGGCGAACGGGCCCGGCCCGGCCTTATCGCACGTGCTCCTGGCGTGGCTGGTCACGTTGCCCGCCGTGCTCGCTCTGCCCGGCGCGCACCTGGGATCACGGGCTACGCAGGGAGGTGGGGCGATGAAAGGTAGAAAACTGCTTGTGGCGCTGCCTGCACTCATGGCGGTGGCGGGTTGCGCAAGGATGCCCACCGGTCGAGAAGTGCGCGTCTTGGCCGGCCACACCGAGCCAGTGCTCTCCGTCGCTTTCTCGCCGGACGGTCGCCTCCTGGCGTCCGCCTCGGAAGACTGGACCGTCAAACTCTGGGACGTGCGCTCCGGCCGCGAGGTGCGCACCCTGGCGGCCGACCATTGCTCGGTGACCTCCGTTGCCTTCTCCCCAGACGGGCGCCTGCTGGCCGGCGCGCTCCAGGACGACGCCATCAAAGTGTGGGATGTCCCCTCGGGCGAGGAGGTCCGGACTCTCACGGGTCACCGTAATGAGGTGTTCTCCGTCGCGTTCTCGCCGGATGGCGCACTGCTCGCCTCGGGATCGCGGGACCAGACGGTTAAGCTCTGGGAGGTCGCTTCGGGGCGGGAGGTGCGCACCCTCGGGGGCCACGGCTACTACGTGCTGTCCGTCGCCTTTTCGCCCGATGGGCGCCTGCTAGCCTCGAGCACGCTGTATCAGACCGTGCGATTATGGGAGGTTGCCTCCGGGCAGGAGGCGCGAACCCTGACCGCGCACCAGGACGCGGTGCGGTGCGTCACCTTCTCCCCCGACGGGCGACTGTTGGCCTCGGCGGGCGAGGATGCGACCGTCAAACTTTGGGACGTGGGATCAGGCCGGGAGGTTCGCACCTTGTCCGGGCACAAGTTCACAGTAACCTCCCTGGCCTTCTCCCCAAACGGGCAGCGGCTGGCCTCGGGGTCGGAGGACGAGACCATTAAGCTGTGGGAGGTGGCCTCCGGCAAGGAGGCAGAGACCCTGCGGCACGGCTCAGGCGTGTCCTCCGTCGCTTTCTCACCCGATGGGCGGCTGCTGGCCTCTGGATCTCTGGACAAAACGGTCAAACTGTGGAAAGTGCAGTGAAACGCATTACCCGGCTGGCGTGCTTGGAGTGGGCCTGAGGCGCGCGCCGCTTGCCTTCGCCGGTGCTAGCGATGGTGACAAACCCAGGTGCCGCCAGCCCCTTGTCGCGCCGGTTGCCGGGGATCGGCGCTGTCGTCGTGATGCTGATGATGCCGCGTATGCCCGCCCACGCCGCCGGCGCTTCGGTCGCCAACGCATACGTCTCCATTGAGGTCACGGGCTCCACCATCACCTCGCTGCGGGTTGACCCGCACGGCGGCGGGCGCTACTGGCTTAACCTCGTTCGCTCCATCTACCCCGGGGACATCCCGCCGCTGGAGTCGGCGCAGCGGTGAAAATCGGCCTCATATCCCTGGGCTGCCCGAAGAACCTGGTTGACAGCGAAGTCATGCTGGGGCAACTGGCCGCGGCGGGGCACGACATAACGCCCGACGAGCGCGCCGCCGAGGCGATCATCGTCAACACGTGCTGCTTCATCGAGCCCGCGCGCGAGGAGTCGGCGCAGGCGGTGGGGGAGGCGCTGGCGCTCAAGCGGCGGGGTCGCTGCCGCCTGGTCATTATCGCGGGGTGTTGGCCACAGCGCGAGGGGGCGCGGCTGGCGGAGCGATTCCCCGGGGTTGACGCGCTGGTGGGCGTAAGCGATTTCCCCCGCATCGCCGCGATCCTGGACGAGTTGTCGCCGCCGGCGAGCCGGGCTGAGCCGGTGCTGCGCATCTCTGCGCCGTGGTACCTGTACGGCGACGACACGCCGCGGCTGCTGGCGACCGCGCCGTGGACGGCCTACGTCAAGATCGCGGAGGGATGCGATCACCGCTGCGCATTCTGCGTGATTCCCCAACTGCGCGGGCCGCTGCGCAGCCGGCCGTTGGGATCCGTGGTCGCGGAGGCGCAGAACCTGGCGCAGCGCGGGGTCAAGGAGGTCAATCTGGTTGCCCAGGACACCACGGCCTACGGGCGCGACCTCTACGGTGACCCTGCGACAGGCTCAGGGTCGCCCCGAGCCAAGTCGAGGGGCGAGGCGCGCATCTGCGAGCTGCTGCGGCGGCTGGCGGCGGTCGAAGGATTACGCTGGCTGCGGCTCATGTACTGCTTTCCCACCGAAGTGGACGACGATCTGATCGGCCTGCTGCGGGACGAGCCGAAGCTGTGCGAGTACATCGACCTGCCGATCCAGCACAGCGAGCGCGAGGTGCTGCGGGCGATGCGACGGCCGGGCTCAGGGGCTCGCTACCTGGAGCTGATCGGGCGGCTGCGGGCGGAGGTTCGAGGCATCGCGGTGCGCACCTCCATTGTGGTCGGCTTCCCCGGAGAGACGGGCGAGCAGTTCGAAGCGCTGCTGGAGTTCCTGGCGGCGGCGCGGTTCGACCGCGTGGGGGCGTTCGTCTATTCGCGGGAGGAAGGCACGCCCGCGGCCCGGCTGGCCCGCCAGGTGCCGCCGGAGCAGGCCCGGGAGCGCTACCGGCGGGTGATGGAGCTGCAGCAGGGGATATCGCTGCACCTGAACCAAGCATGGGTCGGCGCCGAGATCGAGGTGCTGGTGGAGGCGGCGGCCGACAGACCGTTCGCGTGGAGGGGGCGCTCGCGGCGGGACGCGCCCGAGATCGACGGTGTGGTCTACCTGCGGGGCACAGATGCGCGACCAGGGGAGATGGTGCGCGCGCGCATCACCGGGGCCCGGGAGTACGATCTGGAGGGGGAGATCGTCGGCGCGCCATAGTGGCAGGGCGTAGCGGCCGCACGGCCGGCGAGGCCGGCTGTACGGGCAAGGCATGCCTTGCCCCTACTCCGCCAGCGGCTGGATGGTGATGTTGACCTCCACCTGTGAATCGGAGACGCTGATGATGCCCTGGGGCAGCGACAGGGGCGCGGCGCGGCGGCGGATATCGGTGTCAGCGTCTTCGATGTCCACGGGCACGGTCGGCACGGAGGATACGTCGCGCAGGCGCTGGGCCTCGCCGGCGATGGTGACCAGCTCGGGCCTGACGGAGGCGCGAACGATGCGGTAGCCGGGGGCCGGCTGTCCAACCGTGCGCAGCACCACCGGCACCGCCTGGTAGCTCAGCATGCGCTGCACGGGAATGATGACGCGCGCCTTGGTGGGGCTGAGGTCGACACCGGTCACGGGCGCGCCGTCGTTGTCCACCGCCCGCAGGTCATTGGTCTGGGGCGTGTCCAGGCGGATGTAGCTGGCGTCGACCGAAACGACGATGCGGCGCACGCGCGCCACCGCGCTGCGCACGCCGGAAACGGCGGCCTGAGCGGGGGCGACCTCCGGCTCGCCCAGGATATAGCCGGGAGGAGCGGCGCCCACGATATTGGGCTCGATGGGCATGGCCTTGGTGACGATCGGCTCGACAGTGACCTTGACCGTCTGGGGGACGATGCGGGTCACGTGCACGTCCGCGGGGGCGACGAAAGCGACCTCGACGGCGTGGGTGCCGGGGGTGATATCGGCGGCGTTGACGTAGGCCGCGGGCAGGGGCACGAGCGACTCCAGCGCCTCCGGCGTGCCGCGCAGAAACAGGCGCACGCGCGGGGGATCGACGGAGGCGACGAGCTTTGCCGACAGGTGGCGCGTCTCAACCGGGACGGTGAAGGCCTGGGTTTCGAGGGCATTGCGCTGGGTGATGATGACGTAGAACCACAGGCCTACCGCCAGCAGCAGGGCGAGGATCTTATACCGGAGGTTTTGACGCAGCATCGGCCTTCTTTCGGCGGACGATGGAGCCCTCGCGCTCCGGCGGCACCAGGGCGTCCAACAGTCGCTTGCGCAGCGCGTCGTCGCTGAGGTTGGTGAAGAGCTTGCCGTCGAAAGCGTAGGACACCGCCCCGCTTTCCTCGGAGACGATGATGATGGCAGCGTCGGTGCGTTCGCTCAGGCCCAGCGCTGCGCGGTGGCGGGTGCCGAGCAGGGCGCTGACATCGCTGCGCTCGCTCAAGGGCAAGACGCAGCCGGCGGCGGCCACGCGGTCGCCGCGCACGATTGCGGCGCCGTCGTGCAAGGGGCTGCCGGGGAAGAAAACGGTGCGCAGCAGTTCGGTGGAGACGACGCCGTCAACGCGCTTGCCGGTGTGAACGATATCCTGCAGGCCGACCTCGCGCTCGACCACGATGAGGGCGCCCACGCGATCCTGGGCACACTGACGGGCGCCGCGGACGATCTCGGACACCAGGCGCGAAATCTCTTCTCCCCGCAGGTCGGTAAAGGTGCCGGGCCACAACTTGCCGCGGCCGAGCCGTTCCAGCGCCAGGCGCAGCTCGGGCTGGAACAGGACGATGAGCGCGATCACGCCCGGCAGCAGCATCTGCGTGACCAGCCAGTGGAAGGTGTTGAGGCCCGCCGCCTTGCTGATGCCGACCAGCGCCAGCAGCACCGCGACGCCCTTGAGGAGCTGGATGGCGCGCGTGCCGCGCACCAGCAGCAGCAGGTAGTAGATCGCCACCGCCACCAGGGCGATGTCAATGACGGATGCCCAGTTGGCGTTATCCCGGATCGTCTCGCGCAGAAGTTGGAGGGCGTTCATTGCCGCTTCCGCTTGCCGGCTTTGTGAGACACCGAACGGCGCGCCCGGGCAGGTGTGGGAGCCGCGAAAGGCCAGCGAACGGAGAAACCACCCGCCTTTCTCACCAGGCCGTCAGAGTGGCGACGGCTGACCCAAGCCAGCCGCTAACCGAAATATATCATACCCGCGCGAACGGTGTCAAACCAAAGCGCGACGCGGGTTCAACCTGCGCGCGCTCACCCCGGAGGGCGAATAATCCGGGCTCAGGTGGCCTCGTCAGGGCTCGCGCCGCGGCGCCGCCGCGCGAGGAGGACCAGCGCGCCGAGCGCCGCCACGGCGCAGATTGCCGCGCCGATCGCCACCGCCGTGGGCGCGCCGAAGTATTGCGCGACAATGCCCATCTGGAAGCTGCCCAGGGGCGCGCTGCCGGCGAACACGAGCGCCCACACCCCCATCATGCGCCCGCGCACCTCGTCCGGCACCGACATCTGAAACGTCGTGTTCGCGGTGGACATGAAAGCCACCCCGCCGAATCCCGCGAGCGCCGCCAGCCCCAGTGAGAGCTCGAACGCGCGCGACGCCGAGAACCCCAGCAGGGCTGCGGACAGCAGCAGCGCGCCCCCGAAAAGCACCCTGCGGCTCGGTCGTCCGCTCGACGAGGCGACGGTGAGCGCACCCAACAGAGCTCCGACCCCCGTGGCCGTCATCAGGTACCCAAGTCCTTGCGGGCCGACGTGCAGCACGCTGCGGGCAAACACCGGCATGAGCACCGCGTACGACCACCCGAACACCGAGAATACCGCGAGCAGCGCGGCCAGCCCCATTACCGTCGAATTGGCGCGCAGGTAGCGCAGCCCGCTCAATGCGTCGGCCAACACGCTGGTCTCCTGGCGCTGTCTCGGCCGCGCAGGAAACCGCATCAACAGCAGCCCCCCCAGCACCGCCGTGAAGCTCACGCCGTTGATCAGAAAGCACCACGCCGGCCCGACGCTCGCGACCAGCACCCCCGCGATCGCCGGCCCGATGATGCGCGCGCCGTTGAAGATGGAGGAGTTCAGGGCGATGGCGTTCATCAGGTGTCTCCGGTCCTCCACCATCTCCACCACGAACGCCTGGCGCGCCGGCATGTCGCAGGCGAAGACGGTGCCACTCAGCAGCGACAGCGCCGCGATATGCCAGGGACGAATCAAGTGGCCGAACGTCAGCACCGCCACGACCAACGCGAGCACCATCGCGGCGGACTGCGTGGCCAGCAGAATCCGCCGCTTCTCCACGCGGTCGGCCATCACCCCGCCCGGGACCCCCAGCACCAGCATCGGCAGCGTCCCCAGGCTCCCGATCGCCCCCAGCAGAAACGCGCTGTTCGTCAGCTTGTAGATCAGCCACGACAGCGCCATGTTCTGCATCCACGAGCCGGTCACCGACACCATCTGCCCGGCGCAAAACAGCCGGTAGTTGCGATGGCCCAGCGCCGCGAACGTGCGCGGCAGCCGCCACGTGCGGCCGGGAATGCTATCGCTCATCTGGCGTCATGCACTGGTCTTGATTCCCTCGCCCGGCGCCGCCGCGCCGCCCTCCACAATCGCAACCTCCTCCGCCGTCAGGCCGTAGAGGCGGTAAACGATCTGATCAATCAGCCAGTCCGTCTCTGCGATGCGCGCCTTGAGCGGGAGGAGCACGGCGGTGCTGGCTTCGAACTCGCGGCGCAGGTCGGCCTGGAAGTCGCGGCGGTGGGCCGCGCGGTTCAGGAGCTTGTCATTCGCCTTCAGCGCCGCGAGCAGGCTGTCGAAGTCACCTTCGTGGTAGTCTCGTATCTTCGTCTTCAGCCGCAGGTCGTCAAGTGGGCGGCCTATCTCCGTCTCCAGCCATTGCAGGAAACGCTTTGTCTCCGCCTGCTTCCGCTTATTCATGGCGATCATCTGCTCGGCGAGGTAGGCGAGGAAGTCGTGCACGACATCCGACTTCTCCTCCGCGCCCGTCGCGCCGGGCTGGAGGGCGAGGAAGTTGCCCTTGGCGTCCTTGGGCAGCAGGGTCTTCACGCGGTCGAGGATAGCCTCAGCCGACGCTTGCCAGGCCTCAGACCGCTCCGTATTGGCGCTCTCAGCCATCGCCGCCGCCTCGTGCTCGACCGAGTTTCATGGCGTTACAGCACCTCCGACGTGAAGGTATGTGAAAATCCGCGAAGAAGCCCTTTACATAACAGCTAGCGTTAGCTATAATTCGCTTAATCCAGTATTCTGGAGGTGGATAGCCCGTGTAGGGCTAGCGTGAGGGAGGCCCCGAAAGGGGTCTCCTTCATTTCGGGAACAACACCGTCCCATACCCCTCTGTTCTCCCATCATAAAGATTCCGGTTGTATTTCGCCCCCACCAGCGACAGCAACCGCGCGTCGAAGGGGGCAACATCGGCCTCAACTAAGCGTCCATTCTGGACGAGTATGTCGTCTCGCACCGCTCGGGCGAGTAGGTCAGCCAGTTGCAGCCCGGCGATGTTCTGCGATTTCTTCTTGAGCTTGGCCTCTTTGCTCGTCAAAGAGCGCTGGTAGAAGTCCGCCTTGTGGTGCATGTCGCCGTGGGTCCAGATGTGCTGATACGCAGTCTTGAGCAGCGTGTCCTCTTGCCCGCCGCGGCTCTCCGCCATCACGTCACCTGACCGGTTCAGATGGTTGAGCCAAAAGCAATAGCGCTGAAGCAAGAAGTCGAGCGCGAGGTGATACGGGTGAAACGGGGCTGGGTAGCTACGTTTCAACGCCAGCTTGTCCACGCAGACGCCGCAGAGCGTAAAGTCGGATGCTTCAACGAGGGTGCAGAGGTCATCGTCGAACGCGGCGCGGGCGGAGTCATCACGCAACCGCCAGAAGGCGCCCGAATGGTGAATGATGTCCTTACGATGGAGAATCACAGGGTCATCGGGGCTATGGGGAAGGTGCTTCTGCCTGAGGTCCTCGAGGGCCCGCTGGAAGCTAAGGTACGCCGTGCCCTGGGCGAACCAGCACCCTACCAATGCGAGATAGCGATGCGCGGGCTCTGCCAAGCGCGCCTCATCGTGGAACACATGATCGCCCGACTCATCGAGGTAAAGCCGGTATCGGTCTGGTCGGCCGCTCACTGGCTGCCCTCCCCGCTGACGCAGTCCCAGTACATCCCCTTCAACCCCTCCACCAGCGCCGTGCGCTCCTTCTCCGGCGTCGTGAAGTGAATGCGGCGGATGGGAAATGCCGATAGCTCATTGCGTTGCACATGCAATGTAGGAAACGAGCCGAGGTAGTGAAAAGCGATGAGGCGCGAGTTTATCAGGCACAGTATGTACAAAGGTGCGAGCGGTTCAGCTACACCATGAACGATGAGCACGTCTTTCACGTAGTAGTTCCGCTCGTCGAATGCCGCGCCAAGCGCCGAACTGGTATCCTTCACGAGGAGCTTTGGGCGTTCGAAACGCGCAGGCTCACCGGGCCGCGCGGTCTGCCGGTGTTCGCGCATTCGCTGGGGAACGTACCAAACGTACTCGCCACGGTACGAGTACCCGTATCGGAAGACGTCGTCTCCTCTTAATAGTGGCCGATCCTCTGGCGAGTCGGCCATGGGCTTGAGGAAAGCTGCGTCGTCCCCTGTCTTCAACCCAAAATCGATGTCTGCAATATCGCCCAGCCGGACGGACGGGTGTTCAACGCGGGCTTTAATGCCCGCCCCTGGCTGGGCCAGAGACAGGTCAAAAGTGTGCTTGTACGTCGTCGCAAAGGCAGCTTGCTCAAGCTCCTCTGTGACCGCTGGCAGCGCGCCAGCGCGGATCTTCGCCGCCCGTAGTACGTTCCGCGCCCGCAGTGAAGTGTCGGGTTCTCGCCTAATGGTGAACAGCATTGTCTCAGGCGCGGCCTCTTCAAACACGCTCCCGTCGATTTCGATCAGCATCCCAACCAAGCTGGTATCTAACAGGTGCTTCCGAATCGATTCGAAACTGTCGAGGTAGAGCCAGCCTTTCGAGACAATCATGCCAGACAAGCCGCCAGCCCTTATCTGCCGAATGCTCAGTTGCATGAAGCAAACGTAGAGGTCGCCCTTCGCCTCGAAACTCGGGTACCGGTTCCAAAGGTATTCTTTGTCAGGCGTGCTCAGATTGTGCGGCCTCACGTACGGCGGGTTCCCGATCACCGCGTCGAAGCCGGGATTGTCCTTGCGCCGTCCGCGCTCGTACCACACCTCCGGGAACTCCAGCTCCCAGTGGAAGAAGCGCCGCTCTGCGGCTATCATCTGCGCCGCCCGGA
>Ga0315291_10012157_pt1 | contig 10455 bp, 4 predicted proteins | sample YL17G12_20_MG_FD_203070 | JGI IMG/M metagenome (GOLD analysis project Ga0315291, IMG submission 203070) | Sediment microbial communities from Yellowstone Lake, YNP, Wyoming, USA - YL17G12_20 | ecosystem: Environmental > Aquatic > Freshwater > Lake > Sediment | place: USA: Wyoming | collected... | reverse complement strand
CAGAACGTTAGCCTGTATAAGGGACGCGATCCCAGAGACGTTGAGGACGGAAATGTTGCCGGTCAGAACGTTCGCAGATGTCAGATTGGCCGTCAGAACGTTGGCATTCGACAAAAAGGCTGTACCGGAGACGTTGAGGGTGGAAATGTTAGCGGTGAGAACGTTGCCCGAGGTCACATTGGCGGTCACGATGTTGGCCCGTGAAAGGGTCGTAAATCCAGAGACGTTCAGGGTCGTGACGTTATCGGTCGTGACGTTCGCAGAGGTGATGTTCGCCGTGAGGACGTTGGCAAATGTGAAGGAGGCGAAGGATGAGACGTTGAGAATCGTGACATTGGCCTGAGAACTGACGTTGAGGGACGAGACGTTTATGGTGGGTGCATTGACGTTCGTAGATGCGGTCAGGACGGTGACTGATGCGGTGTTCAAGCCGACCAGGGCGCCGTAAAAGCCAGTGGTGGCGATCGCAGTCGCTGCATTGGAGACGGGGGTGGTGACTATAGGGGCATAGACGTTGGTACTCGCGGTCAGAGCACTTACGGCTGCGGTGTTGGCGCCTGCCAAAACACCGTAAAAGGCTGAGGACGTTGAGACTGACCCTGTGATTGAGACCCCCTGAGCAAAGGTGACCGGCCCTGCAAAGCTCGAGGTGCCGGTACCGTTAACTGCGGCATTGCCGACAGTCACGACGTCACCAAAATTGGTGATTGTCGGCATTACATTTTACGGAGAGTTTTTTCGGCGCTGGGCCCCGTAGGGTCCCTGGAGTTCACAAAAATCAATGAAACCCACTTCGTGAAGATTCATTGATTTTTGTTGAGGGGACGGCACTCACTTGGTCTAGGGCCCGAAGGGTCCCTGGAGTTTCAGAGCGGCCTCAGAGTCACATAGGAACCCGTGTACCCTTCGGCGGTCACGTTCGTGTAGGCCGTCTTGTGTATATTCTCACCAGTCTTTCTGACGGCCTCGTAATCTACGAAATAGTACTTGCTCGTGGAATCCACGTAGAAAGGAATCTGAACAGGAATGGACGGGTCCTGGCCCACGGAGATTCTGTAACAGTAAAGCCAGACGCCCGGATCCGCGAGGTTAGAGTGGACGTCCGCCGTGTTGGAGCTCAGAGCTATGGTTTTGATGTTGTTGTCGGACGTGAGAACCACCGTGAACTGGTACGGGCCGGTCTGATTGAAGCGGAAGCCGCCGTTGGCCGTCGGGCCGGTGATCAGAGGGTTGGAACCGTAGGTGGTCCATGAGGCTATGGGGTTTGGAGAAAACAAGGTGAAGAGGTTGGACGTGATAGAACCTGCGATATTTCCAGACCAATTTCCAGTGGAATTTAGGGTATAAGTGGCGTTGAGATTCATGAAGAGGCCCGAGGAGACGGGGATGACGCCTGGTGTGGCGATGCTTGCCACGTTGAGAGTCTGGAGGTTCGAGTTGCCCGAGACGGTCAGCCCCGTGAGAGTCCCGACCGAAGTGATATTCCCTTGGGCGGTCTGTAGTTGGGACGCGGAGAAGGCGCCTATAGTCACGTTTGCGGTATTCAGGTTACTCAGAGCCGATGCGTTTCCAACGAACAGGTCTGCCAGCGAGACCCCCTGAACAGAAAGGGAGGTCAAAGTGCCTACGGATGTGATATTGGGTTGCGAAGCAACGGTCACTGATTGCGCCGTAGGGACGGTCGAGACGTTCGCGCCGTTCACGTTGGACAAGGCGGAGGCGTTACCTATGAACAGGTCTGACCGTAAGACCCCCTGAACGGTCAGGGAGCTCAAAGTGCCTACGGACGTGATGTTGGGTTGAGCAGGTTGAGAGACGACCAGAGCGACGTTAGCGTTGGCGACGTTACCAACGAGCACACTGCTCAAGACGTTGGTGAGGCCGTTGCCCTGACCAGTAAAGAAGGTGGCTGTGATGTTGCCGGATGAATAAAGACCCGTGAGAGTACCTACGGACGTGATATTGGGTTGCGAAGCAACGGTAACAACCCCGGACGTGGGGACGGTCGAGACGTTCGCGCCGTTCACATTGGACAAGGCGGAGGCGTTTCCTATGAACAGGTCTGACCGCAAGACCCCCTGAACGGTCAAAGAGCTCAAAGTACCCACGGACGTGATGTTGGGCTGGGCAGGCTGGGAGACGACCAGAGCGACGTTAGCGTTGGCGACGTTTCCAACGAGCACACTGCTCAAGACGTTGGTGAGGCCGTTGCCCTGTCCAGTGAAGAAGGTGGCTGTGATGTTACCCGACGAGTAAATACCTGTCAGAGTCCCGACCTGCGTGATGTTGGGCTGGAAAGGTTGAGACACGACCAGAGCGACGTTAGAGTTTGCGACGTTTCCGACGAGCACGCTGCTCAAGACGTTGGTGAGGCCGTTGCCCTGTCCAGTGAAGAAGGTGGCTGTGATGTTGCCCGACGAGTAAAGACCGGTCAGAGTACCGACCTGCGTGATGTTAGGCTGGAAGGGCTGGGAGACGACCAGGGCGACGTTAGAGTTTGCGACGTTACCGACCAGGTTTGAGGAGTTGATGTTCGAAAGACCTGAAGCGTTACCTGTAAACAAATTTGAGTTTAGAATTCCTGCGACGATGAGCCCTGTGAGCGTACCTAATGACGTGATATTCCCTTGAGAAGCGACGGTGACACTCTGGGCCGTAGGGACGGTCGAGACGTTCGCGCCGTTCACGTTGGACAGACCCGATGCGTTCCCTGTGAAGAGACTTGCTTGCAAGACTCCCGACACGGTCAGGGAGCTCAAAGTCCCTACGGACGTGATGTTTGGCTGGGCCGGTTGACTCACGACCAGGGCGACGTTGGCGTTGGCAACGTTACCAACCAGGACAGAGCTCTGGATGTTCGAAATTCCGTTACCCTGTCCGTATATGATTCCGATGTTGGAGACGGACGAGACGTTGAGCGCCGTGGCCGATATGAAAGGGATGGTCAAAGTGTCAAAATTGAACGTAGTATTGGTTGAGTTTGACGTGAACCCATTTGCGTACACGTCCGTCAAGTTGGAGACGCCCGTGACGTTGAGGGCCGTGAGCGTCCCGGTGCGCGTGATGTTCCCCTGAAGAGGCTGGGAGACGACGAGGGCGACGTTGGCGTTGGCGACGTTACCCACCAAGTTGGACGAGTTGAGATTTGAGAGACCAGATGCGTTACCTGTAAAGAGATTTGAGTTTAGAATTCCAGACACGGTCAAGGAAGTCAAAGTACCTACGGACGTGATATTGATCTGTGCAGGGTTGGTCACGACCCCAGACGTGGGGACGGTCGAGACGTTCGCACCATTCACGTTGGACAGACCGGAGGCGTTTCCGACGAACAGGCCCGCCTGTGAGACCCCGGACACAGTTAACATCGTTAACTGCCCCACGGACGTGATGTTGGGCTGAGAGGGGTTGCTCACAACCCCGGCCACATTGGCGTTGGCGACGTTGCCAACGAGCACACTACTCAGGACGTTTGTGAGGCCGTTACCCTGACCAGTAAAGAAGGTGGCTGTGATGTTACCGGACGAATAAAGACCCGTGAGAGTTCCGACCGACGTGATGTTGGTCTGGGAAGGAGTAATCACGGATTGCGACGTGGGGACGGTCGAGACGTTCGCGCCGTTCACGTTGGACAAGGCGGAGGCGTTCCCCGTGAAGAGATCTGCTTGCAAGACGCCCGAAATGGTCAGGGAGGTCAGGGTCCCTACGGACGTGATATTGGTTTGGGCGGGGTTGGTTACGACCCCGGCGGTGGGGACGGTCGAGACGTTCGAGCCGTTCACATTGGACAGACCCGAGGCGTTACCGACGAGCAGGCCTGCTTGTGCGACCCCTGAGACGGTCAGAGAGGTCAAAGTGCCCACACTGGTGATGTTGGGCTGGGCAGGCTGAGAGACGACCAGGGCGACGTTGGCGTTGGCGACGTTTCCAACTAGCACACTGCTCAAGACGTTGGTGAGCGCGTTACCTTGGCCCACAAAGAAGGATGCCGTCACGTTGCCCGACGAATAAAGACCCACGAGGGTGCCGACCTGCGTGACGTTGGGCTGGAAGGGCTGGGAGACGACCAGGGCGACGTTAGCTTGGGCCACATTTCCCACCAAATTTGAAGAATTTAGGGAGTAAATTGCCGCCCCATTTGCAGTGACGTTCGAGACGGAGATGGATTGGGGGAGGTCGGTGCTCGTGAGTGGGCGAAATGAGGGTGGACCAGCTGATCCCACGGCGGGACCGGCAAAAATCCAGTTGTTGGTCGTCGTGGCCGTTCCTGTACCGCCGGAGGCTATGGAGAGGGGCGTCCCTAGGGCCAGCGTATCGACTATGGCGCCACCCGCGACCGTGAGAGCGTACCCTGGACTCGACGTGGTGTGGATACCCACGTTTCCCTCGGGGTCTATGACCATGGCCAGGGTCTGAAAATCCCAAAACTCGGCGACGTTGTGCGTATGGCCAGGTCCTCCGCCCTCGGACTGTGTGACCTTGAGAGCCGTGGCGGTGCCGGCGTTGTTGATGGTCAGGGCGTTCGTGGTCTGCGTGTTGGTGGCTGTGATTGTAAAGTTACCGGTGACGATGAGATTTGCGATGGCGACGTTGCCAAAGGTGGTGAACCCCGCTGTCGACACGATATTCCCTAAATGGAGGGCATCGCCCCTGACCACGAGGTCTTGGGTCGACGTGCTCGACAGGACGTTCAGGGAACCCTGGACGTTGCTGTATCCCATCTCTAATAAAGTGCCAGAGTTTATTAGAGATGAGCTTTACGTCGCAGGCGGGAGGTCGTGCGTACCTCACGGCATCCGGCGGCGGTAAGACTTATATGACGTATACGTTACCGAGCGCCGCCGCCTCCATCTTGGGCAACGTGATAAGCTCGAACGTGTACACCGCGGGGCGCCAACCCGACACGAGCGTAGCAGGTCAAACGACATATTCTAATGGGGCGAGCTACACGTACACGACATTTGGAACGAATATCCGTTTGACACCGGCGACGACGGGTCTCACGGTGTCTACGTACTTCACGTACACGGCAGCTCCCTACGGAGGTGAAGGTATATGGTCGTGTCGTCTTACATCGAACGTCGATGTCGTCGCGTATGCTCGACAGACCGGCTCTTCAGACACAATTTTTGCAGCATATAATTCAAATATATCGGCTCAGTCAACGTTCGTTAACATTCCACAGGTCACGGGGTATACGGGAAACCGAGCCGCGTGGGTCGCGGGCCGAAAGGATCACATCGTCTTTACATTTAGTAACGCGACACCCGTCGTGGGACGCATGTACGTCAACGGCGTTCTGAACGCGACAGCAACGTCATCAAACACGACATTCGTCCCGCCCGACGGCGACTATACGTGTTACGTTCCTGGAAACGGGTACGGCCCCATAGACTCTAACATGTCCGTTTACGATTTCCGTATCGTAAATGGAGTTCTTTCGGATTCGCAGGTGATGATGCTGTACCGGGCCGTTTCGAGACTCACATGAGAGCCTTGCGAAAAGGCTCCTTGAGATACTCTGGAGCTGGATACTCGTCCAGGGTCGCGAGGAGCTTTGCGCGAATCTCTTCGGTGATCCGGATCTCCTTATCACCGATGGCCATGAGATACATTCTAATGTCAAAAGAAAGCGACTCCCACTCAGACCGTGCTGAATCTTCATCACGGTCTGGGTGTTTCTCGAGCCAGTTGGCGATCCACTGGGTTTCAGCTCTCTCCATTTTAGTTTTAAAATAAAAAATTTCCTTCATAAATTCCTAAAGGGGGGAGGGTCCGGGGTTTTGGGAGCCAACTCTACTATACTATTCCTAAAACCCCCGGGGTTTTTAGAAAATCATAGCTTAAAATATTTATAAAATTCTGGACTACCCCCCCTTTAGGAATTTAGGAAGGAAATAAAAAGATTATCAGCCTGACTTAGTAGTATGAGCTGTGCCATCAGCTGGTGTGAACGGTCTTCGTGCATGGTGACCGGTATGTGCCGTGTTCACACCCAGGAACTCGATATGGACGACCCGAGACTTGGGCCGGTCATCAAGTTCCGAAAAATTTCAGGTCAAGACCCCAGGCCGCCAGTTTTTCGGAAATTATTTTCTCTGGTAACTGACAAGGATGGTGATGATCAGTTGTCCGAAGTGCCAGAAGCAGTTCACCCACCCAAACTATGTGTCGAAGGCACAGGAAAAGTTGAACTCGCATCTTGCACGTAAAAACCCGTGCGACTCGGGTACGTATACTATCGAGAAAAAGGTGACGGCACCCGTCCCATCTCTAGAAGATTTGGACGTCACGGGAGTCGTGGAGTGTCTCGATCCGAATATAAGATATTGTCACGTCGCTTCGAGAATATTCAGACACGTATTGGAGCTCAACAAGTTTGCGGTATGGCCGAATACTAAACTCGACGAGATTTGGTTCAAGGAGAATAATATGACGTACGTGGCGAGTCCGGGAGGTTTTTTGATGCACTATTGGAATATAGTTTTTCAGGAACGTATAATACCTGTACTCGAACGCGAATGGCCGCAATTTGAAAAATACAAAATAGAAGTCCAACAGGGCCCTGGACACTGGGACTTTATAAGAACGGAAACTTACCGTGCAGGTGTGGTGAATGCATTCATGAAATCCGAAATATATAAAGACCTCAAGTCGGCTATATGCGGACACCTGAAACAGGTACCAAAGAACGAACGTGCTCAACTCAAAGTAAATATGGGCACACCAAGTCCAGTTAAAACTCAATATATTTCTGCCCCCCGCTGAATCAGTAGATCTCAGCGTCAGCCTGCCACACAAACTGAGCCTCCATGATTGAAGCATCCATGAATTTCGAACCTGTATTTGTGAAATTGAAAGAGAATCCATAGTCTGAACTCAGGTACGAGTTGACGGCCTGCGTCCCTTTGAGCGTCCCGTCGCCGTAATACGCCACAAACTGACTGACGTTTGTATTTGCCGTCAGGTTGGACAAGTCCCTAAAGACTGTGACGTTTGCGTGATCGCGCTTGGTCACGGCGAATGGAACAGAGTTGACGCGACCTGAACCGAGAGCCGCTGCGTATTGAATGTCCGGATTCCTCTCGTAGTACCGCTGACAAAACCGGACCGTCTCTGAAAGTAAGCGAATTTCAAAGGGGGTTGCGAGTGTCCCGAGCTCCAGCTGAACACCAGCCACCTGAATGCGCGACGGCGCCGTTGTCATCCAATTGACGGCGCCAGTACACGCGACCGGTGCGTACCCCGGACTGGCCGTCCAACTCACGGTCGGTGCGACGTTCGCGCGTCCAGACCCGAACGAAACACCCAAAAGGCACACCTCTACGGAACCGTTCAGGCCCGTTCCCCATGTGCCTATAGTACATGCCGGTGCATAGACTGTGTACCTGTTCCACGAGTTTGTGAGGGTCACGAGGTTGGCGTAGTATGTGTTGTCCGCCTTGGACCGAAGAACGACCGAGTAGTTGCCCGTGACGGCTGCATTCGCATAGAACGAGAGAACCATGGGCTTGGCGGTCGCCTGTCCGAACCTGAGATCGTACGTGCCCGACGCCTCGACCGTCTGAACCAGCGGGCAGAACCAGGTGTTGTCGGTGGTGACGCCGAACGCGCGGGTCACAAAGACGTTCGCGACGTTCGAGAAACCATTCGTCTCGCCGATAGGCACGTCTTGTTTGATCGTCATGGCCACGTTTGACGTGCTCAAATTGCCTGAATCCACGAACCACCGATCCACCACAAAGGCGTTCGAAACAGAAAATGTGGACGTGTTCGAGACGGTCAGGGTGTTCGCTCGGGACGCAACACGGAACGTGCCGTTGATGAGACGGTTCCTGAACCCTGCAAAGTTGTCATAAGAAACCTCCTGTGAAAAGTATCCCTGACCTGTGACTGTGAGAGCGTACGTCGGGTTCACAGCACCAATTCCGACCGAATTCGAGTAGTAAATGTTCGAGCCCGAAGAAATCCACTGGGTTCCAGGGGTCCCACCGGGTCCACCGGTCGCGAGACCTCCGCCGGTCAAGGGCGTTATTGTGAGGTAGGTGCCTCCCGACGTGTTGGCCGTTTGGCGCAGGGTTCCACCGTCAACACTGAACAGGTCCAGGTAGTAATACTTCGAGACGTCAGTCACGTTGAAAGGAATCTCTATGAGTTCCGTGGGGTTCTGGGTGATGAAGGTGGTGTAGCGGTGCATGTAGCCCTGATCCGTCCCGTGAACGTCAGCCACGTTCGAACCGACAGCCAGACCCTTGATGTTGTCTGACGAGTTGAACACGGCGCGAAGAAGGTACGGGCCTGCGACGCCGAACTTGAAGTTGCCGTTGGGCGTGACAGTTATGAGAGTGGAGGTGCCGCTGATCGTGAAACCGTTCGAGAGGCCGACCGAAAGGGGGTATGTCACGCCATAAACCGCCCCTGTGTAAGGAGTCTGGAGAGCGACGTCACCCGGCAAAGAAAAGTAGTAGCCGCCCCCCGAGCCCAAAGGCATGCCGAGAGCTGAAAAGACGTTGCCCGATACGATGATGTTTCCGGTCAGGTAGGTGTTGCCCGTGGGCGCCCCCGGAAGGATGTTGGACGTGACCGTAAGGAACTGCGTGTTCAGAGTTTCCACATTGGCCGTGACTAAATTAGAACTGAAAATATTAGCCTGATTTGAAACTGAAATTGAAGAGGTGTCCAGGGTCACAAGGTTTGAATTCGTTGCGAAAATTGAGGAGGCATTGAGGGTCAGAACATTCTCAGTGGTGACGTTCGCTGACAAAAGGTTTGAATTTGTAACAAAAATAGAAGAGGCGTTGAGGGTCAAGACATTCCCGGTGGTGACGTTCGCTGACAAAAGGTTTGAATTTGTTCCAAAAAATGATGAGGCGTTGAGGGTAAGAACATTACCTGTTGTGACGTTGGCTGTTACAAGATTTGAATTTGTTCCAAAAATTGAGGAGGCGTTGAGGGTCCGGATATTCCCAGTGGTTACGTTGGCCGTCAAGAGATTTGAATTTGTTCCAAAAATTGAGGAGGCGTTGAGGGTCGTCAGATTTGAATTTGTTCCAAAAATAGAAGAGGCATTGAGGGTCAGAACATTCCCGGTGGTGACGTTGGCGGACACAAGGTTTGAATTTGTTCCAAAAATAGAAGAGGCATTGAGGGTCAAGACATTCCCAGTTGTGACGTTGGCCGACAAAAGGTTTGAATTTGTTCCGAAAATTGAAGAGGCGTTGAGGGTAAGAACATTACCTGTTGTGACGTTGGCTGACAAAAGGTTTGAATTTGTTCCTAAAATTGAAGAGGCATTGAGGGTAAGAACATTACCTGTTGTGACGTTGGCTGACAAAAGGTTTGAATTTGTTCCTAAAATTGAAGAGGCATTGAGGGTAAGAACATTACCTGTTGTGACGTTGGCTGTTACAAGGTTTGAATTTGTTCCGAAAATTGAAGAGGCGTTGAGGGTCGCTATATTTGCAGTTGTGATGTTCGAGGACACCGAATTGGCCTGTGTTTGGACCGTGAGGTTGGTGACGTTCGCCGTCACGAGGTTCGAAACCGATCCGAAAATTGAGGAAGCGTTGAGGGTAAGAACATTACCCGTCGTCACGTTGGCCGCCACAAGGTTTGAATCCGTTCCAAAAATTGTCGAGACGTTTAGGGTCGCAATGTTGGCAAAGGTGCTTACACGAAGGTTGGCGATGTTCGCACCGCTCGAAACGTTCAGGTTCACTATGTTCGCCGTCGTCACATTGCCCGTCGCGACGTTCGCAGTCGTGACGTTCGCCGACACCAGGTTGGCCAAGGTATTCACGCGAAGGTTGGCGATGTTTGCAGTGCTCGAGACGTTCAGGATCGGCACGTTGGCCGTCGCCAAGTTGGCGAAAGTTCTGACTGTGAGGTTCGTGACGTTTGCAACGCCCGACACGTTGAGTGTGCCCACGTTCGCCGTCAGGATATTTGAGGTGATTACGTTATCGGTCAGGATGTTTGCAGACGCTGCATTGAGTTGGGTAGGGACCAAAAGAGTGATTATACTCGACGAAACTAAATTCAAGTTTGAAATTGAAAGGGACGACGTGTTGATGGCGTCTATGTTGGCCGTGCCGAAGACGTATAGGTTGGAACCCGCCGGGGGGTTCGTGAGGGTCCCGATGCTCACGCCGTTTCCAAAAGCCACGTTTGAATCAACAGACGTCCACTGACTCACGGGGGGCAGGGTCACGTTCGAGGCGCTCGTGAGTCGCCCGTACTGATCCACGACAATCTGAGGGATGTTGGCCACGGACCCGTACCCTCCGGCGGCGACACCTGACGCAGGCAAATTTGTAGCCTGAATTGCGTTTATGAAGAAGATGTTAGTCGTGGTGACCGAGTTGGACACGTAGGCGTTTCCTATGACATGGAGGTTCGCAGTAGGCACGAAGGTTGTGCCTATACCCACGTAATTTGCGTAGTAAATTGTGTTCCCTG